>Ga0160443_100192_pt1 | contig 80735 bp, 79 predicted proteins | sample HID1972I_E1MG_FD_108244 | JGI IMG/M metagenome (GOLD analysis project Ga0160443, IMG submission 108244) | Enriched pill bug-associated microbial communities from UW Madison campus, WI, USA - HID1972I_E1 MG | ecosystem: Host-associated > Arthropoda: Insects > Digestive system > Unclassified ... | reverse complement strand
GTACAGCTCGAGCATCAGGCGGTCGGCTTCGTTTTCCAGCGAACGCAGCTTCTCGTTGAGCGCGGTCATCCGGTCCAGGTTCATGTGGCGCAGGTCGTTGACCATCTCCACCACCACGTTGGCGGCCTGTTCCAGCATCGCCGCGCGCGGCGCGAAATCGATGTGTTCCAGGTGCTGGGTGGCCAGCGAATAGCGATCGGCGAACTTCTCGATCTGCTTGGGAATCTTGTACAGCGCCGAGCCCAGCGCTTCGATGTCTTCGCGCTCGATCGGGGTCATGAAGCTGTCGACCAGCGCCTGGCTGATCTTGTCCGAGGCCGCGCGCTCGCGCAGGCGGGCGAGCTTGAAGGCGTCCAGCGCCGGCTGGCGGTCCGCTTCGCGCAGCATGGCGTGCAGCGCCTTGGAGCTGTCCTGGGCGGCCTGGGCAGCCTCGTCCAGCAGGGTGTAGAACTGTTTGCCGGAGCCAAAAATGGTCTGCAGAGAGAACATTGAGAAACCTATTCGCCGTCGAGGAAGGACGGCACCGGGCGGAATTATGACGGTTTGATGTCCAATCCGGGTACTCCCTGTCATCTTCACGCGCTGACGGCCCTGCCTGAACGACCCTGATTGCCTCCCTGCCCCGGCCTTTTGTTAAGATGCGCGGGCACCTTCGGGTGCACTCTATGGACGACGACCCTTACCCCCCGCCGCACCGCCGCGCTCACGCGCCCTCCGGTAGCCGACATCGCTTGAACACGCCCTCCCTGCCACCAACCGGGGATGCCGCCCGTGTTTGAACTGATTATTGTCCTCGCCCTGATCCTGCTCAACGGGTTCTTCGCCATGTCCGAGATGTCGGTCATGACCTCGCGCAAGAGCCGCCTCAAGCAGATGGCCGGCTCCAGCAAGCGCGCCGAGCGCGCGCTGGCCCTGTCCGAGAAGCCGGAGAGCTTCCTGTCCACGGTCCAGATCGGCATCACCCTGATCGGCATCCTGACCGGTGTGTTCGGCGGTGAGGCGATCGGCCTGGCCATCGCCGAGTGGCTGCATGGCATCGTCCCGGCCTTTGCGTACTCCAGCGAGGTCGGTAAGGCGCTGGCAGTCGCCCTGATCACCTTCCTGACGCTGATCTTCGGCGAACTGGTCCCCAAACGGTTGGCCATCACCCGCTCGGAGGACATCGCCGGGCTGGTTGCATGGCCGATGGGCTGGCTCTCCCGGATCGCCTTCCCGGCGGTGTGGCTGCTCTCGCACAGCACCCGGCTGGTGTTGCGCGTGCTGGGCCTGGGCAAGGACGAGGCGGCCTCGGTGACCGAAGAAGAGATCCGCATGCTGGTGGCCGAAAGCCACGAGGCCGGCGTGATCGATGCCCATGAGCGCGACATGATGAACCGCGTCATGCGCCTGGGCGACCGTACGGCCGACAGCCTGATGACGCCGCGCAACCGGATTGCGTGGCTGGATACCGCGGCCGACCCCGAAAAGAACCTGGCTACCATGCGCGAGAACGAGTTCTCGCGGTACCCGGTGTTCCGCGACAACGACCAGGACATCGTCGGTGTGCTCGAGGTCAAGAGCCTGGTGACCCGCCTGGTGCGCGATGACCATTCGCTGTTCCAGAACCTGCGCGAGCCGTTGTACGTCTCCGAATCCACCCATGCGATGAAGCTGCTGGAGATCTTCCGCGAGGAACAGCAGTCGATGGCGCTGGTGGTGGACGAGTACGGCGAGATCCAGGGCCTGGTCACGATCAGCGACCTGATGGGGGCGGTGGTCGGCCGCCTGCAGTCGGTGGAGAACGTGGACGAGGACGCGCTGGTGGTGACGCGTGAGGACGGCTCGTTCCTGGTCGACGGTTCGCTGTCGATCGAGGACCTGCGCGAACTGATGGGCAACGCCGAGCTGCCCGATGCCGACGATGGCGACTACTACACGCTGGCCGGCATGTGCATCCACTATTTCGGCCGCATCCCGCATGCGGGCGAGTACTTCGATTGGGCCGGCTGGCGCATCGAGATCGTCGATCTCGACGGTGCCCGGGTCGACAAGCTGCTCCTGCGCACCCTGAGCGAAGACGAGACCGATGACATCACCGGCTGAGCCGACCCCGCCGGACCCGACGCGGCCGCAGTACCGCAACGAGGGCATCCGTACCCTGCTGGCGATGTTCGACCACGGTGACCCGGAGGAGCGTCTGCTGCTGGGTCAGATTCTGCAGGACCTGCAGCAGAGTGCGTTCGGGGTGTTCCTGTTCGTCGCGATCCTGCCCGCCTTCATTCCGATCCCCGGGGTCGGCGGTGCGGTCAGCGGGCCGCTGGTGGTGCTGATCGGCGCGCAGATGCTGTGCGGCATGCGTCGGCCGTGGCTGCCGGGCTTCATCAGCAGGCGGGGTCCGAAACGCGGGACCATGCATCGTTTCCTGGAGCGCATTGACGGCCCGCTGCGGCGGCTGGACCGCCTGCTCAAGCCGCGGCTGCCCGGCCTGCTGGTGCCTCTGCCGGCGCATGCGTTCAGCGGCCTGCTGCTGATCCTGATCGGCGTGCTGTTGTCGCTGCCGATCCCGCTCACCAATTACCTGTTCGGCTTCCAGCTGCTGCTGTTCGCCCTCGCGCTGCTGGAGCGCGATGGCGTGCTGATGCTGCTCAACTGGATCGGCGCGGTGGCCGCCGTGCTGTTCTTCGGCTTCAGTTCGGGGCAGCTGGTGGGCTATACGGTGGATCTGTTCCAGCGCTGGTTCTGAGGTACCGACCAACGGTCGGTACCTACCGGGCTATCGAATCGGAACCTACGCGCCGGGCTTGAGATCCACCGTGCCTGTGTCGGACATCGCGCCCGGATCATCGGTGACCGCCGACAGCACGAAGTACAGCGCCTTGCCCAGCAGGCCGCCCGGGCCCGCCCGGGCCATCCCAGTACTCGGCCGATTCGGCGCTGACATGGATCAGACGCAGGTTCGGGTCGTCCTTGCCGCCGGGGAAGAAGATCTTCATCGCCGGTGACCACAGCTCATCGATCTTGGCGCGGTCATTGACCACGCGGGCGGTACCGGAGACCGAGACATAGGTGTTGCCCGAGGGCGACGCATAGGCCACGTTGACGCGCGGATTCGCCGCGATCTCGGCGATCTTCGGGCTGTCGGCCGCGGTGGCGAACCACAGGTCGCCATCGAACTCGACTTCCTGCGTGCCCAGCGGTCGGCTGAACAACCGGCCGTCCGCGCCGACCGTGGTGAACATCGCGATGTCCACGTCGCGGATCAATCCAGCCAGTTGTTTGATGTGCTGCTCGCGCTCGTGTTCGGCCATGAGGTGGCTCCTGTAAGGGGAGCCCCCATCACAGCCGATGGGCGGCTACGGCGACGTGAACCGCGCGGTCACGCGTTCTTCGCATGCAGCGCCGGGGTCAGGCCTGCAACGCGCGCCATGCCTGCATCGCCAGGCCGAACGAACGCTTGCGCGCGGCATGATCGTAGATGTTGGCGGTGACCAGCACTTCGTCCGGGGTGTGCCGCGCCACGAACGCGGCCATGCCGTCCTGCACCTGCTTCACGTCGCCGACCACCGCACAGGCCAGCGCGCTCTGCACACCGGCCTTTTCGTGCGGCTGCCAGAACGCTTCGATGTCGTCGATCGGCGGGGGAATCAGGCCCGGCAGCCCACGACGCAGATTGACGAAGCTCTGTTGCTGGGTGGTGAACAGCCGCTTGGCGTCGGCCTCGGAATCACTGGCGACCACGTTCAGGCCCAGCACCGCATACGGCGCCTGCAGATACTGCGAGGCGCGGAACTCGCGGCGGTAGACCGCCAGCGCTTCGTCCATCGCGTCCGGGGCGAAGTGCGAGGCGAACGCGAACGGCAGGCCCATCGCCGCCGACAGCCGCGCACTGAAGAGACTGGAGCCGAGCAGCCATACCGGCACCGGAATGCCCGCACCGGGCACCGCGCGCACGGCCTGGCCCTTCTGGGCCGGCTCGAAGTAGTGCAGCAGCTCGCGCACGTCCTGCGGGAACTGGTCGGCGCTGTCGAAGTAACGGCGCAGCGCACGGGCGGTCGGCTGGTCGGTGCCCGGCGCGCGGCCCAGGCCGAGATCGATGCGGTCCGGGTACAGCGAGGCCAGCGTGCCGAACTGCTCGGCCACCTGCAGCGGCGAGTGGTTGGGCAGCATGATGCCGCCGGCACCGACGCGGATGCGCTGGGTGCCGCCGGCCACATGACCGATCAGCACCGCGGTGGCGGCGCTGGCGATGCCGGGCATGTTGTGGTGCTCGGCCAGCCAATAGCGATGGAAACCCCAGCCTTCGGCGTGCTGGGCCAGGTCCAGCATGTTGGCGAAGGCCTGCGTGGTGTCGCTGCCTTCGCAGACCGGCGCCAGATCAAGAATCGACAGCTGCATCATGAATGCTCGTTCCAACCAGGAGATATCCCACTGAGATGGGGCTGTCCGCGCGGTTTGCCACCGCCTACAAGGCGCGGATGGCAAGACGCTGATTTCCGTCTCGCGACGATTCAGGACAATCAAGGCCGTGAAGACGGCTCAGGCAGCGTCGGCGTCCTGGTCGACCAGCGGTTGCAGGGCCGGGTCCAGCGCCACCCGCTCGTCGAACACGAAGCAGCGGCCGTCATAGCCCTCGCCGCCCACGGCCTCGAAATAGCCCAGGATGCCGCCGTCCAGCTGCAGCACGTTGTCCATGCCGTCATTGCGCATCCACAGCGCCGCCTTCTCGCAGCGGATGCCGCCGGTGCAGAAGCTGACCACGGTGCTGTCCTTGAGCGCCTCGCGGTGCGGGGCCAGGGCCCCGGGCAGGTCGGTGAACTTGGTGATCGGCAGCACCAGCGCGTCCTGGAAGGTGCCGTACTCGATTTCCTGGGTGTTGCGGGTGTCCAGCATCACCACCGGCCTGCCCGCGTCATCGTGCCCCTGGCGCAGCCAGCGCTGCACCGTGGCCGGATCGACCGAGGGGGCGCGCGGATAGGCCAGCGGCTGGCCGTCGTCGATGCGGAAACTGATGATCTCCGGCTTGACCTTTGCCTTGAGCCGGGCGAACGGCTGCATGTGGCTGTAGCTGGTCTTCACGCGCAGCCCGGCAAACCGCGGATCCGCCCGCAGCGCAACGTAGAAGCCGTCGATCCCGGGCTCGGCGCCGGCCAGGAACAGGTTGATGCCCTCGCCCGCCACCAGGATCGTGCCGCGCAGCTGCGCAGCGGTTGCCCGCTCCAGCAGGGTCGCGCACAGCGCGTCCGGGTCGGCGACGGGAGTGAAGTGGTAGGCGGCGGTATTGGCGATCATCCCGCCATTTTAGCCGCTGGGCAGGCGCCGCGGCTGACCCGGCCGGGAATCAGCCGCGCAGCAGCACGAACGGCAGCAGCACCAGCGCGGCCGCGACGGCCATGCCGATCAGCACCACGACCACGAACACCGGGCGGCGTCGGATCAGGCTGCCGAAGGTCTCGGCCGTGCCCTCGCGCAGGGCGGCCTCACGCTCACCGCGGACGCGTTCGCCGCGCGCCTGCTGGTACTCGGCCATCAGCGCCTTGGCCCGCGGGTGATCCTCGTTGTCGCGGACCCATATCCCGCCAAAGGAGATTCCCCAGGGGCTGGGCTCGGTGCGGTAATGGGCGATGCCCGCCTTGTCCAGCAGGGCGGTGACATCCTGGATTTCATCGTCCGCGACATTGCGCAGGTTGAGCAGCAGTTTCGACATGCGCCCATGATAGCGCCCGGCGATGCGCTACCCTTGCGTCCCCGTTTTTTGGATCCGGAGCCCGCCATGCGCCGTCTGCCGCGTTACCTGCTCGCCCCCCTGATGTTGTCGCTGCTGGCGGCCTGCACCCCGCCCGGCCCGCCGCCCGGGGGCAGCATCGCGCAGTTCGAGAAGATCGACACCCAGCCGGGCACCGGCGCAGAGGCCACGCCGGGCAGCAAGGTCACGGTGCATTACACCGGGTGGATCTACGACGAACGCACCGCCGACAAGCACGGCGACAAGTTCGACAGCTCGGTGGACCGTGGCGAACCCTTCAGCTTCGATCTCGGCCAGGGCCAGGTCATCAAGGGCTGGGACGAAGGTTTCGCCGGGATGAAGGTGGGCGGCAAGCGCACGCTGATGATTCCCGCCGAGTATGGCTATGGCGCCCGCCGCGCCGGCCCGATCGCACCGAACTCCTCGCTGGTGTTCGATGTCGAGCTGCTCGACGTCAAGCCGCGTTGATCCTGCCTGCATGAGCATTGCCCTGACTACCCCACGCCGGGTCGCGATCATCGGCGGCGGTCCCGCCGGCCTGATGGCGGCGGAAACCGTGCGCGCTGCCGGGCACGTCGTCGATCTGTACGAGGCCAAGGGATCACCCGGCCGCAAGTTCCTGATCGCCGGCAAGGGCGGCCTCAACCTGACCCACTCCGATCCGCGCGACGTGTTCGTCTCGCGTTATCGCGAGCGGGCGGAAGCGGTGGGCGGCTGGCTGGCCGATTTCGATGCCGATGCGCTGCGCGCCTGGGCGCTGGCATTCGGGGTGGAGACCTACGTGGGCAGTTCGGGGCGCGTGTTCCCGGTCGACCGCAAGGCCGCGCCGCTGCTGCGCGGCTGGGTGCGCCGGCTGAAGGAACAGGGTGTGCGCGTCCATGTGCAGCATCGCTGGACCGGTTGGGATGACACCGGCGCGCTGTGTTTCCAGACCCCTGAAGGTGCGACCACCGTGACTGCCGACGCCGTGGTGTTCGCGCTCGGCGGCGGCAGCTGGCCGGAACTGGGGTCGGATGGCGCGTGGGTCTCCCCCATGACCGCGCGCGGCATCGACATCGCCCCGCTGAAGCCGGCCAACTGCGGCTTCGACATCGGCTGGACGCCCTACTTCAGCGAGCGCCAGGCCGGTGCCCCGCTCAAGCCTGTGGTGGCGCACTGGACCGACCTGCAGGGTCAGCCGCGTGCGCTGCAGGGCGAATGCGTGATCACCGCGACCGGCATCGAAGGCAGCCTGATCTATGCGCTGTCGGCCGATCTGCGCGACAGCCTGGCCCGCGATGGCCGGGTGGCCCTGCAGCTGGACCTGTTGCCGGGCCAGACCGAAGCGCAGGTACTGGAGAAGCTGCAGAAGCCGCGCCAGGGCCGCAGCTTTGGCGAGTTCCTGCGTCGCCAGCTCGGCCTGGGCGGGGTCAAATCCGCGCTGCTGTTCGAGGTGCTGGGCCGCGAGGCCGGGCAACTGCCGCAGGACCGGATCGCGCACGCGCTCAAGCGCCTGCCGCTGGCACTGCAAGCACCGCGGCCGATCGATGAAGTGATCAGCACCGCCGGTGGCGTGCGGCTGGAGGCGATGGACGCGCAGTTGATGCTGCACGCGCGCCCCGGCACGTTCTGCGCCGGCGAGATGCTGGACTGGGAAGCGCCGACTGGCGGTTACCTGCTGACGGCGTGCTACGCCAGCGGGCTGCGCGCCGGGCGTGGCGTGGTGGCGTGGCTGGCGCAGGCGTAGATCGCGCGGTGCCGGCCAGCGGCCGGCACTACCAGTGGACGTGCCCTGACGGGCGCTTGGGGTGGACGGGTGCGCGTGCCGGGCGCAGCATCGGGGTAGTGCCGGCCGCTGGCCGGCATCACCATCTGCGCTGCATGCGCACCGAGGCGAGCGCTGCCCCGCTGGGATGCGGATAGCGTTCCTCGCGCAGGGCCTCGAAGCCACAACGGGTGTAGAACGGCACCGCGTTGAGCGAGGCCGAGAGCACCAGCGGCCGCGCCGGATCGGCCATCGCCTCCATCGCCTGCATCACGGTCAGGCCGATGCCACGGCCACCGCAGTCGGGATCGACGAACAGCGCGTCGATCTCATTGCCGTCCCGATCGATCACCCCATACCCCAGCAGGGCACCGTCGCTGTCTTCGGCAACCACGCAGCCACCGGCCGCCAACAGCGCGCGATAGTGCGCCGGCGGTGGCGTGGCCGACCAGGGCGCGATCACCTCCGGCGGATAGGCCGCGCTGCACAGTTCACGCACGCAGCGCGTGCGCAGCACCCACAGCGCCTCGGCCTCATCGGCACGTCCCACCCGCAGTTGAACGGCACGCTCCCCACTCATCGCGATTTGCTCGTCCGCAGCGCCTGTATGCGCGCCGGGGGCTGGAACGAATCGCTGCGCGCATCGGCCCAGTAATCGTGGAAGACGGCATGGTCCGGCACCTTGCGCAGCAGCTCGCCCGGGGCCAGATACCGGTACAGCGATGCCAGCGAGCGGATCTCCACCGGCGAGACGCGGCGCAGGATGTGCTCCGGCCCCAGCTCCGACGGATCATGGAGGCCGGCCGCGCACAGCAGGTCGCGCAGCGCACGCAGCGTGTTCTCGTGATAGCTGTGCACGCGCGTGGCCTTGTCGGTCGCGTCCAGGTGGCGCCAGCGATGCGGGTTCTGCGTGGCGATGCCGGTCGGGCATTTGTCGCTGTGGCAGCTCAGCGACTGGATGCAGCCCAGCGCGAACATGAAGCCCCGCCCGGCATTGCACCAGTCCGCGCCCAGCGCGATGGTGCGGGCGATCTCGAATGCGCTGGTCACCTTGCCGGCCGCACCGATGCGGATACGGTCGCGCAGGTCCAGCCCGACCAGGGTGTTGTGCACCAGCAGCAGGGCTTCATGCATCGGCACGCCGACATGATCGATGAACTCGGCCGGTGCCGCGCCGGTACCGCCCTCGGCCCCGTCGACCACGATGAAGTCCGGCAGCAACCCGGTTTCCTGCATCGCCTTGGCGATGCCGAACCACTCCCAGGGATGACCGATGGCCAGCTTGAAACCGACCGGCTTGCCGCCGGACAACTCCCGCAGCCGCGCCACGAACTGCAGCAGCTCGACCGGCGTGTTGAACGCGCTGTGCTTCGACGGCGAGACGCAATCCACGCCCATCGGCACGCCGCGGGTGATCGAGATTTCCTCGCTGACCTTGGCCGCCGGCAGCACGCCGCCGTGGCCGGGCTTGGCTCCCTGCGAGAGCTTGATCTCGATCATCCTGACCTGATCGTGGTGGGCGTTGGCGACGAACTTCTCTTCGCTGAAGCCCCCCGCATCGTCACGGCAGCCGAAGTAGCCCGAGCCGATTTCCCAGACCAGGTCGCCGCCCATCTCACGGTGATACGGTGAGATCGACCCTTCGCCGGTGTCGTGATAGAAACTGCCGCGCCGTGCGCCTTCGTTGAGTGCGCGGATCGCATTGGCCGACAGCGAGCCGAAGCTCATGGCGGAGATGTTGAACACGCTGGCCGAATACGGCTTGGCGCAGTTCGGGCCGATCTGGATGCGGAAATCGTGGTGGCCGATCTCGGTCGGGGCGAGCGAATGGTTGATCCATTCGTAGTCCACGGCGTACGTGCTGCGCAGCGTGCCGAACGGCACCACGTCCATGTCATTCTTCGAGCGCTGGTAGATCAGGGCGCGCTGCTGCCGCGAGAACGGCACATCCTCCAGATCGCTCTGCACGAAATACTGGCGGATCTCCGGGCCGATCGATTCCAGCCCGTAGCGGAAGTGCGCCAGCACCGGGTAGTTGCGCCGCAGCGTGCTGCGTTTCTGCAGCAGATCCCAGGTGCCCAGCACCGCCAGTGCGGCCGTCACCCCCACGCCCCAGTACCAGGCGGGCCAGATCGTGGACAACCACAGGCAGACCGGAAACAGCAGGATGGCGAGCAGATACGCGAGATAGCGATGCATGGCTTTCCTCAATCAATAGCTGCCCCGAGTCTACAGGCGGTCGTCCACCACTTCCCGGGGCCATACGGACTTGACGTCGTACACCACGCCACCGGGCGTGAGCAGCGCGCGCACCTGCGCCGCGTCGAAGGCGCGGAAACGCTCATGCGCCACCGCCAGCACCACGGCGTCATAGCCGGCCGCCGCCGGTGCCTCGACCCAGTGCACCCCCGCATCGGCGAGCGCGGCCGGCCCGACCCACGGGTCCTGCACGTCCACCTGCGCGCCACTCGCCTGCAGCCGCTGCGCCAGCTCCAGCGCACGGCTGTTGCGCAGGTCAGGGCAGTTCTCCTTGAAGGTCACGCCCAGCACCAGCACCCGCGCCTGTGCGACGGCGATGCTGCGCGAGGCCAGCAGCGCCAGCACCCGCTGAGCGACGTGCTCGCCGACCCGGTTGTTGACCTGGCGCGCGGTGTGGATCAGATCGGGGTGGTACCCCACGCTTTCGGACTTGTGCAGCAGGTAGTACGGGTCCACGCCGATGCAGTGGCCACCGACCAGGCCGGGGCGGAACGGCAGGAAGTTCCACTTGCTGCCTGCGGCGTCCAGCACATCCTGGGTGTCGATGCCGAGCCGATCGAAGATCAGCGCCAGCTCATTGACCAAGGCGATGTTGACGTCACGCTGGATGTTCTCGATGACCTTGGCCGCTTCGGCCACGCGGATCGAGGGCGCCGGCCAGGTGCCGGCGGTGATGATACCCTTGTACAGCGCGTCGACCACGGCGGCGACCTCGGGCGTCGAGCCGGAGGTGATCTTGCGGATATCCGGCAGCCGGCGTTCGCGGTCGCCCGGATTGATCCGCTCGGGGCTGTAGCCGCAGTAGAAATCGACGTTGAAGCGCAGTCCCGATCCCGCCTCCAGCAGCGGCACGCACACTTCTTCGGTGGTGCCGGGATAGACCGTGGATTCGTAGATCACGATATCGCCGGGCGTGAGCAGGCCGGCGATCAGGGTGCTGGCACTGCGCAACGGCGCCAGGTCGGGCTGCTCGTGCGCGTCGATCGGGGTCGGCACGGTCACGATGTACACATTGCATTCGGCCAGATCCGACGGATCGGCGGTGTAACGCGCGTGCACCGCAGCGGCGAGTTCGTCCGCCTCCAGTTCCAGGGTGTGGTCGACCCCACGCTGCAGCTCGGCCACGCGCGCGCGGTCGATGTCGTAGCCGATCGTGGCGTGTTTTCCGCCGAAGGTCACCGTCAACGGCAGCCCGACGTAGCCGAGCCCGATGACGCCGATGCGCGCGCCGAGCGCGGCGGAGATGGCCTGCGTCATCGAGCGGCTCCGCACCGCGGAACCGGGCCGGCCATCCGGCGGGGCATCATCAGGGAATACGTCATGCGCTACGGAACCGGAGGTGCAGGTGATGCAAGCCTAACGCGCCGGACCCTGCCCCACAAAGAACAAAGCCGCCGCCCGCGGAGAGTACGGACGACGGCCAAAGGAATAATGGTCCAGCTGCGGTTACTACCCTTTCAGACAGCCTCCAAGGGCAAACCCCGCAAGACTGGTCACAGCTGGTAGAGAGATAGTAGGCGCTGAGCCGTGATCATTCTGTTACGGCCAGCGTCGTTCTGCGTTACGACCCCAGCGTCACCGCCGCCGGTTCCAGTTCCCCGGAGACACCGGTCCAGGCAGCGAGCAGATACCCGAAGCCGGCCAGGCTGTCACCCCCCAACACAGGCCGCGACTCGAAGCCCTGCCACGGCGCATCAGCGATGCGCGCCAGTGCAGCCGGGTCGACCGCTGCCGATGCCATTGTCCAACGCGGGAAATGACGCGCCTGCACTGGACCCCGCGCGAGTTCGCGAAGATTCGTATGGATGCGTGCGTTGAACACGCGCTGGAACACCGAGTCGACGCCGTCCTCCGGCCCTTCGAAGTACTGCAGGAAGCGCTGGCCGTCGAACATCAGTACGCCGGTCACGCCCGCCACTTTGTTGAATCCCGTTGCTGCCTGCAGAATCTGATCGATATCAGATGTTTCGATTCCATCGATAGCATCGCTGACGTAAGCGACCGCACACAGCGGCATGGAGTATTTCCCTGATGAACTTCAGCTGACTATGCCACGAAGGGGTGGCACTGGGTAGACGCCCCGCCATCGCGCTCATTCCGGCGCCAGGACCTCGTAGCCGCGCGCCCGCAGCTGATCGGCATAGCCACCGGGCGTGACCATGGACGTCACCGGCACGGTGGCGAAGGTCACTGCATTGCGACGCAGCGCAGCGCTGGCCATGTCCATCCATTTGCGATGCGCCTGGGCATCGACGTCGGCCAGCCCGCGCCGCCGCCCGAACTCGCTGGTGGCCACCGCATCCACGCAGGCCAGGTACTGCCCTTTCACCGCCAGGCTCTCCAGCGCCGCGATGTCGCCGACCGACCAGGCGTTGGCCCGCTCGGCCAGCAGCGGCAGGCCATGTTCGACCACGTCCAGCGTGCGGCGGAAGCACTCCACGTCCTGCAGCGCGGTGCCGCGTACTTCCTTGAGCGCCTGCCGCGGGTCGGCGATCCTGATCGTCACCCGCGTCGTTACCGGTGTGAGGCCGTGGGCCTTGGTGGCCTTCTCCACTACCTTGGACACCGGGGAGGAACGCCCCAGGCCGACATCCTTGAGCGCGGCCGCATACAGCTCCCCTGCAGCAACCAGCGGCCGGTCCTTCTCGATCCCCTTGTCGCGCCCGATGTGACGCTGCTTGAGCACCTCCCAGCGCGCGTAGAGATCGGGCGGCAGGCGCTCGCGCAACGTGCGGCCGTCCGGGTCACGCGCGGCCTTCATCGCGGAGGGCAGCAAAGTCAGTCCGCGGAAGAAACCCACATCGGCGTCCAGCGTCCAGCCGGGCGAGCCGAGTACCTCCTGCGCGCTGGCGATCACGGCCCGCACCTCGTCGGCGCGCCATTCCAGCTTGGCGGGCAGCGGCGATACAGTACCGAGGATCCACAGGGTGTGGCCCTGCGCGTCGCGGACCTGCCACATGCCGGGCCCGGGCTGCTCGCCCGAGACCAGCACCGGCGCGAGGTCGATCACCTCCCCCGCAGCGTCCTTCGGCGCCGACAGCAGCGTCGGATCCTGGGCGTGGGCGGCGCCGCCGAGCAGCAGCGCGACGCTACACACCAGTGCTTTCCCTGCACGTACTGCGTTTGCCATGAGGCCTGTCCGGGGTGGGTTGCAGCGCAGCCTACGGTGGCGCGCGTCCGGCTGCGTAAAGTTTGCGTTGCGCGCGATCCCAAGAAGCCTTGGTGCCCGGGGCCGGAATCGAACCGGCATGGGGTTGCCCCCGGCGGATTTTAAGTCCGATGCGTCTACCAGTTTCGCCACCCGGGCAACGGCGCGCATAGGGTGCCTGATCACGCCGGGTTTTGGAATGCACGCGCGCCGATGCGCTCCGCTCAGATCGCGCGCGAGTACCGCACCGGCTGGTCCGGCTGGGCCAGATAACGGTCGAAACACATCGCCAGCAGCCGCAGCAGCGGGCGCCCGCGCTCGCTGGCACGCACCACGCCCTGCGTGTACTCGGCCAGGCCGTCGGCCTGCAGCGCAGCCAGCGCGTGCAGCCCGTCGGCGAAATACGTCTCGAAGTCCACCCCATGCCGCGCCGCCAGCGCCTTGCCATCCACTTCGCCCTGGCACATCAGCTGGCCGATCAGCTCGGCACGCAGCACGTCGTCCGGGTCCAGGGCCAGGCCGCGCCAGACCGGCAGCCGCCCCGCATCCACGGCCGCTTCCCAGGCCGGCAGCTCGCGCGGGTTCTGGCTGTAGGTGGTGCCGATGTGGCTGATCGCGCTGGCACCAAGGCCGACCAGATCGGTATCGGCGTGCGTGGTATAGCCCATGAAGTTGCGGTGCAGTTGACCCGCGCGTTGTGCGCGCGAGAGGTCTTCCTCCGGCAGCGCGAAATGGTCCATGCCGATGTACTGATACCCCGCCTCGGAGAGTCGCTGCACTGCCAGGCCGAGCAGGGCGAGTTTCTGATCGGGGCTGGGCAGATCCGCATCGGCGATCTGGCGCTGCGCGCGGAACAGATGCGGCAAATGCGCATAGCCATAGACCGCCAGCCGATCCGGCCGCTCGCGCAGCACCGTTTCCAGCGTCTGCGCGAACCCGCCCAGCGTCTGTTTCGGCAGCCCATAGATCAGATCGACATTGACCGAGCGCAGCCCGTACTCGCGGCATGCACGCAGGATATCCAGCGTGGCGTCCACGCCCTGCTCGCGATTGATCGCCTTCTGCACATCGGGATCAAAGTCCTGCACACCCAGGCTGGCGCGATTGAAGCCGAGTTCGGCCAGCACCGCGATGTCGGCGCGTGTGACGAAGCGCGGATCGAGCTCGATGGAAAAGTCGCGCGAGGCCGCCGTGCTCAGCGTGAAGCGCCGGCGCAGCCCCTCGATCAGCTCGCGCATCTGTGCCGGCGCGAGGAAGTTCGGCGTGCCACCGCCGAGGTGCAGCTGGATCACCTCCCGCGCCGGATCGAACTGCGGCGCCATCAGGTCCGCCTCGCTCAGCACCCGCGCGACATAGGCGATGCCCTTGCCATGATCACGGGTGATGACCCGGTTGCACCCGCAGTAGAAGCACGGGCTGCTGCAGTACGGCACATGGACATACAACGACAACGGTCGCCCGAGCCGATTGCTGTCCACGATGGCGTCGCGCAGGGCCGCTTCACCGTAGCCGTCATGGAAGTGCGGCGCAGTCGGATAGGAGGTATAGCGCGGTCCGGGCCGATCGTGGCGGCGCAGCAGCTCGGGGTCGAAGTGCCAGGCGAGCCCGGCGGCGGCAGGCGAGAAGGTATCCATGTCGCCAGCGTGCACGTACAGGGACGCGCGCGCATTGCGTCAGATCAATTCAGGCCCGGGCGCCCCGCCATCGGCAGGCTGGGCCAGCGCAGCATCTGGAAGCGGCGCCAGAACGTATCGGCGATGCGCTCGGCGACATCATCGGCCAGCCGCTGCATCGGCAGGTTGCCGCCTTCGGCAGTGGTCTGCCGGAACAGCGCCAGCCAGCGGTCGAAAAGATCGCGGTCGAGCTCGTCCATGGCCATGTGCTTGGGCATCGGCGCGCCCTTGAAGCGACGCGTTCCACGCAGCATCGCCGACCAGAAATCGACCAGCTGGGCCAGGTGCGCATCCCAGTCGTGGATCCGCGCCGTGAACACCGGCGCCAGGCGCGGCTCCTCGCGGACACGCGCGTAGAACGCGTGCACCAGACGGGTGACCTCGTCCTCGCTGCACAGCTCCAGCGCCGGGAGCGGCAGCGTGTTGTGGGTGGGATCGGCCATGGCATCCTCGGGCGGCAACGCCCAGCATCGTCGGCAGGGCCCGCCGCTGCCTTGATCAGGATCAATGAAGCCGGTGGCGAAGCCTTCTAGTCTGGGAGCTCGACAGGAAGCGCGCACCCGCGATCCCGGCCCCCCGGTCGGCGCGAAGTATAGCCGTGCCCTGCCCCCTCCTCCTGAGCGTGGCCGCAATGAACGACCTGCACGACCCGCCCGACGGCAGCCGCCGACGGCTGATCCAGCAATGGGGCGCCATCCTGTGGCCCAGCTTCGTCGCCGCCGGCCTGGCCAGCGTGGTGTTCTTCGCCTTCGTCGACCCGGTGCGCCTGCGCGACATCAGCTTCCCGCAGCATGAGATCAGCCGCGAGCTCGGCTATACCCTGGGCTTTTTCATGTTCTGGGCGGTCACCGCCGCCGCCAGTGCGATCACCGGGTACCTGTTGCGGCCGATGCCCGGCGACGACGACGATCTGCCGCTGGGGTGATCATGTCCAATCGCCTGACCCTGCACCTGGTCGATCCCCCGCCGCCGTCACCGTCACCGCCACCGCCCCCGCGCGCGCCGCTGCGCTGGCGACCGTTGTTGTCCGCGCTGCTGCTGGCCGGCTTCTACGCGCTGCCGTGGCTGCGCTGGGACGGCCGCCAGGCGCTGTTGTTCGACCTGGCCGCGCGCCGCTTCGATCTGTTCGGCTGGACGCTCTGGCCGCAGGACGTGGGCCTCCTGCTCGGGCTGGCCGCCGTGCTCGCCACCGCGCTGGTACTGCTCACCAACCTGGCCGGGCGGGTGTGGTGTGGCTACGGCTGCCCGCAGACCCTGTGGAGCCGACTGTTCCGCTGGATCGAACAGGGCATTGCGCGCCGGGTGCCGGCCGCGGGGGCAGCGCGCGCGATCACGCACCTGGCGTGGATGCTGGTGGCGGCATGGACCGGTATCACCTTCGTCGGCTTTTTCAGTCCGATCCACGGGCTGGTCGGCACGTCATGGCCGCCGCTGTGGAGCGGATGGGAAACCTTCTGGATCGTGTTCTATGCGGCGGCCACCTGGGGCAACGCCGGTTTCCTGCGCGAGCATGTCTGCCGCGAGTTGTGCCCGTATGCGCGCATCCACGGCGTGTTCTGCGACAGCGACACCCCGCGGATGCACTACCGCGCGCGCCGCGGCGAACCTCGTGGCCCGCGCATGCCGGGGTTGGGCGGTGTCGAGGCGCGTGGTCGCGGGCTGCTCGACCCCACCAGCGCCCGCGATTACGCCTTCCGCGCCGCGCACGAGGACATTGCCGGCCCGATGCCGCGTTTCAGCGCCGACCGCCTGGGGGATTGCCTGGATTGCGGCGCCTGCGCCAGCGTCTGTCCGATGGCGCTGGACGTGCGTGCCGGGCCACATGCGGACTGCATCGGTTGTGGCGACTGCCTGGATGCCTGCGATGCACGGATGCGCGCCGCGCAATTCCCGATCGGCCTGCTCCAATACACCAGCACGGCGGCCATGCAGCAACGTCCCGCGCGCTGGCTGCGCCCGCGCACGCTTGCCGCAGCCGGCGCGCTGCTGGCGCTGCTGGGTATCGGTCTTCATCACGTGTCGTAGCGCCGCGCTGGCGGTGTTTCCCCTTCTGATTCCCGGTTCCCCGACCGGTCTCAGCGTGCGCGTGCCCGCGCACTGCGCGGCGGCACCAACTGCGCGCGCCGCACGATCCCCAGCTGTTCGATGATCAACGCCAGCTCATTGGTGACACGGGTTCGCGCGGTGCCCTGCGCGGGTGGGACCAGGCGCTCGAGCACGCGCTGGTAGGTGGACCAGAATTCCGGGCCGCAGCCATGTTTCACGTAGCTGGCTTCCAGCTCGGTTCGCACTCCGTCAGCCAAGTCATGTGCGCCGTATTCCATACGACCTCCGTGGGACTTGCTTGCTTCAGGGGACGACGGACCCCGTGAGGGGTGGATTCACTTCGGGTTCACCTAAAATTTGCACGGTCGTTGCATTAAGTCAATCAACCGACCGGCAATCGCAGAGGCCGTGATGAACCGTTCATAGTGCGTGGCCGTCCGCATCTGCATCATGCCGGTGCTCTATTGACAGCAATATGTCAGTGTCGGCACCGGGATAATCTGTGACCGTCCGGCTTCGCCCACCGGGAAACTGCACGGGCGGCAGGCTCACTCGGCTGACGAGCGGGTCTCCTGGACCCCGGCGCGCTCGGGCAGGTGCGGCGCCACGAACTGCATCAGACGCTCCATCGCACTGTCCACCGGCGGGCCGCCCAGGATGCGATCGGCGAAGGCTTCCCAGTCACCGGCCGACAAGTCTGCGATCAGGGTCGGTTCCACGCCCAGCCAGCGCATGCTCCAGTACGGGAAATAACGCCGCGGCACGCGCGCATGGCCGAGTTTCTGGATGGCACGATGGCTGCGTGCCTGCAGCACGCGCTCATGCACGGCCGATACTCCATCATCCGGACCTTCGAAGTACTGCAGGAACCGACTGCCATCGCAGAGCAGTACACCGGTGACCCCGGCCAGGCTGTTGAAGCGGATGGCATCCTCGACAAGGGCATCGAAATGCGCCGCAGACAACGGACCCGCAACGTCGCTGACATACGCGATCGCGCACAGGGGCATGGGTAAACTCCGACAATTTCAAACCACTATGCTGGCACTTTCAGGTACCTAAATAAAGCGCTTGCCTGAAGCGTTCAGACCCTGCGTAAAACGAAGGTGGTCTGCCGTTTTTTCTTTCGCTGGGCTGTCCGAATGCGCTGGCCTCACGCGACTTACGGACGCGGGGCAATCGAACTGCGGACCGCCTCACTGAAGGCATCCAGAAGGAAGGGTTTGGCGATCATCGCCATCCCGTTGTCGAGAAACGCAGAGCGTTCCTGCGCTTTCTCCGCGTAGCCGGTCATGAACAGCACCGGCAACGACGGGCGCGACTGCCGCGCGATTTCCGCCAGCTGTCGACCGTTGAGGCCCGGCAGCCCGACATCGGTGATCAGCAGGTCGATTTTCTTCGAAGATCCCAGGATCGGGATGGCGCCGTCGGCATCGCCAACCACCTCCGCGGTGTAGCCGAGATCTTCCAGCACCACGGTCACCAGCATGCGCACCTGCTCGTCATCCTCCACCACCAGGATCGACTGCCCGGCGCCTAGCGACACCGGCGGCGCATTGGGGGCGTCGTCGTCCTCGGTGACCTCGTGGACCACCGGCATGAACAGCGACACCGTGGTGCCCTGCCCCGGGACGGAGTCGACGGTGATATGGCCGCCGGACTGCTGCATGAAGCCGTAGACCATCGACAGGCCCAGCCCGGTGCCCTTGCCGATCGGCTTGGTGGTGAAGAACGGTTCGAAGATGCGTTCCACCACCTCCGGGGGCATGCCCGTACCGGAATCGGAGACGGATACCACGGCGTACTCGCCGGCCGGAATGGTCGGCACCTCGCCGTCGGCGACGTGGACATGCATCGTCTGCAGCTGCAACTCGCCGCCATCGGGCATCGCATCCCGCGCATTGATGGCCAGATTCAGCAGCGCGCTTTCGAACTGGTTGCTGTCCAGGTTCGCGCGCAGCGGCGTCTGACTGATGGCCGTCTGGATGCGGATGGTTTCGCCCAGGGTGCTGCGCAGCAGGTGCTGCACCGAACCGACCAGCTCGTTGAGTTCCACCGTCCGCGAATCCAGCGATTGCCGGCGCGAGAACGCCAGCAGCCGCTGGGTGAGCGCCGCCGCACGCTGGCTGGAGGCGGTCGCCGCATCCAGGAAGCGCTCCAGCCCATCGAGGCGCCCCATGTCCAGGCGCATGCGCACGATATCCAGCGAGGACAGGATGCCGGTCAGCATGTTGTTGAAGTCGTGCGCGATGCCGCCGGTCAACTGCCCGATCGCATCCATCTTCTGCGACTGGCGCAGGGCCGCTTCACTGGCCTCGCGCGCGGCCATCTGCCGTTGCAGCTCCGCCGTACGCTCGGCCACCATCGCCTCGAGATCCAGCGCGTGCTGCTGGCTGGTCTCCAGAGCAAGTTTGGACGCAGTGATATCGGTGACGAACACATGGAAACCGTCCGGCGCGCCATCCGCATTGAAACGCGGCGAGTAGCGGATTTCACTGTCGCGTCGGCGGCCGTCACTGAACGGCCAGTTGGCTTCGAACACGATGTGCTCGCCCTGCAGCGCACGCTCGATCAGCGGCCGGCGGGTGGTCCATACCTCCTCGCCGAACACCTCCGGCACCCGCTTGCCGATCACCTCCGCTACTGGCCGCTGGAACCAGGCTTCATAGGCCTTGTTGGCGAAGCGGTAGTACAGGTCGCGGTCGATGAAGGCGATCAGCACGGGCATTGCATCCGCGACCAGGCGCAGTTCGGCGTCGCTGCGCTCCAGTGCGGCGCGCCCGTCGGCCAGGTCGCGCATCTGGTCACGCACCAGGAACTGCTTGTCGCGAGCCCTCAGCGCACTCTGCACCGAACTGAGCAGCGAGCTGCGGCCCAGCGGCCGATCCAGCTCGATGATGTTGATCGCCAGCGGCAGGCCGGGACCCGCCAACGGGCGCTTCCGCGAACGCGGCGAGCGCAGCAGGATGAAGGGGATGTCCGACCAGGAGGGCTGCCGCGCCAAGGGCTCCAACAGGGCGCCCGCGCCTTTGGCTACCGCCTCCTCGGTGACGACCACCGCGCCGAGGTCATCATCGAGTGCGTCGGCCAGCCGCGCCAGGCTGTCATGGACCGTGGTTGTCAGCCCGGCGGCATCGAGCACGGAGGCGATGCTCTGCGCATCGTGCCCGAACGGCGCAAAGATGTGGACGGCGCCGGACACGCCCTCATTCTGCACGGGCAAGACCAAGCAGATGCGACGTGTCGCCCACGAACTCCGGCGTGCCGGTCAGGATGCCCTTGAATTCGTCGAGAGGCGCGCTGAGCGAAATACCCTTGCCGTCGATCTTCAACTCCCGGATCGTGTTCTCGTGCGCACCGCCGCGGTTCTTGATGACCGAGATCGCCTTGCGGATACGCCCCTGCGATTCGAAGAAACGGAACAGCACGACCGAGTCGGCGATGTAGGAGACATCGAGGTTGCCCGTCGACATCGTCCCGACCAGGCCATGTTGCGGATTGATCAGGACAGTCACGACGCCCTTCTGGTTGAGGTAGGAGAGCATCTCGTGCAGCTGCAGCATGAGCTGCTTTTCCTGCGGCATCGCGGTGACATAGCCGTTGAGGCTGTCGATCACCAGCACCCGACACTGCCTCTCCTCGACCGCACGCCGCACGTTCCAGGCGAACTCGCCCGGCGAGATTTCCGCCGGATCGACCTGCTGGATTTCCAGCAGACCCGATGCCAGGTGCTTGCTCAGATCGATATCCAGCAGCTCGGCACGGGCCAGCAGGGTACCGATGCGCTCATCGAACTCGAAGATGCAGCAGTGCTCGCCACGTTCGCAGGCAGCCCAGACATACTGCAGCGCCACGTTGGTCTTGCCGCTGCCGGCCGGGCCGGTCAACAGGGTGCTGGTACCCCGCAGCGGGCCACCTCCGAGCAGGCTGTCTATCCCGTCCACGCCACTGCTGATGGGCGTCCCCAGAAACTTCGCGTGGTGGTCGGAGGCGATCAACCGCGGGAACACCTCCAGGCCGCCTTCGCGGATGACCATGTCATGGTAGCCGGCGGTGAAGTTCACCCCGCGCAGCTTCTGCACGTGCATCCGGCGCCGTGCCGGACCGAAATCCAGCGTCAGCCGCTCCAGCGACACCACGCCGTGACACAGACTATGCAGCTGGCCATCGCGCTCTTCACCGGAGGCGGTCATGTCATCGACCAGCACCACCGTCGCGCTCTTGGGCGCGAAGAACTGCTTGAGCGAGAGGATCTGGCGCCGGTAACGCAGCGGATCCTGCGCCAGCAGCCGCAGCTCGGACAGCGAATCGAAGACCACACGGTGCGGCTTGATGCGCTCGACCTCGCCCAGGATCAGCTTGACCGTTTCGTCCAGCTCCACCTCCCAGGGATGCAGCACGGACTGCATGCGGCCATCGCCGAGCGCCTCTTCTGCCGAGGCCAGCTCGAACAGCTCCAGCCCGTCCAGCGACCAGCCGTGGGCATGAGCGACTTCACGCAGCTCATCGGCCGTTTCCGAGAGCGTGATGTACAGACAGCGCTCCCCCTTGCTCAATCCATGCAGCAGGAACTGCAGGGACAGCGTGGTCTTGCCCGATCCGGGGGGCCCTTCGAGCAGATACAACCGCCCTTGGGGGAAGCCTCCGCCCAGAATGCTGTCGAGCCCTTCGATCCCGGTTGCTACGCGCGCTTTTTGTGTCTGCATAAGGCTGCCAATGTGGACGGCCGCAGGATACGAAGCCCGCTGTGTAGGCCCCGTCGGCTATGGCATCCGAAACTGAATGGAGCCCCACAACGCACAAAGCCCGCTTTCGCGGGCTCTGGGCTTGTTTCTATTTGGAGGCCTGGGTCGGAATTGAACCGGCGTACGCGGATTTGCAGTCCGCTGCATGACCACTCTGCCACCAGGCCGGTGACCCTACGATCATCGAAGGCGCGTTGCGTGCCCCGATAAAACAAGACCCCGAGAACGGGGCCTGGTCAGGATTTGGAGCGGGAAACGAGACTCGAACTCGCGACCTCAACCTTGGCAAGGTTGCGCTCTACCAACTGAGCTATTCCCGCAAAATCAAGCGTGCATATTACCGAAACCACTCGAAACACGCCAGCTTTTTCAGACCTTTTTTCACATCCCGGTCGATGCCGCCGGACCGGATGCCCGCGTGCCACCGCGGAGAAAAACAAGGCCCCGAGGGGGCCCTGTCGAAATCTGGAGCGGGAAACGAGACTCGAACTCGCGACCTCAACCTTGGCAAGGTTGCGCTCTACCAACTGAGCTATTCCCGCAGACTTTCGCTTGCCCCGACCGCACCGCACCCTGGGGCGCTGGAGGCTGTCGGCCCCTCGACCTGCGTCGAAGGAGCGCTATTCTGTCGGAATTCCTTCACGTCGTCAACATCCTTTTCGCCGCATTTCCGTGCGTTGCTCCGGGCCGCCCCGGGGCGCTTGCCGGCCTTGCCCCGCCCCTCCCCGGTCAATCCATGAATCACCGCATGCCACGCCCTTTCCGCATTGCCAGCCTCGCCATCGCCGCCCTGATCGGCGCCCTCGCCATCGTCGGCGCGACCACCCACGTCGTCTCCAATGCCTGGATGATGCTGACCGACAGGAGCAACGTGATCCCGGACGAATCATCGATCCTCTGGTTCGAGCCCTACGTCATCAACCCGGGCTCATCGAACTATTGGCTGTACGGCAAGGACCGCACGAACTATTACCACTTCGCGCACACGGAGCAGGCGCTCTACGTGTACCTGCCCATCGAAAACAGCTGTCCCGGGTTCGACCGCGGGAACATCCGCACGTGGTGCAACGTCCGGATCGGAACGCACCACTGACCGCAGACACGCGCATACGAAAAAAGCGACCCGGAAGGTCGCTTTCTTCGGCGTTTCCGTTCGCGACGGATCGCGATGGAAACAGTATCTGGAGCGGGAAACGAGACTCGAACTCGCGACCTCAACCTTGGCAAGGTTGCGCTCTACCAACTGAGCTATTCCCGCTTGGGAGGCGAAATTCTACAGCCAAATGCAGGGCTGTCAACAGCCCTTTACGCATTCTTTTTCGCCTTGGCGCTCTCACGCGCGAGGCGCTCGTCTTCGCGCAGGCTCGGCCAGGCCGCGTGCAGGTACTGCAGGCCCGACCACAGCGTCAGGATCGAGGCGATCGCCAGGGTCCAGTCGCCGATATGGAAGACCTGGATGCCCATCCAGATGTCCTGCATCGGGGTGTGCGGTGCGACCGAATACAGCAGGCATAGCAGCGCGACCATCTGCGCGGTGGTTTTCACCTTGCCGATCACGGCCACGCGCACCTTGGCGCGCTGGCCGATTTCCGCCATCCATTCGCGCAGTGCGGAGACGGCGATTTCACGGCCGACGATCACCGCCGCCCAGACCGCCATCCACGCCGTGGGATGGCCCTGCACGATCAGGAACAGTGCCACCGCCACCATCAGCTTGTCCGCGACCGGATCCAGGAACGCGCCGAACGCGGACTGCAGGTCGTAGCGGCGGGCGATCCAGCCGTCGAGCCAGTCGGTAAGCGCGGCCAGGCCGAAAATCGCCGCGGAGGCGAAATTGGTCCACTTGTAGGGGAGATAGAACACCAGCACCAGCACGGGGATCATCACGATCCGCAGCAGGGTCAGCCAGGTGGGGAGGGTCAACTTCATTGCGTCTCTCTACTCGCCCGCCGCGTCGGGCGTGGGCAGTCCATGAAGGTTAGCGTAGATACGCGCAGCGAGGGCGTCATTGATGCCTTCCACCTTCGCGATCTCCGCTTCGCCGGCGGCTTTCAGGCCGACCAGGCCGCCGAAATGTTTGAGCAGGCTCGCACGCCGGCGCGGGCCGATGCCGGGGATATCTTCGAGCTTGCTGGTCATGCGGGCCTTCTGGCGGCGCCCGCGGTGGCCGGTGATGGCGAAGCGATGGGCTTCGTCGCGCACCTGCTGGATGAACTGCAGCGCCGGTGAGGCCGCGCCCGGGCGCAGCTCGCGGCCGTCGGGCATGACCAGGGCTTCATGCCCTGCCCTGCGCTCCACGCCCTTGGCCACGCCGACCAGCATCACCCCTTCCACGCCCAGATCGGCCAGCGCAGCCTGCGCCTGGGCCAACTGGCCGGCGCCACCATCGATCAGCAGCAGATCGGGCAGCACGCCATCCTCTTCGACCGCACGCCGGAAGCGCCGCTCGATCGCCTGGCGCATGGCGGCATAGTCATCGCCCGGTTCGATCCCGCTGATGTTGAAGCGGCGATACTGGCTGCGCACGGGCCCGGCGGCATCGAACACCACGCACGAGGCCACGGTCGCTTCGCCCATGGTATGGCTGATGTCGAAACACTCGACCCGCTTGACCTGCTCGGTGAGGCCGAGCATCTGGCGCAGGTCTTCGCTGCGCGCGTGCTGCGCGGTGCGGCTGCCCAGTTCGGTCACCAGGGTGATCTGCGCATTGCGCGCGGCCAGCTCGACATACCCGGCGCGCTCGCCACGGACATTCCACCGCAGCTGCACCTTGTGCTCGGCGGAGGCACTCAGCGCCGATTCGATCAGGCTGGCATCGGGAATCTCGCGATCGAGCAGGATCTCGCGCGGAGGCGCGTGCTCGGCGTAATACTGGGACACGAACGCGCCCAGCACCTCGTCGGCACTCTCTTCGCCATTGGTGCGCGGGAAGAACGGACGCGTGCCCATGTTGCGGCCATCACGGAAGGCCAGCAGCAGCACACAGGCACTGGCGCCCTGGGTGGCGCAGGCGAGCACGTCCAGGTCGGCAGCGCGGCCGTCCACGTACTGACGGGTCTGCATGCTGCGCAGCGAGGCGATCAGATCACGCAGGCGCGCGGCCTGCTCGAACTCCAGCGCTTCGCTGGCGGTCTGCATCTGGGTGCCGAGCTCGCGCGCGAGCTGGTCGCTCTTGCCTTCCAGGAACATCGAGGCGCGGCGCACGGATTCGGCATAGTCTTCGGCCGCCACCAGGTCCACGCACGGCGCGCTGCAGCGGCCGATCTGGTATTGCAGGCAGGGCCGCGAGCGGTTGCGGAACACGCTGTCTTCGCAGCTGCGCAGCTTGAACAGCTTGTGCATCAGGTTGAGCGTTTCGCGCACCGCAGTGACGCCGGGGTACGGCCCGAAGTACCGCCCCGGCACCGCCCGCGGGCCACGGTGCAGCGCGATGCGCGGCCATTGCTCGCGGGTCAGCAGCACGTGCGGATAGGTCTTGTCGTCGCGCAGGGAGACGTTGTAGCGCGGCGAGAGCGACTTGATCAGCTGGTTTTCCAGCAGCAGCGCCTCGGCTTCCGAGCGGGTCACGGTCACGTCCATGCGCGCGACCTGCGACAGCATCGACATGATCCGCGTGGTCTTGGGCGTGCCGTTGAAATAACTGCCCACGCGGTTGCGCAGCGCACGCGCCTTGCCGACGTACAGCAGGGTGTCGTCGGCCGCGTACATGCGGTACACGCCGGGGGCGGTGCTCAGGTGGGCCGCAAATGCCTTGCCATCGAAGGCGGGGGCGGAAGAAACAGTCATTCGTTGATCGGCACGTCGCTCAGGACACCACTGACGGGGTCGAAACGGAGGACGGCATGGGCGTCGGTCTCCGCGATCCAGACCGCACCGCCGCCCAGCGCCAGGCCGGCCGGGCCATGCAGGCGGCGCGGCAGCTCCAGCGTGCTCAGCTCGCCCCCGCCGAGCCGCAGCGTGCGCAGGCGGCCGTTGCCGGCATCGGCGATCCACAGCAACGGGGCATCCGGACTCAGCGCGATCGCCTGCGGGTACTGCAGCAGCGCCGAGGCCCGCGGGCCATCCTGCTCGCCGAAGGTCCACAGGCCCTGCCCGACCAGTGTCTGCACCAGATCACCGCGCAGCTGCAGGGCACGGATCGATGAGCCGAGCGCATCGCAGACGTACAGCACCTGCTGCACCGCCGCGACCGAGCACGGCTGCGCGAACGCGGCCAGATGACCGCTGCCGTCGCGCGCGTCGATCGCACCGCTGCCGGCGCGCCACTGCAGGCTGCGCTGACCGAGGTGATAGCTCCAGATGCGGTTGTCGCCGGCCATCGCGATATGGATCTGGTTGTCGGCGACCGCCAGGCCCTGCGGGTGGTTGAGCGCGGTACGGCGCGGATCGGCCACCGGCCCTTCGATCGGCTCGCCGGGGCGGCCGGTGCCGCACAGCGTATCGACCTGGCCGGACAGCAGATGGATGCGGCGCAACGCATGATTGCCGGTGTCGGCGACGTACAGCCATTCGCGCTCCAGCGCGAGGCCCTGCGGGTGGTGGAAGGCTGCTTCGGCTTGGCCCCCATCCATGAAATCAGCGGTGCCCATGCCGAACTGGCGCAGCACCCGGCCACCGTGGCTGCATTCCAGCACGCGGTGATGCCCGGTATCGGCGATGTACAGACGCTCGGTGGTCACCGCCAGGCCGGTCGGGAAGCGCAGCGCGAGGCGCGGTTCGGGGCTCAGTTCGCGGGCGCCGTGCAGGTCCTCGTCGGACGGCCGCGAACTGCCTTCGCAGAGCGCAGCGAGCGCGCGCTCCAGTTCGCCGCCGAGGCCGACCAGCCGGTCGCGCTCGCGCCCCTGGGCATCCAGCAGGACCAGGGTCGGCCACGCGGTCACGCCGAAACGGCGCCAGCCGTCCCACTCCGCATCCAGCAGCGCCGGGGCGTTCAGGCCCTGACGCCGGAGCAGCTTCAGCGACTGCGCGGGATCGCGCTCACCATCGAACCGCGGCACCTGCAGCACCAGCAGCTGCAGCCTGCCCGGGTTGCGCGACTGCCACTGGGCCAGTTCGGCCAGCCGCTGCGCGCACCACACCGAGGCGGCATTGACGAAGGCCAGCACCACCGGCCGTCCCTGCAGCTCGGCGAGGGTGGTCGGCGGGGCGTTGAGCCAGGTGGCGAATTCGGGCAGATCCTGGACGGGCTGGACGTTCATGCCCTGATTATGCCGGACTCGGCGTCATGCATCCGTCGTGCCACGGTCATGCGGTGGTCCATCGGCGTGCGGCGGAGGTCGCCGCGGCGGACGACCGCCCCGGTCACGGGTTCGCGGCCCACCAGGCCTCTGCGCGCTCCAGGTCCTCCGGCGTATCGATACCCGGCGGGAACTCGGACGGGGTCAGCGCCACGCTGATGCGGTGCCCCGCTTCCAGCACGCGCAGCTGCTCCAGCGATTCCAGCTGCTCCAGCGTACCCGGCGGCAACGCGGCGAACTGGCGCAGGAAACCGGCGCGGTAGCCGTAGATGCCGATATGGCGCAGCCAGTGCGGGCCGGCCAGGGTGTCGCGCGAGCGCGCGAACGCATCGCGGTGCCACGGAATCGGTGCACGGCTGAAGTAGAGCGCGTCCAGGTTCTGCCTGCGCACGACCTTGACCACGTTCGGGTCGAACAGGGTGTCGGCGTCCTCGACCGGGGTGGCCAGCGTGGACATCTCCGCACCGCTGTAGACCAGGGCTTCGGCCACTGCGCGGATGCCCTCGGCCGGGGCGAACGGCTCATCCCCCTGCAGGTTCACCACCAGCGTGTCATCCGCCCAGCCGGCCTGCGTTGCGCACTCGGCCAGGCGATCGGTGCCGGACGCATGCGCGGTGGAGGTCATCGCCACGCGCACCCCGGGCAGCCCCTGCAGGGCATCGGCGATGCGCTGATCATCGGTGGCGACCCAGACTTCGCGCGCGCCGGCAAGCAGGGCGCGTTGCGCCACGCGCAGCACCAGCGGCTCACCGCCGAGCAGGCGCAGTGGCTTGCCCGGCAGCCGCGAGGCGGCATAGCGGGCGGGAATGGCGACGACGAACTCGACGGAAGCGCTCATGGGGGACGACCTGTACGGAAGGAATGCAGTCAGGGCCTCAGTGTGCCGCACGCGGCACCGGGCCCGTCAACGCTTGCCGAGTTTCTCGACGCGGTCCAGCAGCGTGATCCAGAACGCCGCCGGCAGTTCGGCCGACAGCGGCACGGCGAAGTGCCATTCGGTCGCGAAGGCCTTGCACTTGACCGCGTCCTTCTCGGTCATCAGCACCGGCAATTCGCTGCCGAAGCGCAGATCGGCCGGCTGGTAGGCATGGTGATCGGCGAAGGCATGCGGCACCACGCCGATGCGATGCGCGCGCAGCATGTCGAAGAAGCGCTGCGGGTTGGCGATACCGGCCACCGCGTGGACGCGCTGCCCCTGGAAATGCGCGAGGCGCCGCGCGCGGCCGCCCTGCAGTGGCTGGGCGCTGTCGATGCGCAGTTGCATCGGCCATTCGCCGAAACCGCAGGCAGTCTGCGCTTCGGTGCCATCGCTGGCCTGGCCCAGGTTGACCACCCGGAAGTCGCAGTCGCGCGCACGGCTGGCCGGCTCGCGCAGCGGCCCGGCCGGAATCAACCGGCCATTGCCGTAGCGACGCTGGGCGTCGACCACTTCGATCTCGATGTCACGCGCCAGACGGTAATGCTGCAGGCCGTCGTCGCAGACGATGATGTCGCAGCCCGCCTCGACCAGCGCCTTGCCGGCCGCGACGCGGTCCGCATCCACCCGGACCGGCACGCCGGTTTTCCAGGCGATCAGCACCGGCTCGTCGCCGCCGATCGCGGTATCGGTCGTGGCCAGCACCCAGCGTGGCGTGCCCGCGTCCTCGCGGCCATAGCCACGGCTGGCGACGCCCGGCTTCCAGCCGGCCTCGCGCAGCCGGTTGACCAGCGCGATCGTCAGCGGGGTCTTGCCGGTGCCGCCGGCGGTGATGTTACCGACCACCACCACCGGCACCGGCAGCGGATGCCGCTTCAGCCAGCGGCGGCGATACGCCATCCGCCGCAGCGCGATGGCCGCGCCGTACAGCGGCGACGCCAGGCGTGAGAGAAACGGAATCGCGGTGCCGTCATACCAGTACGACGGCGTGTGCGTACCCTTGCCGGCCATCAAGGCTGCCTTTCGCGGAACTGCATCTTGTGCAGGTGTTCGTAGAGGCCACCCAGCGCCAGCAGCTCCGTGTGCGTGCCACGCTCGACGATGCGGCCATGGTCCATCACCAGCACCTGGTCGGCATGCTCGATGGTGGACAACCGGTGCGCGATCACCAGCGTGGTGCGCTCGGGCATCAGGCGCTGCAGGGCGTCCTGCACCAGGCGCTCGGATTCATTGTCGAGCGCGGCGGTGGCTTCATCCAGGATCAGGATCGGCGCGTCGCGCAGGATCGCGCGGGCGATCGCCAGGCGCTGGCGCTGGCCGCCGGAGAGCAGCGCACCGTTCTCGCCGACCGGCGTCTGCAGCTGCTGCGGCATGCGCGCGATGAACTCCCAGGCATTGGCCGCTTCGGCCGCCGCGCGGATCTGTTCCTCGGTGGCGTCCATGCCGTAGGCGATGTTGGCGCCGACGGTGTCATCGAACAGCATCACCTTCTGCCCGACCATCGCGACCTGGCGGCGCAGGTCGGCCAACGGATAATCATCCAGTGCCACGCCGTCGAGCGTGATGCGGCCACCGCTGGGTTCGTAGAAACGCGGCACCAGGCGGATCAGGCTGGTCTTGCCGCTGCCGGAGCGGCCGACGATGGCCGTCACCGTGCCCGGCTTGGCCACGAAACTGATGTCATCCAGCGCGATGCCGGTGTCCTCGCGGTAGCGCAGCATCACGTGTTCGAACGCGAGCTCGCCACGTGCGCGGCCGATCCGCTGGAGGCCTTCGTCGCGCTCGACCGGCATGTCCAGAATCCCGAACAGGCGCTCGGCCGCCGCGACACCGCGGGAGATCGAGGTCTGCACGCTGGTCAGGCGACGCAGCGAGGGAATGATCGCCATCATCGAGGTCATCAGGCCCATGAACTGGCCTGCGTTGAGCTTGCCGGCCAGCGCCTCGCGGGTGGAGACCCACACGATCACCGCCAGCGCCAGCGCGGCCAGGAACTGCACCGTGCTGGAGGCCAGCGCGCGCGTGGTCTCTACCTTCATGTTCAGGCCGAGCATGCGGTTGGCCAGACGCGAGTAGCGCGAGATCTCGTGCGCCTGGGTGCCGTGCACCTTCACTTCCTGCTGCGCGGCCAGGGACTGCTCGGCGGTCTGCGCCATGCCGCCCATGCCGTCCTGGATGCCGCGGCTGATGCGGCGGTAACGCTTGCCGACGATCGAGACGATCACCCCGATCAGCGGCACCACGACCAGCATCGCCATGGTGACCTTGACGCTCATCTGCAGCATCACCACCAGCATCGCGATGATGGTGAGGGTATCGGCCACCAGGGTCTTGAGCGCATCGGCGCTGGCCTGGGTCACCTGCTCGGTATCGAAGTTCAGGCGGCTGACCATCACCGGCGTGGCTTCGGCATCGAAATGCGAGGACGGCAGGTGCAGGTATTTCTCCAGCACCTGCTCACGCAGGTCGCGCACCACACTGCGGCCGGTGCGGGCCAGCGCGTAGTCGCTGACCAGGGTGGCCAGGCTGCGCATCATGAACAAGCCGAGGATGGTCAGCGGCAGGATCACCGCCATGCGCGGCTCCGGGTTGACGAAACCACGGTTGACCAGCGGCTCCATCAGCTTGGTGAAGCTGTAGCCGGCCAGGGCTTCGACCACCATCGCGACCACGGCCGCGACCATGAACACCCAATAGGCACCGGTATACCCGAGCAGGCGCTTGTAGATCGGCCAGACGGGGGAATGTTTCTTGCTCATGGACGCACCTCCGGCGCGGTAGCGATGGCGATGCGGCGGAAGCCCAGCTGGCCCAGGGCATCCTGGGCCGTGACGACAGCCTGGTAAGGCGTACGCGCGTCGGCACGCAACAGCACGGTCTGTTCGCGATCAGGGCCGGCCACGGCGGCGATCGTCTGCTTGACCGACTCCACGTCGGTACGCAGCACTTCCTGATCGTTGATGAAGTAACGCCCCTCGGCATTGACCAGCACGCTCAGCGAACGCGGCGGCTCGGTGGTGTCCTGCTGGCTGGCGGTCGGCAGCTGCAGCTGCAGCGTCGACCGCGCGTCGAAGGTGGTGGTGACCACGAAGAAGATGATCAGGACGAGGATCACATCGATCAGGGGAACCAGATCGATGTGCGGCTCGTCCTGGATCCGGTCATTGCGGATGCGCATCCGTCAGCCCTTGACCGTCACGGGTGCGGCACCGGCCGAAGCACCGGTGGCGCGCGGGGCGTTGTTCATCACGCCCGGGCGGCCATCGAGCGCGTCCAGCAGGGCCGAGGCCTCCTGCTCCATCTCGATCACGTAGCCGGCGATGCGGCCCTTGAAATAGCGATGGAACATCAGCGCGGGGATCGCCACGATCATGCCGGTGGCGGTGCAGACCAGCGCCTTGCCGATACCGCCGGCCAGCTGGTTCACATCGCCGACGCCGTGGTCGAGGATGCCCATGAACATCTGGATCATGCCGACCACCGTGCCGAGCAGGCCGAGCAGCGGGCCGGCCGAGGCGATCGTGCCCAGGGCGTTCAGGAACCGCTCCATGCGGTGAACCAGGTGCCGGCCGGCATCTTCGATGCGCTCGCGGATCTGGTCGCGCGGGCGATTGCGTGCTTCCAGCGCGGTGGCCAGCAGCGCGCCCAGCGGCGAATTGCCGCGAAGCGACTGGATATGGCTCGGATCGAGCTTGCCGCGCGCGGCCCAGTTGCGCACCTCCTGGCCCAGCCCGGGGGGCAGGACTTCATTGCGGCGCAGGGTCCAGAAACGCTCCAGGACAATTGCCAAAGCCAGTACGCCCAACAGCAGCAGCGGCAGCATCGGCCAGCCACCGGCCTTGACCAGTTCCCACACGTTTCAATCCTCCGGCCCAGCGGCCGCCTGTTTGATCGCCGATAGGATAGCAGCCGGCCGGCTCCGCTCCGCGGCATCCCACCAACGCCGCTCGAAAACCCGTTGTTCACGCACCTGCAGGCCTTCACGCCCGAGCCAGACCCGCACCGCGCCGCTGTCGGCGGTGGTGAGCACTTCGGCGCCCACCGCCTGCCAGCGCTCCACCACCTCGGCACGGGGATGACCGAAGCGGTTGCGGTGGCCCGCCGAAACGATCGCCAGCCGCGGAGCGACCGCGGCCACCCACGCCGGCGTGGACGAGCCGGCGCTGCCGTGGTGTGGGACGACCACCGCTTCCGCCGCCAGGCGTGCGCGCGCCTGCTGGACCAGCAGGGCTTCGCTGCGCTTTTCGATGTCACCGGCCAGCAGGATCGCCCCCTGCGGCGTCTCCAGCCGCAGCACGCAGCTGCTGTCGTTGGTGGACTGCGGTTCGTCGCGCGGCGGATGCAGCACCCGGAACGTCACCCCGTCCCACTGCCAGGACTGCCCGGCATGGCAGGCCGAGGCCCGACCGCGCAGTGCATCGGGCGGCGCCTGCAGCATCGCGTCCGGAAGGCTGCGGCGCACCCCACGCAGCCCGCCGGTGTGGTCGCGGTGATCGTGGCTGATCATGATCCGGTCCAGACGGCCCTGCCCCAGCGCCCGCAGGGTCGGCACCACGATCCGCTCGCCCGCGTCGAAGCCATCGTCGGCCCCGGGCCCGGTGTCGTACAGCAGCGCGTGCCGGCGTGTACGCACGGCTACCGCCAGGCCCTGCCCGACATCCATCACGATCAGCTCCACCTCGCCCTCGCCCGGGCCATGCCGCGCCGGCCACAACAGCGGCAGACACAGCAGCAGGGCCGGCACGCGGCCACCACTGCCGCGCGGCAGCAGCAGCCAGAACACACCGAACACGGCCGACATCAACGCCCAGCGGTCGGCCTGCGGCAGCCACCACAGCGACAGCTCGCTGCGCGCGGCATACCCGAACAGCCACCAGCTCGCCTCGAAGCACCATGCCGCCAGCTGCCACGGCCAGCGTCCCGCCCCGTCGATCAGCGCCTCCAGCGCGGTGCCGAGCAGCGCCAGCGGCACCACCACCATCGTCCACCACGGAATCGCCAGCAGATTCACCAGCGGCCCCGCACGCGAGGCCTGGCCGAACAGCGCCACGGTCAGCGGCAGCAGCGCCACTGTCGCCACGCCCTGCGCACCCAGAAAACCACGCACCCAGCCCTCCTCACGCCCCGGCAGGCACCAGATCAGCCACAGCACGCCGGCAAAGCTCAGCCAGAAACCGGGGGCGAGCACGGCGAGCGGATCGAACAGCAGCATCGCCAGCGCGGCCAGCGCCAGCGATTGCGCCACAGTCGCCCGCCGCCGACTACAGCGCGCGGCGGCCACCACCGCGATCATCAGCACAGTGCGCACCGTGGGCAGCGCGAAACCGGCTGCGGCGGCGTACAGCGCCGCGCCCGCGACGGCGGCTACCGCGGCGCCCATCGGCCGCGGCCAGTGCAGGCCCAGCATCGGCAGGCAGCGCCAGAGCCCGCCCGCCAGCACGGCGGCAACGCCCGCCACCACGCCGACATGGAAACCAGAGATCGCCACCAGGTGGGTCACCCCCAGCGCGCGCAGATCGTCCCAGTCGGCCGGGCTAAGGCCGCGGGTGTCGCCCAGCGCCAATGCCTGGACGAAGCGGCGGCCGTCGCTCTCGACCGCCGTGGCGATCGCATCCGCCATCCGCTCGCGCCACGCGGGCAATCCCGTGGGCGCGGCCAGCACAGCCGCCTGCGCGGGTTCGCGCACGTAGCCGCTGCCGGCAACACGCTGCCGGAGTGCGTAGCCCTCGGCATCGAACCCACCGGGATTCACCCGGCCGCGCGGGGGCCGGACCCGCACGCCGAGCGACCAGCGCTCGCCCGCGCGCAGCGTGCGCCGTCGATCATCGGCCGCGCCACGGAATCCGTCGTACCAGCCCAGCGCCAGGTCGCGGCCACGGAGGTCGGCGGGCATCGCCGGATCATCGTCTACCCGAAAGCCGAAGCGGGTGCCGCCGGGGCCGTGCACCGGCAGGCTGGTCACCCGCCCCTGCACGACATGGTCCACCGGCGCGCTGCCCGCGGGAAGCTGCTGCGCGAGCCCGACGTGGCCGTGGAAGGCGGCCCAGCCGAGGCCGAAAAGGGCGGCGCCGAGGAGGCGCAGGCGGGAAGGCAGGATCCAGAGCAGGATGCCGACCGACGCCGCGGCCACGCCCCATCCCGCCGGCAGCAGCCGGGGCGCGAATACGGTCGCGCAGACGCCGACCAGCAGTGCAACGACACAGGCCTTGCCGAAGATCGGCAAGGCGGCAACGGTGGCGTGATCGGCACTGTCCAGCACCCGCGACATGCGCAACGCCCTGCCGAAAAACACACTCTGTTCGCTCTCAAAGCCTGCGCCCATCGGCGCTAAACCCGCCTATCTGTCGGAAACTGACAGATCTGTACGACAGGAAAGGCCTTTGGCTTACCTGTCTGGGGGGAAATTGGCGTGCCGTTGCAGCGGCTGATATTCGCCGATAGTGTCCGGGGAGTGCTGGCGACAGGTTCCCAGCCCCGCAACAGGAGGCGACCGTGGCGCTCGACTGGTTGAAACGCGACATCCACCTGCGTGCACGCCTCCATCCCGGTGGCGTGCTGATGGCGGTGACCTATGCCGTTGCCTTCTGGGCAGCTCGGAACGTTTCGGTCGACCAGCTCTATTTGCCTGCCGGCCTGCGCGTGGCCGCCCTGCTGCTCTGCCCCCCGCGCTATTGGGGCTATCTGATTGCGGGCGAGTACGCCTACTTCGCCCAAGCGCGGTACCCGCTGATCCCACAGTACGGCCTTGCTTGGACAGTCTTCGCGTCGGCGGCGCTTATGCCGGCCGTCGCATGGATCGTGCATGCGCATCGGCGCTGGATGGCATCCAGCAACGATACGTGGCTCCTCTCCGTAGCACTGCTCGCAGCGATCGTGGTCACCGCCCTGAATCAGGGCATTGCGTATCTACTGATGCCAACGCAGCACGAGGCCGTCTCCTGGGAAGGCGTCGCGCGTTATGCCATCGGCGATTATCTGGGCATTCTGTTGGTCGCCCCCTTGGTGGTGATGTGGCGACGCCGACGCATGGCTGCCGAATCAATGCGTGGCTGGGCACTGGCCGCTACGGTTTCGCTGGTCGTGATCGGTGTCAACCTGATGGTCCAGCTTCGTATGGACAGTACCGGATTACCAGGATCCCATGACCCCGCCGCATTCACCGCACAGCAGATTCTTGCGGTAGCTGGAACAGCCCTGCTCCTGCTCGGCGCGACCATCTCGCACTACTATCATCATCTCAGACAGAACGAGTGGTCAGGCCGCCGTGCCATCGCCTTGACCAGGACCACGCTTGTCGCCAGCGAACGGGACAGGCGCGAGCGCGCCCTGCATCTGCGGAGTGTCGGCGATGACATCGACCTTTCCCTGCAGAAGGCAACGAGCATGCTCGCGGCAGCGGGCCATGATGGTCTGGCCTCGGAGCTCCTGCGCTTCCATGCCGCGCAGTCGAGCGCGCTACGCGTCCAGGCAAATCTGGTGTACCCCGCCGAAATAGAGTCCACCGGCTTGTATGTCGCTCTTCGGGCCGGCGCGATCGCCGATGCCTGGGCACACACGGATCGCGTCCTGCCCGCGCACTTGATGGGAGACCCGTGTGATCTGAGCCTTGATCTGCAGTTGGCGGCGTTCCGGAGCATGATCGACGCCGTCACGGTCCTGCTAACGGGGGAAAGAGGATCTCTCCGGCTTCGCGCACGCACCATCCAACGTGGTGAACAGCAGGGCATCGTGGTGATCGCCGGGCTCCTGGATCGCTACAGGGTGCTGGCGCCCAGTACTGTCGAGCTCGCCAAGCAGGCGCTCGGTGCCCGCGCGCTGGCCTATCAGGGCGACGTGCAGTGCCGCGGCAACCGGATCCGCATGGTGTTGAGGGAGCCGCGTCGCTGCCAGGGAGGGTGGCACGCCAACGCGCCAGGAACCTCCGCGCTGCCACGTACCAACTTGAGTTCCTTCTGACCCGACGCCGGAAACGAAAAAGCCGGCCTGATGGCCGGCTTCGTCTTGTTCCACCTGTTCCCGTGGTTTCCCAGGTACTGAAGTGGTGGGCGGTACAGGGTTCGAACCTGTGACCCCTACCATGTCAAGGTCGCGGAAGATCAACAGAAACAACGACTAAGCCGATCACCCGTGATCACATGCGATCTATGGAAATCAGCGACTTGCCAGTGGGCTGGGGTCAGTTTGGGGTCAGTCGATCAGGCGGCCTGATCGTCTTCGAAGGGGTGCAACCGATTCGCGATTCCGTCGAAGCGCGCGGCCTCGGCGCGGAGGCGGTCAGCCCCGCGCCGGCGTGTCGCCCTCGCCCGCCAGTCGCCGCTGTGATTGGTGTCTAGGTCGTCGGCCTGCTGCCATAGCGAAGCCGCCCTCGCGCGCGCCCAGCGCGCCTTGCCGATGCTCTTCTGATCCATGCAGCTACTGTCGCCGCCGGCGGTCGCACGCGCCGATAGGGAGGCAACGCCGGCTGACTGACGCTACAGCTTCGGGTTCGGAATCGCGCCCAGTCGTCTCTGCTGCTGGATCTCGGTGCGGGAGAGCTCGCGGGCAGGCTCGTCGTTGGCCACCATCCGAGCCACAGCCTCCCTCAGAGGCACACCCTCCAGTACCCGGGCCGCAACACCACCGCAGCGTAGCGTTTGCCCTGACGCACGCTGGCCGCCCTGACCTCCTTGTCTTTCCACAGTTTCCTGCAGGCCAGGACGACACAGACCCCGTGGGAATCAGGCTGCACGCTGGCGATCTGACGATTTCACCACCACAGACCCCAGTGCTCGCCGTACTGCACCCAGCCTCGAGGTTGAGGGGCGGTCATGAAGCCGGTGAAGTTGCAGGGCGGGAGCATGCGCGCAGGATACGGGCCGGGGTCTCAGATTCCGCGACGGCGTGTAGGACGCGCGAGCGTCGATGCCACCGCCAGAAAGTGATGGCGATGGCAGATAGATCATCAGAACAGCTACTTCCACAACCGTCTCAAGGCATTCCTGCTAAGCCGCAGCGCTAGGAAGGGCTTTCCTAGTGAAGAACAACATCAACTGCGCACCCAGTCTTTGCCGCGCGAAGTCAGACATGCTCGCCAATCGGTTGCACTCCATCACAACCGAGGTAGGCACTCGCGTCATGAGCCTCAGATCAGCCACGCAGTCCCCAACGCTTGGCACGTCGGGAAGGAACAACAGAGGAATACTGGATTGCTGACGGACTACGTCTTGGTGCTCAGCGGGGAGAGTGGCCAATACCTTTAAAGGAATAACCAACACATACTTGTTCGATGGCTTATCGATATCACAGCCATGGTTTAGCACCATACCGAGCTCAAATGGACCCTTTGCAAGGAAGTTCCCATGCTTATTGCCATCGAGTTTCGGGCTAGGATGCTCTGCCCACCCCCTGACTCCGCCTTTCAAACTTGTACTAATCAGGTTGACTGGCGGACCAGGAACCGACGAAAAAGGCGCAGAATCCACAACATCGCCTTGCTCCAAGACATCAAGGAGCTCCGACATCCACCATCCCTGTGAGTCCATATCGCCTTATCTATCAGAAGAAGGAATCGACGTCGACGTACTTGGTTTCATCCACGTTCTTCATCGATGCGAGCGCAGACATCGCATCAGCCCACACGCCAGGCGGCGCGTAGTCGTGAGCCGCGATCTGCGAAATCACCAGTTGGTGAAAATGCGCTGATGCAGCCAATGGAATCGGTGCAACTGCAACTCTCTCTACAGTCCCACCGGAGGCAGTCCCGGTTACAACCCCTGCAGCTATAACCCCAGCGATAGCCACGGAAGTGGCGGCGCCCCAAAGAAGGCCGCCAACCTTTGACTGTACGCGTTCAGCTCGCTGCATTATGGGAGTTTCACCCTTTCGGACAATCTCATCCACCTCAGTAAGACCGCCGTCGAACCAAGAGGTGGGTGCAAACCTTTCAAAGTAGTTAAGAAAGCTCATTGCAACTCCTAGTTAACAATCTCGTCCTTGTGAGTTTCAAGCAGTGTCTCTAGCTGATCAACAAGACCCAAGAGAAGACCAGCGCGCACGTTTACTCTGACCACGGGATCGACTGCAAGTTTCTTCGAGACGGCCGTCCGCTCTAACGCAAACGGAGAGGAGTAGTAGAAATCGACGCAACCATCCACTCCGTTCACTCCCGCCACTATCATAGTAGCGTCGAAGCTCACCGTATCTTTAGGCTCCTCCCTGAATTCAGGAAGCGCCTCAGCCTGAACACCAGAGCTAGCCACGGCCTGTCGCAAGGGGAACTCAGCCTTATTCACCCCATCAATAAACGATCGGACCCACGATAGGCCCAACTTGATGATGAGAAGCGTCCGCAACTCACCGTCCGCTCCAAATTTTTCCTGCCCAAACAGCAACTTAGCGTAGCCATGAGAGTAACCAAGAAAAGCGGTGTCGGCTGAGTACCTCTTGTTTGGGACCGGCAAAGACGAAATTTGCGTCTGCAAACTTGCCCGACCCAGGCCGTTGACGCTTTCCAATGGCGTGACAACCACATCTACAACCGTCCCTTCTCCAGGCCGTTGATGGGGCATGTTGGACATTCCTTTGCTCACCCGAACTCCTTCACGTGCGGCCTGGATGGGAAATCAGATCAATCGAACCGCGAAATTATAGCAACAAAACTGCTGGCCAACATTGCATATAAATCAATCACTTAGAACAAAGAGTCTTCGATAGCTCTAGACCAAGCGCTGCGCGGCGTCGCGTCGTGGCCTCCGATGGTTTGGCACCTGACGATCACTCAACCTGCATTAATCTAGCGAGAAGGGATCGGCCTGAATAGTAGCGCTGACCCCAAGTGCGGCCTATTCGTCCGGATCCCGATCAGACACGACGGCGCGTCATGGCCGTGCACCGCGTCTACTTCACCGCCGACGAAGCCGACACCGCCGCCGCTGAGCTGCAGCGCGCGGCCGCCGAGCTGCGCCAGGCCGTCAGCGGCGAGGCCGCGGCATGAGCCGCCAGTACCGCGATGATCGCCTGGCGCTGGATACCAGCCTCTCGGTGCTCGAAAACGCCGCAATGGGCGCGTTTGACGCTGGCTGGGATGCATATCCGCCGGGCGCGCTCTGCACCGTTCGATCGCAGCGCTATGGCCATCCCCCTGTCGAACGGGAAGCACTGATGGTTCGCACCACCGTCGACTTGCACATGAGCTGCAACGGCAAGCCATGGGCTTCGATCAGTGTGCGAACGAAGAACCTGAAAACCGGCAAGTACCGCGTTTTCTACCCCTCAGTCGAAGTCGCCGGCAAGCCCAGTATTTGGGTCAAAGGCGGTGCCGCATGAGCGTCACGACCGCCGAGCAGTTGTACCGCGCCCGGTCCGTCCGCCGGCAGGCCATTGCATGCGGCTGGGATTCCCGCGCCGCTGTCGGCCATCTGGTCCGCGCCGGGTATTCGAAGGAAGTCCAGAACCGCATGGCGGAGCGCGCCCTCGCCGCCCGTCCTGCGCCGGGAGGAGATGCAGCATGAGCGGGATCGACTTCGCCTTTGGCCTGATCGTCGGCTTTGTCGCCGGCGCGCTCGTGGTCACCGCTTGGCTGCAGCGCCGCCACGACGAGCACTTCGCCGCCCTGATGGAGCAGATCCGATGCGCGGGCTGATCCGCCACTGGCGCGCCGGCGGGCTGGTGCTGCTGGGCGCCCTGCTCGCGACCGTCGCCTTCGCAATGGCCTGGGCCGGCATCGAAGACACCGGCGTCTACCTACTCATGGGCGCCCTGCTCTGCGCCACCCAGGTGCCCGAGGCGTGAAGGCGCGGCCGCGATGGCTGAGTCAGTAACCACCCCACCCACCGTGGCCTCAACCGTGCGCGCCATGGGCCGTGCATGCGCCGCCGGCGACCCGGTGCCGGCGGCCGTGGTGCAGGCCTGGGCAGAGACCTTCCTGACGCAGCTGTACGGCCCGCAGAAGCCGGTTCGCTACGAGTGCAAGAGGCCATACAGCACCGACCCGTGGCAGGAGGCCGAGCCGGAAGACGTGATGCACGCCCGGCGCCGGAACCTGGAGATTCGCGCGCTTTACCTGCACCCGCCCGCAGGCAAGCACAAGGACCACCGGTGGCCGCCCGGCAACAACGGCCAAGGCGAATGCCTGGAGTGCGGCGAGACCAAATGGCTCGCCGGCCCCGACTGCAGGCCCTTCACCCCGCTCCGCGACCGCAGATCCGATCTGCCGTTCCGGATCACCTGGCTGATCGAGCCGCTCGAACAGCTCCACTACCTCGCCAAGCACTTAAACCCGACCGACCGCGCCAGGTGGCGCAACGAAGCCACCTACCTCATCGACCGCATCAGAGACCACGAGAAGGGAAGCCAGCCATCAGGAGCACGATCATGAGTAATCAGCAGAGGGCGGGAATTGCCCGCCGGCTATTGATTCTGCCCGCCAACATTCGAGGGGTCGTCGGGGGTTTCAATTTCGGGAACCACCTGCACGCGCAGGCCCTTTTCGCCCCGGAGAATTTCCAACACCCGGTCAAACGCCTCGTTGCGCTGCTGCTCTCCGTGGACAAAGCCGCGGGGATGGTACGCGCCCGCGACAATCTCCGCGCGGTCGACGTCGAACCCTCTTTCGGCCGCCAGAGCCTCTATCAAGTTCGTGAAGATCTCGGTCCCTCGTGCCATTTGCGCAGCAAACTCTGCCTCATTTTCGGGAAGCGGCTGGGAGAGGTGCGTCAGGTACTCGCGCCATTTTCTGATCACGGCGTCGCACTTCTTGGACCGCCAACGACGCCCCCCATCGTTAAAAGCAATGGTGATTGTATTGAGCGCATCAATATGGGCATTGCTCATCCGAGTGGCTCTGGTATTCATCAGTGTGGTGAACACCCAGGTCCTCATGTCGCCAGTCCGGCGCGCGCGCTCCACCCATTTCTGAGCCTGAACAGCAAGGATCGGTCCGGCGAGCGTCGCGAGGATGATCAAGCCGTCACTGATGGTGACGCTACTAACGGCCGCTGCGGCCGAAGTGGTATTGAGCGCAGCAATCAGCATAACCGCCCCCCCCGGTTTGGATTCACACCATTCTGCCACGGCCCATGTCACGAGCGCCGAAAGGGCCACCCTAGCAACCATCAAGCCGCCGCGTGACCTGCGCACTAGGCTGCGAGAGGGCGTCTGGTGAACACGATCAGCCAGGCCAAGCACACAGCGCGCGTGCTCATCGGTGAGGCCATGGCCCGCCGGCTGGGCCATGGCTTCTGGTGCATGTTCCGCATGGCCCAGTCGGCTCGCCGCCACGCCGCTACCCAGCCCCGCCCGGCGCCGCCGGCACTCCCCATCCAACCGGAGCTGTTCGCATGACCCAGCGACACATCAGCCACCCCGTGCCGCTGCCGGCCTGCGCCGCCGGTCGCAGCGCGCGCCACATCCACGACCTGCGCAGCATCGCCGCCGGCGGCGGCCACTTCGTCGAGTGCCGGTGCCGGGCTAATGGGAAGCACGCAGAGCCGGAGACGGCCCTGACCGAATGGCGACGCGTCAACCGCCCAGCCCGCAGCGCGCGAAAGGTAATGCCCGCGATCGCCGCGCCCGGGGCGGATAACGTCGTGCAGCTGGACTTCGGTGCGGCCCTGGCCGAACCGCAACGCCGAAGGGCGGCGGGAGGAACCCATGGGCGCCGCTGAGCGACTGCCGGAGCTGTTCACCGAGGAACAGGCGGCAGACTATCTCGGGGTCGCGGAGGTGCCCCTACGGCGCCGACGCGCCGCCGGCATGATTGGCTTCACCCTAATTGGCCGCCAGGCCCGCTACACCGAAACCCATCTTCTGAACTACTTGGAGCAGCAAACGTGTCAACCCGCTTCCGTCTCGGCGACTACTGGCTCGAGCAGCGCAAAGGCTCAACCGTCTGGTATCGCGCGTGGCGCGACGCCACGGGATGCAAGCAGCGCGCTTCGCTTGGCACAAGAGATCCTGACAAAGCCAAGGTAGCGCTGGCGCGGTGGTTTGTTGAGAACGCAGCGATGAAGGATCAAGCCCCGTCCGACGTGCTGCTGAGCACGGTGCTTACGCGGTACATGCATCAGCATGGGGATGCTCTGGCCAGCAAGGACAGCGCGAGCCGCGGCGCGGATCTCTGGAACGAGTTCTTCGGGCCGGCCGCCACCGTTGCCGACGTGACCATCCCTCGTCAGGAGAATTTCTTGAAATGGCTGGCCGATCGCGAGTACTCCGACGGCTACGTCCGGCGCATGCTGGGCGTGGGCAAGTCGGCAATGAACCGCGCGTGGAAGCGCGGCGAGATCACGCAGGTTCCGTTTGTCGAAATGCCGCCGGTCGGCGAAGCCTACCCGCACTATGCAACGCGCAACCAGATCGTGCGCCTTCTGAACGCGGATATGCCCGACCACATCTGGGCATACTTCCTGGTCAGGTTGTGCACAGCCTGCCGAGGTGATGCAGCACGCGACCTCCAGCGTTTCCAGATCGACGTTGACGCCGGGCTGGTGCAGCTGAATCCTGCGGGCCGCCGGCAGACGAAGAAATACCGCCCTACAGTGCCAATGCTTCCGCCGCTGGCAGCGTACCTAAAGACGGCCAAGCCGGAGGCGTACCTGGTGCACTGGCACGGTGCCCCCATCAAGTCGATCAAGACCACGTGGCGGAAGCTCCGGAAACGCGCCCTGCTGCCCGATTGATTCGTGCCGAAAACGGTGCGCCACACCTTGGCCACGTGGCTGCGTCAGCGCGGCGTACCGGCTTGGGCCGTGTCGGGTCTGCTGGGCCACCATGCTGGCGGAACGACGGATACGTACGCAAAGTTCGATCCGGCCTACATGGGACCTGTAAGAGAGGCGCTCACAGCGATCATTGAAGACCTTGCATCAGACGTCCCCCGCCTAGGCGAGCTACTTGTTCTAGAAACCAGCACGCTTTGATGCGACAGAATCACCTCTGTGCAGGATTTCTCGCATCAATGACTCGGAGGATTGCCTGACCCATACGCGGACTAGCGGCAAGTGTCGCTAGTTCACCCTCCAGGGAAGGCCGGTCACTACAAATGAATTCCTGGCCACCGTAGATGAGCCAGCACGGATATCCCTCTACGGCACGGCGGAACTGCGCGACGTCTTGAGACGCCTCTGGATCCGGCGGAAGATCGCTATCGAGCTCCTTCACCACAATAAGCTTGGTTCGCTTTGCATCCGCAGTACGCTGCGCGAGCACGTCGCCCAGTGACGTTCCACGATCTTTCAACACGACGGTTAGCCGGCCACCGGTGGCCGATTCCAGGGACTCGGCGAACTCCCTCATAACATTGTCGATTTCGCGCTGAGCACGCTTCGACTGGCGAGCGGCTTCAATTCCGGAGAAGAACGCTTCGTTAAAGTTCTGCATTTCCCTACACCCTAACCAGGTTAGCCATAATAGGCAGATGATCGAAGATGGTAGCGGTCTGAACCAGCGTCTTCAGACTGTGGTCTATGAAAATCTCTACCCGCCCTTCATCTAGCCGCCAGTCCCCCTTACCATCCAGCATACTCCGGGAAAACAGCATCTGATCGAAAGTGTGCCACTTCGTCATTTCCCCGGCATAGTGGTAGGTCCCATGGTCGTGGCTCGGCCAACGAGTGGTCGAGGGGCAGCGAGGCGAGAGATGCCTCCAGAATGGGTTGTACAGCAACCCTCCGCCCCGCTTAACCGCGAACTCACGGTCCCGGGTCGAGCGCAGGTGATAGCTCATGTTCGGACTATGAGGCTCATCGTTATAGTCCCCCATGAGCAATATCTGAGCCGCTGGCTCATCCGACAAGATGGCGTCTACCGCCTCCCTCATGTGATGCGCATACGCATCACCCACGGGTAGCCCAGAGCTATGCATTTTGCTGGGCCAGTGGGAAACGAGGACGTGCAACGCATTCGTCGCACCAGAGACACCGAAACGAAACCTCTGTCCAATTCGGAGAGTTTTTTCACCTCTCGTCTTGACAACGTCGCCCTTGTCGAGAAGTGAAAATTTTCTCGGATCAAATGCAATACAGGTGTCAAATTTGGACCTGCCAGCCGGCCGGTCTTGCTCGGTGACTACGAACCCAGGGAGGGCCCCCGCGACTTGAACAACATCAACATCACGAGCGCTAATCTCAGCGAGGCCGAAAAGCGAAACACCAGACCCTGTGATCGACTCGATCACTTGGATTGCGTTTTGATAATCGGAGGCAGACGCGCGGCCTACTGCAGCATTCGGAGACAGCGAAGTGTTCCACCAAGCGATGCCGAGCCTCTGGGGGTCATGCTTCGCTTTCGTCGCTCCCCTCATCCGCGGCCTCATCCGTGTGGCAACTGAAGCCAGGTTGCCGGATCGGCACTACGCCCTGGGGTCACGTTGGGGTCAGTGCCCAACGGCTAATCAAACATCATTCCACCAAAATCTTTGATCCAACAGAGATTTTAGTGGTGGGCGGTACAGGGTTCGAACCTGTGACCCCTACCATGTCAAGGTAGTGCTCTACCGCTGAGCTAACCGCCCGTCTTGCTTTCCTGCCCCGCTGCGAATGCGTCGGTGCAGGCCGCGTATATTACGGACGCCCCCTGGAAAGCGCAACACTTTTGTGAAGATATTTCACAACGCGTTGTTCAGCCCAGGCTGGCCTCCTTCAACGTGCGGATCTGGTCGCGGACGCGGGCGGCATCCTCGAACTCCAGATCACGTGCGTGCTGGTACATCTGCTGCTCCAGCGCCTGCAGGCGCTTGGCGATCTGGGCCGGCTCCATCGTGCGGTAATCGGCCGCCTCTTCGGCCACGCGGCCGCCCTTGCCCTTGCCCTTCCCTTTGCCGCGCGACTCCTTCTCGGCCGCTTCCGATCGCGCGCCTTCCAGCACATCGGTGATCGGTCGCAATACCGACTTGGGCACGATGCCATGCAGTTCGTTGTACTCGACCTGCTTGGCGCGGCGGCGGTCGGTCTCGTCGATCGCCGCCTGCATCGAGCGGGTCATCTTGTCCGCATACAGGATCGCCTTGCCACGCAGGTTGCGGGCGGCGCGGCCGATGGTCTGGATCAGCGAGCCGGTCGAGCGCAGGAAGCCTTCCTTGTCGGCATCCAGGATGGCCACCAGCGACACTTCGGGCATGTCCAGGCCTTCGCGCAGCAGGTTGATGCCGACCAGCACATCGAACTTGCCCAGTCGCAGGTCGCGGATGATCTCCACGCGCTCGACGGTGTCGATATCCGAGTGCAGGTAACGCACGCGGATGCCGTGCTCGGTCAGGTACTCGGTCAGGTTCTCGGCCATGCGCTTGGTCAGCGTCGTGACCAGCACGCGGTCGCCAAGCTTGATGCGTTCGTTCACCTCGGACATCAGATCGTCGACCTGGGTGCCGACCGGACGGATCTCGACCACCGGATCGATCAGGCCGGTCGGACGCACCACCAGCTCGGCAATCTCGCCCTCGGTCTCGCGCAGCTCATACGGCCCCGGCGTGGCCGAGACGTAGATGCTGCGCGGGCAACGCTCTTCCCACTCTTCGAACCGCAGCGGACGGTTGTCCAGCGCCGACGGCAGGCGGAAACCGAACTCGACCAGGGTCTCCTTGCGCGAGCGGTCGCCTTTGAACATCGCGCCGATCTGCGGGATGGTCACGTGCGATTCGTCGATCACCAGCAGCGCGTCCGGCGGCAGGTAATCGAACAGGGTCGGCGGCGGATCACCGGCATTCTTGCCAGTGAGATGGCGCGAGTAATTCTCGATGCCGTTGCAGTAGCCGACCTCGGCCATCATCTCCAGATCGAACTGGGTGCGCTGCGCCAGGCGCTGCGCTTCCACCAGCTTGTTCTGTTCGTACAACTGCTCCAGGCGGACCTTCAACTCCGCCTTGATCGTATCCACCGCCGACAGCACGCGCTCGCGCGTCGTGGCGTAGTGGGTCTTCGGATAGATGGTGTAACGCATCATCTTGCGCAGGCTCTCGCCGGTCAGCGGATCGAACATGCTGATCTGCTCGACCTCGCCTTCGAACAGCTCGATGCGCACCGCCTCGCTGTCCGACTCGGCCGGGAACACGTCCACCACTTCGCCGCGCACGCGGAAGGTGCCGCGGTGCAGCTCGAACTCGTTGCGGGTGTACTGCAGCTGGGTCAGGTGCTTGATCAGGTCACGCTGGTCGATCCGCTCGCCGGTGGAGAGGATCAGCCGCATCGACAGGTAATCCTCCGGCGCGCCGAGGCCGTAGATCGCCGAGACCGTCGCCACCACGATCGCATCCGGGCGCGACAGCAGCGTCTTGGTCGCCGCCAACCGCATCTGCTCGATGTGCTCGTTGATCGAACTGTCCTTCTCGATGAAGGTGTCCGACGACGGCACATAGGCCTCGGGCTGGTAGTAGTCGTAGTAACTGACGAAATACTCGACCGCGTTGTGCGGGAAGAACGACTTGAACTCGCCGTACAGCTGCGCCGCCAGCGTCTTGTTCGGGGCCATCACCAGGGTCGGCTTCTGCACCTGCTGGATCACGTTGGCGATCGTATAGGTCTTGCCGGAACCGGTGACGCCGAGCAGGGTCTGCTTGGCGATGCCCGCCTCGAAGTTGGCGGTCAGTTTCTCGATGGCCGCCGGTTGGTCGCCCGCCGGCGAATACGGGGATACAAGTTGGAAACGATCGCTCATGGTGCCGCCACTGCCGGGAAGCGCCCAGTATAACGGCCGCCCTGGTGACGGCCGGTTGATGGGATGCCTGACAGCAGAACGCGGCATGAACCGGCGGCGGCGGGGCCATCCGGCGGCCAGAGTGGACACTTCCCGCGCGCCGGACGTACACCGTGAACCAGCTCCGCTGCCTGCCCCGCCGCACCGCCTGCGCGGGCGTGACCCTGATCCAGGCGCTGGTCACAATGGCAGTGCTGGGCATCCTCACGGGCATGGCCCTGCCCGCCCTGCAGCAGACCCGGGACCGCCTGCAGGCCGACAGCCTTCGCATGCAGCTGGCCTCGGCGCTGGCCACCGCACGCAATACGGCGATCACAGAGCGGCGCCGGATCACGGTCTGTCCGACTGACGATGGCGTTCACTGTGGCCGGGACTGGAGCCGGGGCTGGATGCTCCATCGCGCCACCACGCCCTCGGGGCAGGACCCGGGCCAGGACCCCATCCTCGTGCAGCTGCAGACCCGTTCGAGGCTGAGCGCGCGCGGCAGCCAGCACAAGCCCACCCTCCAGTTCCGGCCGGATGGGCAGCTCAATGGCAGCAATCAGTCGGTCATCTTCTGCCTGGACGGCAGTTATCAAGGGAAGGTCGTGGTCAGCCGGCAAGGCCGCATCCGCAGCGAGCGGCCGCGCCGGCCCGTGGCCTGCTGACGCAGGCATCGCCGGCCCGCCGGAAACACAAAAAAACAAAAGCCGCGATTGCTCGCGGCTTCTGCAGATCTGGCGCCCGAAGTTGGACTCGAACCAACGACCCCCTGATTAACAGTCAAGTGCTCTAACCGGCTGAGCTATTCGGGCGGGGTGCGCATTCTAGCCAGCATCGGCGGTGCGATGCAAGCACTCGCGTCCAACGGGTGGAAAAGCCGCGTCACCAGCACCCGGACACGGTGTTTTCGGTCGGCGTCTTGCGCCCGGCCTGGTCCAGCGCCAGCGTGCCGCACTTGTCCTTGGCCTGGCTGCCGCCCTCGACCGGGGTGGCCTGGATACCGAAGGTGCTGGCCGTTGGATCCTTGTCGAACGCCAGTGTGTAATGCGCGGTGCCTTCGCGCGGCGACTGCGCGAAGGCCAGCGTGGCGGCGGCGTAGGTGTTGTTCACCGTGTGATAGCGCTCCAGGTTCTGGGCCAGTTCGACCAGATCGGCCTTGGCCTGCGCCCGCCGCGACTTGCGTACGGAGTCCTGGTATGCCGGCAGCGCCACGGTTGCCAGGATGGCGACCACGGCCACCGTGATCATCAGTTCGATCAGGGTGAAGCCCGCGGCCCGGCGGCGGAAGGAGGTGCGCATCGTCTTTCTCGTCAGGAGGGTCATCAGCGCACCTGCCGCCAGGACTGGCGGCCGCAGGGACGCGGCATGTACAACGGATCGGCGCTACCGGTGCGCAGCACATAGGTGCAGATGTCGTTCTTGAGCTGCTCGTCGATCGTGCAGCCCGGATCGCCCGCCTTGCAGATGTTGCTCTTGTTGTCCGGGACGAAAATGCTGTTGTCCTTCATGGGCGGTCCGTTGCTGTCCTTGCCCCCGCTGGTCAGCTTCGCGCCCCCACAGTTGCCGGTGCACAGCGGATCCCCACCGGGCGTGTCGCTCAGCCCGCCCAGCGCGCCGGCGCCGGTCAGCAGGTTCAGCGCATACCGCCAGTTGACGCCACCGCCACCACCGCAGACGGCCTGCCCGGGCACGTAGGTATTGAAATACACCGCACCACTCTGGATGCGCGGATTGCCGATGAAGCGCTCCCCATCGACGGTACCGCCGACGATCAGGTCGACGTACCAGCCGCGTTTGCTTACGTAGCTGACTGCGTTCTTGCTGACGTAACGGTAACCATCGCTGCCGAGCGTGATCTCCTGGGCCACCAGGTCACTCCTGCTGCCGACGGTCGTGCTCAGGTTGTCCCAGACGCTGTACAGCGAATTGATCGGAGAGTTCGAGCTGACGGCATTGTCATCGCTGGCGAAGTACTGCCCGGTGCCGAACAGGATGTTGTAGCCGCGGCCGGCCGCCCGGGTCACCTCGAAACCGCCGGTGATCGGTTGGGCCACACCGTTGCGGGTCGCAGTGAACACCGGCGCGCCGCCATAGGCAACGGTCCAGTTGGCCGGATCGGCGTCGCGCAGATCGAACTTCCAGAGATTGCCCTGCATGTCGCCGCCATAGACCGTATCGACAATGCGGTTGGTGTTGTTGGCGGCCACGGCGGCAATGTTCATCAGGCCATTGCGCAGCGCATAACCACCGCCGCTGGGAGAAATCCTGCCGATCACCTCACCGGTCTGGATGTCCACCACGAACAGCACCGGCTTGCCGCTGGAGGCATTGATGCCGTTACCGAACAGCGCCACGAAGCGCGGTGCGGTATTCGCGTCGCCGCCGCTGACCGGGACGATCACCGGCTTGCCCAGTGCAAAGCCCATGTCCGAATCGGTCTTGCCCGAGATTTCCCACAGCACGTCATCCTTGGTGAAGCCGCTCGGGTTGGTCACGTTCAGCGCGAACACCGAGCCGTTGCCGGCGGCCGTCGCATTCGGTGCACGGTTGGCGCCGCCGGCACCGGTCGAACCGACCAGCACGGTGTGCCACGCATCCCCGTAGTAGACATCCGAGGACGTCAGCGGACCATCGACGTAGTACCGGTGCGCATAGCTCGGGTTGGCCAGTTCCGCCATGTGCTGCAGCGAGGAGGACGGAATGAATGCCATCACCTCGCTGCCTGCCGCGGTACCCGTGGACGCGTTGAAGCCATGCAGCATGCCGTCGTTGGCACCGACGTACAGCATGGTCGGCGGGCCACCGGCGGCCTTTTTTGCCTTCAGGTAGGCGGTGTAGCGGGAGCCGAGCGTTGCTTTCCATTCGGGCGACGTGCTCCAGGAGCCGTAACCGAAGTTGTTGGCCGTGGACACGATCTCGGTCGTCGAATTGACGATGTCGCCGAGGATGGCACTGCGCGAACGGAAGCCACTGAACGCTGCACCCTTCAGGTAGTTCACCAGATCGGCAACGGTATGCGAGCCGAACCAGTTCGGGACCGAGCTGCTGAAGCCCATGTTGCCCAGCTGGGCGGCGCGATCGCTGCCCGGGACGTTGCTGGCTTCGAACGGTGCAGCGGCTACCGGCACCAGCTGACCGCGTGCGTTGACCGTCGTCGGCGCGGTCGCCATGACGATGTTGCGGCCGCTGGAGCTCATCTTGGTCGACGCCCGCCACAGCACATCGCCATCGGCGCCAAGCGAACCCACCTTGGTCGCGACCACGTCGCCGGTCCAGTCGTTCGTGCCCGAGGGCACCTTGTAACTGGCCGACACCGTGAACGACCCCGTGCTGATGCGGGCACCGGTACCGCCGCCACCCACGGGCGCATCGCCCTCGGCCGCGCTTTCGAAGATGGCCTCCAGCGCCGCCTTCAGCTTGGCCGGGTTGCGCGCCAGGAAGTAGTTGTCCGGCACACCGGCTTCCTTGGTGTCCCACTTGCCGCTGGGAACGCCGTACTTGGCGGCGTACCAGAGCGGGCTTTCGAGCTGGTTGGCCTGGGCACCACTGAGTTTGTAACGGACCACGGAGGGCGTTGCCCATTCCACAGGGGGATCCGCCTGCCTGGACAGCACCGAACCGTTCTTGTTGCCGGGTCGCAGCAGCAGGCGCTGCACGTTGCTGGCGGCGTTGGAACCCACGATGGTGTACCCGGTCAGCATGGCGTTGCCCGCGTACGCCGACAGGTTCTCCAGGCGCACCAGCACCTCATCGGGGCCGATCGTGGCATTCAGCAGCTGGTTCTTGCAGACCGCGTTGTCCACCGAACGCCAGCACATATCGGCGATGCCGGTCTTGTCGCCACAGGCTGCGCCGACGCAGTAACTCATCATGGACACGACGTCATTGTCATGGTCGTTGCCCCACAGCGAATCTTCCCAGACCAGCGAGAAACTACCGGACTTGCCGTCGGCACGGTAGGGGCGCCCATACACATGATTGGGCTTGACGCTGGAAGTCTTCGTGCCAATGCCGACCGCGCCGAGGAAACAGCTGCGCCACCCCGTACTACTGATCTTGGCTGTGTCGGTGTTGTTCGCCTGGCAGAGGGGCGACAGCGATATGGTGCCGCCGGCAACGCTGATGTCGAACCGCGGCAGGTTCTCGGCCATGGCCACGGTGTAGGTGGTCGCGGTGACCTTGTAATCCGACGGTTTACCCCTCAGGCCGGGGCGCAGATCCGTTTCCGCGGCCGCCTTGGCCAAGCCCGCCATCAGATAGCTGCCCTCGGTGGACGGGATGTCCGGGCAGATGCCACGCACGAGGCTCAGGTTGTTGACCGTCAGCGCCTGACAGATGTCTTCATGCGTATTGATCGACGCATAGCGCGGCGTATTACCGCTCCGGCCCGCCATGTAGCTCTTGCCATGGATGCCTTCCGCCGCGCCGAGGGCATCGGTCGCCGAGACCGCCGATGCAAGATTGCCCACCGAACCGATGTTGTCGCTGTCGAACGAGGGCAGGCCCGACGACATCACCAGGATGTTGCAGGTCGCGCAGTAGGAATTGCCCCCCTCCGCGGGGGTGCGGTACGGATCCTTCCACTGCACCCCTGTCGGAAGCCCGGACAGGTCTCCGGTATCGCCGTACACCTTGGTCCCGGCGCCCACGTAGCGCAGCGCCTCGGCATACATCTCCGCCAGCGGGTTGCCCCAGGCACTGCACTTCTTGGGCTTGTCGCCCGACGCGCCGGGATCCAGCAGATTGCCGCGGTCGCCGAAGCCCTGGCGGTTGAGAATGCTGTAGTCGTTGCAGTCGTTCCAGTTGTTGCTCCAGTTCCACTGGTCGATGCGGAAGTTGGAGATCGTGTTGATGATCCCTTCCGTGCCGCTGTCCTTGTTCAGGCACAGCTGCCCGGTGGCGAGATTGATCTCGTCGCCGGTGTCGCAGAGTTTGGCGCCATTGCCGGCGATCTTGCCGATGTTCTTGCGCAGCACGCCGCCGTCGCGGGGGCTGGAATAGGTGCCGGTCACCAGACCAAAGCGCAGGCGGCCGCTTTCGCCGTACGTCTGCAGCAGGCCACTGGGCTTGTAATGATCGGTGGTGCCGTCGTTGTACTTGCGGCAGAAGCTTTCGCGATGCGCATCCTTGGCGGGATCACATACTTCCACGCGTACGGTGTAGTCGGTTGGCTTTGCCTTGGGCGAATCGGCCGCCTCGTCCCCGCTTCGGTTGTAACCACACTGGTATGAAGCAGTGGAAGCCCACTCCGTGAAGACGCCACTGGCCACGCGCATGAGTGGGGCACCGCCTGCGGCGATGGTGGCATTGCAGAATGAAGCACTGCCTGTCAGTGTCGTGAATTTACCGATGTCCCCACCGGTGTAGACCTTGACCCACGCATGCAGGTCACTGGGAATCTGCGCGCGTTCGATCACGGTCTTGGCGGGATCGTCCGTGGATCGCTGCCCGCCATAAAGCACGTAGCGCATCACGTCCAGCCGGCTCATCGTCACCCAGTTGAGGAAGTTCCCCGACCATGCGCCACTGCACTCGTGCTTGTTGACACCGCTCGCGTCGGCCGATGCCTTGAAGACGCCGCCGCTGCCGGAGTTGTAGCTGTAGCAGAGGTTGGAATCGAAATACCCCGAGTACGAGAACTTGTCCTGGTACGTCGTATCGATGATCTTGTCATCGTCCAGATCGCTGTAGTCGCTGTAGGCCTTGTTGAACAGCTGCTCATCGCGCGACATCACCATCATCATCAGCGGCGGCTGGCTCTGCTTGGTGTACAGCGGTTCCTGGGCGAGGTCGTAGTCGCCGAGCGCGGCGCGCAGCGGCACCACGCGGCTGAGCAGGACGCCCAGCACAAGGACACCGAAACCGATACGCAGCCAGGTGATGGTGCGCTTGCTGAAGTGGAAGCGATCAGAGGTCATGGGATATAGATCGTGTCGACGACCGCACTGGCCGAGGGGTTGTCCGGGTCATCACTGGCCAATGCCGTGATCTGGTAGATGTTGCCGGTGTCTTCGTTCTCGGGCTGGCCCTCGACGACACTGCCACCGGCCGTGAAGCACTTGTCCATCCGCCGCGTATAGGTGGCCTTCGCGTCGCTGGTGCCGTCGGCCCAGGTCAGCGGATCGAAGATCGGGCTGCACTCTTCCTGGTCGGCGCTGTAGGTCTCGCCCGCGGCAAGCGTCTCCTCGATCGTGCTCTCCATCGAACGCGCATCGGCCTCGGCGTTCTGGAACGCCAGGTTGGTGCGGAGGTAGTTGGCGGCCATGCGCTCCTGCATGCCGGTCACCTGCATCCCGGCCACGCCGAGCAGGGCCAGCAGGATCAGGATGATCAGGGCGACATACAGCACGGCGCCATGCTGGCGGCGGGGTGCGGTGAAGGGCTTGCGACGCATGGGCATGGAGACCTCAGTTGCCGTAGAGGCGGTTACGCACCGCGATCGTGGTCTGGTAGACCGTGCGGAACCGGCCGTCCTTCGGTGCGGTGAAGGTCACGCCCAGCGCGGTCAACGCGGACGCGGTATTGGCCTGCGCCGCCGCGGAGGGGTCCGGACTTTCCAGCACCAGGCCCAGCTGCACCGCGCCGACCCGGCGCCATGCCGCGTCAGCCGGGCTGAGGGATGCGTCCACGTCCGCCGCGGTGCCCTGGCGGTCGATGAAGCCACTGGGTGCGCCGGTCGCGCTCAGCTTATGGTCCTGGCCGTACAGCAGCTGCATGTTGCGCACGCCTTCGACCAGCGCCTCGGGCTGACCGGCCGCCAGCGCGCCGCCGGGTGCGGCATCGAACCGCACCCGGTACAGCGAACTCTGGCGGGTCGTCGCGTCGTACCCAATGTAATAGACCACGCTCTCGGCGCGGTAGAGCACCGATTGACCTGCGGTATACAGCGTGGCGAAGCTGCTGCTGTTGTTCGGTGCCGTGTCGAAACGCACGGTGCCGGCGGTACTGCTGACGGCACTGGCCTGGAACACCGTGGCCGACACACAGTCGGCCACGCCGAACAGGCCCGGCGTCGGCACCCCGCTCTGCAGCACTGCCCAGCGACCGGTATCGAACGAGAAGGTGGGCTTGTCATCCGTGCCGCCGATGGCGGTCACCGGTACGCCATCGGGCACCAGGAAGCGCAGTGCGACGATGTCGCTGCCGTCGACGCGGTTGGTCAGCGCCGCGGCGTACTCGGTCGGCAGCGCGGGGGTGTACTCGATGCCGCCCGTCGCGGGCGTGGCGCTCAGCGTCAGCGGATCGCCCGGCTTGGTATCGGCGGCCTCATAGCCCTGGATCGACTGCGTGAAGTCCAGCGCGGGGTGGGCACCGGCGGTGAACGTGGTGTGCAGCGAACCGGGGTTGTTGATGCTGTGGCTCTGATCGTTCACGCAGCCGAAGTGGCCGGCCATGCGCAGGTCGCGCTGCAGGAAGTCCATGGCGAAGCGCCCGTTCTCCTGCACGCGGGCCAGGCCTTCGGAGAGGCGCGAGGCGGTGCGGGACGCGGCGAACACCTGCATCAGGCCCAGCAGCAGGACCAGGCCGATGACCATGGCGATCATCAGCTCGACCAGCGACAGGCCCGCGCTGGTGCGATGGAAAACAGGCGCGCGCCTCACAGCCGGGTCCTCGCCGAGAAGGTGGTATCGGCCGCATCCAGCCAGCGCTCATCGCCCCAGCTGACGTCGACCGTAACCTCGTCCCCGTCGCGGGTGACACTGGCGCTGGCTTCGTCGCCCAGCGCCTTGCCCAGCCGGCAGCGCCAGTCCGTCATGTACGCATCCCTGGTGATCTCCGCGCCGGTGGGTGAGACGCAATCGGCAGCCTCGGTCGTTGCCGCATAGGTGCCGACGTAGGTCCCGGCGTTGATGCGGTTGATCCGGATCTGGTCCAGCAGCTCGTAACTCAGGTTGGTCGCCTGGGTGCGGAAATTCGCGCTCTGCACGAACCGCACGTTCATGGTCTGCAGCAGGGCGAAGCCGAGCAGGCCGATGCTCATCACCACGATCGCGATCAGCACCTCGATCATGGTGAAGCCGCCCTGCCCTGCGCGACGCGCGCCAAGGTGTCTTGCCCTCACTTGCAGCTCTCCTTTTCCACCCGCACCTGCCCCACCGCCGACAGCCGCAGCGTGCGCTGCAGGGGCTGGTCGCCGCATTCGTCGGGCTTCAGGGTGATGTCCAGCGCCGCGGCGGCGCGATTGCGACCCCGGCCATCGAAGGCCAGGATCAGGTTGTCCTCGCTGCCGAGCATCTTGGGCGAGCCGGCCGAGTACCGCAGGACCTGCTCGCCGGCGTCGAAGCTGCCACTGCCGTCGGCATCGGACCAGACCATCCAGCCGTCGCCCCAGCTGTCGCCGTTGCATTCGGTGCCCTCGGTGGAGGCGCACACGCCGGCCCCGTGGGTATTCTTCAGCGCCTCACTGCGCGCCAGTGCGAGCGAGGCCATCAGTTCGTTGGTGGTGGTGGCCGCGCGATTGGAGCGCAGCACGCCCTGGAAGCTCGGCATGCCAAGCGTGACCAGGATGGCAAGCACCGCGATGGTGACCATCAACTCGATCAGTGTGAAGCCGTTGGACCGGCGCAATGACATGAAACGCTCCCCAGCGTTGATGACACAGAAGATGAACGCCCTGCCGCCGATCAGCAAGCGGCGGCAGGACGAACGGTCGCCCGGAGGCGACAGGCGTCAATCAGTTGACGCAGAACAAGGCCAGCGGCGGGCCCCCTGCCCGCCGCCGGCCGGGTCACCGCCTCAGGCCATGACCTTGTAGCAGGGCTGGTACTCGCCCGAGATCTTCATGCGGCGCTGCTCGACGAAGGCGCGCAGCAGCGCGTCCAGGGCCTGCATCATGTCCGCATCGCCATGGATCTCGAACGGACCGAACTGCTCGATGCGACGCATCCCGTCTTCCTTCACGTTGCCGGCGACGATGCCGGAGAACGCGCGACGCAGGTCGGCGGCCAGGGCATGCGGCGGGCGGCCGTGGTGCAGGTCCAGTGCGGCCATCGCCTCGTGGGTCGGCACGAACGGTTGCTGGTACTCCCACGGAATCTCGATCGACCAGTTGAAGAAGAACGAATCCTTCTGCGCCAGGCGGTGCTCGCGCACGCGCTTGATGCCCTGGGCCATCTTGCGGGCCACGTTGACCGGGTCGCCGATGATGATCTCGTAGCGGCTGGCGGCTTCGTCACCCAGGGTGAGGCGGATGAAGCGGTCGATCTGCTCGAAGTACGGTGCGGCCACGGTCGGGCCGGTCAGGATCAGCGGGAACGGCAGGTCCTTGTTCTCGTCGCGCAGCAGGATGCCCAGCAGGTACAGGATCTCCTCGGCGGTGCCGACGCCGCCGGCGAACACGATGATGCCGTGGCCGATGCGCACGAACGCTTCGAGGCGCTTCTCGATGTCCGGCATGATCACCAGGTGGTTCACGATCGGGTTCGGCGACTCGGCGGCGATGATGCCCGGCTCGGTCAGGCCGATGTACCGCGTGGTGGTCTTGCGCTGCTTGGCATGGGCGATGGTGGCGCCCTTCATCGGACCCTTCATCGCACCCGGACCGCAGCCGGTGCAGATGTCCAGCCCACGCAGGCCCAGCTCGTAGCCGACCTGCTTGGTGTACAGATACTCATCGCGGCCGATCGAGTGACCGCCCCAGCACACGACCAGGTTCGGGTCGCCCGGGTTGAGGATGCGCGCGTTGCGCAGCAGCCCGAACACCGCGTTGGTGATGCCTTCGGAGGATTCCAGCTCGGCCGCGTAGGCCGGGCCCATCTCGATGGCCATGTAGGCCAGGTCGCGGACCACGGCGAACAGCAGCTCGGCGACGCCGCGGATGATCTCGCCATCCACGAACGCCATCGCCGGCGCGTTGACCAGGTCGATGCGCACGCCGCGATCCTGCTGCGCCACCTGGATGTCGAAATCGGGGTACAGATCGCGCGCGGCGCGCGGATCGTCGGAGGCACTGCCGCTGGTCAGCACGGCCAGCGCGCAGCGGCGCAGCAGCTCGTGCATGCCGCCACCGGAGGCGTCCCGCAGGCGCGCTACTTCGGCGCGCGACAGCACATCCAGCCCACCGCGCGGGTAGATCCGCGCGTCCTGCACCGGCAGCGTACGCGCCGGCTTTTCGTTGATCGTCATGTCCATCTTGTTCGCTTTCCTCAAGGTTACCGACTGTACCGCTGCCCCCTTAAAAAGCAAAACGGCCGGGAAACCCGACCGTTTGGATGTGTGGTGCCCGGTGCCGCTTACGGGGCTGCCGCAGTTGCATGCTTTTCGCGCAACCGGCTGATCATAGGCCTATTGCCTGGGTTGAGCAAGGACTACGCCATGCTTCCCGCCCTGGCACGGCCGGATTCCGGACAGCAGAACGGCCAGGTTGCCCTGGCCGTTCCGGGTGTTACGCGGGTCGTTACCTCAGTTCATCAGAACTGGTAACGGAAGCCCAGCTGCAGCGACCACTGCGAGACGCCGGCGTCGAAGCCGTCGGCATCCTGGTTGGCCACGCTCGGGGTGTCCGCGCCGGTGAAGTTGTACACATACTTGCCGTCGTAGACGCCCTGCAGGCCGGCAACACGGGCATTGGCGTAGAAGCCGTAGTCGTAGATGTTGCCCCACTTCTTGTTGAGCATGTTGCCGACGTTCTGGATATCCACCCAGATCTCGGACTTATGACTCTTCACGAAGCCCGGCAGCTGCTGGCTGATGCGGATGTCGAAGGTGTTGATCCAGCCGGTGCGGAACTTGTTGGCCGGAGCCACCTGACCCGTGTACTTGGCCAGATCCGGGTTCGCGGCCAGCCAATCGAAGAAGTTCTTTTCCATCTCCGAATCGGCCGTGAACACACCCTTGTCGGTCAGGCTGCCGAACAGCACTTCACCACGGTTCGGGACGTAGAACAGGTCGTTGCCATTACGGCCGTCGCCATTGGCGTCGGTCGAATAGATGTAGCTGTACGGACGGCCGCTGCGGCCTTCGTACACCAGACCCACCTTGGTTTCGTAGTCACCGAAGAACTTGTGCTTCCAGTTCAACGAACCGGAGATACGGTCCTTGATCTCGTAGCGCGAGGTGTTCAGGGCTTCTTCGTTGGCATTGAAGGCGTACTGGTAGCCCCAGCCCGAGCTGGCGGTGGAGCTGGTCAGCGTGCCCACTTCCGTGGCATCGGTATAGGTGTAACCCAGGTTCCAGGACCAGTCGCTGTCGTTGCTCCACGGCTTGCTCAGCGAGACCGTGAACTGCGAGGTGCGACCCTTGTCGGTGTTGTCGATCAGGTAGACGTTGTCGAAGCCGGCGTTGGCGCCGTCACGAACGCCAGCGGTGCCCCACAGCTTGCCGTAGGTCGACGGAGCGTAGTAGTTGATGCGGCCATCCGGACCGATCTGGCGGCCCGGGCCCAGGTTCAGATGCTGGTAGTACAGACCATCCTTGACCTTGGTGACCAGCATTTCAGCCGACGCGACCAGGCCGTACCACGGCAGTTCGTGATCCAGGGCCAGGTTGGCCTTGTAGATCGACGGAAGCTTGAAATCCTTGCCAACGAAATTGACGTTCTGCTTGGCCGAACCCGGGGTGGTCGGAATCGGCTGGTTGTCCTTGTCCGCGTTGAACGGCTGGCCGTTGTAACCGGTGATGTTGTACGCGGTGTAGTTGAAACCGGTGGTGGAATAGCTGTTGCTGATCCACACCTGCGGCGAATCACCCTGGAACAGGCCAACGCCACCACGCAGCTGCGTCGGACGATCGGTGTCGAAGCTGTAGTTGAAACCGAAGCGCGGCTGGATCAGGAACTTGCTCTCGAACACCTGGCTGTTGTTCAGGCCGAAGACGTCCTGCGCCTTCTGGTTGAACTGCGGCGAGGGGCTGGTGTCCGGACGGTCGGCACGCAGACCGAAGGTCAGGGTCAGGTTGTTGTTGACATACCAGGTGTCCTGCACGAACAGGGCAAGGTTGCTGTACTTGTAATCGGCAGCAATCGAGCCCGGCGCATTTTCCTGGGCCAGGTTGTAGGTCTGCCAACGGCCGGCAGCGAAGTTGTCCAGCCCGTAGAAGGTGTACGTGCCCCACGAGTTGGCGCCGTAATAGTTGTAGACGTCGTTGGTGTCGTAGGAGGCACCGAACTTCACGTCATGGTCGCCCAAGGTCCAGGTACCGGCAGCGTAGTAGTTCCACGCCTTGGTCTGCAGGATGTTGTCCTGCGAGTTCGCCTCGGTGCCCAGGTACAGCGAATCACCCTGCGGGGTGGTTGCATTGCGCGGGAAGTAGATGCGGATGCTCGGTGCGTTCGTGGACACTTCACGGATGGCCGAGTACTCGCGGTACGACGCCTTCAGTTCGGTCGAGAAATTATCGGACCAGTCGCTGAACAACTGGGCGACATAGCTCTCATTGGTCTTGGCGTGCTGGTACCAGTACGAGCTCAACGACGCGGTCGAGGTCGAGTTCATGCCGTTGATGCGCAGCTTGCTCTGCTCGAGCTTGCTGTAACGGATGTTGGCACGATGGTTGTCGTTGATGTTCCAGTCCAGCTTCAGCGCATACTCTTCCAGATCGGTATTGCCGTTGCTTTCGGTGCCGCCGGCGTCGAAGCCGTAGACATCCTTGGCGATCTGCTGGGCGCGCGTCACGTCGGCCGCATTGAAGTTGGCGTTGGCCTTGCCCAGTGCAGTACCGGAAATATCAGCGCCCGGCGCAGCCTGCTCGAACTTCTCGTAGTTGGCGAAGAAGAACAGCTTGTCCTTGACCAGCGGACCACCCAGGGTCATGCCGTAGGTCTTTTCCTTGGTGAAGCCTTTGAACGGCTGGCCTTCCGGGTTGTCGCCGAACCAGTCGCCATCACGGTAGGTGCCGTACACCGAGCCATGGAATTCGTTGGTACCGGACTTGGTCACCGCGTTGACGGTGGCGCCGGCGGCAGCAGCGATGCTGACGTCGTAGTTGGACAGGTTGATGTCCAGCGCTTCGATGGCTTCCATCGCGACCGGCTGGCGACGGGTCGGCATGTTGTTGCCTTCCAGGCCGAACGTATCGCTGGCGGAGACGCCGTCGATGTTGATCGAGTTGAAGCGCGGGTTCTGGCCACCGGCCGAGATCGAGCCGGAGGCGCGATCGATGAAGGTGACGCGCGGATCCAGGCGCATCAGGTCCTGGATGTTGCCGCCGATCGACGGAGCCGACTCGATCTGCTCCTGGCTGATATTGGTGCCCGAGCCCATCTTGGTGGTGCTGAATACTTCCGAGCCGCCGCCAACGGCAACAACCTGCACTGCATCCAGGTTGGTCGCAGCGATGTCACCGGTCAGTGCCGCGTTGACGGTACCGGTCTGGTTCACGCCCAGGTACACGCCCTCTTCCGTCTTGGTACCTTCACCGGGCTTGGTGATGGTGATGGTGTACGGGCCACCCACGCGCAGGCCACGCGCGTTGTAACGACCCGATGCATCGGTCGTGGCGCGGCTGACGGTGCCCGACTCGGTGTGCATGATGGTGACTTCTGCACCGACGACAGGCGCGCCTGCAGCCGACGTGACCTGGCCGCCGACACCGGCAGAGGTGCTCTGGGCGAAGGCGGGAGCGGCGGCAAGTGCGGCCACGAGACCAAGCGTCAGCTTGGACATCCGGAGACAACGGGAGTGGGTCATTGGGGAGTAGCCTCGATGCGAGATTGGCGATGGCGGAGAAAAAAACGCGCCCAAGCAGCCTTGCTGGCGGCTGACTGGACTTTTATCTGGGTTCCCTAGCCGCGAGCTGGTCTCAGCCGCAACGGTTAACACTAGATTAACACGATAGCCTTGGATTGTGACGGTTTGGAGACAAAACACACGCCATCGCAACGGGATCGTGACGCTATCTTCACATCGGTTCATGACCCGCTGAATGCAGGCCGTTGAGGGCTTCCAGCGGTGTCGAGACGGTTTTCGCGGGTTGGCTGGGGAGCCGGCCAGCGGCCGGCACTACCGGGTTGGGCGGCGGGTCGATACCGGGCGCCCTACGGGCGATGCCCTCAGGCGTCGAGAATCTGGCCGCGGTGCGCGGCGCCCGCCGCGGACAGCAGCAGGACCGCCGCGGCGGCGCAGTCGGCCGGGGCGCGGGCGGTGCGGTCCTCATCCAGCGAGAACGCGCGGGCCCGCAGGGCCGTGCGCATCGGGCCGGGCTGCAGGCCGCTGACCCGGACCGGGCTGCGGCCGAGTTCGTCATGCAGGGAGGCGATCAGTCCGCGCACCCCATGCTGGGCCGCGCCGTAGCCGCCCCAGTAGGCCTGCCCTACCCGCGCGGGATCGTCCACGGTGAACACCAGGGCGGCATCGTCGCGCTGGCGCAGCAGCGGCAGGCAGGCCTGGGCCAGCCAGGCCGGGGCGGTCAGGTTCACGTGGACGGCGCGGGCGAAGGCGGCCGGATCGGCCAGTTCGAACGGGGTCAGCCCGGCGAACTCGGCCGCGCAGTAAAGCACCCCGTCCAGGCGACCCAGCTCGGACTGCAGGCGCTCGGCCAGGGTGGCGTAGTCGTCGGGGGTCGCGCCTTCCAGATCCAGCGGATACAGCAGCGGCTCCGGACCGACGGCTTCCACCGCGGCATAGACCCGGTCCAATCGGCGCGGTTTGCGCCCCAGCAGGACCACGGTGGCCCCGGCCTGCGCACAGGCCACGGCGGCGGCGCTGCCAAAGCCTCCCCCGGCCCCGGCCACAAGAATCACGCGATCGGCGAGCGATCCGGTCCCGACCACCACGGACGGGACCGCACTCACGGCTGGGAGGCCTCTTCGACGATGCGCTTGAGCTCGCCGGATTCGAACAGCTCCAGCACGATGTCGCAGCCACCGATCAGCTCGCCGTGGATGAACAGCTGCGGGAAGGTCGGCAGATTGGAGAAGCGCGGCAGGTTGGCGCGGATCTCAGGCTCTTCCAGCACGTTGACCGTGCGCAGCGCGATCGCGCCGGCGGCCATCAACGCCTGGAGGGCACGGCTGGAAAAGCCGCACATGGGATATTGCGGAGTGCCCTTCATGAACAACACGAGGGGGTAACGTTCGACTTCGGACTGGATCTGCTGCATCACCGCCACAACGACTCTCCCTCCAATGGGACAACCCGGCCTCACCGGTCGGATAGACTTCCCTGACCGCCATTGTATGCCCTCCCTTCGCGCGGTGGGCACTCTGTCGGCGCTCCCCCCTTCCAATCTGTCGTGCCCATGCCCCTCGAACTGCCTCGCCTTCCCTATGACCGCGCCGCCCTGCAACCCCACCTGTCGGCGGAGACGCTGGACCTGCATCACGGGCGGCACTTCCGGGCCTATCTGGAGGCGGTCAACGCCCGTATCGATGGCACGGAGCTGGCCGAACTGCCGCTGGAGGACATCGTCCGCCAGAGCCAGGGCAGCCTGTTCGATGCAGCGGCGCAGGCCTGGAACCACCAGTTCTATTTCCAGTGCCTGCACCCGCGCGCCGGGGGCGACCCGCAGGGCCGGCTGGGCGAACGGGTGACCCGCTGTTTCGGGGATGCCAAGCGGCTGCGCGAGGCTTTCGACCGCGCGGCGCTGGGCCTGTTCGGCTCGGGCTGGGTGTGGCTGGTGCAGCACCCCAACGGCGCACTGGCGATCCAGGTCACGCGCAACGCGGGCACGCCATTGACCGGCGAGAGCACGCCGCTGCTGGCCTGCGATGTGTGGGAACACGCGTATTACACCGATTACCAGAACGAGCGCGCCCGCTATCTGGAAGCGTTCTGGAAGCTGGTGAACTGGGATTTCGTCACCGCGCAGCTGCGCGATTGAGGTAGCGCACGACCGTTGGTCGTGCGGCCGGGTCGTGCGGCCGAATTTCGTATCCGGGCAGGTAGTGCCGGCCACTGGCCGGCTCCCCTTGTACCTGGCACCGCGGGAGCCGGCCAGCGGCCCGCACTACCGATCCTCTAACCGCGCAGGCTCTCGATCACCGGCGCAACCTGCTCACCACGATCGAGCTGCCCACCAACGGTCTCCAATGCACCGGCCAGCGCGGCCGCATCATCGTCGCGCAGCGTGGCATGGCCGACCTTGCGGCCGTCCCGCGCCTGCTTCCCGTAATCGTGCCAATGGCCGCTGGCCTGGCCGAGCACGGCCCCGGCATCGGGCATCTGTCCGATCCAGTTGAGCATGCAGGCGTGGCCGAGCATGCGCGTGTCGCCCAGCGGCAGGCCGAGCACGGCGCGCAGGTGGTTCTCGAACTGCGAGGTCTCGCTGCCTTCGATGGTCCAGTGGCCGGAGTTGTGCACGCGCGGCGCCATCTCGTTGGCCAGCAGCTCGTCGCCGCGGCAGAACAGCTCCAGCGCGAACACGCCTACATAGTCCAGGCGCTCGGCCAGGGTGCGGGCGTAGCCGATGGCCGCCTCGTGCTGGGCCGCCGACAGCCGTGCCGGGGCCAGGCTTGCCGAGAGCACGCCGTTGACATGCCAGTTGCCGGTGACGGGCCAGGCGCGGAACTCGCCGTCCTGCCCACGCACCGCCACCACGCTGACCTCGCGGTCGAAGGCGACGAAGCCTTCCAGGATCAGGCCGGTCTTCTCGACCTGGCTGCCGAGGGTGTCCCAGGCCACGTCGATGTCGGTGGTGCTGCGGATCCGGAACTGACCCTTGCCGTCGTAGCCCAGGCGGCGGGTCTTGAGGATGCAGGGCATGCCGAATTCGGCGACCCTGGCCGCCAGTTCGTCGCGGCTGCGGATGTCGGCGAAGGCCGGCAGCGGGATGCCCAGCGACTGGAACAGGGTCTTCTCGCTGAGCCGATCCTGGGCCACCGCCAACGCATCCGGATTCGGATGCACCGGCACGCGCTCGGCCAGGAACGTCGCGCTCTGCGCCGGCACGTTCTCGAAATCGAAGGTCACCACGTCCACACGGGCGGCGAAGGCGGCCAGGGCGGCTTCATCCTCGAACGCGGCCACCTGCAGCGGCGCCACCTGGGCGCCACAGGCATCGGCAGCCGGGTCGAACAGCTCGAAGCGCAGCCCCATCGGCGCACCGGCCAGGACCATCATGCGGGCGAGCTGGCCGCCGCCCAGGATGCCAACGGTCTTGGGGATCATTGACGCGGATCGTCGTGGGCCATGACGTCTTCGGTCTGGCGGGCACGGAAGGCTTCCAGCGCCTCACCGATCGCCGGCTGGTCCGAGGCCAGCATGGCGGCCGCGAACAGCGCCGCATTGGACGCGCCGGCATTGCCGATGGCGAAGGTGGCGACCGGGATGCCGGCCGGCATCTGCACGATCGAGAGCAGCGAGTCCATGCCGTTCAGGGCCTTGGACTGCACCGGCACGCCCAGCACCGGCACGGCGGTCTTGGCGGCGATCATGCCCGGCAGGTGCGCGGCCCCGCCGGCACCGGCGATGATCGCGCGCAGGCCACGCTGGCCCGCCTGCTCGGCGTAGGTGAACAGCACGTCCGGCGTGCGGTGCGCCGAAACCACTTTCACTTCATAGGGAACGCCCAGCGAATCCAGCTTCTGGGCGGCGTGCTGCATGGTTTCCCAATCCGAGCGGGAACCCATGACGATGCCGACGAGCGGCGCGGTTTGGTTGAGGGTCATTGGCCGTCACCTGCCTTAAAGACGTATTCTAGCCGTCTTCCACGCAAGACGAAGAATCCATGGATCGCAAGCTGCTCGACCTCCTGTGCTCGCCCGATACGCGCCAGCCCCTGTCCCTGCTCGACGCCACCGGCCTGGACGCGCTCAACCGCGCGATCGGCAGCGGTGCCGTGCTCAAGGCCGATGGCAGCCCGCAGGCCCAGGCGCTGCGCGAGGCCCTGCTGACCCGCGACCGCAAGCAGGTGTTCCGCGTGGACGACGGCATCCCCGTGCTGCTGGCCGAAGAGGCCATCGCCACCGCCCAGATCGCCGATTTCCCGGAAAAATGAGCCACCTCCCCGTGCCGGCCCCCGAGGCCGCCCTGGTGGCCGCCGATGTGGCCCGTGCACTGGCCGAGGACATCGGCGGCGGTGATGTCACCGCCGCCCTGCTCCCGGACCGCCCCGACACCGCCTACCTGCTGTGCAAGCAGGACGCGGTGATCGCCGGCCGCCCCTGGTTCGATGCGACCCATCAGGCGCTCGACCCGCAGGTACGGATCGACTGGCGCGTGGCCGAGGGCGACCACGTCGCCGCCGGTACCGTGCTGGCTCTCCTGCAGGGCCGCAACCGAAGCCTGGTGAGCGCCGAGCGGACCTCGCTGAATTTCCTGCAGACGCTGTCCGGCACGGCGACCACCACCGCGCAGTACGTCGCGGCCGTGGCCGGTACCGGCGCGCGGATCCTGGACACCCGCAAGACCCTGCCCGGCCTGCGCGTGGCGCAGAAATACGCGGTGCGCTGCGGCGGCGGTGACAACCATCGCCTCGGCCTGTTCGACACGGTCATGCTCAAGGAAAACCACATCCGTGCCGCCGGCTCGCTGACCGCCGCGGTGCTGGCCGCGCGCGCGCAGTGGCCGGCCTTGCCGCTGGTGGTCGAGGTCGAGGACCTGGACCAGCTGCGCGAGGCGCTGGAGGTCGGCTGCACCCGCATCCTGATCGACGATTTCGACGCCGCCACGCGGCGCGAGGCCGTGCGGATCGCGGCCGGGCGGATTCCATTGGAAGTCTCCGGCAGTGTCGGCCTGGACGGGTTGCGCGCGATCGCCGAGGACGGCGTGGACTGCATCTCGATCGGCGGCTTGACCAAGCATGTGCAGGCGATCGACCTGTCGTTGAAACTGGGCCCGCCCCCCGGCTGAAGCGCGTGCCGATCCACGGCGATGCCTACGGGCGGGTAGTGCCGTCCGCTGGCCGGCTCCGGGGAACGGTCGAGAGCCGGCCAGCGGCCGGCACTACCGGAACGTGGCGCCGGGTCGACGCGCAGCGGGTGCATCCCGCTTTCACGGTATGGGCAGATGCGGTCTGCGAGGCTGCGTCTGCCCCCACCTGGATTGCACGCATGCGCTGCCTGCCGCTTTTCGCCTGCCTGTCTCCCCTGCTCGCGCTGCTGCCCCTGCGGGCCGCCGCCGCCGAGGTCTGCGATGTGCCGCCGCGCTTCGGGCTCAGCCCGTTGGCGATCAACATCGTCAAGACCGCCTGCAACGAACACCGCCTCTGGTACCGCCCCTTCATCGATCGCGATGGCCGCGCGGCCAGCCTGAGCGTGACCGAAGCCGAGGACGTCCACCTGGCCGACAATGGCCTGGTCGCCTGGCAACGCGTGGTCGGCTACTGGCGGCAGAGCGGTACGCTGTCGCCGATGGGCAGCCAGCCCGGCGCGTCGAGCTGCATGGCCCCCCCGGGCACGCGCTACACCGACACCGACTGCCGTGCGTTCCTGGTAGACAACCCGTGGTCGGCCGCCTTCATCTCGTGGGTGATGACCCGCGCCTCGGTCCCCGGCTTCACCCGGTCGCCCCGGCACATCGACTACATCCGCGCGGCGTACCAGAACAGTGGACCGTACCGGATGACCGACCCGGCGCAGGAGAAGCCGGCGCCCGGCGATCTGCTGTGCTACCTCCGCGACCGGCGCGAGACCCTGAGCTACAGCGGTCTGGTGCAGTCGCTGGGCAGCGGCGCGGTGACGCACTGGAAATCGCACTGCGAAGTGGTGATCGCGGCCAACATGGGCGGCGACCGCACGCTGTATCTGATCGGCGGCAATGTCATGAACACCGTGGCGTTGCGCAAACTGTCGCTGGACCGCAGCGGCCGGATCGAGCTGCCGCCCGCGAAGGCCAGTACAGGCGATGGCGTGGACCTGGGCTGCACGCCGGGCCGCGAAGAGGAGTGCAGCTTCAACCGCCAGGACTGGGCCGCACTGCTGAAGCTGGTCGCGACCGCCCCAGCGACGATGCCGATGGACGCGCCCGTTCCGGGCGCCATGCCAGCGCCGGGCACGATGCCACCGCCGATCCCGGCGCCACCGTCCGCACCGGTCCCGCCACCCCGCACGCCCTGATCGTCGACGCCTGCACGGCTTGATCCGCGCCGCATTCGTCGCCATCTTGGAGGGACCGTCCTCCCTGACCGCGCCGAGTCACCGATGCCCAGTTTGATCCTGTTGATGATTGCCGGCGCATTCGCCTACGCCTTCTGGAATTCCTCGCGCGCCGCCGCAGAACGTGCCGGCGTGCTCGGGCGCAATGCCTGCCGCGCGGCCGATGTCCAGTGGCTGGACCAGAGCGTGCACGCCACCGGCCTGCGCGTGTGCCGCAGGGACAACGGCTGGCTGGGCTGGGAGCGCACCTTCAAGTTCGAGTATTCGCACGATGGCGTGGACCGCCACAGCGGCCGCATGGTGCTGCGCGGCGATCAGCTGATCGCGTTCGTGGGGCCGTCGGCGGCGCGCATCAGCGAGATCCGGCGCGATATCGATACGCGGGATGCCGAGGACGTCTGATGAAATGGCCGCCTTGCGGCGGCCAGGGTGTGTCTTATTTGACGACCCGCAGATGCGGGCGACCGCTGGGCTTGGGCGGTGCATCGTCCGGCGGCGTCGGTGAATCGTCCGGCGGCAGCTCGTCATCCGGGCCCGGTTCGTGGCCCGGGATGTCGTCCGGCAGCGCCATGCCCTGCCCCGTCTCGCGGGCGTACACGGCGAGAACGGCCGAAATCGGTACCTGCACCGGGTAGCTGGTGCCGGAGAAGCGGGCCGAGAAGCTCACGCTCTCATTGTCGATATGCAGGCGCACCACGGCGCGCTCGGCGATGTTCAGGACGACGCGACCGTCCTTGACCGCGCTCTGCGGCACCTGCACGCCGGGCATGCCGGCGTCGACCAGGATATGCGGCGTCAGGTCGTTGTCATTGATCCATTCCACCAGGGCCCGCAACAGGTACGGACGGTGGCTGGTCATGCGAAAAGTGTCTTCAGTCATGTGGTAGAGCCGAGCCGTGCTCGGCTGCTCTTGATCCGGATTGCCTGGTGCAAGTGTACGCGCCCGCCTGGCCGCAGGTCAGCCATCACGCATAGCGGCACCGCGATTTCGTTCAGTACACCGGAGGTGCACGCGGCACCCGGGCGCGGTCAGACCGGCAGGTCGCGCAGCTTCTTTTCCTGCTCGGTGAGGCTGCGGATGAAGCCCGGGTGGCGGAAAATGCGGTTGCCATAGTCTTCGATCGACTTGCCATCCTTCGGCAGCGGCACGTCCAGTGCCTGCAGCCGCCAGATGATCGGCGCCATTGCGCAGTCGGCCAGGCTCATTTCCGGATTGAGGAAGAACTTGCTGGCCTTGAACAGCGGGACCGCGCTGGTCAGCAGTTCCTTGAGCCGCTTGCGGCCGGCCTCGGCCTGGGTCTTGTTGCCCAGCTGGATGGCCTGCACCTGCGGTACCCAGTCGTGTTCGATGCGCAGCATCGCCAAGCGGATGCGGGCCCGCGAGAGCGGATCGACCGGCATCAACGGCGGGTGCGGGTAGCGCTCGTCCAGGTATTCACTGACCACCGAGGCTGCGTACAGCACCAGCTCGCGCTCCACCAGGGTGGGCACGGAGTGGTACGGATTGAGATCGATGAGATCCTCGGGCGGGTTCTGCGGGTCGACCGGCACGGAGTCATAAGTGACGCCCTTGGCCGCCAGTACCAGCCGCACGCGATGGCACAGGACATCGTCGTTCGAGGAAAACAGCGTCAGGGTATTCCGCATGCGTACGCTCGCCGCCATCAAAGGCTCTCCAACGTCCGGTAACCGCCGGTCGTATCGGCGCCGCCAGCCCATTGCCGACGGTCGTCACAGTACCCGAGTGTGCAACCGCACATCACAAAAGCCAATAGGTCGATCGTCCCACGGCAGCAACGATCGACACGCGACGGCGCCCAGCAGCTCAGTGGACGTCCTTCCAGTATTCCTTCTTGAGCAGGTACGCCAGGAAGGTCAGCAGCGCCAGGAACAGGATGACCCACACGCCCAGCTTCTGGCGCTTGAGCGCGGCGGGCTCGCCGGCGTACTCCAGGAAGTTGGTGATGTCGCGCACTGCCTGGTCGTACTGCCCGGCATCGATGTTGCCCGGCTGCTCGATCTTCAGGCCGACCACCGGCGGGTCCTCGCCCGGGTTCTCAGGCTTGCCGTGCACGGCGTGCTGCAGCCCCTGCATTTCCCACAGCGGGTTGGGCATGGAGGCATTCGGGAACACGGTGTTGTTCCAGCCCAGCGGTCGCGTGGGATCGAGGTAGAACGACTTGAGGTACGTGTAGACCCAGTCGCTGCCACGCACACGCGAGATCAGGCTCAGGTCCGGCGGCATCTTGCCGAACCACTTCTCGGCCTGTGCCTTGGGCATCGTCACCGGAATCGGTTCACCGACCGGGGTACCGGTGAAGTTGAGGTTGTTCATGACCTCCTCTTCGCTCAGCCCGAGATCGGCGGCCATGCGCGAATAGCGCAGGTATTTCAGCGCGTGGCAGCCGGAGCAGTAGTTCATGTAGAGCTGCGCGCCGCGCTGCAGCGAGGCGCGGTCGCTCAGGTCATTGCCGGCCTGCAGGGTCTTGGCACCCTCGGCGGCATCGGCTGCCGCGACACCCAGCATCAGGGCCGCCGCGCAGGCCAGCCGGACAATCCAGTGGTCAGTCATGCGTGGTCACCCGGTCCGGTACCGGCTTGGTCCTGTCCAGCTTGGTCCATAGCGGCATGGTGATGAAGAAGGCGAAGTACAGGAAGGTCAGCACGCGGCCGATGTAGGTCTCGTGCGCATCCGTGCCCGGGCCCGAACCGATCACGCCCAGCCACACGAAGCACACCGCGAACATGCCCAGCAGGCCGCGCGAGAGCAGGCCGCGGTAGCGGTAGGACTTCACCCGCGCCCGATCCAGCCACGGCACCAGGAACAGGATGGCGATCGCCGAGAACATCACGATCACGCCGCCGAGCTTGTTGGGCACCACCCGCAACATCGCGTAGTACGGGGTGTAGTACCAGACCGGCTTGATGTGCTCGGGCGTCACCAGGCGGTTGGCCTCGGTGAAGTTGTCGTGCTCGAGGAACAGCCCGCCGAAGGCCGGGGCGAAGAAGATGATGAAGGCGGCGATGATCAGCAGGAAGCCGGCGCCGACCGCATCCTTGAGCGTGTAGTACGGATGGAAGGGAATGCCGTCGGTGGGCGCGATGGCCGACCAGCGGTTGCCCTTCGGTCCCTTTTTGATCTCCACGCCGTCCGGGTTGTTGGAGCCCACTTCATGCAGCGCGCCCAGGTGCAGCACCACCAGCAGCAACAGCACCAGCGGCAGTGCGATCACGTGCAGGGCGAAGAAACGGTTGAGGGTGGCGTCGCTGGGCAGGTAGTCGCCCATGATCCACTCGGTCAGGCCGGTGCCGATCACCGGGATCGCGCCGAACAGCGAGATGATCACCTTCGCGCCCCAGAACGACATCTGGCCCCACGGCAGCACGTAGCCCATGAAGGCTTCGGCCATCAGCACCAGGTAGATCAGCATGCCGAGGATCCAGACCAGCTCGCGCGGCTTCTGGTAACTGCCGTAGAGCAGGCCGCGGAACATGTGCAGGTAGACCACGATGAAGAACAGCGAAGCACCGGTGGAGTGCATGTAGCGGATCAGCCAGCCCCACTCCACGTCCCGCATGATGTATTCGATGGAGGCGAACGCTTCGGCGGCGTTCGTCTTGTAATGCATCGTCAGGAAGATGCCGGTGACGATCTGGTTGACCAGGATCAGCAGCGCCAGCGAGCCGAAGTAGTACCAGATGTTGAAGTTCTTCGGCGCGTAATACTCGCTGACGTGCTTGCGGTAGACCGGCATGAGGCCCGGTGCGCGCGCGTTGACCCAGTCGGCGACGCCGGTGGCGGTGCGGGAAAGGATGTTGGCCATGATCAAGCCGCCCCCTGCGGATCAACGCCGATGATGATGGTGTTGTCGTCCTGGTAATGGTGCGGCGGCACCAGCAGGTTGATCGGTGCCGGAACATCCTTGAACACACGACCGGACATGTCGAAGCGCGACTTGTGGCAGGGGCAGAAGTAGCCGCCCTTCCACTGGGGGTCGTAGGGCTCGGGACGGATCTCGGCGACCATTTCAGGCGAACAGCCCAGATGGGTGCACAGCCCGACCAGCACCGAGACCTCGGCCTTGATCGAGCGGAATTCGGGATTCTGCTTGAGCACGTACTCGGGCTGCTGTTCTTTCTCGCCCGACCCGGGATCCTTCAGGCGGCCGTCCAGTCCGTGCAGCGCCTCGAGGATGGCCTTGGAGCGCTTGACTATCCAGATCGGCTGTCCACGCCACTCCATGACCAGTCGCTGGCCTTCCTGGAGCGCGCTGATGTCGGCAATCACCGGTGCACCGGCCAGTTTGGCGCGGGCGCTGGGATTCCAGGACTTGATGAACGGTACCGCTGCAAAGCCGACGCCGACCGCTCCGACCACCGCAGTGGTGGCGGAAAGAAACCGTCGACGTCCAGTGTTGACTGGATCGTTTACCCCATCGTTGGCCATCCGGCACTCCGATATTGATTTAGGTAGCTTGAGGCTGCCAGCAGACCGGTGGGGGCCAGTCCACATTGAATCAGCCGCGAGTGTAGCTGAACCGAAGTCGGCCACACAACGCGGTACTACGGAACGACATTACCCCGACAGTACGGCATCCGGTACCACCGGCGCCATGGGTCATTGATGGCTGGCCACCGCGCCGCGATAGCGGTCGGCCAACAGGGCCACCCGCTTCACGTAATACTGGGTCTCGCTGTAGGGCGGCACGCCGCCGTGGCGGTCGACCGCGCCCTCGCCCGCGTTGTAGCCCGCCGCGGCCAGGGTGAGATCGCCATTGAAGCGCTTGAGCAGCCAGGACAGATACTGCACGCCGCCACGGATGTTCTGCGAGGCATTGAAGGAATCGCTGACGCCGAAGCGGCGCGCGGTCGGCGGCATCAGCTGCATCAGCCCCTGCGCGCCGGCCCGGCTGAGCGCGGTCGGGTTGTAGGCCGACTCGGCGTGGATGATCGCGCGGACCACCGCTTCCTCGACCCCGAACTCGCGGGCGGCGGCGGCGATCTCGCTCTGGTAGGCCGTGGTGTTGAGCCGCACCGAGCCGAAGTTGACCGCCGGATTGGCCCCGCAGGCGTAGCAGCGCTCGATGAAGCTGTAGTGGATGGTGCGGACCTGGCCCAGGCTGGCGACGCCGGCCGGGCGTGCGCTGGTGTAGTGGCGCACGCCGTCCTTCATATAGGAGTAAAGCTGGCCACTGCGCACCTTCCCCGCCTTGCCGGTGGCAGCGGACGGGGCGGACGGCGCGGTCAGCACCGTAGCCGGAGCCGGAGCGGGCGTGATCGCGGTGGCGGAGGTGACGCTGTCGGCCCGGACGGGGGCTGGCGCCGGCGTCACGCTGGCGATCGGAGCCGCCGGGCCCGGCGCGGGCGGCGGCGGCAGGGCCCGGCGAGGCGCGCTGCGGTCCGGCCGGTAGCTGCTGATCACGCTGCAGCTGGCCCCGCTCACACGCTTGCTCACATAGCTCGGGATGCCGTCGCTGCCGACACACTTGTACAGCGTGCCCGCACTGGCCGGCATAGCGGTCAGCGCAGCCAAGGCCAGCGCAGCGATCCCCAAGATCCCCTTCATGAGCGGGAGTGTCCCCAATTCGCCGGGGATTGCCAAGGGGGGCGCCCGACCCGGCTACAATGGCCTGCTCACCGCAGCCATCCGGCTGCCTGCCCGCCCACCCGACTGGAATAAGCGCCATGACCGGGACGCCAGCTTCGACCGCGCCGACTTCGGCCGGTTCTACCCTGCCCGCCTCTGCTCCTGCCAGCACCGCCCCCCGCCACGACCTGCTCCCCCTGCCCGGCACCAGGCCACAGGTCACCGGACCCGTGCGCGGCAAGCTGTACATCAAGACCCACGGTTGCCAGATGAACGAGTACGACTCGACCAAGATGGCCGACGTGCTCGCCGCCTCGGAAGGACTCGAGCTCACCGACGATCCGGCCGAGGCCGATGTGTTGTTGATGAACACCTGCTCGATCCGCGAGAAGGCCCAGGAGAAGGTGTTCAGCCAGCTGGGTTACTGGAAGGCACTGAAGAACAACGGCCGCGGCGTGATCATCGGCGTCGGCGGCTGCGTGGCCTCGCAGGAAGGCGAGGCGATCATCAAGCGCGCGCCACACGTGGACCTGGTGTTCGGCCCGCAGACCCTGCACCGCCTGCCGGAGCTGATCCGCCAGCGCCGTGAATCGGGCAGGTCGCAGGTGGACATCAGCTTCCCGGAAATCGAGAAGTTCGACGCCCTGCCCGAACCGCGCGCCGAGGGTGCCTCCGCGTTCGTCTCGATCATGGAAGGCTGCTCGAAATACTGCTCGTTCTGCGTGGTGCCCTACACCCGTGGCACCGAGGTCAGCCGCCCGTTCGAGGACGTGGTAGTGGAAGTCGCGCAGCTGGCCGCTCAGGGCGTGCTGGAAATCAACCTGCTGGGGCAGAACGTCAACGCCTACCGCGGCCCGTACGGCGACGGCGAGTTCGCCGATCTGGGGCTGCTGATCCGCACCATCGCCCAGATCGACGGCGTGGGCCGGATCCGCTTCACCACCTCGCATCCGCTGGAGTTCAGCGACTCGCTGATCGACGCGTATCGCGATGTGCCGCAGCTGGCCAACTTCCTGCACCTGCCGGTGCAGGCCGGCAGCGACCGCGTGCTGTCGGCGATGAAGCGCGGCTACACCGCGCTGGAGTTCAAGTCCAAGATCCGCAAGCTGCGCGCGGTGCGCCCGGACATTTCGATCAGCTCCGATTTCATCGTCGGCTTCCCCGGCGAGACCGACGCCGAGTTCGAGAAGACCATGAAGCTGATCGAGGACGTAGGCTTCGACCAGAGTTTCTCCTTCATCTATTCGCGCCGCCCGGGTACCCCCGCCGCCGATCTGGAAGACACCACCCCCGATGCGGAAAAGCACGCGCGCCTGTCGCGCCTGCAGGCCCGGATCAACGAGCAGGCCGCAGCCATTTCCGAAAAGATGGTTGGCACCGTGCAGACCGTGCTGGTGGAAGGGCCGTCCAAGCGCAACCCGAACGAGTTGACCGGCAAGAGCGAGAACATGCGCTCGGTGAATTTCCCGGGGCACCCGCGCCTGATTGGCCGGTTCGTCGATGTGGTGATCACCGAGGCGTACAGCAATTCGCTGCGTGCGCGGATGGTGACCGCCGACTGAGCCGCGCATCGTTGACGCTTTTTTGACCATGCGATCGAATGCGTTGCCGCACAAGGGCTGGCGGCCGCTATCCACAGGTTGCTGCACCGGCATTGCACAGGCGGTGTGGAAAAGTAGCGGCGGCCGCATACCCGCGCTACCCTGTTCTCCCTTTCCCTGCTTGCGGCCCGGTCGGCTGGACCGGCGGCCGCCGGACGCAATGACCGCACTCGCACAACGCGACTTCACCCTCACCCCGGAAGACAACGAACGCCTGGCCAACATGGCCGGCCCGTTCGACGAACATCTCCGCCAGGTGGAACTCAAACTCGGCGTGGAAATCGCCAACCGTGGCCACGTCTTCCGCGTGACCGGTCCCAAGGCCGTGGTCGCCGATGCGCAGGCCCTGATCGAAGCGCTGTACGCCGAAGCCGGCGACGTGGTGTTCGACAGCCATGCCATCCACCTGCGCCTGAACCAGGCCAACGTGGAGCATGTGGTCGAGCGTGCCTACGAGGCCCAGGACGTGGCGATCAAGGTCAAGCGCGGCACGGTGCGCGGCCGCGGCGCCAACCAGGCGCGCTACCTGCACCAGATCACCACCCACGACATCAATTTCGGCATCGGCCCGGCCGGTACCGGCAAGACGTTCCTGGCCGTGGCCAGCGCGGTGGAAGCGCTCAACGAAGCGCGCGTACAGCGCCTGATCCTGGTCCGCCCCGCGGTGGAAGCCGGCGAGAAGCTCGGCTTCCTGCCCGGCGACCTGAGCCAGAAGGTCGACCCGTACCTGCGCCCGCTGTACGACGCGCTGTATGAAATGCTCGGCGTGGAAAAGGTGATCAAGCTGCTGGAGAAGAACGTCATCGAGATCGCGCCGCTGGCCTACATGCGCGGGCGCACGCTCAACGACGCGTACGTGATCCTGGACGAAGCGCAGAACACCACGGTCGAGCAGATGAAGATGTTCCTGACCCGGCTGGGCTTCGGCTCCACGGCGGTGGTCACCGGCGACCTGACCCAGACCGATCTGCCCAAGCACGTGAAGTCCGGCCTGCGCGATGCGATCGATGTGCTGCGTGACGTGGAGGGCGTGAGCTTCACCTTCTTCGAAGCACGCGACGTGGTCCGGCATCCGCTGGTGGCCCGCATCGTCAGCGCCTACGACCGCCGCGATCTGCAGCAGGTCCAACCCGGAGCAACCCCATGACCCGTGGTCCCGTGCGACTGGACGTCGCGATCAACTACGCCCTGCCCCGCGCCGGCCTGCCGTCGGCGGTGAGCTTCCGCAAGTGGGTTGCCGCGGCCCTGAAGGGCCGCATCCGCGAGGCCGACCTGGCGATCCGCCTGGTCGACGCCAAGGAAGGCCAGTCCCTGAACCGCCACTACCGCGGCAAGGATTACGCCACCAACGTGCTCAGCTTCCCGGCCGAACTGCCGGAGGGCCTGCCCAAGGGCGTCAAGTTCCCCCTGCTCGGCGATCTGGTGATCTGCGCCCCGGTGGTCGCCCGCGAGGCGGACGAACAGGGCAAGGCGCTCAACGCCCATTACGCGCACCTGACCGTGCACGGCGTGCTGCACCTGCTCGGCTGGGACCATGAAGACGAGAAGGAAGCCGATGCCATGGAACAGCTGGAGCGCGACATCCTGGCCGAACTGGGCATCGCCGATCCGTATGCCGGCGAGCGCTGAGCTGCAGCCACGCTGCCTGTGCTGATTCCACTGCCATACAAGGACGTATGCCGCCATGTCGATTCCTGATCGTCGTTCCGCGCTTGGCCCGGTCCTGCTTGCCCTGTCATTGGCCGCGCTGCTCTACGCGCTCATCGGTGCTCCGGGCCTCCCCGCATTGACGCCCTCCGGCCGCGACCCCATCGCGCTGCGGTGGGGCATCCTGGCGCTGTCGGTGGTGATCGCACGACTGTCGCTGGCCCCGGCACGCAGCTGGTGGATGGCGCGTCAGCGGCGCTCCCCTCTATCCGTCGCGTGCACCGGGCGCCTGGCCGTGCTGTCGGCGGTGGTGCTCATCGGCGGCACCCTCACCTGCCTGGTCTCGGGCCTGGTCCTGCCCCGCCTGCTCGCGGGCCAGGGCGGCCCTGCGCTGAGCGCGACCAGCCTGAGCGTGATGGGGTGGTCGGGACTGGCGGCCGCACTGGCCGCGCCGCTGGGGTGGCGCACACTGTATCGCTGGGTCCGCCGCGATGGCGTTGCGCCGGCCCAGTCGTCGACCTTCCGCGCACGGCCGGTGCAGGTGGCCCTGCTGTTCGTCCTTGCCGCGTCGTTCGCCCTGATTTTCGGGCGCGCGCTGCTGTCGGTCACCGCCAGCGGTCCGGCCGCGATCCATCTGGGCACCGCCGCGCTGGTCCTGTGCGCGGCGGGGATCGCGGTCGTCACCTTCACCGCCACGCTGCGCTGGCTGCTGCGGCGTCGCTGACGGCCTGCCACGCGGGGCCGCCCCCCGTTATGATCGACGCCGCGTCCGTGCCGTGCACACCTGTTGATGGACCTGTTCCGATGACCCCGTTGCGATTTGCCTGCCTGGGCCTGCTCGGCCTGCTGCCTGCCCCGGCGTTTGCCGACGCGGCGCCGCTGGACCTGGCCGCCTTGATCGAATGCCGCAAGAGCGTGAGCGATTACGATGCCGTCGCCCCGGTCGTGGCGGACCCGCTCAAGGCGGTCGCCAACGGCCTGCAGCCATTGCCGCAGACCAACCAGTTCATGACCGAATTCCGCCTGGCCGCCCCGATCACGGTCTTCGGCGAGCGCGCCGAGTACATCACGGTGGCCGGGGCCAGCATCATGGCGATCCTGGACCTGGCCGATCCGCGCCCGCTGGCCAAGCGCCTGGCCCTGGAAGACGGTGTGGATACCCCGGAGAAGTTCATGGCCGGGCGCGAGCTGGTCAGCCGCGACGTCACCGACCCGCGTACCGGCGAGGCCCTGATCGAGTCGGTGATCCTGAGCCTGTCCACGGTCAAGTCCCACCCCGGCAAGACCCTGGCCGGCTGTACCTACAGCCTGGACCTGCCGCCCGAGGACGAGACCCCACCACCGGCCGCCGCCCCCGGCCCCGTGCCGGGCGTGAATCCCCGCTCGGCAGGCCGCTGACAGGCGCCCGCATCCTGATAGACTAAATCCAACGCCCGGCACGCCGGGTGCCTTTTTTTCCAGAGATGTCTGAAGACGACAGTAGTAGCTCCACCCAGGAGCACATTGAAAAGAAGCGCAGCTGGCTCGAACGCCTGACCTCTGCCTTCTCCGGCGAACCCCACACCCGCGACGAGCTGGTGGCGGTCCTGCACACCGCGCACGAAGACGGCCTCATCGCCGCCGACACGCTGCGGATGATGGAAGGTGCCATCGCGGTGGCCGAGCTCACCGTCGGCGACGTGATGATCTCGCGCTCGCAGATGGTCTCCCTGCCGGTCGAAGCCCCCTTCCTTGAACTGATGAAGCAGGTGGTCGAATCCGGCCATTCGCGCTTCCCGGTGCACGGCGACAACAAGGACGACATCCTCGGCATCCTGCTGGCCAAGGACCTGCTGCGCGGCGTGGTCGCCGACAACGGGCCGGCCAACATCCGCGAGCTGCTGCGCCCGGCGGTGCTGATCCCCGAGGCCAAGAAGCTCAACGTGCTGCTCAAGGAGTTCCGGCTTTCGCGCAACCACATGGCCATCGTGGTCGATGAGTACGGCGGTGTCGCCGGGCTGGTCACCATCGAGGACGTGCTGGAGCAGATCGTCGGCGAGATCGACGACGAGCACGACGAAGCCGAGGACCACACCTCGCAGATCGCGATCCAGGCCGACGGCCAGTACGTGGTCGACGCGCTGACCGCGATCGAGGATTTCAACGAGCGTTTCGGCGCCACGTTCCCCGATGATGATTACGACACCATCGGTGGCCTGGTCACCGAAGCGATCGGGCACCTGCCTGAAACCGGCGACGAACTCACCCTGGACCGCTTCGTGTTCCGGGTCGCGCGTGCCGATGCCCGCCGCGTGCAGGCGTTCCACGTGACCGTGCTGCCGCCTGACACCCACAACGAGGATTGACCCACGCCATGCGGCCCCCTTTGAATCGGTGGTCGCTGTGCCGCCTGTTGTTCGTGTTGTCGCTGACGGCGATGGCCAGCCTGCCCTTCGGGGCGCTGGCCGCACAGGATGCCGCGCCGGTCAGTGATGCCCCCGCCTCCGCCGCCGCGGCGCCGCGCATCGGCGTGGTCACCATGCAGCCGGGCGAGATCTTCTTCGAACGCTTCGGGCATGACGCCCTGGTCGTGGTCGATCCGGTCACCGGCGACGCCACCTCCTACAACTTCGGTTACTTCGACCCGAGCGAATCCGATTTCATCGGCAACTTCGTGCGCGGCGACATGATGTATTACCTGGTCGCGCTGCCGCTCGGGCAGGACCTGTCGTACTACCAGGAGAGCGGTCGCGGCGCGAGCGTGCAGTGGCTTGACCTGACGCCTGACCAGGCGCATACCCTGGCCGCCTCGCTGGCCGAGCGCGCCAAGCCGGAAAACGCGCGCTACCACTACGATTACTACACCGCCAACTGCGCCACCATGGTCCGCGATGCGATCGATGGTGCGCTCGGCGGCGGGCTGCATTCGCAGCTGTCCGGGCGCTCGCGCGGCAACACCTACCGCAGTGAATCGGTGCGCCTGGCGTCGCCGTCGCCGTGGATGTGGCTTGGCTTCGATATCGGCCTGGGTCCGTTCGCCGACCAGCCGCTGTCGCGCTGGCAGGAAGCGTTCGTGCCGATGCGTCTGGCCGATGCGCTGCGCCAGGCGCGCAACAGCGAAGGTCGCCCGCTGGTACAGGCCGAGCAGGAACTGCTGCCGCACCGGATCGCCCCGGAACCGGCCGAGTCGCTCCGACGCTGGTGGCCCTGGCTGCTGTGCGGCGTGATCGCCGCCGCGGGTGTGGTCGCGCTGCGCCGCCGGCGCCGTCTGCTCGGAGGCCTGGCGCTGCCGTTCTGGCTGTTCTGCGGCATCGGCGGCGCCCTGCTGACCTACCTGTGGGGCTTCAGCGCGCACCAGGCCGCCTGGGCCAACCGCAACCTGCTGCAGCTCTCGCCGCTGTGCCTGCTGCTGCTGCCCGGCGCGATCACCCTGCTGCGCGGCCGTGTGCCGCGTGCGTGGTTCCGGAGCGTGCTGTGGGCGGTCGCTGGCCTCTCGCTGCTGGGCCTGGTGCTGCATTGGCTCACGCTGCAGGCGCAGTACAACCTGCAGTGGATCGTGCTGCTGCTGCCGATCCACGTGGCGCTGGCGTGGGTGCTGGCCCGCCGTGACCCGCCCGTCACGGGCCGCTGACGCACGATGCCCGCCATGGATACCGTCACACCCGAAAATCCCGCCTGCGTCATCAACTGCGTTCACTACGATGACCAGGGCAAGCGCCACGACATCAGCCTGGACGCGATCAGTGATGTGATCGCCAGCGACAACGGCTTCGTCTGGGTGGGGCTCTACGAACCCCAGGACAGCGTCCTGCTGAAGCTGCAGGAAGAGTTCGGCCTGCATTCGCTGGCCATCGAGGACGCGCGCAACGCGCATCAGCGGCCCAAGGTCGAGGCATACGGCAACTCGCTGTTCGTGGTGGTGACCACCGCGCAGATGGTCGACGAGCGCATCCAGTACGGCGAGACGCATGCCTTCCTCGGGCCGCGCTTCCTGGTCACGGTGCGCCATGGCGCCTCGCTGTCCTACGCGGCACCGCGCGCGCGCGTCGAGCGCGAGCCGGAGCTGCTGCGCACGATGGGGCCGTCGTACTGCCTGTACGCAGTGCTGGATTTCGTGGTCGACAACTACCTGCCCATCACCCAGCGCTACCGCGACACGCTGGAGCTGCTGGAGAAGGACATCTTCTCCGACAACTACAAGCGCCATACCGTGGTGCGGCTCTACGAACTCAAGCGCGAACTCAACAAGATGCGCATGGCGGTCGCGCCGCTGCAGGACATGCTCTCGCAGATCAAACGCTACCAGGGCGACCTGGTGCCGGACGAAGTGAAACTGTACCTGCGCGACGTGCACGACCATGTGGTGCGGATCAGCGATGTGATCGACACCCTGCGAGAAATGCTGGGAACCGCACTGAGCGTGAATCTCTCGCTGGTGACCCTGGCACAGGGCGAGACGGTCAAGCGCCTGGGTGCGTGGGCAGCGCTGCTGGCCGCCCCGACCCTGATCACCAGCTGGTATGGCATGAACTTCACCCACATGCCCGAACTGGACAAGCCCTGGGCCTACCCCGCCATGATCATCGGCGTGGGCGCGGTATGCGTCGGCCTGTACCGGCTGTTCAAGCGCGCCCGCTGGCTGTAGGTAGGCAGCGACCGTTGGTCGCTACGGTGGGCGACCGTTGGCCACGACGGTGGGCGACCATTGGCCACGACGGTGGGGTAGTGCCGGCCGCTGGCCGGCTCCTCCGGTGGCATGACCCTCATTGGATGCTCGCAGCCGTGCGGGGCATGCTCCCGGCCGTCCCGGCATGGTCGTGAGCCGGCCGGCGGCCGGCACTACCGATCCGTGGCCTCAGGCCACGTAAACCGTCTTGATGTTCATGAACTCATGGATGCCATGCTCGGCCAGTTCGCGGCCGAAGCCGGAGCGCTTGCTGCCGCCGAACGGCAGGCGCACGTCGCTCTTGACGATGGCGTTGACGAAGGCGGCACCGCACTCCAGCTGCTGGGCGATGGCTTCACCGCGCACCGGATCGGTAGTCCACACGCTGCCCCCAAGGCCGAAGCTGGTGTCGTTGGCCACGCGCAGGGCCTCGGCCTCGTCGCTGACCCGCAGGATCGCGGCGGCCGGGCCGAACAACTCTTCGTCATAGGCCGGCATGCCGGGGGTGACGTTGTCCAGGATGGTCGCCGGATAGCCCGCGTGCGAGCCGGCCACCGGCTCACCGCCGAGCAGCAGCGTGGCGCCCTTGGCGATGCTGTCCTGCACCTGCTTGTGCAGCTCGTCGCGCAGGTCCGCGCGTGCCATCGGCGCCAGCGTCGTCGTCTCGTCCTGCGGATCGCCGTAGACGCGCTTGCCTGCCGCGGCGACGAACTTTTCCACGAACGCATCGGCGATCGCATCGACCACGATGAAGCGCTTGGCCGCGATGCAGGTCTGGCCGCTGTTGTCGAAGCGTGACTTCACCGCGGCGGCGACCGTCTTCTCGAGATCGGCGTCGGCCAGCACCACGAACGCGTCGCTGCCGCCCAGTTCCATCACGCACTTCTTGAGCTGGTCACCGGCATTGGCCGCGATGGACCGCCCGGCGCGTTCGCTGCCGGTCAAAGTGACCGCCTTGACCCGTTTGTCGCGCAGCACCTCGGCCGCCTGGTCGTTGTCGATGTGCAGCACATCGAACACGCCCTCGGGCAGGCCGCCATCGCGGCATACGGCCAGGATCAGGTCCGCGCACTGCGGCACGTTGCTGGCGTGCTTGAGCAGGGCCACGTTGCCGGCCATGAACGCCGGGGCGAGGAAACGGAACACCT
>Ga0160443_100191_pt1 | contig 80930 bp, 74 predicted proteins | sample HID1972I_E1MG_FD_108244 | JGI IMG/M metagenome (GOLD analysis project Ga0160443, IMG submission 108244) | Enriched pill bug-associated microbial communities from UW Madison campus, WI, USA - HID1972I_E1 MG | ecosystem: Host-associated > Arthropoda: Insects > Digestive system > Unclassified ... | reverse complement strand
GGCGATCGTCGCATCGTGCGCCGAGAGTCCCTTCTCGCGGTACTGATTCACGAGATCGACGAGCACGATCGCGTTGGTCACCACGATGCCGATGAGCATCAGCACGCCGATCAGCGAGGCGACGCCGAGAGGAACGCCGGTGACGATCTGCAGCAGGATGGCACCGGTGGCCGCGAACGGCACCGAGACGAGCAGCAGCAGCGGCTGACGCAGCGACTTGAAGGTCGCCACCATCACCACGTACACGATCAGGATCGCGGCGAGCATCGCCAGCCCGAGCTGCGAGAACGAATCCGCCTGCTGCTGTGCGACCCCGCCGATCTCGGCGCGCGCTCCCTCGGGCAGCTTCACGCCGTCGAGCGAGGCGGTGACCGACCCGGTCGCGACGGCGAGATCGTCGGATGCCGGCGGCACGGTGATCGTCGCGGTGCGGCGGCCTTGCTGGGTCGAGATCGCGGTCGGGCCATTGCGCTGCTCGACCGTCGCGATGTCCTGCAACTGCACGATGCCGGTCGGCGTGGGGATCGCGAGCTCCTTGAGGGCCGCAAGAGAGGTCGGCGGCTCGGGGGTGACGAGGTACACGGTCAGCGCGGTGTCATCGACCTCGATCGACCCGATCTGCTGCGGGCGCATCGTGTTCGACACGATCGATCCCACCGCGACCTCCGACAGCCCGTGGCTCGCGGCGGCCTTGCGATCGACGGCGACGGCGATGTACGGCAGAGAGGCCGACAGGTTGTTCGTCACCTCGCCCACGCCGTCGCGTCCCTTCAGGTCCTTCATCAGCACGTCGGTCGCCTTCTGCAGTGCATCGCCCGTGGGTGCGGTGACGGTGACCTCGATGTCGGTGGAGCCGAAGCCGCCGGACGCGGCGCTGACCGCGACCTCGCCGGCATCCGTCAGCCCGTCGATCTTCTTCTGCACGTCGGCGCGCAGCTTCTCCTGATCGACCGAGTCGCTGGTCTGGATCGAGTACGTGATGCCCGCACCGCCGGAGAACGCGTCGCGCAGCGCCGAGCCGCTCGAGCCGATCGACGCCTGCACGTGGGTGATGCCGTCGATGCCGCTGAGCGCCTTCTCGACCTGCTTCGCGGCATCCGACTTCGTCTGCAGGCTGGCCGTCGCCCCGACGTCCTGGGTGACGGTCATCGTGTTCTGACCCGAATCGCTGAGGAAGTTGATCTTCATCAGCGGCGCGGCCGCGAGGGTGCCGCCCAGCACGACCAGCGCGATGATCACGGTGGTCGCCGAGTGCTTCAGCGTCCACCCCAGGATCGGGCGGTACGCCTTCTGCAGGCGGGTCGGAGGAGCATCCGGGTGCTCCGGATCGATGCGGCTGCCGTCCTCGGCGTGCAGCGGACGCCCGGGCTTGAGGAACCAGTAGGCCAGCACCGGCACGATCGTGAGCGCCACCAGGAGCGAGGCGACCATGGCGATGGTGACGGTGATCGCGAACGGACGGAACAGCTCTCCGACCATGTCGCCGACGAACACGATGGGCAGGAACACGGCGACGGTGGTGATGGTGGATGCGGTGACCGCAGCCGCCACCTCCTTCACCGCCAGCCGGATCGCGTCGCCCTTGTCCGCGCCCTCGACGTAGTGCCGTTTGATGTTCTCGATGACGACGATGGAGTCATCGACCACGCGGCCGATGGCGATCGTGAGCGCGCCGAGGGTGAGGATGTTCAGCGAGTACCCGAACGCCTGCAGCCCGATGAAGGTGATCAGCACGCTGGTCGGGATCGAGATCGCCGTCACCAGCGTGGAGCGGATCGAGAGCAGGAAGACCAGGATCACCACGACGGCGAAGACCAGGCCCAGCACCCCCTCCGTGGCGAGCGACTCGATGGACTGCTCGATGAACGGCGCCTGGTCGAACACGACGGTGAACTCGGCATCCGGGAAGGTGCTGCTCAGTTCGTCGATCGCGGCGAGCACGCCCTGGGACACCTCGACGGTGTTGGCCGAGGGCAGCTTCGTGACCGCGATCGACAGGGCGTCTTCGCCGTCCACCCGCGAGATGGAAGTGACCGGGTCGCTCGTCTGCGCGACCTTCGCGACGTCGCCGATGGTGAGGTCGGTGCCCACCAGCGGCAGGGCGGCCAGTTCCTCGGCCGACGTGATCTTCGAACCGCTCTGCACCGTGAGAGTCTGGCCGCTCTCGGTGATGTCGCCGCCGGGCAGCAGAACGCCGTTCTGCTGCAGCGCCTGACTGATGGCCTGGGTGCTCTGCTGCGCGGCGGCGAGCTTGGCCGCATCGGGGGTGACGGTGATGCGCTGCCCGACGCCGCCGACGATGTCCGCGGCGTTGACGCCCTTGACGTCTTCCAGCTCGGGGATGACCGTGCTCTCCAGGTCGGTCTGCGCGGACTCCGAATCCTCGAATCCGGTGACGGCGATCTGGATCACCGGGAAGTCGTCGATCGAGACGCTGAGCACCTGCGGCGAGGTGTCCTTCGGCAGCACCTGCGAGAGGCGGTTGATCGCCTGCTGCATCTTCTGCTCGGCGGTCGCGAGGTTCGTGCCGTAGGTGAACATCGCCTGCACGATCGAGGCGTTGGTGGTGCTGGTCGCGCTGGTCGATTCAAGGCCGGGCACGCCCTGGATCGCGTTCTCGATGGGCGTGGACACATCGTTCTCGACGACCTCGGGCGAGGCGCCCGGGTAGTTCGTCATGACGATCAGCGCCGGCAGCTCGAGCGAGGGAATGAGCTCCTGTTTGAGGTTGGTCAGGGCCAGCCCGCCGAACACGGCGGCCACGATCGTGATGAGAGCGATCAGCGCGCGGTTGCGCAGGCTCAGGACGGAGAGATTCGACACGGTGCTCGTTTCAGTCGTTCGAGGACGAGGGACGGATGCAGTCGCCGAGGATGCCGGCGAGCGCGGATTCGATGATGGGGCCGCTCAGCGGCTCAGGGCTGATGCGCGAATGCCAGAACACCCCGTCGATGAACACGGCGGCGGCGGTCGCGCGGTCGTGCCCGTAATCGGCGACGAGGAATCCGGACATCTGCGTCGACCAGCGGCGGGCGAGTTCACGCAGCTGGGGATCGTTGACGGCGGCGGTGACGACCGCACGATCGGCTTCCAGCGCCCGGGCGTTGGCAAGGCCCTCGACGATGAGCTCGGAGAGCACGGCGGGGGTCGCACCGCGTGCGGCGAGCGCGGCGCGGATGCCGTCGATGCGCTCGTCGACCTCGGCCACCAGGTGGCGCAGCGCTTCGGCACGCAGATCATCGAGTGTCGCGAAGTACTGAGTGGTCGCGCCGAGCGGCACTCCGGCGCGGGCGGCGATGAGGCGGTGGGTGAGCGCGCCGACGCCGACTTCGACGATCAACTCGGCCGCCGCGACGACGATCTCCCGTCGGCGCGTCTCCGGGTCGCGTCGACGGCGCACGACAGCATCCGGCATCCCTACCCCCTTCTGTACAGATGTACATTACGAAGCTAGGCGGCGGCTGGGAAGCGTCAGATCGCGGCGCCCAGGGAAAGGCCCGCGGCGGCGGCGATGACGGATGCCAGCAGCATGCCGACCGCATTGAAGACGGATGCCCTGCGCGCGCCGTCGCGCCACAGCGCGACCGTGTCGATCATGGCGGTGCTGAAGGTGGTGTACCCGCCGAGGAACCCGGCGCCGACGATGAACGCGGCCCCGGGCAGCATCCCGACCACGAGCCCGAGCGCGAGTGAGCCGGTGATGTTGATCAGCATCACACCCCACGGGAAGCGGGTGCCGGTGAGGCGTGCGATGCCGAGGTCGACGAGGTAGCGCGTCGCCGCACCGAGACCGCCGCAGGCCGCCGCGAGCAGGAACACCAGCGGGCTCATGCCTGCGCCCGTTTCCGTCCGAGGTGCAGGCCCAGCGCCGCCGCCGCGATCCCGACGACCAGGCTCACCGCGACGTAGCCGACCGCCAGCGGCGGAGCGGATGCCCACAGCTCGACGCTGTCGACTGCGAACGCACTGTAGGTGGTGAAGCCGCCGAGCACACCCGTGCCCAGGAACACGCGCAGATCCGAGACCGGAAGGCGTGCGGTGATCAGCCCGAGCACCAGGGCGCCGACGATGTTGGCGGACAGCACCCCCAGTGCGGCATCCGGGATCAGCATCCCGAGCCCGAGCCGGGCCGCCGTGCCCAGCATCCCACCCAGCGCCACCAGCGCGGCCCGGCGCACGAGGGCGTGTGCGGGCGGGGAAGGGTTCACCTGCGTCACTCTACTGACCGCATCCCGACGCCTGGCGATGACGTTACGTAGACTCGTGGAACGGCTGACCGCTCCACCCGAACGAGCGCGCAGCGCCAGGAGGACGACGCCCGCGTGCTGACGAGAAGGATCTACGGATGGATGCGTCTGCTCATCGCGGCTGTATGCATCGTGTCCCTCACGCACCGGATGCTGTGGGGCATGGGTTCGCAGACCCTGGCCAGCCAGAACTTCTTCGCGTATCTGACGATCCAGTCCAACGTGGCCTTCGCGGCCCTGACGATCGTGGCGGGGATCACGGCACTGCGCCACGCTGAGGATCCGAGCTGGCTGACCTCCGCCCGCGCCCTGGTGCTCAGCTGGACGATCACCGCGGGGCTGGCCTTCTCGATCATCGTCTGGCAGGCCGGTGTGCGCGGCATCCCGATCACCGTCCCGTGGTCCGACGTGGTGCTGCACTACGTGCTGCCCGCCTTCGGTATCGTCTCCTGGCTGATCGGTCCGGGCCGTGCGAGCGCATCCTGGCGGGTGGTTCCGTACGTGCTGCTGTATCCGGCGCTCTGGGGCATCTTCACGATCTGGCGCGGCCGGATCATCGGCTGGTACCCGTACTACTTCCTCGATCCGCGGCAGGTGTCCGGGCTTGCGGAGATGGCGATCTCCTGCCTGCTCGCGCTGTCGATCTTCGCCGTGGTCGCGTCGGCTCTCGTGCTGCTGAGCCGTGTGCGCGTGCTGATGCCGCCGTGGGGAGAGATCAGCTCTCGTCCTGCTCCGGCGGGGCGAAGAAGGCCAGTGACTGGCGGGCTGCGGCACGCGCATCGCGCTCGCTGAGCGCCGACAGCTGCTCGGCTTCGACGCCACCGACCAAGCCGATCAGCACCGGCTCCCCGGTTGCAGGCAGCAGGTTGATCCAGGTGCGGATCAGGCCGTCGCCCCCGACGACGTGCCAGATGGCCTGCTCGGCGTCCCAGAACGGCTCGTCGAAGCGCATCCAGACCGTCTCCAGGAACCCGGACGCCAGGGCCGCGATCGCCCCGCGGTGGGAGAAGGGCAGCGCGGGGGCGAACTCGATGCCCTGCTGCTGCAGCACGCCGAGCGGAACCGTCACCACGACGCGGTCGAATGACAGCGCCTCACCGGTGCCCAGACGCAGGCTGACGCCGCTGTCGTCGTAGGCGACGCGCACGACGGGAGAGGCGAGCGTGACCTCGAGGTCTTCGAGGTGCTCGTCGAAGAACGCGCCGAGATCCTCGGTCAGTCCGGTGAGCACATCGTCGGGGAAGGCGGGCGGGTACCAGCTGGATGCCTTCGCCGGGTCGACGCCCGTCGTGGCCGAGAGCCACGCGAGGGCTGCGAGGAGGGCGGGATCCTCGAGATCGGCGCCGTTCCGCTCCAGCGCGTCGGAGAGCGCGACATCGGCGGGCGATCCCTCGGCCTTCTCGACGGCCTGCGCGATCGCGTCGCCGTCCACTGTGTCCGTCGCACCATCCTCCGACCAGCCGGTCGCCGGCTCGAAGGTCAGCTGCTGTTCGCCGAGGCTCGTGAGCCTGTCGCGCAGCCCGGTCAGCTGCTCGGGAGTGATGAGCCAGGCGCCGAGCTGGGCGGGGATGGGCCATTCATCCGCGCTCTGGCTCAGGATGCGTCCGCCGGTGCGCTCGCGCGCCTCGAAGATGGTCACGTCGTGGTTGGCGTCGGCCAGCATCCGCGCGGCCACCACGCCTGCGGCGCCCGCGCCGATGACCGCGACGCGCTCCTTCTCGGACGCCGCGTTGATCAGTGCCAGTGCGGCGCCGTGACCGGAGTCGACGGCACCGAGCACGGTACCAGGGTTCGTGGCATCCGTCGCCTCGCCGGCGAAGAACAACCGGTCCTGGACTGTCTCGGCGAGCGTCTCGCGCTGCTGCGGATCCGCCCCGGCAGGCAGGTAGCTGACAGATCCGAACGAGTACGGATCTGTGGCCCAGGTGCTGCGCGCCCAGGCGGCGGGCGCCGGCACGCGCGACGGTGCCGTGGGTTTGGGCGCGGGCGTGGTGGTGCGCGTGGGCTTCGGCGCGGGCTCGGGGGTGCACGACGCGAGAAGCATCGCGACGGCACCGGTCCCGGCGCCGAGCAGCAGAGTGCGGCGAGTGATGCTCATCGTCCAGCCAGACTACCTGCGCCCTCGGGTTCACGCCCCGCGCCCTCGGGAGGAGAACTCACTGATGGGAGGAGCCTCAGCCCAGAATCCTCCTCCCGAGCGTGAGAACTCCTCCCGAGCGCGAGTGGCCGATTACAGATTCGACTCGGCGTAGACGCGCAGCGCGTCGCGGACGAACTCGGCGCCGGCGGTGCCACCCTCGCCCGTTGCGTAGTTCGCCCCGAACCGCGGGTCGGCGACGTACATCTCGCCGAGGCCGATGACGTAGACCTTCAGGTCGTCAGGCCGGCCCGGAACGTCCGCCAGCCACTCCACGTGACGGCGGGCGATCTGCTGCGCCTCGTCGGATGCCGGATCAATACCGCTCTCGGCGGCTGCACTCCATTCGTGGCTGAGGTCGGCGACGCGGCGCTGCCACGCGGCGCGCCCCTCGTCGGTGAGACCGCGCCACCAGCGGTCGCCGTCGGCGTAGGCCTTCCGGCCCCAGCGCTCCTCGACCTCGTCCTTGTGCTGCGTGTGGTCGAAACCGTCGAACATGTTCTCGGCCATGAGTTCCTTCCTCTCTGTCAATGCGGTAATGGTCGACTCGACGGATGCGATCTGCCGCGCGAGTCGCTGCTGCTCCTGTCGGAGCAGTTCGAGGTGCGTCTGCAGAGCGGATGCCTCGGGTTCGTCCCGATCGACGACCTCGGCGATCTGCGGCAGTCCGAGCCCGAGCTCGCGCAGCAGCAGGATGCGCTGCAATCGCACGAGCGCAGCCTCGTCGTAGTGCCGATAGCCGTTCGAGGCGATGCGCGAAGGCGCAAGCAGACCGATGTCGTCGTAGTGACGCAGCGTTCTGCTCGTCGTCCCCGCGAGCCGGGCGATCTCCTGGATCGACCAGTCCATGGCATCCGCTCCCTTCGTGATTCCGTCGATGAGGCCACGATAGAAGTTGACGTTGCGTCAATGTCAAACGATTCGAAGGCGAAGGGGTTGACAAACTCGAGATATATCGTGTTACGCTCGACACACGCGATATATCTCGATACCGCGACCTAAAGGAAGAGAACGAACAATGACCGAGAAGTGGCTCATCGCCCCGGGCGAGGAACGCGTCATCGACATCGCCTCCGCAACCCGACTCAAGGTCGGGCTCGTCGGCGGACAGGTCGACGTGATCGCACACGACGAACCCGGCATCCGCATCGAAGTGCACGGCGTCACCACCAAGGACCTGCGCATCGAATCCGACGGCACGCAGGTCGAGATCGACCACCCCCAGATCGGCTGGGACAACTTCCTCGAGGTGTTCCGCAACTTCGGCGCCGGCGGCCCCAAGGCCGAGATCAGCATCGCCGTGCCGCGGGACATCGCGCTCACGCTGGGCGTCGTCAGCGCCGGCGCACTGATCTCCGGCATCCGCAACGACGCCAAGCTCAACACCGTCTCCGGCGACGTGATCGCCGACGGCATCAGCGGCGACCTGACGGCCAACTCGGTCTCGGGCGATGTGCAGATCCGCGGGCTGGTCGGCTCCGTCGTCGCCAACAGCGTCTCGGGCGACGTCGCCGTGACCGGCACGCTGCGCAAGGCCACCATCGACACCGTCTCGGGCTCCGTGCTCGTCGACGCCATAGGCGATGCGAACACCGTGAACCTCAACACCGTCTCCGGCGGCGTCACCGTGCGCCTGGACGAGACCCTGCCGGCGAACTACGTGCTGCGCAGCATCAGCGGCAAGCTGCTCGTCGACGGCATCCAGCGCTCCAGCGGCGGACCCAGCAACTACAGCGGTCAGATGGGCGAGCTCGCCGGAGCCTTCGTCGACGTGCGCGCCAATACGGTCTCCGGCGGCATCACGGTGCTGCGCCGCCCGCAGGTCTCGGTGGCCGACGACGCGGAATGGGAGGAATCATGACACCCGCCGTCTTCTCGCACGGCGACCTGCGGCTGTACCTGCTGTCGCTGCTGAACGAGGCGCCGCAGCACGGCTACGGAATCATCCAGGCACTCACCGACCGCACCGGCGGCACGTACACGCCCAGCGCCGGCACGATCTACCCGCGCCTGGCGAAGCTCGAGGAGGAGGGCCTGGTCAGCAAGACCGTCGAAGGCCGCACCACGATCTACGCCATCACGGACGCCGGTCGCGCTGAGCTCGCCTCCCGCGAAGACGATCTGACGAACATCGAGGAGGAGCTCTCCGACTCGGTGCGGCTGATCGCGAGCGAGGTGCGTCAGAGCGTGCAGGATGCCATGCGCAGCCTGCGTGCCGACCTCGCCGCCGCGGCGCAGGACGAGAAGAAGTCCGCGAAGGCGCGTGCGCGCGCCGAGGGCATGGGCGACGAGCGCGTCACCAGCCGCGAGCAGCTGCAACGGGCGGATGCCGCCATCAACGCCTTCCGTGCGCAGATCCGCACCGACCTGCGCACGCACGTCGCGAAGGGCGCCACGCTGCCGGCATCCGTCGTGACCGACCTGGAGCGCGCCCTCGACGACGCCGCCCACGCGGTCACCCGGGGGCTGGCCGCGTCGAACGGATAGCCGCTACTCGGTCCAGACGTCCTTCTGGTCATCGGGAACCGGCTCGCCCTGCGGGACCACCAGCACCGGACGATGCTGGCGGTGCGCGAGGCGGGCGGCGACCGAGCCGGTGAAGAACTCGCGGATCGACTCCCCCAGGCCCTGCTTGCGGGTGCCGATCACGATCAGCTGCGCGTCGAGCTTGTTCGCGAGCTGCTTGATCGCGAGCGCCGGGTCGCCGACGAGCTGCCGGGCGGTCCAGGCCAGGTCCTGCTTGTCGAGCATCTCGGCGGCGTTCTTCTGCACATCCTCGAACTCGGCGGCTCCGGCGTCGAGATTGAGGTCGATGGGAGCGGAGTGCACGTAGCCGTCGGGATCCTCGAACGTGACGAAGCGGGTGACGTCGACGTGCACCACCACCAGCGGAGCCTTCAGCAGCTTCGCGTAGCGCACCGCTTCGGTCAGGACATGGGGCGGCTGCCCCGGTTGCATTCCCACCACGACCGCTTTCTGCAGGGCGGCGTTCTGCGCGGCTTCGTCGGATGCTGTGTGCGTGGAATCGGACATGAAGATCGTTCCCCTCACCGGCCGCAGGACGGCCTCAGGCTCTGGCGTGCGTGCTATCCTGAATGCTACTCTTACCGGCCTCGAGCCGGTGCCGTGAAAATCATCGGGCGTCGCACAGCCCGCTGCTGAACTCGTAAAAGGGGGTCTCGCGCATGGGCCGTGGCCGTCAGAAGGCGAAGCACACCAAGATCGCTCGCGAACTCAAGGCATACAGTCCTGAGGTGAATTATTCGGCACTCGAGCGCGAGCTCGGGCATCCGACCGCCGACGGGGACCAGTACGTCGACAAGTGGGCCGACGAGTACGAGGATGAGGACGAGGACGAGCTCGAACGAGCCTGATCCACCGCATCCGCACGACAGACACCCTGGCGACGAGCATCCGCTCCGTCGACCAGGGTTTCGTCGTGTTCGCGACGCCGGGGTGCGTTTATCCGTGACAGGAGATTCGTCGAGGACAGGACGTTTCGCGCGCGATCGTCCTGTACCGGTCGATTCTCCTGCGCCCGGTGAAGGCGGATGGCGTCGGATGCTGCGCAGCGGCCTGCGAGAATGGCCGGATGCCCCGCATCACCGCCCTGTACCGCTATCCGATCAAGGGGTTCACGCCCGAGCAGCAGGATGAGCTGACCGTTCAGCCCGATGGGCGCATCGCCGGTGACCGGGTGCTCGCGTTCCGGTTCGCGGATGCCGCGGAGCCCGAGCAGCGCGATGGGCTGGACTACTGGCCGAAATCGAAGGGCCTCGCGCTGGAGTCGTTCCCGTCACTGGCGGCGCTGCGTGTGGCGTACGACCACGCCACTCGTCGGGTGCGGATCGCGCACGACGACTCCCTGTTGGTCGATGTGCTGCTGGATGCCGACGGCCGCGCCGAGCTCACCGAGATCGTCACCGCCTTCGTGCTGGACTCCCCCGAGTGGAAGCAGCTGCAGCGCCCGGGACGCCTGCCGCTGGTGCTGGTCGGCGACGGCGAGCGCTCCCGCTTTCAGGACCGCGCGCGCGGCTTCGTGACCGTGCACAGCGAGGCGAGCGTCCGGGCACTCGACGACGCCCTCCCGAACAAGGCGCCCGGCCTGGTGATGGATGACCGCCGGTTCCGCTCGAACGTCGTGATCGACGGGGTGGATGCCTGGGACGAACTGTCCTGGACGGGCGAGGTGCGCATCGGCGACCTGCGCTTCACCGCCGAGGGCCCGATCGTGCGATGCCTGGCGACCCATGCGAACCCCGACACCGGCATCCGGGATGCCCGGGTGCTGACCACCCTCACCCGCGAGATCGGCCTGTCCGAGCCGTCGCTCGGCAGGCTACTGCTGCTGCAGGGCGTGAGCGGGTCGGTCGATGACGCTTCAGGCACCGGAGGCGTCATCCGCGTGGGCGATGAGGTCGGTGTCGGCTGAGGCCGGTCGCTCACCAGGCCCCGTGCCGGCTCTCCCACTCGTCCTCGACCGTGACCCGACGTCCGGCGATCATGCCCGCCGGGATCACCGCGATCAGCACCGCGCCGATCAGCAGCAGCGACCACATCCATGATCCGCTCACTGCATGCAGCACCCCGAACAGCACGGGGAACACCGCCGCGAGCGTGTAGCCGACGCTCTGCACGAAGCTCGACAGCACCACCGCGGTCTCGGGCGTGCGGGCGCGGATGCTGATCAGCACCAGCGCCAGGGGAAACAGCACGCCGTTCAGGCCGAAAAGCACCGTCCACAGCGGCAGCAGTCCGGGAACGGGCGCGAGGATCAGCCCGGCCAGGCCGATCACGCCGCCGATGGATCCGAACAGCACCAGCGGTCGCGTCGCCTGCAGTCGCACCACCAGCATCGGCACGAGCAGCGAGGCCGGCAGGCCGATCGCGGCGAACAGCGACAGCAGCAGGCCGGCGGTCGCAGCATCCACCCCGCCGATGTCGATGAACACCGACGGCAGCCACGCGAACGAGACGTACGCCATCGTCGACGACGTCGCGAACGTCGCCGACAGCGCCCACACCAGGGGGATGCGCGCGAGCCGTCCGAAGAGCCGGCGATTGGCCGGCGTCGTGGGGATCGGGCCCGTCACGGGTTCGGATGCTGTCGAGCTGTCCCGCGTGAAACGCCGCTCCTCGGCATCCGTCACTCCGGCGACGGTCTCGGCGGCGAAGCCGGACGTCGCGCCGCGCAGCAGCATCACGATCCAGGGGATCGTCCCGGCCACCGCGAACACGCCCCACATGGCGATCGAGTAGCGCCAGCCCGCGGCATCCGCGACCGGCACGGCGATCAGCGGCGGCACGAAGGTCGACAGCGCCATGGCCGACGTGTACAGCGTCATCATCAGCCCGAGCCGGTCGGGGAAGTACTTCTTCACCAGCGGCGGCATCAGGATGTTGCCCATCCCGACGCCCGCGAACACCAGCGCGGTCGTCAGGAGCAGCCCGACCGAATCGGTCACCGTGCCGCGCAGGAACAGTCCGACGGCGATCGTCGCGAGGGCGACGGCCGTCAACCGCTCCAGGCCCAACCAGCGCTCCAGTATCGGAGTCACCAGCCCGAACACGGCGAAGCACACCGGCGGAGCTGCCCCGATCAGCCCGACCACGGCCGGAGCGAGCGGGAAGTCCCGTTCGATCAGTCCGAGCATCGGCGACAGGGATGCCACCGCCGAGCGCAACGAGAAAGCGCACAGCAGAATGCCGAGCACCGCGAGCGCGCGCCCCTGCCACAGCGGTCGTGCGCCCATGGTGGTCACGACGTCTGCGACTTCTCGACCCACTCCAGGTACTCGTCCGTCACGGTTCCGGTGACGTAGCGCCCGTCGAAGCAGCTCATATCCAGGTCGGTCAGCTCGGAGCCCTCGATGATCGCGGCCTTGAGATCCTCGACCTCCTGGTACACGATCCGATCGCAGCCGAGTGCCTCGGCGATCTCAGGTATGGTCCGGTCGTGCGCGACGAGCTCGGAACGCGAGGGCATATTGATCCCGTAGACGTGCGGATGCCGCACCGGCGGCGCAGCCGACGCGAAGATGACCGACTTGGCGCCGGCATCCCGAGCCATCTGGATGATCTGAGTGCTGGTGGTGCCGCGCACGATCGAGTCGTCGATGAGAAGCACGTTCTTGCCGCGGAACTCGGTCGACATGGCGTTCAGCTTCTGGCGCACGCTCTTCTTGCGCACCGCCTGGCCGGGCATGATGAACGTGCGCCCGACGTAGCGGTTCTTGTAGAAGCCCTCTCGGTACTCCTTGCCGAGCTTGCGGGCGACCTCCATGGCCGAGGGGCGCGAGGAGTCGGGGATCGGCATCACCACGTCGATCTCGTCCAGCGGCACGTGCTTGGCGATGGTGTCGGCCAGCTTCTCGCCCATGCGCAGACGCGACTCGTATACCGAGACCCCGTTCATGACCGAGTCGGGACGCGCCAGGTACACGTACTCGAACGCGCACGGGATCAGCTGCGGGTCCTCGGCGCACTGCTGCGTGAACAGCTCGCCGTCGTTCGTGATGAAGACCGCCTCGCCGGGCTCCACCTCGCGCACGACCTCGTAGTCGGCGTTCTCGAGCACGAGCGACTCGCTCGTGACGACCCACTCGTCGGCGTCACCGGGCGCGGCGCCCTTGCGACGGCCGAGGATGAGGGGACGGATGCCGAAGGGATCGCGGAACGCGAGCAGGCCGTACCCGGCGATGATCGCGATGACGGCGTAGGCGCCCTCGACGCGCCTGTGCGTGCGAGCCACGGCCTCGAAGATGCGCGCAGGATCGAGGTCGACATCAGAGGTCGAGGCCTGCAGCTCATGTGCGAGCACGTTCAGCAGCAGCTCGGTGTCGCTGGAGGAGTTCAGGTGTCGGCGGTCGCGCTGGGCCATCGCCGCGGTCAGCTCACGGGTGTTGGTGAGGTTGCCGTTGTGGATGAGCACGATGCCGTAGGGCGCGTTCACGTAGAACGGCTGCATCTCCTCCTCGTTCGAGGCGGTGCCCTTGGTGGCGTAGCGCACGTGCCCAAGGCCCACGCTGCCCAGCAGCGAGCGCATGTCGCGAGTGCGGAACGCCTCGCGCACCATGCCCTCGGCCTTGGCCATGTGCATGATGCCGTTCGGCTCCGCCGTGGCGATGCCGGTGGCATCCTGTCCGCGGTGCTGCAGAAGCAGAAGCGCGTCGTAGATGTCCTGGTTGACGGGGCCGCCTGCGACCATTCCGACGATGCCGCACATGGAGGGTTACTTGTTTCCGTTCGCGTAGGCGCCGACCAGGCGCACTGCTCCACCATCGACGCCCTTGGCGCCCTCTTCGAACTCGCCCGTCGGGCGCGCGCCGGTGTGAACCGTCGCGACCTGCCAGGCGGTGATGCCCTGCGCGCCGATGGCCGCGATCGCCGCATCCTTGTGCGCACCGTCGACGACGGCGAGGAATCCGATCCCGAGATTCCAGGTGCCCTCGGTATCGACGATCGGGGTGCCGGAGATCTCCGCCAGCACCTGGAAGACCGGGCTCGGCTCCCAGGTGGCGCGGTCGACCTCGGCCCAGCTGCCCTGCGGCAGCACGCGGGCGAGGTTGGCGGCGATGCCGCCGCCGGTGACGTGGCTCAGCGAGTGGATGCCGCCTGCGGGCAGGGTGTCGATGAGCTTCAGCAGCGGAGTCGTGTACAGGCGAGTGGGCTCGAGCAGCGCCTCACCCCAGGTGGTTCCGAGGTCGGCGGCGTTGTCGCCGTAGCCGATGCCGGCGTTCGCGACGATGTGACGCACCAACGAGTAGCCGTTGGAGTGCAGTCCGCTGGAGGCGAGGGCGATCACGGCATCCCCGTCCTGGACGAGATGCGCGCCGAGCAGGGCATCCGCCTCGACGACTCCGGTCGCAGCGCCGGCGACGTCGTAGTCGCGCGGGCCGAGGAGCCCCGGATGCTCGGCGGTCTCGCCGCCGACGAGGGCGGTACCGGTGGCCGAGCACGCCTCGGCGATGCCGCGCACGATGTCGGCGATGCGCTCGGGCACGACCTTGCCGCAGGCGATGTAGTCGGTCATGAACAGGGGCTTCGCCCCCACCACGACGATGTCGTCGACGACCATGCCGACCAGGTCCTGGCCGATCGTGTCGTGCTTGTCGATGGCCTGCGCGATGGCGACCTTCGTGCCCACGCCGTCGGTGCTGCTGGCCAGCAGCGGACGCGTGTAGCCGAGCAGCGCACTGGCGTCGAACATGCCGGCGAATCCGCCGACTCCGCCGAGCACCTCCGGTCCGTGCGTCGCGCGCACGGAGGCCTTCATGAGTTCGACGGCGAGGTCACCGGCCGCGGTGTCGACACCGGCCTGAGCGTAGGGATTGGTGGGGGAGTCTGCCACCCGTACAGCCTACCGGCCCGCGCGCGCCGCAGAGGTCGCCGTTTCGCCTTCGGATACGGGGCGGACGGATGCCGAGCCCCGCACTCTGCTATAGTGGGTGGTTGCGCTCATGCACGCCGTTCTCACCGGCGCAGCGCACACCCACCGGGCCGTAAAGGCCGGAACCGCACCGATGCGGATCCCCCGCCCGGTCATCGCAGAGGCGGCAGCGTGCCGCCCGCACACGAATCAAGAATCATGAGCAGTACCGACACTTCCGCGCGCTTCGCCGCGCCCATCCAGATCCATCCGTCCACCGACCCGGCCGACGTGCCCGTGCTGGCCTGGCGCCAGGCCGGCGACGACGTCTTCGTCGCCACGAACGCCGGCGAGTTCGCCGGCTTCGTCGCCGTCGACCGCAACGCGCACATCGTGCACGACAATCACAGTCGCCGCATCGGCACCTACTCGACCCTGGCCGCCGCACGTCAGGCGCTCGTGGATGCCACACGGCCGCCGTCCCGTCGTCGCGAGCGGCTGCGCCACCGCATCCTCTCCCGCCGCCGCTGAGGTCCGCTTCCTGCCCCTCGATCCTCGATCGGCCTCTCCCCGACGTCCCTCCTGCACGGGCATGTGGCACACCTGGTCGCATTGCTCCCCCTGATGGCGACCATGTGGCACATATGCCCAGTGCGGATGCGATCATGTGCGCCACGTGTCCGCGCACGACGCGACGAAGGACCCTACGATGGGGCCATGGTCGACAAGCCGCAGTGGCTCATCCGCGAGGACGCCGGCACATCCGTGCTGGTGGCCCTCGCGCTGCGCCAGCTTCTCGGCATCCGGGCTCCGGAGGACCTGCCCAGTCTGCGCGGCCTCGAGGTGCGCCGACCCGACGCGACAGATACCGACGACGCACTCGAGAGCCAGTGGCGCGAGTACTGGGACATGACGGTGGAGCCGCGCGCGCACCGCTCGGACGTGCCTCTCGAGCTCGTCGACGGGTTCGACACGCTCGTCGCCCTGCCCACCACCGGCGCGGAGGAGCTGCGCGACGCGATCGTGCCGCACGCGCCATCCGTCCTGCAGTACGCGCAGGACGTGCACAACCGCTACGTCGACTCGGTCAGCTCGTCCGGCGGGGCGTATCGCGCCTACGCGAGCGCGATCGCCGAGTTCGAGCGCGAGGTCGGGCGGCGCGCGCACTCCTTCGAGCTGAACGTGCAGGTGCTGCCGTTCTCGCAGCGCGGCATCTGGTGGATCGGCGCGCTGAGCGTGGCCGTCACCGACGGGCTGCGACGCGACGTCGTGGCATTCGACACGGCGATGCGCCCGGTGATCGCCGAGCTGGCCTGAGGGCTTACTGCTCTTCGGTCTCGGTGATGCGCTCGTGCGCGACGCGCACGATCCGGGTGTGCCTGCGCGCCATCCGCTCGAGGATCAGCGCGACCAGGCCGCCGAGTGCGATTCCGATCGGCACCGTCCACAGCAGCGCGAAGCCGAAGACCTGCCCGGGAGGGTAGATCACGTCGATCACTGCGGACTTCTCGTAGCTGCCGACGGCGGTGAGGATGCCGGCGATGATCACGCCGAGCGCGGCACCGAGCCCCAGGAACACGCCGAAGCGCGGGACCGGACGGATCCGGGCCTCCACGGTGTGGTTGTCTGCGTTGCGGGACATGTTCCCATTGTCCCACGGCCTGCCCGTACCCGCTTGTCTCCGGCGAGCGCGGATCAGCGGACGACGACAGCCCAGGCGCCGAGACCGTCTGCGTTGATGCCGTTCGCGCCGACGGCACTGACGGGGAGTTCGCCGATACCGGCCACATCGATGGAGACCGGGCCATCCGCACAGCGCACCTGCTGGGCTCCCGTCCCGATGGTGGAGGAACCCGTGACCAGATGCACCGCGGCATCCATCGTCTCCGCGCCGAAGCAGGAGAACTCGATCGAGCTGACCCGGGCGGGCTCGGCGAGATCGATGCGAACGTCCTCGGAGTCAGCCGACTCGTCTGCCGCGACATCAGCGGCTGCGGACGCGAGCGCGGACATCTGCCCGATCCCGGCATCCGCCTTCTGCTGCTGACTCATCCATTCCTGCACCGCAGCAGCATCCGGCACCTCAGCCGTCGCGCAACCGGACAGCGCCACCGCGACGAGCACAGCCGTCGCTCCCCCGAGAATCCGCCTCATGCCCAGATCCTATCGACGCGGACCATTCCGCTCCCACGCGTTCTCCCGCTCCCGTCGTGGGTGACGGCATGGGTGGCGGTGGGCCCGGCGGGTCAGGGGCGCAGCGGCAGCAGGTCGGACAGGTCGGCGCGGACACCGGATGCCGTGACACGGCCGGCTGCGACGGCATCCGTCCAGGACTGCTCACCCGTGGCGAGGGCGATCCAGGTCGCGGCATCCATCTCGACGACGTTGGGCGGCGTGCCGCGGGTGTGCCGAGGACCCTGCACGACCTGCACCGCACCGAACGGGGGCACGCGCACCTCGACGCTGTTGCCCGGAGCCTTCTCGTCGAGCAGCTGCAGCAGATATCGCACGGCCGTCGCAAGGGCGGCGCGCGGAGCGTCTCCGGCGTCGACGGCTGCGAGCGCTGCGCGCCCGTCGCTGATGTCGATCCTCCGCACGGCCATGCCTCGAGGGTACGCTCCCGCTCATTCCACACGTCGACTGCACGGCATCTCACCGAGCGCACGACTTCTTCGCGCCAAGATCCCGTGCACTCGGCGAGGCCCCGTGCTCTCGACGGAGCAGGGTCGTCACAACCGGCATAGGGTCGATAGAGATGAGCGAGACAGGCGAGACCACTGAGACACTGCGCGGCGCGCGCGCTGAACTGATCGAGGCTGCGCGTTCGGCGGTTGAGTGGACGCCGCGTTTCCCCCTGTCTGTGGACGAGCCGACACCGGCATCCGTGCTCATCCTGTTCGGCCGCCTGGACAGCATCCCCGCCCGCACCGACGATCTGACCGTCGCCGCCGATCTCGACGTGCTGCTGCAGCGGCGCGCGGCCACCCTGTCCTCGCACCCGGGTCAGGTCTCCTTCCCTGGAGGCGGACGGGAGACGGCGGATGCGGATGCGATCGCCACTGCGCTGCGCGAGGCGCAGGAGGAGACCGGCCTGGAGCCCGACGGCGTGGAGGTGCTGGCCGCGCTGCCGGAGATCCCCCTCGCAGTGAGCAACTTCGTCGTCACACCGGTGCTCGGCTGGTGGCGCAGACCGTCGCGTGTGGCGGCGGTGGATCACGCCGAGACCGTCGAGGTGTTCCGCGTCCCGGTCGCGCAGCTGGTCGACCCGGCCAACCGCTACACGTCGACGCTGCACCGCGACGGCATGACGTACAAGGGACCCGCGTTCGACATCGACGGGACGATCGTGTGGGGTTTCACCGCCGGCATCCTCGATGCGCTCTTCGACGCCACCGGCTGGGCGCTGCCCTGGGACCGCACGGTCGAGCGTCCCGTCGCGGTCTGACGCCGAGCATCGGACGGTAACCCTCACCGGGGCCGCCGGTAGGCTTGCGGACATGAAGATCCTGGTCCTCGGCTCGGGCGCGCGCGAGCACGCCATCATCCTGTCCCTGCGGTCGGAAGAGGCCGATCACGAGATCTTCGCGGCTCCCGGCAACGCCGGAATCGCGCAGGATGCGACGATCATCGAGGTCGACCCGCTCGACGGTGCCGCCGTGGCGTCGTTCGCCAACGAGCGAGGCATCGACCTGGTCGTCATCGGCCCGGAGGCTCCGCTGGTGGCGGGCGTCGCGGACGTGCTGCGCGAGCGCGGCATACCGGTGTTCGGACCGGGGAAGGCTGCGGCCCAGCTGGAGGGATCCAAGGCGTTCGCGAAGCGCATCATGGATGCCGCGGGCGTGCCCACCGGTCGCGCCGTGCGCGCGGCATCCGTCTCCGACGTCGAGGCCGCGTTCGATGAATTCGGCGCGCCGCATGTCGTGAAGGCCGACGGTCTCGCAGCCGGCAAGGGCGTGATCGTCACCGCCGATCGAGCCGAGGCGCTCGCGCACGCCGAGCACTACCTGCCCGCGGGTCCCGTGCTGGTCGAGGAGTTCCTCACCGGCCCGGAGGTCTCGCTGTTCTTCCTCAGCGACGGCGACACCGTCCGCGCGCTCAGCCCCGCGCAGGACTTCAAGCGCGCGCTCGACGGCGACGGCGGCCCGAACACCGGCGGCATGGGCGCCTACTCCCCTCTCCCCTGGCTCGCCGAAGACTTCGGCGGCGTCGAGGCGTTCGTCACCGAAGTGACCGACACCGTCGCCCTGCCCGTGATCCGTCAGCTCGACGCGGAGGGCACGCCGTTCATCGGTCTGCTCTACGCCGGTCTCATCCTCACCCCCGCCGGCATCCGGGTGATCGAGTTCAACGCCCGCTTCGGCGACCCCGAGACGCAGGTCGTGCTGCCGCGGCTGCGCACCCCGCTGTCACGGCTGCTGCTGTCGGCGGCATCCGGACATCTCGAGGACGAGCCGCAGCCGGAGTTCTCCGACGAGGTCGCGATCACGGTCGTGCTCGCCAGCGAGGGCTACCCCGAGGCGCCGCAGACCGGCCGCATGATCGAGGGACTCGCCGAGGCGGCATCCGTCGACGGCGTCTCGATCGTGCACGCCGCGACCGGCGCGCCTGACGCCCCCGGCGGCTCGCTCATCGCCACCGGTGGTCGGGTGCTGAACGTCGTCGCGACCGGCGCGGACTTCGCGGATGCCAGGGCGCGCGCCTACGAGGCGATCGGCCGCATCCGCCTGGACGGCGCGCATTACCGTCACGACATCGCGGCGCGCGTCGCCCAGTAGCCGTCCGCAGAGCCAGCATCCGTCCTCCAGGTCGCAATGGTTGCCGTTTCGACGCGCTTTTAGCGGCAACGATTGCGACCTGGACTCGGTTGGGACGCTCGCGGTCAGAGGGCGATCCAGTACTGGCGCATGCGCTCGTGCCCGGCCTCGGGGGCATCGATCGTGGCCTGCAGCACGCCGCCGGCACCCTCGATCGTGCGGTACGAGCCCGCGTTGTCATCGTCGCAGGTGAGCATCACCCGGTCGTATCCCTCGGCGCGCGCACGGTCGAGCACCAGGTTCAGCGCGGTGCGGGCGATGCCCTGACGACGACGCGACGGCCGCACGGCGTATCCGATGTGGCCGCCGTAGCTGCGCAGCCAGTCGTTCAGTTCGCGCCGGAACGCGATGAAGCCGACCACCTCGTCACCGTCGGTGATCCAGAAGTAGTCGCACGCCACGTGGCCATCGGGCAGCCGGGCGCCGGGACGGCCGTACAGCTCTGCCTTGGCGACGAACGCCTCGCACGCGGCGCGGTCCGGCACGAGACCCAGCTCGAGCCCGGCACCATCGATGTGAACTCCGCCGAACTCGGCGACCGTTGCGGCCCAGGAGTCGAACAGGTCGGTGGACGGTGCGGCGAGGGCGATCTTCATCCGTCCATCCCATCACGGACCGACCCACGGCTCCGACTCCGCCCGACGCGCGGCCCGGCAGCCCTCATCGCGTTCACCGAGGACAGGAGATCCGGTGTGCACAGGACGATTTCTCGCGGATCGTCCTGTACCGGGCGAATCTCCTGTCCCGGATGCAGGCCCCGACCGCTCAGCGCAGCTCGTCGGCGGTCTTGCCCTTGTAACGGCCGATGAACAGGGCGGCGATGAGCGCGAGGACCATCACGCCGACCGGAAGCAGCATCGACTGGGCCATGCCGGCCGAGAAGCCCTCGGCGACGGCATCGGGCATCGTGCCGCCTCCGCCGAAGCCGGTGGGCGCTTGATCGAGTCCGGGCAGATTCGCCTCCAGACGCGCCTGCATGAAGGCCGCGATCGCCGAGGAACCGACCACCGAGCCGATCGTGCGGGTGGTGTTGTAGATTCCGGCGCCCGCGCCCGCCTGACGCGGCGGCAGGTTGCGAGTGGCCTCGGTGGCCAGCGGACCCCACATGCCGGCGTTGCCGATGCCGAGCAGCGCCGAGGGCAGCAGGAACATCCAGGTGGGGGTGTCCAGGTTCATCAACGAGGCGTTCCACAGCACTCCGCCTGCCACGCAGAGCAGGCCGGGGATCAGGATGAAGCGCGGATCGATCCGGTCGAGCAGGCCGCCTGCGAACGGGGCGAGCACACCGGAGATGACCGCCATCGGGATCATCAGCAGCGCCGACTCGGTGGGCGTCAGCCCGCGGGCCAGCTGCAGGAAGAACATGAACGGCAGCGACATGCTCGTCACGGTGAAGCCGACCGCGGCGATGCCCAGGTTGGATGCCGCGAAGTTGCGGTCGCGGAAGAGCGCGAGCGGCACGAGGGCTTCACTCTTCGTCTTCCACTGCTGCAGCACGAACACGATGAGCAGCACGATGCCGGCGATGATCAGACCCCACACCGAGATCGGTCCGGTGATCGTGCCCCAGTCGTACTTCTCGCCCTCCTGCAGGCCGAACACGATCAGGAAGAGGGCGACCGCGCTCAGCACGACGCCGACATAGTCGAAGCGGTGCGGATGCGTCTTGAGCCGCGGCACGTAGATCCAGGCCAGTACGAAGGCGGCGATGCCGACCGGCACATTGATGTAGAAGATCCACTCCCAGCCGAAGCCGTCCACGAGCAGCCCGCCCAGCAGCGGCCCGACCAGCGTCGCGACACCCGCGGTGGCGCCCCACAGCCCCATCGCCGCTCCACGCCGCTCCGGCGGGAAAGTGCGGGTGATGACCGCCATGGTCTGGGGAGTCATGAACGCCGCACCCAGCCCCTGCACGGCGCGCGCGACGATCAGACCCTCGAGCGTCGTCGACAGACCGCACCACAGCGAGGCCCCGGTGAAGACGACCAAGCCGATCAGGTAGATGTTCTTCGGGCCGAAGCGGTCACCGAGCCGACCGGTGATAAGCAGCGGCACGGCGTAGGCCAGCAGGTACGCGCTGGTCACCCACACGACGTTGTCGAGGTTATTGGTGTCGGGGTCGAGGGCCGCCTTGATGGCGGGGTTCGCGACGGAGACGATCGTCGTGTCGACCAGGATCATGAAGAAGCCGATGACCAGCGCCCAGAGGGCCGGCCACGGACTCTTGGGCTTGTGCCCGATCGCGTACGTTCCCGTCGACGGTCCGCGGGTGGCGGATGCCGAGGGCGGCGTGGAGTCTGTCATGGGCGTGCTGCCTTTCGCATACGGGAGGTCTGGTCGCCGATCCACGCGAAGGCGGGATCGGCGAGACGGGTGAGGAAGTTCGTCGTCCAGTCGAGCTCGGCGTCGAGCATGGCGGCGTGGCGATCGATCTCGATCAGGAACTGCTCCGGCACCGCGCCTGTGCGCGCCGTGTTCAGCTTGGCGCGCAGGGCATCGCGCTCGGTCTCCAGCGCCCCGCGGCGCGCACCGAGCAGTTCGATGACTTCCCCTCGCGGCAGGTTGTGCGCCTCGGCGAGCGCGACGCGGAACTCCGCCTGGCGATCGGCACGACCAAGCCCCGTGCGCACCCAGTCCTCGAGCACGGTGCGCGACTCGGGCAGCAGCGTGTAGGTGGTGCGCTCCGGGCGGTTGCCCTCGCGATCCACACCGACCTCGGCGATGAGCCCGTCCCGTTGGAGGCGGCCGACCGTGTGATAGAACGTGCCGTTGGTGAGTTTGATGATGCGGTCATCGCGACGGTGCCGCAGCAGACGCAGCATCTCATACGGGTGCATATCGCCCTCGGTGAGCAGTGCGAGCACCATGGCGCCCAGCGGTGTGAGCCGCACATCATCCGCCATATACCCCACCCCGATTAGTCCAGACGGACTATCTTAGCGCTCCGGGTGAGTACAGGAACCCCGGAACGGGGGATGCCGGGATCCGTGTCGATTCATAATCTGGCAGGGTGGCAGTCAAGAAGGCATCAGCAGGGGGCATCATCGCGGACGTGCGCCGCGATGAGCTCCAAGGTGCCTGGAGTCTGCTGGAGGGCTACGCCCTCGCCCGTGTCATCATTCTCCGCGGCGAGATGGGGTCCGGACGCACGACCGCACTGACACGGCTGGCTGAGCGAGCGCAACGGCGCGGAGTCGGACTGCTGTCGGCGTCCGCGTACGTGGCACAGGCCACCCTGCAACCCGCAGACGTGACGGAGCAGAGGACCGCGGTCATCGTCGACGACCTGGACCTCATCGACGCCGACCTGCGCAGCAGGCTGTATGAGGCACTCCGGACGGACCCTGCAGCCCACCCGCCGATCCTGCTCGCCTCCGCTGCCGCCACGACGGAATTCGACCGCTCTGCGCGGTTCGTCGATCTCGCACCTCTCGGCGCGGCATCCACGAAAGCTCTGCTGGCGGCACTCGAAGTCTCCGGTTCCCGCTCCACCATCGCGCAGCTGCTGGCGGCCACGAAGGGCAATCTCGCTCTTCTGATGCAGGCCGGGGCAGAGGCCGAGTACGGCCGGCTCGCCGTACCGAGCCTCTTCTCGCCGGGATGCCAGATGCTCCCGACGCCCTACCACTACCTCGCCCACGACTACCGCGCTCTGCCGCACGCGCAACAGGTCGCCGCGCTCCAGCTCGCGATGCTGGAGAGCCTGCCCTCCGGTGAGGGCACGTCCCATCCAGCCGTGCATCCCGACGCGGGCGGACTGATCGTGCAAGATGGCGCGGCGCACTTCGCCTCGGCGATCCATCGTGCCGCCGTGCTGCTCACCGCTCCCGCCGAACTGCGCCGGGAGGCGCATCTCCGGCTTCTCCCGCAGGCGGATCCCCTGGACGCCGCGCTCCACCTCATCGCCATGGGGCGCGGCGACGAGGACACCGCACGAGAGGCTCTGAACCTGCTCGACGGCTCCTGCGCAGAGGGCTGGGCGAGCCTGCTCCACCTGGTGCGCACGCAGGTCGGCAAGCCTGAACGACGCCTGGAGGCAGGCGTCGCCGCGCTGACCGCATCCGTCGTGTCCGGCGACCTCGAGCACACCCGCGAACTCGCGGAGCACCTCGGCGATGACATCGCGATGTCGAATCGGAATCTGGTCGTGCGCGTGCTCAAACGAGCATTCATGGACGGCGAGGTCGCGGCATCCCTGAACGATGCGCGCCAGGGTCTGGCCTCCGATCCGGAACCGCAGCGTGCCCTGGATCTGGCCGCGGCCTACGCAACCATCTGCTTGGTTCTGGATGATCCGCAGTGGTGGCACAGATGGCGCGACGACGCACGAGCGCTCCGTCTCGTGGATCGTCGGATCGATGAGCTCTGCGCCGAGGTGGATGCGGCGTTCGGCGGCCCACCTCCCGCCGGTGCAGTCGAGCTCGCCTGCACCGGCGAGTCCCCGTCCCGCGATCTGCTCGCCGTCGCGACGGCGGCGCTCAGAGCGCATCGCATGCAGCGCCAGGACATGAGGGAGATCGCCGCGCTGAGCCTGGCCGCCCGACGCACCGACCTGGCGGGGATGATCGCAGCCACCCAGTTGGCTCTGCTGCAACTGGCCGACGCCCAGTGGGATGCCGCGCTCGAGTCGGCGACTGCTCTCGCACGGCGGGCGGAGGGTGATGGCGCCGCTGTCCTCGCGCTCAGCGCGCGGGCGACGGCGGCATTGGCCGCTGGCCTGCTGGGCGACACTCAGACCGCGCACTCGCACGCCGTCGGGGTGCTCGGGTCCGCGCAGACCCGCGAGCTGCCCGCCATCACGGATACCGCTCGCAGAGCAATTGTGGTCTGTCACCTGAGCAATGCCGAGGCGGACGCCGCGCTCCCTGCCCTGACCGGAATATCAGGGCGGCGGGCGCTCACCACCGACGCCGTGTATCCTGCAGCGGTCATCGATCTCGCAGAGGTGCGCCTGATGAAACAGGGTCGTGACATCGTCGCCGATCCTGAGTCAACGACTATCGTGCCTCTGTCCGCACCATCGGAGCGCACCGGGTTCGCGATCAGCGGCGCCCGCGCTGCGGGCGAGCAGGACCTCGACGCACTCGAGACCCTGCTGCGCAGCGCACGTGGCGGTCCGTACGGATTCGAACGCGCCCGGCTGCGGCTCATCCTCGGCACCCGGCTCGTGCACGACCGAGCCGTCGACGCGGCCGAGCACCACCTTCGGATCGCGCTGGCGGAGTTCGAGTCCCTCGGCGCGCGGCGGTGGTACGAGAGGACGGCGACGGCGCTGAAGACGCTCGAGTCCGGCATCCGTGCGACGTCCGGCGAGCCGACGACCCTGCTCACCGAGCAGGAGGAGCGGATCGCATCTCTGGCGGCGGCGGGACTGTCCAACAAGGAGATCGGCAGCCGCCTGTTCCTCTCCCCTCGCACGGTCGGCGGCCACCTCTACAACGTCTTCCCCAAACTCGGAGTGTCCTCTCGCGCCGGCCTCAGAGATGCGCTGCTGACGCTCGGGCTCGACAAGCGCGAGACTGTCGAGCTCGACAAGCGCGAGACTGTCGGGGCCGCATCGTGACCGGCGGGTCATCGACGAACATCCGGTCGCATCTGAAAAAGCGCACTCCGCGCCATCGATTCGCACACAATGGAGTCGTGAACTCCCGTTCCCTCGCCGAGGTGCCCGACCACGGCGAACCGCACGGCTCCCGCGAGGAGATCCGTCGGCGTGTGAATGCTCTGGTGGCCTCTGCATCGGAAGGGCGCGGGAACTGCGTCGTGCTGGACGGGGCTCCGGGGTCCGGCCGAACCCTCCTCATCACGGCCGCCCTCGCGGCTGCCGAGCGGTGCAGCCTTCCCGCTCTCCTCATCGACCCGTCCGCCCCAGTCGCAGACCAGTTCGCCGCTCTGGTGCCCGCCGTGCGCGACCGCGATCTTCCGAGCGCGACCGCAACCGCGTTCGCGCTGCATCGAGATCTCGCCCGCCGCACCTCGCCTCTGCTGATCTGCATCGACGACCTCCCCCGACACGGCGACGTCGTGCACCAACTCGCCGTGCTCGCCGCCGAGTCGGAACCCGGCGCCGTGCTGTGGATCATCGCAGCGCAGAGCGCGGCGCTGCCGCAGGCGACGCCGCTCTCGCTGGAGCCGCCCGGCGAGGGGCCGATGTCGACGGTGCAGGCGACACCCGAGGTCCTCCGACGGATCCTGTCGGGGGCCGCGCTGCTGGGGATGGACTTCACCGCACTGGATGCCGCGGAGCTGCTGTCGCTGCCCATCGGCGCCCTCCTGCGGCCACTGCGCACCGCCCTGCGGACGGGGGTGCTGGAGGAGTACGGCGAGCGACTGCGCTTCTCGCATCAGACCGTCCGAGACGCCTTCCGCGTGCAGCTGCGGCCGGACGATGTGGTTCTTCTCGCCGGTCGAGCCGTCGACCTGCTGGCGCGTCGAGGCGGCCAGGAGCACACCGTCACCGAGGTGGTGCTTCACGGCTCGACGCAGGCCGGCGCGAAGTCGCTCGACCTGCTGCGTCAGGGCCTCGAGATCGTCGGACCGCGCGATGTGCGCCTCGCGTCGGCGATCGAGCAGCGGATGCTGACTGTGCTGGATGCCCGGGGCGACGAGGCTGCGACGATCAGGGCCGAACTCGTCGTCCACCTGGGACAGGCCGGATCGATCGCCGAGGCGAGAGCCGTCGCGCCCCCACAAGGATGCGAACCGGACGCCGCCCTCTGGTTCGCGAGATCACAACTCGAGTTCCCGTTCTCGTTCGTCGCGTCGCGGGATGCCGCCCGGTCGGGCCTGCGCACGGAGCCACCGGATCCGCGCGTACGCGCGCGCTTGCTGTGCATGGCCGTACTGGCAGGAATGCTCTGCGAACCTGAGCAGGACGAGGCCGAGATCGCCGAGGCTGTCACTGCGGCGAAAGCATCCGGAGACCCTCGCGCTCTCGCCCTGTGCGATGTGCTCCGCGGGCTGCAGGACTTCGCCCGCCACGAATGGAACATGGCGCTCAGGCGGGCATCCGCGGCGAGCGCACCGGATCGACCCGGACCGGATCACCCGGAGTGGTGGTTCGCCTCGCTGCTGCGCGCGAATCTCCTGCGGGTGCGCGGCCGTCACTCGCAAGCACGGTCGTTCGTGGATGATCAGGCCCTTCGCGCCGAGACCAGGGGGCAGACATCGGCTGCGGCCCTTCTGCTCGCGGTCCGCGCGTCGATCGACCTGGACGCGGGGCGACTGAGCGATGCATCCATCCACGCCTCCGCTGCGCTGCGACTGGCCGAGCGGATCGGCGAGCGCCGTCTCGTGCTCGTCGACGTCGCTTCAGTGCTGATGCGCGTGGCACGTCTTCGCGGCGACCTCCCCCAGCTCCAGCGGTGGCAGAAGGACCTGCTCGAGGGCAGCCCGGAGCTTCATCGCGCTCCCGTCGTCGCGGAGCTTCTGCTCATCGCGGCCGACGCCACCGACCGAACCGTCGCTCCCGAGGTCCTCACGCCTGATCTCCTCGATGAGGACCTCACCGCGCTGAGCATCAGCCGCGATCTGGGTGACGACGTCCTGCGCTGCCGCATCCTCCTGCGGCTGGGCCGCCGGAGTACCGTGACACGTCAGGCTCTCAGCGCCCGGAGGAGAGCCGAGCGCTCGCGGTCTCCCCTCGCCATGGCGGTCAGCGACCATCTGGAGGGTCTGGTCGACGGGTCAGCCGACGCGTTGCAGCGCGCGATCGCCCAGTACCGCGCTCTCCGACGCCCCCTGCTGGAGGCGTCGGCTTCGGAGGACGCAGCCGGGCAGGAGGCGACGCCGCGGGACGAGGCCGAGGTGCTGCTGCGCCGGGCCGCCGCGATCTGGGAATCCTGCGGCTCGCGCCGAGACCACGCGCGCGTCGCCCGCCGGTTGCGCGAGATGGGCGTCCGGCTGCCATTGCCGGCCGAAGCCGCACCGGGCCTCACCGCCGCGGAGACCCGCGTGCTGCGCGAACTGCTGAAGAGGCAGACCACGGCGGAGATCGCCTCTGTGCTGTCGCTCTCGCGGCATACCGTCTCGGTCCACCTGCGACGCATCTATGCCAAAGCAGGCGTCGGATCGCGCACCGCGCTGATCGACCTCATCGAGAGTCGTCGCTGAGGCCCGTACGGGCGTGCCACTGGATCAGCTCCCGTCGCGAACGCAGTCCCGTCTTGCGGTAGACCGACCGCAGGTGACTGACCACGGTATGCGCGGACAGGAACAGTTCCGCGGCGATCTGTCCCGTGGTGAGTCCCTGCGCCGCCAGCTCGACGACCCGCTGCTCCGCAGGGGAGAGCACCTGCTGGTCGGATGAGGACTCGCTGCTCACGCGGCGACCAGCATCCCGCAGCATCGCCCGCACTCGACCGGCGTCGCGAAGCGCACCGAGTCGATCGAAGATCTCGTGCGCTCCGACCAGCAGGTCGGTGCGATCGTGCCCGGACCGCAGCATCGCCAGGTCTTCCAGCGCGGCCGCCTCGAGCAGGGGTCTGCGCAGCGCGCGCCAGCCCTCGACCGCGCGCGCGAGCGCCGCATCATCGCCGTCGGAGAGGCCCTCCAGATGATCGGCGATGGCTGACGCCAGCGACTCCTCGGGATTTGCGGAGCGACGCGACTGCGCGTGGCTCACCATCCCCTCGGCCTGCGCCTCGAGCCCGTGCCTGCGTATCGCACGGTAGATGAGCAGCTCGTCGGTAGGATCCAGCCACGACACCGCAGCGAGGCCGTCGATGCGGCTCAGCATCTCCGCCCGCACTCCGCCCGGGAGCGCATCGGCGACGAGGAAGAGCCACCAGGCGATGCGCCGGTCGGCCTCATCCGACACCCCGGTCTCCAGTGAGCTCAGGATCTGGAGGATGTCCTTGAGCCCGCCCACATCGCCCCGGTGCAGCGCGATCTTGAGCCGCACCGCGAGCGACATCGACTGCAGCCGGTCCGTCGCGCCGTCACCCAGACCCCACTGGCGCATCGATGCCGCCGATGCCGCCAGCGCCGCATCCTGCGCCTGATCGAGATCGCCGATCGCAAGCAGAATCGTCGCTCGCAGCGCGAGCAGGAAGCGCATCGCGGAGAGCTGATGGTGAGGGGTGAAATCCGAGATGAGCACCTCGCACCGTTCCAGTGCGGAGTCCGGATCGCCGAGAATCATCATGAGAAACGGACGCCAGATCAGCTCCGGCATCCACTCGGCGGCCTCGATGCCCGATCGCTCGAAACTGGCGTGCGCGACGTCGCTCAGTCGTCGCGCACGCGCGTAGTCGCCGGCATAGAAGCTCCTGATCGCATCCGAGGACTGCACCCGGGACAGCGTCTCGTGATCCTCTGCGGCTTCGGCGAGTCGGATCGCACGCGACAGCGCCCTGTCCACCTCGGCACGGCGCCCGAGAGTGGACAGGCATCGGATGCGCACGCCCAGCAGCTTCGCGGTGATCTCATCGCTGATGCCCGGTATGGCCAGCGCATCGCCGGTGAGCTGCACGGATCGCTCAGCGGAGCCCTCGAATCGCGACAGCCAGAACAGCACTCGCGCCTCCACCTCGCCCTCGCCGTGATCGGCGAACACACGCCGAGTCAGATTCCTGGCCTCCTCCGCCCTCGATGTCTGCCACAGCAGCGGCAGCAGCTCCCACGCGTGAGCGGTGAGCTCCTCGTCGAGGTCCAGGAAGATCTCCGTCGCGGCAAGGCCGCAGATGCAGGCGGCATCGGGATCGTCATCGCGCAGAAGCGTCATCGCCGCCATCAGCAGTCGTGCCAGCTCGAGGTCCCCGGGACGCGCGACATCCGCAGCTCCCTCCGCCAGCACGACAGGCGAGACGCCACGCATGCGCAGCGCGCCCAACCAGCCGTGGCGTGTGCCACGGCGCAGGGCGACCGGCACGGATTCGCGGATCGTCTCTCTCAACTCCGGGTTGACGAACGCGAAGGTTCCGTCGAGCTCGGCGATCACACCGAGCGCGCCGAGCTCGTCGAGCACGGTGGTCGCCGCGTCCGTGGTCAGACCTCCCAAGGCTGCGATGTCCTCCGCGTCGGGTGCGGCATCGGCCAGCGACATCAGCTCGAGCACCATCGCCGCATCCTCCGAGAACGTCTGCAGGCCGACGGCCGACTCGAGCACGACCGAACGGTTCCTGTGCTGATCCGGCTCCCCCGAGATCAGCCACAGCACCGGATCGGCGTCGAAGCGCACGGTGAGAGAGTCCAGCGACGCGGCAGACGCCTCATCCAGCATTCCCGCGTCCCGGACAATCACGAGCACGGGGGCTCGCGAGGTCAGTTCGGCGATCCGCAGCACCAGCTCGCGCTCCATCCACCGCAGCGTCGACGGGGCGAGCCCGTGCGCCTCCAGCTTCTCCATGCCGAGGGTGGCGTCGACGGCGCTCAGTGCGCGGACGAACGCCCCGAACGCGAAAGGCCGGGAATCGGCATCCGGCGTCAGATCCAGCACGGTGAGGCCGAGCTCGCGCGCCCGGACCGCGAGATCCTCGATATCGCCGAGCGCGCGAGTCTGCGCGCGGAGGACTCCTCCGCGCCCCTCCATCATCAGCTGCACCGCGCTGATCAGCACCTCGCCCGGCGACATCTCGCTCACTCTCGCACCTCCACTCATGATCCTCCCGGTTTCTCGAGTCGAGCAACCAGGTCATTCGACCTGCATCTCGATTTCCGCGGCCTGCGACTGTCGGAGAAGGACGTCACTGACGGGAAGGAACAGGACGATGACCGACACCACGCAGGCCACGCTCGACGCGTTCATCACCGCACGACCGCGCCTCATGTCGATCGCCCACCGCGTGATGGGCAACTCCGCGGATGCCGAGGATGTCGTGCAGGAGGCATGGATCCGCTGGCAGCGCGTGGATCACGAGACGGTGCGCGCCCCCTCCGCGCTGCTGGCGACCATGACGACGCGTCTGGCGCTCAACCTCGTCACGGATGCCGCACATCGACACGCCCACGGCGGAGCACTGCCATTGGATCTGACGCTGGCGGAGACCGGTCCGGAGGAGCAGCACGAGCAGCATGCGCAGACCGAGGAGGGCATCCGGGTACTGCTGGCCGCGCTGAGCCCGCGGGAGTGCGCTCTGTTCATCCTTCGCGAGGGCTTCGACCTCCCGTACGACTACCTCGCCGGACTGACCGGCAGCACCGAGCAGGCGGTGCGAAAGGTGCTGTCCCGCGCGCGATTCAAGCTGCGTGAGCCCGGCGGCCGGCCGGTCTCGCCGCACCTGCATCGGGAGGTCGTCCGGGCGTTCCGGTGCACGGCCCGGACCGGCGATCCCGCAATGCTGGAGCGCGTGTTCGGGCTGAGGCAAGCCCGGGCGACGCTGGCCCTGGCATCCTGAGCCGAGGAGAGCCGCGAGCTCAGACGTCGGCCGGACCGAGCCCCGCCCGCTCGAGGATCACACCGACCTGCACGCGACTGCGCACGCCGAACTTCGCGAACACCTGCTCGAGATGGGTCTTGACCGTGCCACCGGAGATGTGCAGGGCGGCGCCGATCTCCTGGTTGGTACCGCCCGCGGCCACGCCGACGGCTACATCGCGCTCTCGCTCGGTGAGCGCGGATACCTTCTCCCGCGCAGCAGTCCTCCCGGAGCCGCCCTCGCTCTCGACCGCCCGACGCACCAGCTGCGCCGTGCTGCGCCCCGAGACCACCGTCTCGCCGGCCGCTGTGCGCAGGACGGCATCCACGATCCGGTCAGGCGACTCGTCCTTGAGCAGATAGCCGCTGGCGCCGGCGCTCAGCATCCGCAGCAGCTGGTCTTCGGCGTCGATGCTCGTCATCGCCAGCACGCGCGCGCTCGACTGCGCGACGATGACCCTGGTCGCCTCGGGGCCGCCCATCAGCGGCATCCGCACGTCCATCAACACCACGTCGGGATGGTGGGCGCGCACGAGCTCGATGGCTGCCGCTCCGTCGGCCGCTTCGCCGATCACCTCGATGCCGGGATGGACGGCGAGCACGAAGCGGAAGCCGCTGCGGATCAGCAGCTCGTCGTCCACCACGAGCACCCGTACCGGGGCAGGGACGTCGGCTGTGGTCACGTCCAGAGCCTAGCGGCGGCGTCCGACGCTCCCTGCGACGACTATCCGCGTTCCTGCCAGGGGAGTGTCACATCGACGATGAAGACGCCGTCGTGCGCGCCGATCCACGCGGTGCCGTCCAGCGCGGCCGCCCGCTCCCGGATGCCGACGGTGCCATTGCCTCCTCCGGGTACGGTGCCGGCAGCCGGGGCCTGCGCGGTCAGCGGGTTCTCCACCCGGATGCGCGCTCCGGTCTGCGGGTCCGTCCGCACGTACACGTCGATGTGCGCGCCCGGCGCGTGCTTGACGGCGTTGGTGAGCGACTCCTGGACGATCCGGAACACCGCACTGTCGAACAGTGCGGCGCTGCGTTCGGGCGCCTCGATCACGACGAACGCGCTGATCCGTGCGCCGCCATGACGCAGATCGCCCAGGAGCGCTCCGATCGCCGAGGTGGTGGCCGGGCTGGACGAAGGGGCGATCGCCCCGCCGCGCAGGTCGCCGATGAGCCCGCGCATGTCCTGAAGCGCGGCATGGGTCTGCTCGCGCACCGTGCGGGCGATCTCCCCGGCATCCTGGCCGACGGCCCCGCCGCCTGCAGTGGTCTGGGAGGCCGCGGCCTCGAGCGCGCCCGCGTGCAGCGACACCACCGACAGCCGGTGCGCGAGGGCATCGTGCATGTCTCGCGCGATCCGCTCCCGCTCGGCCTGCCGCACCATCTTCTCCGTCAGCAGATCGGCGCGCTCCAGCTCCCGCTGCGCCCGCTCATCGCTGTCCGCCGCCTCGCGCCGCGCCCGTCCGTACAGCGCGATGCCCATCGCGGCTCCGAGCGAGAGCAGCACCCATACGAAGGACATCACGATCCAGGTCGGCTCGTACTGCGCATCCGCCCGCGACGTGAAGTACCAGGGCAGGGCGCCGCCCCAGGAGGTGAGCGCCTCCCGAATCGCGAACAGCACCGCCAGGACCGTGGTGAGTCCGGCCACCCACGGCATCCCGCGCGGACTGCGACGCACCACGGCCACCGCGCCGACGAGCAGCAGCACGTACGAGATCCCGACGACGGCGAGCACGCCGCCCGCGACGAGGGGGAGAAGCGGCAGCCGTCGTCGCCAGATGACGGTGATCCAGGCGGCGACCACCAGCAGCGCGAGGGCGGTGCCGGCATCGGTCGCGCCCATCCCGGGGTCCTCACCGGTCCGCAGCTCGGCAGCGCCGGGCACATTCAGCAGCGCGCCGACGTCGAACACGATCCCGATCACGACGAGACCGAACGAGCTCCCGAAGAACGCCGCGCGCCGACGATGCGGTGCGGTGGCGGAGCTGCTCATGGAGGACACAGCACGAGCGTATTGCCCGCCGCCGACGTCGCGGATCGGCCGACGGGCGCGCGCCGCTCCCCCGAACGGCAGAGGCGAGTGTGCCCGGACGGCCGATCCGCCACCACCGTGCCGGTTGAGAACGTGAGAACCGGTGCGGACGCCGAATGGCTGGACGCAGCGGCTGGGGACCTCGGCGTCCGCATCCTTCCCTTTCCACTGACACAAGGGCATCCGTCATGAGCTTCGACAACAGCACTCCGACTCCTCCCAACGCTCCGGCAGCCCCGGCACCGATCGCGCCCCCGATGCCCTACCCGGCCGGAGGCGCCCCCGCGCCGAGCGTCGGCGACAAGTCGTTCCTCGTCACCTGGCTGCTCTCCCTGCTGCTGGGCGTCTTCGGCGCGGACCGCTTCTACCTCGGCAAGATCGGCACCGGCATCATCAAGCTCGTCACCCTCGGCGGTCTGGGGATCTGGTTCCTGGTCGACCTCGTGCTCGTGCTCGTCGGCGCCGCGCGGGACTCCGCCGGACGCAGCCTCGCCGGTTACGACCAGCACAAGAAGATCGCCTGGATCGTGATGGGCGCGCTGATCGCCCTGGGCATCGTCATGAACATCGTCAGCCCCAAGCCCGCCGCGCCCGCACCGGCTGCCGACCGGCCCGCCGCCGTCGCGCCGGCCGAGGAGGATGCGGGTGCCGGGGCCGCCGAGCCGACTCCCGCCGAGTCCGCCGCGCCCGCTGCGGAAGAGGAGCCCGCCGCGGAAGAGGAGCCCGCCGTCCCCGTCGAATACGCATCCGCGCTGAAGAAGGCCGAGTCGTACTCTTCACTGATGCGCATGAGCAAGGCGGGCATCTACGACCAGCTCACCAGCGAGTACGGCGAGAAGTTCACCCCGGAGGCCGCGCAGTACGCCGTCGACACCATGCAGGCGGACTGGAACGCGAACGCGCTCGCGAAGGCGAAGGACTATCAGAAGACCATGTCGATGTCGCCCGCCGCGATCCATGATCAGCTCACCAGCGCCTACGGCGAGAAGTTCACGGCCGGCGAGGCCGACTATGCCATCGCCCACCTGAACGACTGACGTCCGACCCTGCTCCGGGTGGCCTCGGCGCCGCCCGGAGCGCCATACGCAAGGAGACCTCATGGAGACCGCAGCCATCCTCAGTTGGACACTGCAGAGCGAGATCCCTGTTCCGCCCGATGTGCAGACGCTGCTCGCCGACGGCGAGCAGGCGATCACCTCGTTCAAGACGTTCCGCGACTCGGCGACCTTCACGACCAAGCGCCTGATCGTCCGCGACGCGCAGGGCATCACCGGCAAGAAGGTCGAGATCTACTCGCTGCCGTACAGCTCGATCCTGATGTGGTCGTCGGAGAACGCCGGCACTCTGGACTGGAACTCCGAGCTCGAGCTGTGGACCAGAGCAGGGCACATCAAAGTGAAGCTGGCCAAGGGCGCCGACGTCCGACGCATCGACAGCCTGATCGCCTGGGCCGTCCTCAACGCGCACTGAGCGGAAAGACGGACAGGGGCGCCGGCCGGCGGATGCCATGATGGTCACGTGAGCGAAGCACTGAGCATCCCCGGCTGGCGGCACCTCTACTCCGGCAAGGTCCGCGACCTGTACGCCTCGGAGGATCCGGGCGACACGCGCATCCTCGTCGTGGCATCCGACCGGGTGAGCGCCTTCGACTTCGTGCTCTCCCCCGGCATCCCGCACAAGGGCGAGCTGCTCACCACGCTGAGCACCTGGTGGTTCGATCAGCTCGACGATGTGCCGAACCACATCGTCGAGGGCGAGATCCCGGATGCCGTGGCCGGCCGCGCCATGCTCGCCAGGGCCCTGGAGATGCTGCCGATCGAATGCGTCGTGCGCGGATACATCACAGGCTCCGGCTGGGCCGAATACGTCGAGAACGGCACCGTCTGCGGCATCCCGTTGCCGGCCGGCCTGAAGAACGGCGACCGCCTGCCCGAGCCGCTGTTCACCCCCGCCTACAAGGCCCCCATGGGCGAGCACGACGAGAACATCACCTTCGAGAAGGTCGTCGAGCTGGTCGGCGCGGAGCGCGCCGCCGAACTGCGCGACACGTCGCTGTCGCTGTACGCGCGGGCGGCCGCGATCGCCGAGGAGAAGGGCCTGATCCTCGCCGACACGAAGTTCGAGTTCGGCACGGATGCCGATGGCGTCCTGCACCTGGCCGACGAGGTGCTCACCAGCGACTCCTCGAGGTACTGGGATGCCGAGACCTGGCGCACCGGCGCGACGCCGGAGGAGCGGATGGCGAGCTTCGACAAGCAGATCGTGCGCGACTGGCTGGCCGCGCACTGGGACAAGCAGGGCGAGCCGCCCGTGCTGCCCGACGAGATCGTCTCGAAGACCGCCGACCGCTATCGCGAGCTGATCGGGCGCCTCACGGCCTGATCTGTCAGATCTCGGCTGTCGCTACCCTCACGTCGGTGTGCACGAAGTCGTCGCCCTTGAACAGCAGCGGCTCGTCTCGGGCGATGGCGAGCGCGTAGCTGAAGCAGTCGCCGTAGTTCAGCTTGGCCGGATGCCGGGAACCTCGGCCGTAGCGCGCATACGCGTCAGCCCCTATCCGCGCCTGACTGGCATCCACGGCCACGATGGCGATGTCGCCGCCGCGGATCATGGCCTCAAGATCTTCACCCTTGCCCGCCCCACGACTCCCTGCCACGATTCGAGCCTCGAGCAGAGTTCCTGCCGACATCGCAATACTGTTGGCAGCGATCACCGACGAGAAGAACGCGCTCTCGGGCTCCTGCTCCAGAATCGCAACGAGCACCGACGTGTCGACGATCACCGCGGCAGCCCCTTCTCGTCGTACATCTCATCCATGATCTCCTCGTACGTCGGATGCGGCGGCAGATCCTCTTGGAAACTCCGCACAGCGCGGTCGATCGCCGCGCGCTTCCGTGCTATCTCCGCCTGCCGTGCGCCGCTCACCTCATCAAGCCGTCGGCGCACGGCATCTTCCACCGCGCTCGTCTGAGACTGCCCGGTCAGCTCGGCGAGCCGACGCACGAGATCGTGCACCTTCTCGTTCTTGATGTTCAGACTCATGGCCACCATTCTACCCTCTCGGCATCCTTTCTACCCTGACCCTCTGACACTGTTTCACGCGTCGCGCAAGGCCGCGCACGCTCCGTTCCCGGGGCGGAACCGGACGGATCCGACACCGCCGATCCGAGGGAACCGATAGTGTTTCCTCGGTCGGCATCCCGGCCTCATCCCGAACCCCGAGGAGCACCAATGCCGGTGTGGAAGATTCACGGCGACGGACGCAACGTCGCCCCCGACCAGGTCGTCCGACCCGACGAGCGACTCAACTGGCCCGCGACGTTCGCGATCGGCGCGCAGCACGTCGTCGCCATGTTCGGTGCCACGTTCCTCGTGCCGATCATCACGGGCTTCCCCGTGTCGACGACGCTGCTGTTCTCGGGCGTCGGAACGATCCTGTTCCTGCTGCTGACCCGCAACCGCCTGCCCAGCTACCTCGGCTCCTCGTTCGCGTTCCTCGCGCCGATCACCGCGATCAACGCCGGTCACGCACTCGAGACGGCGCAGCAGATCACCCAGGCACTGCTCGGTGTGGCCGTGGTCGGCGTGCTGCTGGCAGGCATCGGCTTTCTCGTGCAGGCCGTCGGCGTGCAGTGGATCGACCGGTTCATGCCGCCCGTGGTGGCCGGCTCCATCGTCGCGCTGATCGGCTTCAACCTCGCCCCCGCCGCGTGGAACAACTTCACCAAGCAGCCCGAACTCGCCTCGGTCACCCTGATCGCGGTTGTCCTGTGCAGCGTGCTGTTCCGCGGCTTCCTCGGTCGCATCTCGATCTTCCTCGGCGTGATCGTCGGCTACCTCGTGGCGATCTTCACGAACCAGGTCGACTTCGACGGCATCGAGAACGCCGCCTGGATCGGGCTGCCCGAGTTCCACCTCGCCGCCGTCACGGATCCGGCCGCCTGGCTGTACGTGCCGATGTTCCTGCCCGTGGTGCTCGTGCTCATCGCCGAGAACGTCGGTCACGTGCGCGGTGTCGCCACGATGACCAACGACCCGTCGATCAACGAGCACACCGGTCGTGCGCTCGTCGCGGACGGCGTGGCGACCACCCTCGCTGGCGCCTTCGGCGGCTCGGCGACCACGACGTACGGCGAGAACATCGGCGTCATGGCCGCCACGCGCGTCTACTCGACCGCCGCCTACTGGGTGGCGGGCGGTGCGGCGATCCTGCTGGCGTTCTCGCCGAAGGTCGGCTTCGTGTTCAACACGATCCCGGCCGGCGTGCTCGGCGGTGTGACCACCGCGCTGTACGGTCTGATCGGCGTCATCGGCATCAAGATCTGGGTCGACAACCGCGTGGACTTCTCCCGCCCGGTCAACCAGTACACCGTCGCGGTCTCGTTCGTGATCGCGGTCGGCGGCTTCGCGATGAACTGGGGTGCGTTCCAGCTCGGTGCGATCGTGATCGGCACGGTCGCGGCGCTGCTCATCTACCACCTGGGCAACGCGATCGCCCGTTGGCGGCAGTCCGGCGCGGATGACGGCGGCCCCATCCCCGCGGTCGGTCCGCTCGGCGGCGACCCGGAGCCCGCCAAGGCCTGACACTTCACTCGCACGGGCGGGATGTCGGCGGCTGTCAACCCCGGCTCCCGCCTCGTGCGGGCCGCGATAGCTTCGTCGACATGGACGATGTGGCACAGCTCAGCGACACCGCCCGCGCGCGCGGGCTGCGCGTCGCGGTCGCGGAATCGCTGACTTCGGGGACTCTGGCGGGCACGGTCGGCGAAGGCGAGAAGGCTGGCGAATGGTTCGCCGGCGGCATCGTCGCCTACATGATCGACGCGAAGGAGCGCGTGCTCGGTCTGCAGTCCGGCACGGACCCGTGCTCGGCCGCGTGCGCCGAGCAGCTGGCTCGGGGCGCGCGGGACCTGTTCGACGTGGATCTCGCCGTGTCGACCACGGGGGTGGGAGGACCGGATGCCGACGGCGGCCACGCACCGGGAACGGTCTTCCTGGGTTGGGCGACCCGCTCCGCAGTCGGGCACCGGCGGCTGAGCCTCGACGCCGACCCCGATCGGGTGCTCGCCGCGACGGTCGAAGCCGCGGTGCGGATGCTGGCCTTCCACGCCGCCGAGCTCTGACCGGGCCGCCCGATTCACCCGGTGCAGGAGATTCACCCGGAACAGGAGGATCCGCGCGATCTCCTCCTGTTCTCGCCGGATCTCCTGCACCCGATGGACGCCAGTGGACGCGGCAGACCGGGCGGATGCCGTCAGCCGATCCGCCCGAGCACGGCATCCGCCACGATCATGTCACCCACCGAGGCTGCCCGGGTCAGCGCGCCCGAACGGTGCGCCGCGACCGGGGTCTCCATCTTCATGGCATCCAGCACGGCGACGGCATCGCCCTCCGCGACAGTCGCCCCGTCGTCGACGAGCCAGCGCACGAGCGTTCCCGGAGCAGGGGCGCGCAGTTCGGCGGCATCCACCGCCGGTGCGGGAGCGGATGCCGCAGCACCCGCGAACCCGGCGAGCAGCGCCGTCGGCAGACCGAGCATCACCCGTCGGCCGTCGATCTCGACGGGGAAGCGCTGCAGTCCGGCATCCGCCACGGGGTCGGGCCGCAGCTGCGGCTCGAGTCGGGGTAGCAGGGCGCTCTCGATCCACTGGGTGTGCACGGCGAATTCCGCCGTGCAGAACTCCGGCTGATCGATCGCGAGCCGAGCGAACCCGATCACGGTCGCCGGTCCTTCGATGGTGAGTTCGCGCAGCGCCCGGCGCGCACGCACGAGAGCGGCGTCGCGCGAGTCGGCGTGCACGATGAGCTTGGCGATCATGGAATCGAACGCGGGTTGCACGGCATCCCCGGCCTCGATGCCGCTGTCCCATCGCACCCCGGGGCCGCCCGGCACACGGAGCACGTCGACGGCGCCCGGGCTCGGCAGGAAGCCGCGCCCCGGATCCTCGGCGTTGATGCGGAACTCGAACGCGTGCCCCTGCGGCTCGGGCGTCTCGGTCAGCGAGGGCCCTTCGTCGAACGCGATGCGGAACTGCTCGCGCACGAGATCGACGCCGGTGACCTCCTCGGTGACCGGATGCTCGACCTGCAACCGGGTGTTGACCTCGAGGAACGAGAGCGTGCCGTCGGCCGCGAGCAGGAACTCGACCGTGCCGGCGCTGCGGTAATCGACCTCGGCGCAGATGCGGCGGGCGGCTTGATGCAGACGCTCGCGCTGCTCGTCGGTCAGCCCCGGTGCGGGCGCCTCTTCGATGAGCTTCTGATTGCGGCGCTGCATGGAGCAGTCCCGGTCGCCCACGGCTATGACGCCGCCGCGGCCGTCGCCGAGCACCTGCACCTCGATGTGCCGGGGACTCTCCAGGAACCGCTCGACGAAGCACTCGCCACGGCCGAACGCGACGATCGCCTCGCGCGTGGCGGCGTCGAAGGCCTCGGCGACATCCGACAGCTCACGGACGACCTTGATCCCGCGCCCGCCGCCGCCGTAGGCCGCCTTGATGGCGATCGGCACACCGTGCTCCTCGGCGAAGGCGACGGCCTCGGCCGGTCCCGCGAGCGGGTGATCGGTGCCCGCGGCGAGCGGTGCGCCGACCCGCTCCGCGATGCGCCGGGCGGTCATCTTGTCGCCGAGCGCCTCGATGCTCTCCGGCGCAGGACCGATCCAGATCAGGCCTGCCTCCTCGACGGCCTGCGCGAACGCCGCGCTCTCGGACAGGAAGCCATAGCCGGGGTGCACGGCGTCGGCACCGCTGCGACGCGCCGCCGCGAGCAGCGCATCGATGGACAGGTACGTCTCCGGCGCGGTGGCGCCGCCCAGGCCGATGGCTTCATCGGCGAGGCGCACGTGCAGGGCATCCGCGTCCTGGTCGGCGTATACCGCAATCGACATATACCCGGCCTCGGCGCACGCACGGATCACGCGCACGGCGATCTCACCGCGGTTGGCGATCAGGATCTTCTTCATGAGGTGCTCGTTTCGGTGACTGGGACGTTCGGTCGTCCGGAGGAGGTGCCGGGCTGGTGGCGTGCCGCCGTGCGATGCGCCGCGTGGGAATCGGATGGTCCGGACGATGGAACAGGAGCAGAGGACGCGGACGATTCGACGAAGCGGATGCGAGTGCCCGGCGGCAGCTGAGCGGCGAGGTCCAGGCAGCGGTCGGTGAGCGCGCCGATGATCGGATAGCCGCCGGTGAGCGGATGGTCGGGCAGGAACAGCACCGGCTGTCCGTCGGGCGGCACCTGGATCGCGCCGTTCACGGCCCCTTCACTGGGCAGCTCCCCCGGCACCGCCCGCTCCAGCGCTTCATCGCCGTGCAGGCGGATGCCGACCCGATCGGAGCGCGGCGTGACGGTCCAGTCCTGCCCGGTGAGCGTCTGCAGCGCTGCGGGCGTGAACCAGTCGTCGCGTGGTCCGAGAGTGATGTCGAGGGTGACGAGGTCGCCGGATGCCGGCAGCTCGCGCGGCTGCGGGTTCGGATCGACCGCGTGCGGCGCGTCCTTGCCGATGCCGATCACATCGCCGATGGCGAGCGGGGCGGGACCGACGCCGGAGAGGGTGTCGGATGCCGTGCTGCCGAGCGCCGCCGATGCCAGGACGCCGCCGCGCACAGCGATGATGTACCGCAGTCCGTTCACGGGGTGCCCGAGCGCGAGCTCGTCCCCGTCGACGACGGCGAACGGCGCCCCGTGCGCCACCGCGCGGGCCACGCCGGCGGCATCCGTCAGCGTCAACTCGCCGACCGCGCCGGTGACCGCGACGACCCCGTCGCCGTGGATGCGCAGCGCTGCGCCGCCGACGCTCTCCAGCACCGCGGCGCCCGGCTCATTGCCGACGGCCCGGTTCGCGTCGCGCAGCGCCGTGCGGTCCGCGACCCCGGATGCCGAGACGCCGAGCGCCGCGTGACCGAAGCGGCCCAGATCCTGCACGAGCAGCTGCAAGGAAGGCCGGACGACTTCGATTCCTCTTGCTCTCTCCCCCGCGGCCGCACCCGACCTGCCGAGCGCAGCGCGAGCCGACCCGGGGACGGCCGTCTGCCGCCCGGCTCGCTCGAACCGCACGAGCGTCCCCGGCGACAGCAGGGCGGGCGGGTCGCGGTCGATGTCCCACATGGCCGCATCCGTGCGTCCGATCAGCTGCCATCCGCCGGGACTCTCGCGCGGATACACGCCGGTGAAGTGCCCAGCGAGCGCGACGGCCCCGGCGGGCACGCGGGTGCGCGGCGAGGAGCGCCGTGGCACGTCGAACAGCGGATCACTGCCTACCGTGTACCCGAACCCCGGGGCGAAGCCCGAGAACGCGACCTGCCAGTCGGCCGCCAGATGCCGGTTCACGACCTCCTCGGCCGAGACCTGCAGCAGCCGGGCGACCTCATCGAGATCCTCGCCGTCGTAGCGCACCGGGATCATCACTTCGCCGGTGTGCGGCACGTGCTCGGCATCCACCTCGGTCGCTTCCAGAATCCGGGCAAGTTCATCCGCCGAGACGCGCAGCGGGTCGAAGCGCACCAGCACGGTCCGCGCTCCGGGTATGCGCTCGGTCACGCCGGGCACGCCGTCCCAGGCGAGGTTCAGCCGCATGGCCTCATCGAGGTCGGACGCCTCGACGAGCAGGGCGCGATCGGATGCCGTGAGGATGCGCATCAGTCTCGTGCCGTTGCGAAGGGTGCGATGGTGACGCCGGCCTGCTGCAGCATCCGCTTGGTCTCCGCCGCCATCGCGATCGCCCCGGCGCTGTCGCCGTGCACGCAGATCGACTGAGCATCCACGCGCACGTCGGTGCCGTCGATCGCCCGGATCACGCCGCTCTCGGCGAAGCGCACCATGCGCTCGGCGACGGCCTGCGGATCGTGCAGCACCGCGCCCTCCTGCGTGCGCGAGACGAGTCCGCCGTCGGGCAGATAGGCACGGTCGGCGAAGGCCTCGGCCGCCACCTGCAGCCCGGCCTTGGCCGCCACATCGAGGACCACACCGCCGGCGAGGCCCAGCAGCACGAGGTTCGGATCGATCGCCCGGATCGCGGCCACGACATCCGCCGCCTGCCGTTCATCGCGGGCGATCGTGTTGTACAGCGCGCCGTGCGGCTTGACGTAGGCGACCGCTCCGCCGACCGCCCGCGTCAGGCCCTCGACCGCGCCGAGCTGGTACTCGACGTGCGCCTGCAGCGTCGCGGAGTCGATGTCGACGTTCGTGCGCCCGAAGTTCTCGTAGTCGCGGTAGCCGGGGTGCGCACCGATCACGACACCGCCCCGGACGGCCGCGGCGAGCGTCTCACGGATGCCCTCGGGGCTGCCGGCATGGAATCCGCACGCCACGTTCGCGCTCGTGACGATCTCGAGCATCGCCGCGTCGTCGCCGACCATGCGGTCGGGGGTGTTCTCGCCGAGGTCCGAGTTCAGATCGATGGATGCCATGTCACACTCCGTCTTGATAGGTGCTTGTTCTCGACCATGCCAGAGGTCAGGCGCCGACGCCGAGGAAGGCGAAGATCGGGCCGACCGAGACGATGCCCATGTACCAGGTGAGCAGGGTCACGAGCGTGCCGGCGATGAGCAGCACCAGCGGGTACTTGCGCGTGCCGAGCAGGTCGCGGCGGAACCAGCCGATGTACATGAACACGGTCAGACCGATCGGCAGAATGAGACCGTTGAAGCCGCCCACGAACACCAGGATCGCCGCCGGTGCGGTGCCGATCGACAGGTAGACGATCAGCGAGACCACGATGAAGCCGACCGTGGCCCACTGCAGCGACCAGCCGCCGAGGAAGCGCTTGTTGAAGCTGGAGAGGAAGGACGCCGAGGTGTACGCGGCGCCGATGACCGAGCTGAGCGCTGCAGCCCAGAAGATCGCGCCGAAGATGCGCAGGCCTGCGTCGCCGAGCACGGCGCCGAACGCCTGGCCGGCGGGGTTGGCGGCCTGGCCGGAGAGGTCGAGGGTGACGCCGGATGCCACGACGCCGAGGATCGCGAGGAACAGCACGTAGCGCATGATGCCGGTGACGAACACGCCGTTGGCGGCCGCCCGCATGACGGGACCGGCGTATGCGGGCCCGGTCTGACCGGAGTCGAGGTAGCGGTGGGCGCCCGAGTAGGTGATGTATCCGCCGACCGTGCCGCCGACGATCGTCGTGATCGTGCTGAAGCTGATGCTGTCGGGGAGGATCGTCTGGCGCAGCGCGTCGCCGATCGGAGGATCCGAGACGATGGCCACGACGACGGTCATCAGGATCATCCCGACACCGAGCACGACGAGCACGATGTCCATCACGCGCCCGGCCTTCTTGACGAGGAAGATGATGATGGCGAGCGCGGCGGTCAGCGTTCCGCCGACCTTCGGGTCGACGCCGAGCAGGGCGTTCAGGCCCAGTCCGCCTCCGGCGATGTTGCCGATGTTGAAGGCCAGTCCGCCGATGATGACGAGAACGGCGATGAGGTGGCCCGAGAAGGGGATGGCGCTGTTGGCGAGCTCGCCGGCGCGCTTGCCCGAGGAGGTGATCATGCGCCAGACGTTCAACTGCACGGCGATGTCGATGATCACCGACAGAAGGATGGCGAAGGCGAAGGAGGCACCCATCGTCTGGGTGAAGGTGGCGGTCTGGGTGATGAAACCGGGGCCGATGGCGCTGGTGGCCATGAGGAAGATCGCGCCGATGACGGCGCTGCGGCCCACGCGCTTCTTCGTGGCCGCCAGTCGGACTTCGTCCTCGGCGGTGAGGGGTGCAGGTGTCTGCTCGGACATGAGGGCTTCCCATCGTCGTTGGTGGGTGACGGATGACACAGGCGTGCCGGTGACACCGAGTGTAGAACATATCAGGTAAAATTGTTCAACAATCTCTCCGGGGTCGTACGCTGTTCCCATGACGACCCACGTGCCGCTCGCCGACGCCCTGCGGGAGCGCATCATCGACGGCGACTTCGCCCCGGGCGCACGCCTGTCGGAATCCGCACTGGCCGAGCAGCTGCAGGTCTCGCGCAACACGCTGCGCGAAGCGTTCCGGGTGCTCGCCGAGCAGGGGCTGGTCGAGCACGTGCCCCACCGCGGCGTGTCCGTCGCGGCGCCGGGCATCGCGGACGTGATCGACATCTACCGCGCCCGCCGCGTGATCGAGTGCACGGCGCTGCGGCAGTCCGAGCCCGAGCATCCGGCCGTGCAGCTCATGCGGGACTCGCTGACGGATGCCGAGGAGCACCTCCCCACCGAGGACTGGCGCCGGGTGGGCAGCGCGAACATGGCGTTCCACGATGCGATCGTCGCGCTCGCCGACAGCCCCAGGCTGGCGCGCACGTACCGCGACGTGGCCGCCGAGCTCCGTCTGGTGTTCCTCGAGATCGACGATCCCCGCGCCCTGCACGAGCCGTTCGTGCGCAAGAACCGCGTCGTGCTGACGGCTCTGCTCGAGCGCGGCCCCGAGGCCGCCGCCGACGAGCTGGAGCGCTACCTGATGGCCTCCGAGCGCACGGTGCTCGGCGCGTTCACCCGGATGGGGAAGGCGTAGCCGAGCTGTCAGACCGCCGGTGCCGAGCCGCGCACGATCAGCTCGGTCGGCAGGATCGTCAGGGCCTCCGGGCGCTTCCCCGCGAGCTCATCGATGATGAGTCCGGCGAGCGTCTCGCCCTGCAGGAACATCGGCTGACGGACGCTGGTCAGATCGGATGCCGCCGCAAGCGCGGAATCGTCGAAGCCGATCACCGCGATGTCCTCGGGCACGCGCAGGCCGACTGAGCGCATCACACCGATCGCGCCGCGCGCCATCAGGTCGCTGGCGACGAAGACGGCATCCGGTCGCTCCCGCTGAGCGAGCAGAAGCTGCGCGGCATCCGCTCCGCCCTGCTCGCTGAAGTCGCCGTCGATGATCCCCGCATACTCCAGGCCCGCGTCGGCGAGGGCCGACAGGAATCCGTCCCGACGGTCCACGCTCACAGCCATCGTCAGCGTCCCGGTGATCGTGGCGATGCGACGGCGACCGAGCGCGATCAGGTGCTGGGTGGCCTCTCGGGCCGCGTGCACGTTGTCGACGTCGACGATGAGGTCTCTCTCACGCACCCGCGCGGGGCGACCACCGAAGACGACGGGCACGGAATCCGCGATGCGCTCGACGAAGGAGTCGCTGGCGTGGTGCGAGACGATGATCGCCGCATCCACACCCCCGTTGCGCACGAAGCTCGTCATCTTGTCGCCGGGGTCATCGCTGGCGATCAGCAGGTTGAGGATGTAGTCCGACGACGCCAGTCGGCTGCTGATCCCGGCGACGACGGATGCCAGGAACGGGTCGCCGAAGAAGCGGGTGGTGTCCTCGGGGACGACCAGCCCGATCGCGTGGGTCTGCCTGCTCGCCAGGGAGCGCGCAGCGCGATTCGGGGCGTAGTGCAGCTCGGCGATGGCCTTCTGCACGGCGGCGAGCGCTTCCGGGCTCACTGCCGTCGACCCGTTCACGACGCGCGACACGGTCGAGCGCGAGACGCCGGCGACCGCGGCCACCTCTTCGATCGTGGAACGGGGCATCGTCCAGGCCTTCTCGCGTGAGTTCAGATCGCCCGGGCGGCGATGATGCGAGCGTACTCCCGTGCGCTCTGCTTGATCGTGCGCTGCTGGGACTCGTAGTCGACGCGCACGATGCCGAAGCGCTTGGCGTATCCCCACGCCCACTCGTAGTTGTCCAGCAGCGACCAGTAGAAGTAGCCGCGCACATCGGCGCCCTGCTCGATGGCATCCTGTGTCGCCGCGATGTGATCGCGCAGGAACTCGGCGCGATCGGCATCCGCCACCTCGCCGTCCTCGCCGACCACGTCGTCGTAGGCGACGCCGTTCTCGGTGACGTACAGCGGCACATCGGGCGCGTACTCCTCGCCCACGCGGACGAGCAGACGCGTGAGGCCCTCCGGCTGCACCTCCCAGTCCATGCCGGTGCGCGGCAGACCGCGCTCGACCCAGTGGATGCCCTCGTGCGACGGGAACGGCGATGCCGTCCTGCGCTGCTGCCCCTCGGTCTCGTGCGGGTTGCCCTCGGCACCCGGCTGCGGGTGCCCGGAGAGCAGCTCGCCGTGGTAGTAGTTGATGCCCAGCGCGTCGAGCGGGCTGGAGATGACGTCCAGGTCCTCCGGCCGTACGGCCTCCTGCCAGTCGGCAATGGCCGCCGCGTCGACCTCGCGGATGTCGCGCACGATGTCGGCCGGGTATGTGCCGCGGAAGATCGGGTCGAGGAACCAGCGGTTGAACTGTCCGTCGATGCGGCGTGCCGCGTCCACGTCGAGCGGGTCGGCGGGGTCGGCGGCATCCGCCACGGTGAGGTTCAACGTGATGCCGAGATCGAGCTCGGGTGCGCGCTCGCGCAGCGCCTGCACCGCACGCCCGTGCGAGAGCAGCAGGTGGTGCGAGGCGAGAAGACCGTCGCGGATGCTGGTGCGACCCGGCGCGTGCACGCCGGCCGTGTAGGAGAGGAACGACGAGCACCACGGCTCGTTCATGGTCGTCCAGTGCTGCACGCGGTCGCCGAGCGCGTCGTGCACGCTGAGCGCGTAGTCGACGAAGCGGTCGGCGATGTCGCGGTTCGTCCAGCCGCCCTGCTCCTCGAGGGCCTGCGGCATGTCCCAGTGGTGCAGCGTCAGCCACGGCACGATGTCAGCGGCCAGCAGCTCGTCGACCAGGCGCTTGTAGAAGTCGAGTCCCTGCGCGTTGACGGGGCCGCCATCCGGGCGCACCCGCGACCAGGAGGTCGAGAAGCGGTACGTCTGCAGGCCGAGCTCCTTCATGAGCGCGACGTCGTCGGCATAGCGGTGGTAGTGGTCGCAGGCGACATCGCCGTTGTCGGCGTTCACCACGGCGCCGGGCACGCGGGAGAAGGCATCCCAGATGGATGCCGTGCGGCCGTCTTCGAAGGCGGCGCCTTCGATCTGGTACGCAGCCGTGGCGGCGCCGAACAGGAAGGCGTCGGGAAAGGAACGGGTCATGGTCCCATCATGCCAGCTTTTCCCGTAGTGTGGGAGCGCTCCCACGCGGTCTCGGCGCCGGATCGAGTCCGATAGCCTTGGCGGGTGAACCCCGAACTGGTCCGTGCCGAGTCACTCATCCGCTCGATCCCGGACTACCCCGCACCGGGGATCCTGTTCCGCGACATCACACCGCTGCTGGCGGATGCTGCGGCGCTGCGCGCCACCACCGAAGCGCTCATCGAGCCGTTCGCCGGCACCTTCGACGTCGTGGCCGGTGTCGAAGCGCGCGGATTCATCCTCGCCGGCGGCGCTGCCCTCGCGGCGGATGTCGGTCTGGTGCCGATCCGCAAGGCGGGCAAGCTGCCCCAGCCGGCAGCATCCGTCGACTACGCGCTCGAATACGGCACCGCGACCATCGAGATGCACGACGACCTGCCCGCGGGCACGCGCATCCTGCTCCTCGACGACGTGCTCGCCACCGGCGGCACCCTCGCCGCGGGCCGCCGGATCATCGAACAGCTCGGGTACACGGTCGCCGGCGTCAGCGTGCTGTTCGAGATCGATGGTCTCGGCGGGCGCGACCTGATCGGCGACGTGCACACCGTCTTCCGCTCCGCCTGACCCTCAGCGCGCGGGCGGAGGCATCGCGATGTCGGCAGGAGCGTCTCCCCGCTCGATCGCCGACCGGATGGATGCCGCGGCGTGGGCCAGACTGCTGACCGCGACGAGCTGGCGAGCGCGGGCGTTGACGGCGAGCAGCATCCGCCTGGCCACCTCATCCGGCGATCCCGTCGGACCGAGCGCTGCGACATTGCGACCGGCCAGAGGCTCCAGCGCATCCGCGTACTCCATCAGCTCGTCCACGTCGTAGTCGAGGCCGACATCCGCGGCCTGAGCCAGCGCGGAGGTGAGGCCGCGCTCCGCAGCCCCGGGATAGCCGCGCCAGTCCCTCCGACGCATGAGTTCGAAGGTGCGCTCGCGGTAGCCCGCGAGATCCGGGTCGGTCGCGACGTGCTCGGGCACCCCCAGGGCGAACTCCTGGCAGGCGTTCATCACCTCGAGGGTCGTCGTCCCCTCGGTGTCGATGACCTCCGTCAGAGAACGGATCTCCGCGGTGGAGGCCCGATAGACGTCGCGCAGCACGAGGATCAGTCGGGCCCGATCGAGGTGGCGCTGCTCGTAGATCGCGGTGGTGCGATTGCGCAGCCGTCCGGCGGGCAGCACTCCCACCCTGATCCAGTGCTTGAGCGTCGTCGTGCTGACGCCGCTGCGGTCGGCGAGTTCGCTGAGCTTCACGTCCTTCCCCTCCCTCGGGACGTCGCGCGGCCTCATCGTGTTGGAGAGCGGTCCTCCGTCTCGCTCTCCACGATGCGCCCACTGCTCGAAGACTCTAGCCTGCTTGTGTGGGGGGGCTGTTCTCGGCGCGGGGGGCCACGCCGAGCGCTCGAGGGCTGGGGATCGCCTCGACGGGCCGGGGCGGAGATCCGAGGGGTGCGTGATCCGCCCGGCCCGTTCACATCCTTCACATCGTCGGAGTGCCACCTGCCGGGCGGTAGACTCGGAGTGATCCCGCCCGCGACTCCCAGGAGCCCGCTATGCCCACAATCGTCGTCGACGTCATGCCCAAGGCCGAACTGCTCGACCCGCAGGGCAAGGCCGTCTCCGGAGCCTTCGCCCGTCTGGGTGTCGAGGGCTTCAGCCAGGTGCGCATCGGCAAGCGCTTCGAGCTCACCGTCGACGGCGAGGTCACCGACGAGGTGCTCGCCGAGGCCCGCCGTCTGGCCGAGGACGTGCTCTCCAACGCCGTCATCGAGGACGTCGTGGGCATCGAGGTCGCGCAGTGACCATCCGCATCGGGGTCATCACCTTCCCCGGTTCGCTCGATGACCGCGACGCGCAGCGCGCGGTGCGCATCGCCGGCGCCGAGCCGGTCGCACTGTGGCACGGCTCGCACGACCTCGAAGGCGTGGACGCGCTGGTGCTGCCCGGGGGATTCAGCTACGGCGACTACCTGCGCTCCGGCGCGATCGCCGCACTGTCGCCGATCATGGCCGAGGTGAAGGATGCCGCAGCATCCGGCATGCCCGTGCTGGGCATCTGCAACGGATTCCAGATGCTCGTCGAGGCGCACCTGCTGCCCGGCGGGCTGATCCGCAACGATCACCAGCACTTCGTGCGCCGCGACCAGAAGCTCACGGTCGAGAACGCCGACACCGCCTGGACCAGCGCATTCGAGAAGGGCCAGGAGATCGTCATCCCGTTGAAGAACGGCGAGGGCGGCTACATCGCCGCGGACGACACGCTCGACCGACTCGAGGGCGAGGGCCTGGTGGCCTTCCGCTACGCGGGTGTGAACCCGAACGGATCGCTGCGCGACATCGCCGGCCTGACCAACGAGCGCGGCAACGTGGTGGGTCTCATGCCGCATCCCGAGCACGCGACCGAGCCCGGCTTCGGCCCCGACACGGCGGATGCGATGCGCTCCGGCATCGACGGCCTGGGCTTCTTCACCAGCGCGATCGCCGCCGTCGCCCGCGTCGCCGCCTAGCCCTCAGCGCGCCCCTGGCCGCGCTCCGGGAACGGATGCACGACGCGGGAACGGATGCACGACGGCATCCGCAGTTCGGCCGCGCAGGCGTTCCCCGATCGTGCAGGTGTACCCGACGTCCCACCGGATCAGATGCCGGCGGGCGGCCAGACGCCGATGATCACCGCCATCACCAGCACGGTGATGAGCTCGTGTGCGGTGTTCAGCGTGGTCAGTCTCGTCGATCGGCCCTCGAAGGCGTCGTGCGTGATCAGGCGCGCGGCGGTGAAGCCCGCCCAGAGCGTGACCGCCGTGACGATGGCCGCCCAGAAGTAGGACCCCTCGTAGAAGTGCCAGGCGATCGATGAGGCCCCGGCCAGCACCCACGCGGTGATGAACGTGACGATCACCGTGGTGATCATCGGCCACAGGGGGCCGCGCGACGGCCGGTCGAGGTCGACTCCCGCCAGCCTCGCCCAGCGGCTGCCCATGACTCCGCGGGCGTACCAGACAGCCCCCACGATCATGCTCGCCGCCGCTGCGATCAGCACAGCCCAGTAGTTGATCTCCGGAACAGTCATGAGAGCCTCCTTGCCCTGCGGCCCAGGCTACCCGTGCGCTCTCCCGCGCGACCACCCCCTGGTGCGGATCGGGCTAGGGTCGAGGGGTGAGCCTTCTCGTCACCGTCCCCACCGATCGTGTCGCCGCCAACGTCGGCGCCCTCCCCGCGGGCGTCGAGCTTCGCGTCTGGGATATGAAGACGCCCGCGCCGGCGGAGCGCATCGACATCGTGGTGCCGCCGTACATGGGATCCACGGGCTCGCTCGACGCGCTCGAGGGCCTGAGCATCGGGCTCGTGCAGAGTCAGTCGATCGGCTACGACGGCGTCGCCGACATCCTGCCGTCCGGCATGGCGTTCGCGAACGCCGCCAGCGTGCACGAGCCGTCGACCGCCGAGCTCGCCGTGGGCATGATGCTGGCCGCTCAGCGCCGGCTCCCCCGATTCGTGCGTGCACAGGATCGCGGCGAATGGGCGCCGGTGTTCGCCGAGAGCCTGGCCGACCGGCGCGTGCTGCTCGTCGGGTTCGGCGGCGTGGGCAAGGCCATCGCCCGCCGCCTTGAGCCCTTCGAGGTGGCCATGACCGCCGTCGCGCGCAGCGCGCGCACCGAGCAGGTGGACGGCGTCGGGGAGATGGACGTGCGGGGCATCGACGAGCTGCCATCGCTGCTGACGGATGCCGAGATCGTGGTGCTGAGCCTGCCAGGCACCGACGAGACCCGCCACCTCTTCGACGCCGAGATGATCGGGCGCATGGCACCCGGCGCGCTGCTGGTCAACGTCGGCCGCGGACCGCTGATCGACACCGACGCTCTGGTCGCCGCACTGCAGGACGAGCGCATTCGCGCCGCATTGGACGTGTTCGAACAGGAGCCGGTTCCCGCCGGGCACGCGCTCTGGGCCGCCCCGAACCTGCTGATGACCCCGCACGGCGGCGGAGCCTCCACGGCGATGAACCCGCGCATGGCGAAGTTGATCCGCACCCAGGTCGAGCGGATGCTGGCCGGCGAGCCGCCCGTGAACGTGGTCATCCCGGCATCCTGACCCGGGCTCCGCCACACTGGATCGAACCGATTCGATCCCTGCACTACCGCAACTGCAAGCGCTTCCAGTAGCCTGGTGCCATGGCACAGCTCGAGCAGGTCGCATCCCCCGGTTCCGAATGGTGGCGCAGCGCCGTCATCTACCAGATCTACCCCCGTTCCTTCGCGGATGCCTCCGGCGACGGCATCGGTGACCTTCCCGGCATCACCAGCCGGCTCGACGACCTGAAGAGCCTGGGCATCGACGCGATCTGGCTGAGCCCGTTCATGACCAGCCCGCAGAGGGATGCCGGCTACGACGTCGCCGACTACCGCGATGTCGATCCGCTGTTCGGCACGCTCGCCGACTTCGACGAGATGCTGAACGCCGCGCACACCCGCGGCATCCGTGTGATCGTCGACCTGGTTCCCAACCACTCCTCCGACCAGCACGTCTGGTTCCAGGAGGCGCTGAAGTCCGCACCGGGCAGCCGCGAGCGCGCCCGCTACGTGTTCCGCGACGGTCGCGGCGAGAACGGCGAGCTGCCCCCGAACAACTGGGAGAGCGTGTTCGGCGGCGGCATGTGGCAGCGCGTGACCGAGGCGGACGGCACACTCGGCCAGTGGTACCTGCACATCTTCGACGCCACCCAGCCCGACTTCGACTGGACCAACGAAGAGGTGCGCGAGGAGTTCCGCAGCATCCTGCGCTTCTGGCTCGACCGCGGCGTCGACGGCTTCCGCGTCGACGTCGCGCACGGCATGATCAAGGAGGCCGGTCTTCCCGACTACGCCCCCGTGGCCGATGCCGACTCGATGGGCGGCGGCGAGCAGAACGTGCCGTACTGGGGCCAGGACGGCGTGCACGACATCTACCGCGACTGGCACAAGGTCATGGCCGAGTACGACGGCGACCGCGCCCTGTGCGGCGAGGCCTGGCTGCCGACCCTGGAGAAGACCGCCCTGTGGGTCCGGCCCGACGAGATGCACCAGACCTTCAACTTCCCCTACCTGATGACTCCGTGGGACGCCGAGTCGCTGCGCAACGTCATCCGCGAGTCCCTCGACGAGTTCGGCAAGGTGGGTGCGCCCAGCACCTGGGTGCTCTCCAACCACGACGTCATCCGCCACGCGTCGCGTCTGGCACTGACCGCCGACAGCCCCCAGGGCGAGGGCATCGGCCCGAAGTCGGCAGGCAAGCCCGACCCGGCGATCGGACTGTCCCGCGCCCGCGCGGCGACCACGGTGATGCTCTCGCTGCCCGGGTCCTCATACCTGTATCAGGGCGAGGAGCTCGGCCTGCCCGAGGCCATGGAGATCCCCGACGAGTTCCGTCAGGACCCGACCTGGTTCCGCACGAACGGCGAGCGCTACGGGCGCGACGGATGCCGCGTGCCGCTGCCCTGGACGGCATCCGGCGCCGCCTACGGCTTCAACGACACAGGAGCATCCTGGCTGCCGCAACCGGCGGAGTGGGCGCAGTTCGCCCGCGACGTCGAGGAGGGCCGGGCCGACTCGACGCTGAACCTCTACAAGGCGCTGCTGGCCGAGCGCCGCGCGCGCTCGCTGGGCTCCGGCTCGCTGGTGTGGGACGACGCGGATGCCGCGGCCGTGGCCTTCCACCGCGGCGACCTGCACGTGGTGGCGAACCTCGGCACGGAGCCGATCGAGCTGGGCGAGGGCGTGACCTTCGTCATCCAGAGCGAGCCCTTCACCGGCACCGCGCTGCCGCCGAACACCGCCGCCTGGTTCACCCGGGCCTGACCAAGACCGTCTGTGGGGTGCAAATGTCGGGTTCAGGAGCCGGGAAGCCGACACTTGCGCCCCACAGACGGTCCTGCACTGGAGGACTGACATGGTGAGCATCGACGAGGTCGCGAAACTCGCGGGCGTCTCGACCGCCACCGTCTCGCGGGCGCTGAGCGGACGGGGGCACGTATCGCCCTCCTCCCGCGAGCGCGTGCTGGTCGCCGCCGGCAGTCTCGGCTACGTCGTGTCCTCGCGGGCGTCGAGCCTGGCATCCGGTCGCACCCGGAACGTCGGCGTGATCGTGCCGTTCCTGGACCGCTGGTTCTTCAGCGCGGTGCTCTCGGGAGCCACCAGCGCACTGATGCGGGCCGGCTACGACATCACCCTCTACAACATCACGGCCGACGCCGAGGTGCGCCGCGAAGTCTTCTCGACGTTCCTGCGCCGCCAGCGGGTGGATGCCGTCGTCGCCGTCTCGATCGAGCTCGACGAGGCCGAGACCGGTCAGCTGCTGGCGCTGGACCTTCCGGTGATCGCGATCGGCGGGCCGCATCCGCGCCTGCACACGCTCACCGTCGACGACACGGCCGTCGCGCGCCTGGCCACCGAGCACCTCCTCGCGCTCGGCCACCGCGACATCGCGCACATCGGCGCGAACCCCGAGTTCGACATCGACTTCCACGTGCCGACCCAGCGCCGGCTCGGCTTCGAGCACGCGCTGGCGGATGCCGGGGTCACGCCGAACCCGGCCTTCCTGGAGCCGGCCGACTTCACCGTCGACGGCGGATTCCGCGCGGCCAAGCAGCTGCTCGGCCGGCCGGGCCCACGGCCGACCGCGATCTTCGCCGCCTCCGACGAGATGGCGATCGGTGCCATCATGGCCGCCAGGGACCTGGGCTTCCGGGTGCCGCAGGATCTCTCGATCATCGGCATCGACGGGCACGAACTGGGCGAGTTCTTCCAGCTGACCACGGTCGACCAGTTCCCGATGGCGCAGGGCGAGCGGGCTGCGGGGGCGATCCTCGCTCAGCTCGAGGGAACGGATGCCGCAGTCAGCGGCGACCTGCCGTTCGAACTCATCGTGCGCGGGACGACCTCGCGCGTGCAGGAGGCGTAGCCGCTTCGCCGCCCCGCGAGACTTCACTTCCCGCATGAGGCATGCGCGCACCCGTGCCTTCTCATGCGAAAAGGCAAGTCTCGCGGCCGCGAACCCGCCTCACACGACGGTGAACTCCGCCGCCAGCAGATCCTCCTCGCGCGACGACGATCCCACCAGCAGCGCGAACGCGCCCGGCTCCACGACACGGTCACCACGGGCATCCACGATCGTGCAGGCGCTCACCGGCAGCTCCACCGGCACCCGCACCGACTCCCCGGGCTGCACGGTCACCTGCCGGTAGGTCTTCAGCTCGCGCACCGCCCAGCTGACCGAGGTGACCTCGTCGCGCACGTACACCTGAACGGTCTCGAGCGCCGGCCGCGAGCCGGCGTTCGTCAGGGTGACGGATGCCGAGATCACATCGTCCACGCCCACCGCGTCGGCCTCCAGCGTCAGATCCGAGTACTCCACGCTCGTGTACGACAGCCCCTGCCCGAACGCCCAGGCGGGCGACTGCGTGAGGTCGGCGTAGCGGTCGCCGTGCTGGCCGCGGATCTGGTTGTAGTACGTCGGCTGCTGCCCGACGTGCCGCGCGAACGAGATCGGCAGCCGGCCGGACGGCTCGATCGCGCCGGTGATCAGCTCGGCGACCGCGCGCCCGCCCTGCATGCCCGGGTTCGCCGCCCAGATGACGGCGGCTGCCCGCTGGACGGATGCCGGCAGCACGAGCGGCTTGGATGCCATCAGCACGACGATCACCGGCGTGCCGGTCTCGACCAGCGCATCCAGCAGCGCGACCTGTCCCCCGATGAGCTCGAGCGTCGCGGTGGAGCGGCCCTCGCCGTAGAGTCCGCGCGCGTCTCCGACGACGGCGATGACGGCATCCGCGTCGCGAGCCGCGGCGACGGCCTCGGCGAGCTGCGCCTCGTCGGCGGGGACGGGCAGCACCACCGGCGGACGCGGCTGTCCGTCGGGCCAGGTGGCACCCGCAGGATCGGGTTCCAGGGTGAGGATGTCGGCGCCGCGTGCGTGCACCACCTCCCACGGTGCGATCTCGCGCATCCCGTCGAGGACGGTCGTGATCATCTCGCGGGGCTGGCCGTCGAGCCAGCCGGCCTGGCCTGAGCCGCCGGCCCAGTCGCCGAGCTGCTCCTGCGCATCATCCGCGAGCGGGCCGACCACGGCCACTCGGCGGGTGCGCTCCGGCAGAAGAGGGAGCGTCCCGTCGTTCTCCAGCAGCACCAGCGAGCGCCGTGCGACCTCGAGGTTGAGGTCGGCGTGCGCGGCCCGGCCCACGACATCCGCGAGTCCCGCGGAAGGCAGACGCGGGTCCTCGAACAGACCGAGCTCGAACTTGAGGGTGAGGATGCGGCCGACGGCCGCATCGAAGTCGCCGGATGCCAGCATCCCGCGCTCCACCGCTTCCAGCGCGCCCTCGAAGAATCGCGGCGTGGTCATGACCATGTCGTTGCCGGCCTTCACCGCGGCGGCGGCGGCATGCGCGTAGTCGGGCTGCACGTGCTGCTCCCAGACCATCCGGCCGACGTTGTCCCAGTCGGTGATGAGGGTGCCCGTGTAACCCCACTCGCCGCGCAGCACATCGCTGAGCAGCCAGTCGTTCACCGTGATCGGCACGCCGTCGGTGCTCTGATACCCGAGCATGAAGGTGCGGCAGCCCTCGCGCGCGACCCGCTCGAACGGCGGCAGGAACCAGGAGCGCAGCTTGCGGCGGGAGATGTCCGCCTCGCTGGCATCCCTGCCGCCCTGCGTCTCGGAGTATCCGGCGAAGTGCTTCGCCGTGGCGAGGATCGCCGTGGGATCGTCGAGCCCGCTCCCCTGATAACCGCGCACCATCGCCGAGGCGAACTCGCCGATCAGGTGCGGATCCTCGCCGAACGTCTCGTTCACCCGACCCCAGCGCAGGTCACGCGCGATGCACAGCACCGGAGAGAAGGTCCAGTGGATGCCGGTGGCGGCGACCTCGACGGCGGTGGCGCGGGCCACCTGCTCGATCAGCGAAGCGTCCCACGACGCGGCCATGCCGAGCTGGGTCGGGTAGATCGTCGCGCCGGGCCAGAACGAGTGGCCGTGGATGCAGTCCTCGCCCACCAGCAGCGGAATTCGCAGGCGCGTCTGCAGCGTCAGCTCGCGGGCGGCGACGATGCGCTCCGGCGAGGTGTGCAGGATCGACCCGGCGTTGCGCCGCAGCACGTGGTCCGCGAGGTCGTCGCGGGCGTCCAGCTGCAGCATCTGCCCGACCTTCTCCGCCACGCTCATGCGCGAGAGCAGGTCGGAGACGCGCTCGGGGATCGGCAGGGAGGCGTCCTGGTAGGGGGCTCTGGTCAGGGAGGTGAGGGTGCTCAACGTGCAGGTTCCTTCAGGTCGCTTTCGTATGGCTGCGGTGCGCTGGCGGTGCGCACGACGGATGCCAGGTCGGGCCGGATGACGGTGACGGCGTCGTTCACGTCGAGGCCCTTCTTCTTCATCGCGCGCGCCCGCTCTCCGGCCGACCGCAGCCGCGGGTTCACGTACTCGTCGATGCCGAAGTTGATCAGCGCGAGTGCGACGCCGATGAAGGCGATGCACAGCCCCGGGGGCAGGTACCACCACCACTGGTTCTGCCGGAACGCGCCCTGCGCCGACGCCCAGTTCAGGATGGTTCCCCAGTTGTAGGTGTTCACCGGGATCACGCCGATGTACGACAGCGTCGTCAGCGTCAGGATGGCCGCGGTCACCGTGCCGACGAAGCTCGCGGCGATCAGCGCCATGAGGTTCGGCAGCATCTCCACCGTGATGATGCGCCGCAGCGGCTCGCCGTTGGCGCGAGCGGCCTGGATGAAGTCCCGGTTGCGCAGCGACATGGTCTGCGCGCGCAGCACGCGGCCGCCCCATGCCCAGCCCGTTATGCCCAGCACGGCGGCGACCAGCCACAGCGGCGGGTCCTCGAACATCGAGGCGACGATGATGATCAGCGGCAGCCCCGGGATCACCAGGAAGACGTTCGTCAGCGCCGACAGCGACTCGCTGCGCCAGCCGGTCAGATAGCCGGCGATCACGCCGACGGTGATGGCGATGACGGTGGCGATGATCGCCGCGAGGAAACCGACGACGATGATGCCGCGGGTGCCGTGGATCACCTGGCTGAGCACGTCCTCGCCGATGTGCGTGGTGCCCAGCCAGTGGGCGAGCGACGGCGGCTGGAAGCGCGCGGTGTTGTCGACCTTGGTGGGCGGATAGGGAGCGATCACATCGGCGAGGATCGCGACCAGCACGAAGAAGCCGAGGATCGCGAGTCCCGTGATCGACTTGCCGTTGCGGAACATCGCGAAGGCCGAGACGATCCGGGTCCAGAACGACGCCTGGCGCGGTTCGTCGAGCGGCTTGGCGGTGCGCACGGCGAGCGTGGAGCTGTCTGCGGGAGCGGTCATGTTCAGGCCTCCGTCTGGCGGGTGCGCGGGTCGAGGAACGCGTACGCGAGGTCGGCGAGCAGGTTCGCAACCAGCACCGACAGCGTGATCACGAGGAACACGCCCTGCATGAGCGCGTAGTCCTTGGCGTTGGTGGCGTCCAGCAGCAGCTTTCCGACGCCGGGGTAGCTGAAGACCATCTCCATCACGATCGTGCCGCCGACGATGAAGCCGATCGACAGCGCGAAGCTCTGGATCTGCGGTAGCACGGCGTTGCGGGCGGCGTAGCCCCACAGCACGCGCCGATTCGGCATCCCCTTGGCCTGCGCGACCATGATGTAGTCCTCATCGAGCACCGTGAGCATCATGTTGCGCATGCCCAGCATCCATCCTCCGAGCGAGGCGATCACGATGGTGAGCGCCGGCAGCGCTCCGTGATGGATGACCTGGCCGACGAACTCGAGGGTCCACTCCGGCCGCACCCCGACGCCGTACGCCTTGCCGATCGGGAACCACTTCAGATTCACCGAGAACGCGGCGATGGCCAGCAGGCCCAGCCAGAAGTACGGGATCGTGCTCAGGAACGTGGTGATCGGCACGAGCGCGTCCAGTCGGCTGCCGCGGCGCCAGCCCACGAACGCGCCGCCTATGGTCCCGATCGCGAATGAGACGATCGTCGCGAAGCCGACCAGGCCGATCGTCCACGGCAGCGCCTGGCTGATCACCTCGGTGACGGGCCGCATGCCGTGCAGCAGCGAGATGCCGAGATCCCCGCGCAGCATCAGACCCCAGTAGTCGAAGTACTGCTGCAGCAGCGTCTTGTCGGTGTCCAGGCCCAGCAGAGCGCGCAGCGCCTCGGCCGCCTCCGGGGAGACGTTGCGGTTGCGGGCCAGGTACTGGTCGACCGCATCGCCCTTCATCATCCGGGGCAGGAAGAAGTTGATCGTGATCGCCGCCCACAGGGTGAACAGGTAGAACAGCGCGCGGTTGGCGAGGAAGCGCCAGGGCACCCGCGAGCGGCCCTGCGCGGTGGTCGCGGTGGTGCCGACCTCGAGCGCATCGGCCTGGAGTGCGTCGGCGTCGGCGAGGTGCGGTTCGACGGCGGTCATCGGGTGCCTCCCGTGGTCGAGGCATCCTTCGACGCGTCGCTTCGCTCCTTGCTCAGGAACCAGTTCTCGGGGTCGGGGGATGCCGCCCTCAGCTCGCGGGTGTACGCGTTCTGCGGGTTCAGGATGACGTCGTCGGCCGGACCCCGTTCGACGATGCGGCCCTGGTTGAGCACGATGACCTCGTCGCTGAAGTGGCGGGCGGTCGCCAGGTCGTGGGTGATGTAGAGCACGCCGAGGCCCTCCTCGCGCTGCAGGTCGGCGAGCAGGTTCAGCACGCCGAGGCGGATCGAGACGTCGAGCATCGACACCGGCTCGTCGGCGACGAGCAGGTGCGGGCGGGATGCCAGTGCGCGGGCGATCGCGACGCGCTGGCGCTGACCGCCGGAGAGCTCGTGAGGGCGGCGGTCGATAACCGTATCGGGAACGAGCTGCACCCGCTCCAGCAGCCGGCGCACCTCGCGTTCGGTCTGCTGCTTCGGCACCACGTCGTCCAGGCGCAGCGGACGCTCGATGTGGTACCGGATCGAGTGGTAGGGGTTCAGTGAGGCGAACGGATCCTGGAAGACCATCCGCAGCTGCTGGCGGTAGCTGCGCAGCCCCCGGCCGCGACGCGGGATCGGGGCGCCGTCGAGGCGGATCTCGCCGCTGGTGGGCGTCTCCAGCTGGGTGAGGATCTTCGCGATGGTGGATTTGCCGCTGCCGGACTGGCCGACCAGGCCGATCGTGCGCCCGGACTCGAGGGTGAACGAGACGTCGTCGAGGGCCTTCATCCGGCCGGCGCCGCGGACGTTGTAGATCTTGCTGACGTGGTCGAACTCGAGGATGCTCATCGGACCACCACTCCTCTCTCGCCGGTCAGGCGGGGGAAGGACTCCAGGAGCCTGCGGGTGTACTCGTGCTGCGGGTCGTTCCAGATGCCCTCGGCGCTCTGCAGCTCGACGATCTCGCCCTCGCGCATGATGGCGATGCGGTCGCTGATCTCCAGCAGCAGCGGCAGGTCGTGGGTGATGAAGATCACCGAGAAGCCGAACTCGTGACGCAGCTGGGAGATCTGGCGCAGGATCTCACGCTGGACCAGCACGTCCAGCGCGGTGGTCGGCTCGTCCATGACCATCAGCTGCGGCCGCAGGGCGAGCGCCATCGCGATCATCACGCGCTGGCGCATGCCGCCGGACAGCTCGTGCGGAAAGGAGCGGATGCGGTCGCGCCCGACCTTCACGATCTCGAGCAGCTCCTCGACCTCGGCACGGCGCTGCCTGCGGGTCATCTCGGGGCGGTGCACCTCGAAGACGTCGGAGAGCTGCGAGCCGATCGTCGCCACCGGGTTGAGGGCGTTCATCGCGCCCTGGAACACCATCGAGATCTTGTCCCACCTGAAGCGGCGCATGTGCTCGGCATCCAGGGCGTTGATGTCGATCGTCTCGCCGGACGAGTCGTGGAACACGACGCTGCCGCCGGTGATGACCGCCGGCGCCTTGAGCAGGCGCTGCACGCCGTACGCGAGGGTGGTCTTGCCGCATCCGCTCTCGCCGGCGAGACCGAGGATCTCACCGCGCTGCAGTTCGAGGGTGACGTCCTTGACGGCCGCCACCGGAGGATCGACGTCGTACACGACCGAGAAGTCGCGCACGGTGAGCAGGGGTTCGGGCATGGGCTTCGCTTTCAGACCGGGACGGATGCCGAGGGCAGGGATCGGTGGTGCTCCGCGCGGGGCCGCGCAGAGCACCACCGAGTCATCAGTTCGCCGGCTTCAGCTTCGCGAGGATCTGCACGATGCCGGGCTGGGTCGGGTCGCCCGAGGCGTACTGGTCGTCATCCGTGGGCCAGCCCACGTAGTTGCGGGTGTTGAACTCGCCCAGCAGCGGGTGCGCACCCAGCGGGATGGCGGGCACGTTCTCGACGAATGCCTTCTGCATCACGGCGACCGCGGCCTGGCGGTCCTCATCCGACGACGCGTTGGCGTAGGTGTTCAGCGCCTCGGTCACGGCGGGGTCGTCGAAGCGGCCGAAGTTGAACTGGGCCTTGTCGTCGACGATCCACTTCGGGTCCATCGTCGAGGTGTACAGCCCATACGCGTTTCCGGTGTCCTCCAGCCAGTGGATGATCGCCTGGAACGTGCCCTCCTGGCGTGCGGCATCCCAACCGCCCCAGTCGGGCTGGTCGACCTTCACCTCGATGCCGAGCTCCTCGTTCAGCTCCTCGGCGATCAGCGCCTGCTCGGTGTTCCAGTCGCTCCAGCCGGCGGGGACGGAGATCGAGAACGAGACGGCCTCGCCATCGGGGTCGACGAGCTTGTCGTTCTTCCAGGTGTACCCCGCATCGGTGAGGATCTGCTTGGCCTTGTCGACGTCGACCTTGTAGTTCTGATCCTTGTACTCCGGCACGATCTCGTCGGAGAGCAGGTCGCCGAGGCCGGTCACGTTCCAGACCTCCTCGCTCGCGCCTTCGCGAGCGATGTCCACGTAGGCGGAACGGTCGATGGTCCACGCCAGCGCTTCGCGCAGCGCCACGTCGTTGAACGGCTTGGTCTGCAGGTTCATGAACAGCGTGCCCGCGCCCGCGGTGGGCGAGACGAGGAACTGGTTGTGCTCGTCCGCGGACAGGTAGCTGTCCTCGATCTGCGGGATGAAGGCCTGCGCCCAGTCCGCTTCGCCCGAGACGAGGGCGGTGGTGAGCGCGGCGTTGTCGCCGTACGAGACGTAGTGCAGCTCGGGGACGGCCGGCTCGCCGCCCCAGTAGTCCTTGTTGGCCGTCAGCGTGACGGATTCGGTGGACCAGTTGTCGAGCACGTAGGGGCCGGTGCCGACGGCGAGGCCCTCACCGGTGAGCGGATCCGTGTTCGGGTCCTCGATCTTCTCCCAGATGTGCTTCGGGACGATCGGGGTGTGCAGCACGCGCGACTGAGCGGTGTACTTCGAGTCCGCGAACTTCAGGGTGATCTCGTCGCCGTCGACGGTCGCCCCCTGGTACTTCAGTCCGGAGGTGTCGCTGAGCTTGCCGTTCAGGAACTGGTCGAAGGTGAAGACGATGTCATCGCCGGTGAAGTCCTCGCCGTCGCTCCACTTCACGCCGCTGCGCGGCACCACGGTGAGCTCGGTGTAGTCGTCGTTCCACTCCACGGACTCGGCCAGCCACGGAGTGGTGCCGAGGTCGCCGGTCGGGTTGACCAGCGCGAGGGGTTCGAAGATGACCTTCGCGTAACCGTACTTCGAGGCCGACGAGTCACCCAGGTACGGGTTGTGCGACTCGGTCGTGATGGCGCCGTCGGGCTTCGCGATCGTGAGCGCGGCACCGGGGGTGCCGGTGTCGCCCTTGTCGCCGGATGCCGGTGCGCATCCTGCGAGGGCGCCGACACCGAGGGCGGCGATCGCGGTGAACGCGAGAACTGATCTGCTGAGCTTCATTGCTTCTCCTAGGGCACTGGTCGTCGTGTCGGGGACTGAGCGGCTTCGCTCGGGCGTGGCATTCACTTACTGACCGGAAAGTGAACTGCCAGAAGATTACCTACTGGTGAGTAAGCTTGCAAGCGGCCCTTACCAGACCGTTACAATCGCCCGAGGAGGAACCGTGGTCAAGGACACGCCCCGAACCCGCGCGACGCAGCACAAGCGCACCGAGATCCTGAAGGCCGCCGTCGAGATCTTCGGCAGCAAGGGATCCACCAACGGCACCCTCGCCGACGTCGCCGAGCAGGTGGGACTCACGCACGCCGGTGTCCTGCATCACTTCGGCTCCAAGCAGAAGCTGCTGCTCGAGGTGCTCGCCTATCGCGATCAGGCCGATGTCGCCGAACTCGCCGAGCAGCACATCCCCGGCGGCCTCGAGCTGTTCCTGCACCTGATCCGCACCGCGTACGCCAACGCGCACCGACCCGGCATCGTGCAGGCCTACACCGTGCTGTCCTCGGAGTCGGTCACGGACGGTCACCCGGGACGGGAGTACTTCGAGGATCGCTACACGACTCTGCGTCGGGAGGTGACGGATGCCTTCGCCGAGCTCTGCACCCAGGAGGGCGTGACCGACAGGGATTCCGTCGCCGCAGCATCCGCCGCCATCCTCGCCGTGATGGACGGGCTGCAGCTGCAGTGGCTGCTGCACCCCGAGATCATCGACCTCGGCGAGGCCAGCGAGTTCGCCATCCGGGCGATCGTGAACGGCGTGCTGCATCCCGGACCGCCGATGGAGTCCTACCGGCGCTGAGCAGGGGCGGGAGCACTCGCCGTCCCGCGCCCGCGCCCGCGCCCGCGCCCGCGGAGAATCGTCAGGCGTCCCAGCCCAGTGCCCGCCTCGCCCTCGACGAGTCGAAGAAGGATGCCGTTCCCGTCAGCGGCGCACGCAGTGGAACCTCGGGATAGTGGACGCGCGCGAGCTCGGCGGACGGCACGTCGGAGCTCGTGCGGGAGCTGACCAGCGTGTACACGGTGCTGCCGGGAGCATCCAGGCCCAGCGCGCTCAGCACGGCATCCGCGGCGGGAGCGAGCGGGGTGTATCCCCAGAGATCCTTGACCCCGCCGTGGGCGACGACGGTGTCGAGCAGGTGCCGCATGGCCGCGCGATCCGTCACGAGGGCGTGCAGTCGGAGCACCGAGATCGTCATCTGCGGGAACTGTCTGGCGACGGCCGCCGCCTGCTGCTCGCCGATCCATTTGCTGAGCGAGTACGGATCCTGGGCATACGAGGGATGCTCCTCGTCCACGGGGAAGTAGTCGTAGCGCGGCCGGTCGCTGAACGCTCCCCCGAGCGCATTGACGCTCGAGGCGAGCACGAACCGCGAGATGCCCAGATCGGCGGCCGCGGTCAGCGCCGCGTACGAGGCCACGACGTTGTTGTCGTGCACGACGTGCGCCGGCCGTCCGCTCGGCGAGGTCACCGCCGCGAGGTGCACGAAGGCGTCGCACCCGACCGCCTGCGCCCGCACGTCGTCGGCCGATGTCGCCTCGACCGCGACGGTCGTCACGCCGTCGCGGTCGAACCCGCCCAGGCGGTCGGGCCGGTCCATCGCGACCACGGTGTGGCCGGCGTCGAGCGCGGCGGATGCGACGGCACGGCCGAACAGTCCGCACGCACCCGTGATCGCGATCCGCATGCCTCCCATCATCCCTTCACCGCCCCGCCCAGACCCGCGCTGTTGAGGAAGGTCTTCTGGAACAGCAGGAAGAGGATGACCGGGATGAGGGTGGAGATGGCCAGCGCCGCGATGAACACGCCCAGATCGGTCGTCGTCTCGATCGCCGGAAGGCGCACGGAGAGCGGCTGCACCTCGATGTCGGGAAGGACGAGCATCGGCCAGAGGAAGTCCTTCCACGAGGCGATGATCGCGAAGACCGAGACGACGCCGAGGATCGCCTTCGACATCGGCAGGACGATCGACCAGAACACGCGATACGGGCCGGCGCCGTCCGTCTTGGCCGCTTCGAAGATCTCGCGGGGGAGATTGTCGAAGAACTTCTTCACGAGCACGATGTTGAACGCACTCGCACCGGATGGCAGCCAGACCGCCCAGAACGTGTTGATGAGGGACTGGTGCAGCAGCGGCGGGTCCAGGACGGTGAGGTAGAGCGGAACCAGCAGCACCACCGAGGGGACGAACAGGGTGCACAGCACCAGGCTCGTCAGCAGCGGGCCGTACCGGGGACGCAGCACCGAGAGGGCGTAGCCCGCGGTGGTCGCCACGATCATCTGCACCGCCCAGCAGCCGATCGCGAGGAACACGGTGTTGAGGAAATAGGTGCCCACGTGCACCTCGTTCCACGCGATCCAGAGGTTCTCCCACGCGAAGCCGTTCGGGAACAGCGCCATCGGGGCGGTCAGCGTGTCGCGCGTCGGAGTGATCGCCGACTTCGCCATCCACAGCAGCGGACCGAGTCCCGTCACCACGAGCGCGAGGAACAGCATGCCGTGCAGCAGCGTCGTGGTGATCCTCACCCGGGGGCGGCGCCAGTCCGCCGCGGAGATCGCGGCCGCCTCCTGCGCCTCGGGATCCGGTCGTCTCGTCCGCCGAGGCCACCCGGTGCGCGCGCCCTTCCCGGGCATGGCGGAAGCGGATCGCTCCGGCGCGAGGACGGGCAGGGCGGCGGCCCGGGGCTCTGGTATGACGCTCACGAGTCACTCCATCGGCTGGTGAGTCGGAAATAGAGAAGGGAGAACAGCGCGAGCACGATCGCGACCAGGATGCTGAGGGCGGTCGCCGCGCCGTAGTCGCCCCCGAGACTGTTCGCGAACGCGTAGTTGTAGATCATCAGCAGCACGGTGACCGTCGAGTTCGCCGGTCCTCCTCCGGTGAGCAGGAAGGGCTCGAGGAACACCTGCGCGGTCGCGATGATCTGCAGGATCATCGTGATGAACAGCACCCCGCGCAGCTGCGGGAGAGTCACGTGCCAGATCTTGCGCCAGATGGACGCCCCGTCGACGGATGCGGCGTCGTACAGCTCCGGCGGAACGCTGGCCAGCGCTGCGAGGTAGATGATGATGGTCGCTCCGGCCCCGGCCCAGGTCGCCTGCAGCACGAGCGATGGCATGGCCGAGGCCGCCGACTGTATCCAGGGCTGAGGGCCGATGCCGACCCAGCCGAGGATCGTGTTGAACACCCCCGTGGAGCTTCCGTCGTAGAACAGCTTCCACAGCAGCACGGAGACCACCGGCGGTATGACGACCGGCAGGTAGGCGAGCGCGCTGAAGATGCCTTTGCGTCGCCGCACCTCATTCATCAGCACGGCGGCGACGAGAGGCACCGGGTAGCCGAAGACGAGGGCGAGACCGGCGAAGTAGAGCGTGTTCAGCACAGCCGTCGGCAGCAGCGGGTCACTGAGCACATAGGCGAAGTTGTCCCAGCCGACGAAGACGGGTGCGCTGACCAGATTGGTCTTCTGCACGCTCATCACGACCGAGCGGACGATCGGATACCAGGAGAAGACGCCGAAGATGAGGAACATCGGCAGCAGGAGGATCACCGTGTGATGACCGCCCTGGCGAAGCCACGTGAGCGGAGTGCGACGGCCCGACTCGGGACCGAATCCCGGCTGCGTGCGCATGACGGACATGGGACGGCCTTTCAGATCCGGCCGCTGGAGGCTGTTCGGCCTCCAGCGGCCGTCGGTCGGAGTCTCAGCTGCGGTCGAGCAGCTGCTGGGCGCTGTTGTTCGCGGCGTCGAGCAGCTTCTGGATGTCGGCGTTGCGGTCGGTCAGCACCGCCTGCAGCACGGGGTCGAGCAGCGCATAGATCGCCTGGGTCTGATTCGGCATCTCATTGACCAGGGTCTGGTCGAACATGTTGTCGATGTAGTGGGTCATCTGATCCTGCGGCACGTTGATGTACGGTTCGATCCAGGACTGCTGCTTGTCGTAGGTCTCCTTGTCGAAGATCGGCAGCTGCGGGACGCCGACCGGCTGATCCGTCTCCACCATGATCTTCGCGTTCGCCACGGCCGCGTCCTCGTCGACCAGGCGCTGCAGGTAGAAGAAGTCGATCCATTTGACCGCGGCCGCCTGGGTGTCGGCATCGGCTTTGGAGTTCACTGCGGCGAGCGTGCCGCCGCCGAGGACACCGGCGTCCTTCGCATCCGCCACAGGGAGCGTGGTCAGGCCGTAGATGTCCGGATCCACATCCGCCTGCTGCACCAGCTGGGTGTAGTTGTCCGCACCCTTGATGAACATTCCGATCTTCCCGGCGGCGAAGTCCTGGTTGATGGATTTGCCGACGTAGATGAAGTTCGCGCCCATCGAATCGTCGTCCCAGCGCATGCGGTGCAGATACTCGAGCGCCTCCGCCGTCTCCCTGCCGTTCACGGTCGAGACCGCTGCGCCGCCCTTCGCCTCCTGCAGGCGCCCGCCGAGCGTGTACGTCATGGTGCTGACGATCCAACCGCCGGTGTTCGCGCTGCTCATGCTGGCGAAGCCGGCCTGACCCGTCGCATCGGAGATCGCCTTCGCATCCGCAATGACCTCCGCCCAGCTCGTGGGCGGCTGGTCGGGGTCGAGTCCGGCCTGTCTGAAGAGCTCGCGGTTGTAGTGCAGCGCCTGACCGTAGATCGAGACGGGCACTGCGAGCACGTCACCGGCCGCGTTCTGCCCGGCGGCCAGCACCGTCGGGTTGAAGTTGTCGAAGTAGGGCAGTTCGGCGACCAGCGCGCTGATGTCTGCGACCTGACCCTGCTCGATCAGGCCCTTTCCGTCGGTCACCGGAACGGTGAAAACATCGGGGAGCGTCCCGCCGGAGAGCTCTGCCGCGAAGGTCGTCCCCGTCCACGTGTACTCGCGGGTCTTCACATGGATATGGGGATACTCGTCCTCGAACGCCGCGATCTGCTTCTCGATAGAGTCCAGGGCGGGAGCGGCCAGGCCGGCGTCGATGGCGACGACGAGGTCGACATCTCGAGTGGCGTTCGGATCGTCGTCCGACGGCGAAGGCGCCGCGGGCGCGCATCCGCTGACGAGTGCGATCGTCGCTGCTGCGGAGAGCGCGCCGAGCGCGCCTCGATGGATTGACATCATCGTCATCTCTTTCTTCGCCGGGATCGGCGTTCGGTGAAGTGTGGGGGACGTGGTACGGGTTTCAATCGTCCCATCACATGCAACCAGGTCTCATGTGATGAGTTGAAAGTAGTGGCTCCTTCATCACGTGTCAAGAGTCCTGACCGCCGGGAGTCCCGCTCAGTCACCTCGCAGCGCTGCGGACGACTTCGCGGCAGCCTCGACGACGGCCGAGGCGAACTCCTCCGCGCGCGGGGTGACGCGGTACGCCGGACCGGAGATGCACATGGCGGCCACCGGCTTGCCCGCGGCATCGATGATCGGCGCGGCGAAGCGCGAGACCCCGTCTCCGGCGTCGTGATCGGCCCAGCCGCGATCGCGGGCGTCATCCAGCTCGCGCTGGATGGTCGCGATCTCCGCACGGGAGAAGACGATCTGCGCACCCGCCGCGGACAGCGCCAGCGCCTCGGCGCGCTCCTCCGGGCCGAGCAGCGCGAGCGCCGCACGGCCCGCGGCCGTCTCATGGACGAGCCGCTCCGTGGTCGAGAGGTTCGAGCGCACCACCTGCGATGAGGGGATGTAGTCGACGAACTGCATGTAGCCGCCGTCGAGCACGGCGAGGTGCACCTCTTCATCGAAGGCCGCGTGCATCGACTCCAGGTGCGGCCGTGCCACGATCAGCAGGTCCTCGATATCCGAGTAGCCCGCCGTGAGCCGGCTGAGCTTGCTGGTGAGGCGGTAGCGACGGTAGGTGTCCTGGCGCACATAACCGGCATCGCGGAGGAAGGCCAAGATGCGCGAGGTGGTGGACTTGTCCAGCCCCGTCTCCACGGCGATCTCCTTGACGCCGACACCCCGTCTGCTGGAAGAGCGCGCCACGGCCTCCAGGATGCCCAGCCCGCGCAGCAGCATGTTCGCGGGCGGTGACGACGTCGGGGATTCGGTCTCGTCGACTTCTGCCATGAAGTCATTCCCTTCGTGAGGGGCCGGTGTTGACAGCTCGTCCTTCGGCCAATAACATCATCCTACGACATGCAACGCAGTTTCATAGGGTGAAACTCAAAGGCAGTCAGTCATCAGCTATTCCGAGGAGCAGTGTCGCATGAACAGCGAGACCACGACCACCCCGTTGCACGACGGGAACACCATCCCACGAATCGGTCTCGGCGTGCTCCGCGTCGGCGCCGACGACGCGCAGCGCTCGGTGCGCACCGCGATCGAGAGCGGTTATCGCTCCATCGACACCGCCGCCGTCTACGGCAACGAGGACGGCGTCGGACGCGGCATCCGGGAGTCCGGCGTTCCGCGCGAGGACATCTTCCTCACCACCAAGGTGTGGAACACGAACCACGGCTACCGGGAGGCGCTGGACGCGTTCGACAAGAGCGTCGATCGTCTCGGCGTCGAATACGTCGACCTCTACCTCATCCACTGGCCGATGGTCAGCGTCGGCCGCATCCCGGAGACATGGCAGGCGCTGCAGGAGATCAAGAAGCAGGGTCGCGCGCGCTCCATCGGCGTCTCGAACTTCCTCGTCCCCCATCTGGAGCAGCTGGCAGCCGACTCCGATGAGCTGCCCGTCGTCAATCAGATCGAGCTGCACCCGCACATGCAGCAGAACGAGCTGCGCGCCTATCACAGCGCGCACGGGATCGTCACCGAGGCGTGGAGTCCGCTCGGGCAGGGGCAGGTGCTCGCCGACCCCGCCTTGCAGCGGATCGCCGAGGCGCACGCGCGCTCGGTCGCCCAGATCGTCCTGCGCTGGCACGTTCAGCTGGGCAATGTCGCCATCCCGAAGTCCTCGAACCCGGAGCGGATCCGGCAGAACCTCGACGTCTTCGACTTCTCACTCACCGCCGATGAGATGCAGGCGATCGCCGACATCAACCAGGACCGCCGCATCGGATCGCACCCGGATTCCCCGCCCCGGAACGGGCTCCCCTACGACGACTGACCCGACGCCACGGACAAGGACCCACAATGACCAGGCTGATCAACGACGCGCAGCGCTTCGCCGGCGAGTCCCTCACGGGCTTCGCCTCCGCGCACGCGGACCGTGTGCGTCTCGTGCCCGACGACGGCGTCACCCGCGCCGGCGGGCCGGGAGAGGGTTCCTCGGTCGCCATCGTCATGGGAGGCGGTGCGGGCCACTACCCCGCCTTCCTCGGCTGGGTGGGCTCCGGGCTCGCCCACGGCGCCGTCACCGGCAACATCTTCTCCTCTCCGTCGGCCTCGCAGGTCGTCCGCGTGGCCGACGCGGCAGCCGAGGGGCGGGCGGTGCTCTTCCTCCCCATCAACTATGCGGGAGACATCCTGCACTTCTCCGAGGCCCGTGATCGGCTTCTCGCCGAGGGCCGTGAGGCCAGGCTGGTCGCCATCGCGGACGACATCGCCTCGGCCGCTCCGGATGCCGCAGCGCAGCGCCGCGGCATAGCCGGCAGCTTCCTCGTGGCCAAGATCGTCGGTGCGGCGGTCGAGACCGGTGCCGATATCGATGAGGCCGAGCGCATCGCCCGCCGCGCGGTGAGCACCACCCGCTCCCTCGGTCTGGCTTTCAGCGGCTGCACGCTCCCCGGTGCCGCGGGCCCCAACTTCGAGGTGCCGGACGGGCAGATGGCGCTCGGCCTGGGCATCCACGGCGAGCCGGGACTCCGGATGCTGAAGCTGGAATCCGCCGATCAGGCTGCGGACGTCCTCGTCGACGGACTGTTCGAGGAGCGCGCCCCCGTCGCCGGTCAACGGGTCGCCGTCCTCGTCAACGGGCTCGGCGCGACGAAGTACGACGAGCTGAACGTGCTCTTCGCCCGCATCCGGACGCGCATCGAGTCCGTCGGCATGATCCTGGTCGCCCCCGTGGTCGGCGAGCTGGTCACGAGCCTCGACATGGCGGGGGTCTCGCTCTCGATCGGGTACCTGGACGATGAGCTCGAGCAGCTGTGGACCGCGCCCGCACATGCCGTCGCGTTCACCCGAGCGCAGTCGGCCCCGACGTCGGCGGCGTCCACCGCCGCACGGGAACTCCGCGCATCCGTCGCCGGCCCTGCGGCCGTCGCGCCCGCGACCCCCGGCTCGCACGCCCTCGCGGCACGCCTTGTCGAGGCGCTGGCCGAGGCCGCGGTCGAACTCGCCGAGCGGTCCGAGGAGCTCGCGCGGCTGGACGCCGTCGCCGGCGACGGCGACCACGGCGCGTGCATGCAGCGCGGCTCGGGCGCCGCCGCCGAGGCGGCCGCATCCGCCGCCGACCACGGCGCGGGGGCGGGCAGCGTGCTGCGCGCGGCAGGCGAGGCCTGGTCCGATGTCGGCGGCGGCACGTCGGGCGCGCTGTGGGGTGCCGGACTGCACGCGGTCGGTTCCGTGCTCGGCGACGACCGCGACCTCGACGCGCGGCTCATCCGCGACGCGGTGGATCGCTTCGCCACGACGGTGGCCGAGCGGGGCGGTGCCGAGACGGGCGACAAGACGATGCTGGATGCGATCATCCCCTTCGCCACGACGTTCACCCGGGCCGTCGACGCCGGCACGGCGCCGGCCCGGGCCTGGCACTCTGCGGCGCAGGCCGCCCGCACCGGGGCGGAGCGCACCGCCGACATCGTCGCCCGCCGCGGGCGTTCCCGCACGCACGGCGACGCCTCGCTGGGCACGCCCGATCCGGGAGCGGTCTCGTTCGCCATGCTCGTGACGCGGCTGGACCCGGGTGCCGACGCGGTGAACACGCACGGAGCGCTGCGATGAGCACCGGCACGCGCGTCCTCATCGGCCCCGACGCATCACCGTGGCTCCGTGAGGCTGTTCTGGCCGCGGACGCGATCGTCGTGGACGATCCGCAGCTGGCGCAGGCGGTCGTCTGGCGCGGCTCCGACCACGAAAGACTGGCGCGGCTCCTCGACGAGGCCCCGAATGCCGCCCTGGTACAGCTCGGGGCCGCGGGCACCGACGCCTGGGCGCCCACCGGCCTCTTCGACGACGGCCGGATCTGGGCCAGCGCGAAGGGCGCGTACTCCGAGGTCGTGGCCGAGCACGCCCTCGCCCTCACCCTCGCCCTCCTGCGGGAGCTGCCGCGATTCGTCCGCGCTGACGGCTGGCTCCCGCAGGCCGGGACCAGCCTCTTCGAGCGCACCGTGCTCGTCCTCGGCGCCGACGGCGGCATCGGACGCGAGTTCATCCGCCTCGTCGCCCCGTTCCGGCCCCGCGTGCTCCGCGGACTCCGGCACGCCGTCCTCGATGAGGACGACCGCACCCTCCCGCTCGACGAGGCACTCGCGGAGGCGGATGTCGTCGTCCTCGCGACCCCGCTGACCGAACGCACCCGCGGGCTGCTCGATGCTCGCCGCTTCGCGTCCATGCGCCCGACCTCGATCGTCATCAACGTGGCGCGCGGTGGCGTCATCGACACCGATGCCCTCGTGGAGGCCCTTTCGACCGGACGGATCGCCGGGGCGGCGCTCGATGTCACCGACCCCGAGCCCCTCCCCGGCGGACACCCGCTGTGGAGCGCGGAGAACTGTCTGATCACGCCGCACACCGCGAACACGCTCGAGATGCTCGAGCCCCGACTGGCCCAGCGGATCACGGAGAACCTTCGACGGTTCGCCTCGGATCTGCCCCTGATCGGCGTCGTCGACGCCGCCAAGGGCTATTAGGGCTCCGCTGCACCGAACCCCAAGAGAGAAGGACGAAGTCAATGAAGAGTTCACTGATCCGAGGACGGGGCCTGACCCGGCTCGTGGCCGTGGCGGCCGCGGTCGCACTGGCCGTCGGCCTGACCGGCTGCGGCGGCGGATCCGCCGCGAACACGGCGGACGGCGACGCACCCGCCGAGCTGTCCATCGGCTATGCGTTCGCACCCGAGACGTTCGATCCGATCTACGCCATCGCGGGTGCGCAGGCCAGTGCGCACATCCACGCCATCTACGGTGCGCTCATCGAACGCGACGCGGACGGCGTCGAACGGCCGGGAATGGCCGAGTCGTGGGAGTGGGTGGACGCCCGGACCCTGACCTTCACCCTCCGTCCCGATCTGACCTTCACCGACGGGGAGGCCTACGACGCCGCCGCGGTGAAGAAGTGGATCGACTACGGTCGCACCGCCGAGAACACGCCCTACACGAACCTCAGCGCCGTCGAGGAGGTCGTCGTGGACGATCCGCTCACCGTGACGCTGCATCTGAGCCGGCCGGATCCACGTCTGACGAAGTTCTTCGTCGGACACATGGGTGCGGTCCCGAGCCCCGCAGCGATCGACGCGGGCGATCTCGGCATCCACCCCGTCGGCGCAGGGCCGTACGTCCTCGACAGCGACAAGACGGTGATCGACAACACGTACACGTACGTGAAGAATCCCGACTACTGGAATGCCGACGCCATCGACTTCGACACCCTCGTGATCAAGATCTACGCGGATGCCAACGCCATGTACAACGCGCTCGTCTCCGGCCAGGTCGATGTCGGGTACGGCAACGGCAGCAACTTCGCGGCGGCCCAGTCCAGCGGTCTGGAGATCTTCTCGCAGCCGCAGAACGCCAACGGCATCTCGCTGTATGACATCGACGGAGTCAACGTGCCCGCCCTCGCGAGCCAGCAGGTCCGCCAGGCGCTGAACTACGCCGTCGACAAGCAGAGCATCATCGACACGGTCTTCCAGGGGCAGGGCGTCGCCAGCTCGCTCGGGTTCACTCCCGGCAGCGGTCCGGGTTACGACGAGTCGCTGCTGGACTACTACGGGTACGATCCCGCGAAGGCGAAGAGCCTGCTCGCGGATGCCGGCTACGCCGACGGGTTCTCGTTCGACGCCGTCACGCTCGCCAAGGACCAGCCGATGGCGGAAGCCGTCGCCGGCTACCTGGACGCCGTGGGAGTCACGATGAATCTCATCGTGCGCGCTCCGGGAGAGACGGCCAACACCGACATCGGCAAGTACGACGCCGCTGCCGCCGCGATGGGTCTGGCCGACTCTTTCGCCACACCGCCGAACCTGTGGCTGGGGCCGGCGAGCGCCACGAACCAGCGCGGCCACGAGGACCCCGACATCCGCAGGCTCTACGACCAGGCGGTGAACAGCATCGGCCAGGAGCAGATCGATCTCATGAACCAGATCGCGCAGATCTCCGTGGAGCGCGCCTACGGGATCCAGGTCGGATATGTGAACTCACTCACCTACTTCCACGGTGACAAGGTCGCGAACGTCATGGTGCTGCCGGCCCACGGCGGTCCGTACATCCTCGAGGGCCTCGACAGGCCGTAGTCCTTCCCGGGCTGCTCCCGCACATGCGCGAGCAGCCCGGCCACCCTTTCGTGAGGAGACCACATGCTCGTCTACGCGTTGAAGCGTCTGGCGTACTCGGTGCCGATGCTGTTCGGCGTCTCGTCCCTCGCCTTCCTGCTGCTGAACATGCTCCCCTCGGACATCGCCCAGCTGAAGGCGGGTGAGGACGCGACGCCCGAGATCATCGCAGGCATCCGGGAGAGCATGGGACTGAACCGTCCGCTGCACGAGCGCTACATCGAGTGGCTCGGCGGGCTCCTGCACGGCGATCTCGGAACCTCCTGGCACAACGGCCAGACCGTGCTCAGCGGCATCCTCGCCACCGCCCCCGTCACCCTCTCCATCGTCGTGCTGTCGATGCTGCTCGCCATGATCCTCGGCATCCCGATCGGCGTCATCGCCGCACTGCGCGGCGGACGCCTGGATCGCGCACTCGTGAGCAGTACCGTCGTCGCGCTGGCCATCCCCAATTTCTGGCTCGGCCTCATGCTCGTCCTGGCGTTCTCCCTCACCCTGCAGTGGCTGCCGGCGACCGGCTACGTCCCGCTCGAAGCGAACCCGGCGCTGTGGCTGCGCCACCTGACGCTGCCGGTCATCGCCGTCGCCTCCGTATCGGTGTCATCGATCGCCCGTCAGACGCGCTCGGCGATGATCGAGAACCTCAGCAGAGACTACGTGCGCACGCTTCGTGCGTCCGGGATGCGGGAGGTCTCGGTCGTCTACAAGCACGCGCTGCGCAACGCCGCCGTGCCGATCCTCACCACGTTCGGCATCCAGTTCGTCAACCTCTCCGGAGGATCGATCATCGTCGAGCAGGTGTTCGCGGTCCCCGGCATCGGACAGTTCACGATGACCGCCCTCGCTCGCAACGACGTCCCGGTCGTGCTCGGCATCCTGGTCGTCACCGCCGTCGCCGTCGTCGTCATCAACCTCCTCGTAGACCTGATGAACTCCGCCGTGAATCCGAAGGTGCGCACATGACCGCCGAGACGAACCCTCTGACGACGACCCTGGCCGCCCGGCCCACCGGCAAGGTGCGCAGGACCGGGGTGACCCGCCGTATCCTCCGGCGCCCGGGAGCGGTGCTCTGCCTGGCATGGATTGCCGCTGTCCTCATCGGCAGCATCGTGTTCCGCGCATTCGACATCGGGCAGCCGCTCAAGCAGGACCTGGCGAACTCTCTGAAGCTGCCCGGCGCCGATCACCTGCTGGGCACGGACCTGCTCGGTCGGGATGTGTTCTCGCGACTGCTGTACGGCGGCTGGGAGACGATACTCGGCGCGGCGATCGCCGTCGTCATCGCGATCGCCCTCGGCACCGCTCTCGGGCTCGCAGCGGGATACGTCGGCGGCGCCGTCGACGCCGTCGCGAACTGGATCCAGGACATCCTCATCACCCTTCCGGCGATCCTCGTCCTGCTCGCGGTCGCGACGGTGATGGGCAACAACATCTGGGCCGCGATGGTCGTGCTCGGCTTCCTCATGTCCGCGTCCTTCATCCGCCTCGTGCGCGCATCGACTCAGTCGGCGCGGGAGGAGCTGTATGTGGACGCCGCCCGCGTCGCCGGCCTCAGCGGCCCGCGGATCCTCGCCCGCCATGTGCTGCCCAACGTGATCGCGCCGGTGGTGATCCAGGGCTCCGCTGCGCTGGGTACCGCACTGGTCGTCCAGGCGGGGCTCGGATTCCTCGGTCTGGGAGCACCGCCTCCGATTCCGAACTGGGGCGGCATGATCTCCGAGGCGGCCCAGGCGATGAACATCCAGCCCTGGCTGCTCATCCCCTCAGGGATGATGATCGTCCTCACGGTGCTGGCCCTCAACCTCCTCGGCGACTACCTGCGCGACGAGCTGTACGCCTCGCGCTCCAACGCCTCGGACAGCGTGAAGACGAAGACGAGGACGCGTGCGTCCCGCGTGCCTGCCCCGGCCGGCGACCTTCTCGAAGCCGACCCGGACGCACTGGCGACCGCCACCGACCTGACAGTGTCCTTCCCCCGGGACGGCGAGATGGTGCCCGTGGTCAGCGGCGTGAGTTTCTCGATCTCCCGCGGCGACATCGTCGCACTCGTCGGCGAATCAGGATGCGGCAAGACGATGACCGCGCTCGCGCTCATCGGCCTGATCCCGAAACCGGGCGTCGTGACCGGCGACCTGGTCGTGGCCGGGCAGAGGGTCTCCGACTCGCCGCGCTCCTTCGCCGGACTGCGCGGATCTCGGATCGCTCTCATCTCCCAGGAGCCGATGGTGGCGCTGGATCCCTCGTTCACGGTCGGCAGCGTGCTGCGCGAGGCGCTGCGCGGGCACGGCATGCGCCGCGCGGACACGCGAGCCCGCGCCGCCGAGCTGCTCGCGATGGTCGGTATCCCGCGCGTCGACGAGGTGCTGCGCTCCTACCCGCATCAGCTCTCCGGCGGGATGGCGCAGCGGGTCGCGATCGCTCTCGCCCTCAGCGGTGATCCCGACCTGCTCATCGCGGATGAGCCGACGACCGCGCTGGATGTGACCGTGCAGGCGGAGATCCTCGACCTGCTGCGGGACCTGCAGCAGCGCACGGGGATGGGGCTGCTGCTGATCACGCACGACCTCGGCGTCGTCGCCGACATCTGCACCCGCGCGATCGTGATGTACGCCGGCGAGATCGTCGAGGAAGCCGACATCGAACCGCTCTTCGACGCGCCGCAGCACCCCTACACCGCCGCCCTCATGGCGTCGACGCCCGTGCTCGACGCCGTCGCCGATCTGCAGGGCATCCGCGGAATCGTCCCGTCTCCGAGCGATTGGCCGGCGCACTGCCGATTCGCCGCGCGCTGCGAGTTCGCCACCGAGGCCTGCCGGAGTGCGCCGATCTCGCTGGGATCGACAGGGCACGGCCACACTGTGCGGTGCGTTCGCGCGGCGGAGCTCGACCTGCAACCACCCGCCCTCGTCGGAGCAGAATCATGACCCCTGAACAGATCTTCCCGGCCGTGCCGGAGACCGCCGAGATGCCGAAGCTGCTCGAGATCACCGACCTCTCGGTGGATTACCGCGGTCGCCGCCGACGCTGGAACCGTGTGATCGATCGCGTGGAGATCAGTGTGGGCGCCGGCGAGACGGTCGGCCTGGTCGGTGAATCCGGGTCGGGGAAGTCGACGATCGGCCGCGCGGTCCTCGGACTCGCGCACGTCGCCACCGGCTCGATCGCGTTCGAAGGCCGGGAGATCGCACACCTGTCCCGCCGGAAGCGCTCCGCACTGGCATCCGATCTGCAGGTCGTCTTCCAGGACCCGTACAGCTCTCTGAATCCGGCGATGCCGATCGGACGGATCCTGCAGGAGCCGCTGCGGGTGACGCAGAAGATGAGTGCGGCGCAGTCGTCCGCACGCGTGCGGGACCTGCTGCAGCGCGTCTCTCTGCCGCCGGACGCCGCCGACCGCTACCCGAGCGCCTTCTCCGGCGGCCAGCGCCAACGGGTCGCCATCGCGCGTGCGCTGTCGATCGATGCGAAGCTCATCGTCTGCGACGAGTCCGTCAGTGCCTTGGACGTCTCCACCCAGGCGCAGATCATCAATCTGCTCAAGCAGCTTCAGGATGAGCTCGGAGTCGCGTACCTGTTCATCTCGCACGACATCGCCGTCGTGCAGAACATCTCCGATCGCATCGTCGTGCTGTACCGCGGTCGGGTGATGGAGCAGGGACCGGCCGATGCCATCACCCGCAGGCCGCTGCACCCGTACACGCGCGTGCTGCTCGATGCGGCGCCGGTCCCCCACCCGCGGCTGCAGCGGAGCAGACGCGGGTCCCGAATGGTGGCCGCTCCCGCTCAGAGCACCGGCGACACCCGCGTCACCGTCGACGCCTGCCCGTTCGCCCCGCGCTGCCCGATGGCCGAAGCAGTCTGCTTCGAGCGGCGCCCGGCTGCGGTCCGGCACGGCGGTGCGACCGTGGAGTGCCACCTCTACGACGGGGGATCCGGCCACAGTCGCGCCGGTTCAATAGATCCGAGCATCGGCATCCGGTCATCCCAGAGTCATACCCCGACCCCCGTGGTCCCAGAGAAGGAGAGCAAGAATGCGCATTGAACCGACGAGGCAGGAGATCATCTCCGTCACGCCGCTGTGGAAGGGGGAGCGATTTCCCAACGGACGTCCGCGGGTCGGCGACGACGTGCTGGAGCGTCTGCGCGGCATCAGCGTCGAGCAGGCCTGGAAGCCCATGAAGCACGAGGGCTACGAGCACCAGTTCGTCGGAGACTGGCGCGAGACCAACCCGGGCAAGCAGTTCATCGGCCGCGCGGTGACCGCCCAGTTCGTGCCCTACCGCCCCGACTTCGACGCCATCGTGCTCGCGGCGGGACGCGAAGAGGGCCGATCCGGCGGCGAGGTCGTCAAGCAGAACTGGTGGGTGGTCGAGTCCCTCGAAGAGGGTGATGTCATGGTGGTGGACATGTTCGACAAGATCGAGGGCGGAACCTTCGTCGGCGACAACCTGGCCACCGCCGTCGCCACGCGCTCCAAGGTCGGCGCCGTCATCCAGGGCGGCATCCGGGATGCGGGCGGCATCTCCGAGCTCACCGAGATCAACATCCTGCACCGCGGCTCTCACCCCACCGGCATCGCCGATGTCACGATCGCGGGATTGAACACCGCGGTCCGCATCAGCGGAGTCACGGTGCTGCCCGGCGACGTCGTCATCGCCACGCCGAACGGCGTGACGTTCATCCCGCCTCACCTCGCCGAGATCGTGGCGACGCACAGCGAGGACACCCGCCTGCGCGACATCTTCGGCAAGTCGCGTCTGGCCGATCGCGTCTATTCCAGTGCCGAGATCGACATCCCCCGCTGGGGCGACGTCGTCCAGGCCGACTTCGAACGCTGGCGCGAGAGCGTCCAGTGACCACGGCCGAACAGAACCCGAAAGGCAGAAGACTGTGACCGACACAGGGCTTGAGAACCTCATCAACACGCACGCCCGCTCGAGTGATCTGAGGATCACGGACGTCAGGATCGCGAAGCTCGAGGGCGTGCCGATGCGGCACACCATCATCCGCATCGACACCAACCAGGGGATCGTGGGCTGGGGAGAGGCGCGAGACCAGTCCAGCGCCACCTTCGTTCTGATGCTCAAGAGCCGACTCGTCGGAGAGAATCCCTGCAACGTGGAGATGCTGTTCCGCAAGATCCGTCAGTTCGGTGGCCCCGGCCGTCAGGGCGGCGGCGTCTCGGGCATCGAGATGGCGCTGCTCGATCTCGCCGGCAAGGCCTACGACATCCCCGCGTACATGCTCGCCGGGGGGAAGTACCGCGACGAGATCCTCACCTATGCCGACACCGAGTCCCGTGCCGACCCGGAGGAGATGGGCCGCACGCTCCTCGCCCGCCAGGAGCAGGGCTTCACCATGGTGAAGATGGACATCGGCCTCTCGCTCATCTGGGATGTGCCCGGCGCCGTGATCGCCCGGCCGAGGGAGCGCAGCCGGCATCCGAAGGACCTGCCCTTCACCATGCATCCGTTCACCGGCACGCACATCACCGCCATCGGCGTGGACTACATCGCCGACTACGTCAAGCGCGTCCGCGACGTCGTCGGGTACGAGCTGCCCATCGCCGCCGATCACTTCGGATACATGGACGTCGACTCCTGCATCCGGGTAGGGCGCGCGCTTGAGCCCTACGCGCTGGAGTGGCTCGAGGACATGATCCCCTGGCAGTTCACTCAGCAGTGGCGTCAGCTCACCGAGGCGATCGCCACGCCGACCTGCACGGGCGAGGACATCTACCTCGCCGAGGGGTTCAAGCCCCTGCTCGACGCGCAGGCCATCCGGGTGGCGCACCCCGACCCGGCATCGGCCGGCGGCATCCTCGAGACCAAGAAGATCGGCGACCTCGCCCAGGGCTACGGCGTGCCGATGGCGCTGCACCTGGCCGCCACGCCGATCGCGACGATGGCATGCGTCGCCATCGGGGCCGCCACCGAGAACTTCCTCGCGCTGGAGTTCCATGCGGCCGATGTCCCGGGCTGGAGCGACCTGGTGACCGGGCTGCCGAACCCGATCATCCAGGACGGCCACATCACGGTGCCCGACGCTCCCGGTCTCGGCTTCGGCGATATCGACGAAGAGGCCTTCCGTCGGCATTCGGATGCGAAGGACCCGGGGTTCTTCGAGCCGACCGACCAGTGGAACGACGAGTGGAACTACGACCGGCAGTGGGGCTGAGCCGCCGGCGGCATCCGGGCCTCGTCCCGGAGTCATCCCGGCATCGTCCCCGGATAGACAGAACCGGCCCCGGCGCAATGCCGGGGCCGGTTCGATCCGCTTGTGTCAGAGCGGGCGGATGTTCATCGCCTGCATGCCCTTGGGGCCGCGCTCAGCGTCGAACTCCACCTTCTGGTTCTCGGTGAGCTCCTTGAATCCGGACGATGCGATCGCCGAGAAGTGAGCGAAGAGATCGGCAGAGCCGTCATCGGGAGCGATGAAGCCGAAGCCCTTCTCCGAGTTGAACCATTTCACAGTGCCAGTGGCCATGTGTTTTCTTCTTCCTGTTGTTATGGCCGTCGAGACGGCCGGGTGCGCCGCGCCGGAACGTCCGACGGGCACGATTCCCGTGAGACGGGTACGTGGGGGGGCGATCGCATGCGCCGGATCCGGCGCGCGATACGCGTGGGGCGATGGTGACTGTCGCCCGGGGTGAGAGAGATTCACCGGGCCTCCGGAGTGGAGGACACGTCAGCGTAACATGCCCACCTGAGAGAACGTGTTTCGCCGGGACTAGGCTCACCTCATGAGCATCGATCTCGAGGCGCTGTACATCGACCTGCACAGCAATCCCGAGCTGTCTTTCCAGGAGACCCGCACCGCCGGCATCGCCGCCGCGCACCTGCGGGAGCTGGGACTCGACGTGCACGAGGGAATCGGCAGGACCGGCGTGGTCGGTGTGCTCGCCAACCCTGCGACGGGCTCAGGGACCCGGGGTCCGGTGGTCTGGGTGCGCGCCGACATGGACGCGCTGCCGGTGACCGAGGAGACGGGTCTCCCCTACGCTTCGACCGCCGTCGGCGTCGACCCCGACGGTGAGACCGTGGGCATCATGCACGCCTGCGGTCACGACATGCATGTGACCGCGATGATCGGCGCAGTCGAGCGACTGGTCGCCGAGCGGGCTCAGTGGTCGGGCACGCTCGTGGTGATCATCCAGCCCGCCGAGGAGTACGGCGAGGGGGCGCGAGCGATGCTCGACGACGGCGCGCTGAACCGCTTCCCCCGGCCCGATGTCGTGCTCGGTCAGCACGTGGGACCACTGCCCGCCGGCGTGATCGGCGTGCGTCCGGGACCACAGATGTCGGCGTCCGACGGGCTGAAGGTGGTGCTGCACGGCCGCGGCGGCCACGGTTCGCGCCCGGAGTCCACGATCGACCCGATCGTGATGGCCGCGTCGACGATCATGCGCCTGCAGACCGTCGTCTCCCGCGAGGTCGCGGCGGGCGACCCGGTCGTCGTGACGGTCGGGTCGGTCCATTCGGGCACGAAGAACAACATCATCCCGGCGGATGCCACGCTGCAGCTGAGCATGCGCTACCCGGACGACCAGATGCGGGTGAAGGTGCTCGAGAAGGTGGAGCGGGTGATCCGCGCCGAGTCCGCGGCATCCGGAGCCGAGCGCGAGCCCGACATCACCACGCTGCACACCCTTCCCGCCACGATCAACGACGCCGATGCCACGGCCCGAGCGACGGCCGCGTTCCGCGCGGCGTTCGGCGAGCAGGCGGTCATCGACCCCGGACTGATCACGGGCAGCGAGGACGTCTCGTGGTTCGCTCGGGATGCCGGAGTGCCGCTGGTGTTCTGGTTCTGGGGCGGCGTCGATCCCCG
>Ga0160443_100189_pt1 | contig 81533 bp, 71 predicted proteins | sample HID1972I_E1MG_FD_108244 | JGI IMG/M metagenome (GOLD analysis project Ga0160443, IMG submission 108244) | Enriched pill bug-associated microbial communities from UW Madison campus, WI, USA - HID1972I_E1 MG | ecosystem: Host-associated > Arthropoda: Insects > Digestive system > Unclassified ... | reverse complement strand
CGGTAACCGACATGTACGCTGGTGTTGCCATGGGGTGCTCTCCTTGCGGAATAATTTAAGGTGCCCGGGAGGCGAAATCGCCCGGTGGGTGGCTGACTGTTATCAAGGAGCGTGCCAACAAATGCGCCGCCCTTACGGGCCGGGGTGATGGCGGTTTTTTGCGGGCGGACTGGCGAAAAAAACGGAGAGACCAAGGCGAAAGTGCGCAAGAAGTTGCGCAGTACTGCGCAACTTCTTGCGCACTTGGCTGCAGACCTTGTGCGACGTGGCTTTCAGCGGTTTTATCAGGCTTTTTTACAAAACAAGTGCGCAACTTCTTGCGCACAGTGGCTACGCGCCATCATTTGGGTCGAGGCGGCTGATTAAAACTTTTAGATCAAAAGATCGCAGCCTTCGGCAGCTCCTACATTTGGAATGTATTTTTCCTGTAGGAGTTGCCGAAGGCTGCGATCTTTTGATTTTTTAACGCGCAAATTGGGTCAGACACTCATCAATCGAACGCTGCTGCGTCGCTGCATACAACCCCAACTCATCAATGGTCGTTCGCCCCAACGCCCGCTCGAAGGCCTGCCGATTGGAGTGCTCGCCATAATGCGTCTGCGCAGCATCGCCGAGGTTCGACTGAAAAATCCCGGCCGCGCTGACCGGCAGGAAATCTTCGTACACCAGTGGCTCCGCTTTCACATGGCCATCGCGGAGCAAATCCTCCAGCGAGGTTTGCGCGAGACTACCTGTCGCGAGCCCTTTTTCCGTAGCGAAATAGCGAAAATACGCCAGCCCTTGCTCACGCATGCCTTCGACGCTGTCAGGGAACTCGCCAAAGTGCCGGGTCATCAGCGCGTTGTAGCGTGCGGCGTTGCCCTCGTTAGGGAAGTCTCCCAGTTCATCTCGTGCGGCATTCAGCAAACGGTCATACAGCGCACGGCCCTTGGGCGTCAGCGCCGCGCCGCGTTGTTCGATTTCGCCGAAGCGCGCGCTGTGGCTGCCACGGGATTTGTTCTGGTCGGTGAAGGCGACGGGCTCGTCCAGCGCCTTGAAGCTGGTCTGGCGCAACAGGATCGGACACTGCCGGCGCGGCGGGCCTTCGATGACTGCTTTCGGCGTAATGCCATGGGCCGGCATCTGTGCCTGAACGATGTCGATGTCGAGGGTGCGCGGTGTCAGGTGATTGATGTGCGGGCCTTTGAAGGCGACCACGTCGGCGATCAAGCGGTGCTGGGCGCTCAGCGTCTGGTACTGCGCAGCGGTGACCGTTGCGCTGTGATGCCAGCGAAAGGTCTCCAGTGCCTGTAGGACAAACTCCTCAGACTCGTCAGTGTTCAAGCCTCCTACCGTTTCGGCGCGTTCGATCAGTTGCAGGGCGGCAGGGGTGAAGATCGTTCGCTTGGCCAACACCGATTCGGCAAAGGCGCGCAGTTCGGGGTCTTCAATCAATTCAAGACGCAGCAACGAGGTAAACACTCGAAACGGGCTGATCTGCAGCGCGTCCTCATGCACCGCGCGAAATGCCGTGGAATGCACCGGCACACCCGCTGGCGTCAGGTCGTAGTAACCCACCGGTTGCATGCCCATCACTGCAAACAGGCGGGCGAGGGTGGCCAATTCGCTGGCGGTGCCGACGCGAATCGCCCCATGGCGTTCCATGCCCAGCCGTTCGATTTCCCCGGTGCTGTGCAGTTGTGCGGCGATCGGCGGATCGCGTTCGAGCACGTCGCGGTTGGTCTGCTCGACCAGTTCCAGCAGTGCGCCGTACAGCGGCACTTCTTCGCGGTACATGTCGGACATCGCTTTGGAGAAGCGCTGGCGGATCAGATCGGGGCTGACGAAAGGCTGCACGGTCATGAAAAAAATTCCTGCCACGGTCACGTAAAGGATGCTGGAAAAGATCGCAGCCTTCGCCGACGTCGGCAAACGAAGAATCCTACGAACTTCATTCTGCCAATGACTGATCCCGCATTCTGTCAGTGTGCCTGTTGCCCGAGAAACTGCCGATACAAGCGCGCAGTGCTTGCCGGATGTTCGACCATCGGCATGTGGCCCACGCCTTCCCAGACTTCCACCTGCAGATTGGCGATGCCTTTGCTCCAGATCGGCACGCTGCTGACGTCGATCAACCGGTCCTTGCGCCCCCAAAGCAAGAGCGCCGGGCATTTGATGTCGACCAGTTTCGGCTCCATCGGCGGGCTGGCGCGAAAATCGCGGAAGATCTCCTCGAGATCATCGCGTTGTTGTTCGTAGCGCTGCGCGATCGCGTCCAGCACCAGGCCGGGCACCCACGGCGGCGACGACATGGTCATCGCATAAAAACGCCGGAATTCCTCACGGGAGTTGATCAGGAAGGGGTTATGTCCGCGTGCCAGATGGCGTTCCATGTCGCTGGCTTCGGGTGCCGTAACTCCGGCCGGGTCGATCAATGCCACCGAGGCAATTCGCTCCGGGTAGGTCGCTGCCAGCCACGCGGCGATGTAGCCGCCCATCGAATTGCCGATGACATGCACCTTCTCCACGCCGCAGACGTCGAGGAGTTGAATCATGCGCTTGGCCTGCAACGGAATGTCGTAGCCGCCGCCAGCCTTGAAGCCGGTTTCACCGTGGCCGGCGAGGTCCGGGATGATCACCCGATACTGGCGCACAAAGTGCCGGGAAAAGCGCAGCCACAGGTTCTTGTCGGCGCTGTAACCGTGCAGCATCAGGATTGCACTGGCTGCTTCGTAAGGCCCGCCTTGCCAGGTCGAGACGCTCATTTCGGCAATTGGCACCTCGATCTTGTGCAATTTGTACAACTTGGCCTCGACGGCCATGTTCAGGTCATACAGCCAATGACCGACCGCCGGATAACTCAACCAGCTCCAGGCCACAAAAACCGCGAGGGCGACAAACAGCAAAAGCATCGACGTCTTCCTTTTACGTGTTCAGGACAGAATGTGGTCGGCCGGTTTCAGCGCCCGGGTCAAGCGGTGATAGCTGAAACTGAAGCCGGGAAACATCGCGATCACATGACCGCTCTTGCTTTGATACCAACTGTGGCAACCGCCGGACTTCCATACCGTGCGCTCCATCTCCCGATGAATCATCTCAGTGTAGGTACGTTCCGCATCACGGCGCACTTCGATGCTGCGCAAACCCTTCGCCTGCACGGTGCGAATGCAGTCGAGGATGTAGTTCATCTGCGACTCGATGATGAACAGCGCCGAGGTGTGGCCGATGCCGGTGTTGGGCCCGGTGACGATAAACAGGTTGGGGAAGTCCGGCAGGCTGGTGCCGAGATATGCGCGCGGGTATTGCGCCCAGACCTCTCTGAGTTGCACGGCGTTTTTTCCGCTGACCGGGTAGGAAATCACCCCGTCGGTGGCGTCGTAACCGGTCGACCAGACGATCAGATCAACATCGATGTGCTGACCGTCCTCGGTGTTGATTCCGGTTTCGTCAATGGAAGCGATGCCTTGCTCGCGGGTATGCAAGGTGACATTGGGACGGTTCAGCGCCGGGTAATAGGTGCTGGAAACCAGCACCCGTTTGCAGCCAATGGTGAAGTCCGGGGTGAGTTTTTCTTGCAGCACCGGGTCCGGCACCTGGCGTTTTAGAAAGCGCAGGGCGTGCTGCTGCACCATGTGAATCGCCGATTTCGAGTATTTGAACGCGATGACCCGGGTTTCGAATTGCCAGTAAATCAGCCAGCGCAACAGTTTGTAGGCGGGTTTCAGGCCGAGCAGCCAGCGTTGCAGCGGCCCGAACTGACGATCGGCGCGGGGCAGCACCCAGTGTGGCGTGCGCTGAAACACGTGTAGGTGATCGACTTGCGGCGCAATCGCCGGAATCACCTGCACGGCACTGGCGCCGCTGCCGACAATCGCCACATGTTTACCGCGGTAGTCGTAGCTGTGATCCCAATTGTTTGTATGAAAAGTCTTGCCTTGAAAGCGATCCTGGCCGGGAAAGTGCGGGATGACCGGTTGGCTCAATGGCCCAGTGGCATTGATCAGGAACTGCGCATAAAAGGTGCCTTTGCTGGCGGTGTGCACGTTCCAGCGTTTTTCCGTGTCGTCCCATTCGATGCGCTCGACATTGGCTTGCAGCTCCACACGTTGGCGCAGCCCGAATTGCTCGATGACATGCTCGGTGTAGCGGTGCAGTTCGGCCTGCCCGGCGAACATCTGCGACCAGCGGTACGGCGCAAACGACAGCGAATACAGCGGCGACGGCACGTCCACCGCCGCGCCGGGGTAGGTGTTCTGGCACCAGGTGCCGCCAAAGAAGTCCCGCCGCTCCAGAAGGCGAAAATCATCGATCCCGGCCTTGAGCAGGTTGACCGCAGCACATTGACCGCCAAAACCGCTGCCGATGATCAACACGTGATAGGTGTGCATGGGCCTCCTTCTTATAGTTGTTTTTCCATTTTGCTCCTTTCATGTATAGCCAAATATTTGCACTGCGTGCGGCCCTGATGTCGCTCTATTCAGCCCGCTGGCCGGTGATGGCTATTTAACGTCGCCCTGTTAGACTTCCAGCACATCCGTCCTGCGGTGTGCGTGATCGAGGTCCTTATGGGAAATACCGGAGGAAAGGGACTTTCATTGGCCAGGAGGCTTTATACATCGCGCATCCTCGGGTTGATTCTCGGGCTCGTGTGCGTGAGCGTGGCGATGTACTCGCTCGATCCGCCGCTGTGGGTCTGGGCGTTGATGTTCTTCAACGGCCTGGTCTGGCCGCATCTGGCGTTTCAATGGGCACGCCGCGCCCGGGTTCCTTACCACGCTGAACACCGCAATCTGTTGATCGATGCCTTTTTCGGCGGCTTTTGGCTTGCCGCCATGCATTTCAATCCGCTGCCCACTGCCACGACCATTTCAATGATGGCGATGAACAACGTCGCAATCGGTGGTTCACGCTTTCTATTGGCAGGCTCTGCGGCGCAGTTGCTCGGGGTCGGCGTCGGGCTGGTGGTGTTTGCTCCGGCATTCATTCCGCAAACCACGCCTGCACAAATGTACGCCTGTTTCCCGTTACTGCTGCTGTACCCGTTGGCGCTGGGCTGGGTCTGCTTTCGGCAGGCCTACACCCTCGGTCGGCATAAACGCGAATTGCTTGCCCTGAGCCGCACTGACAGCCTGACCGGGTTGCTCAATCACGGCGCCTGGAAGGATCAACTGGAGATCGCTTTTCAGCGTTGCAAGCGGCAGAAGCAGGGCGCAGCGATTGCATTGATCGACATCGATCACTTCAAGGCGATCAACGACACCTACGGCCATGTTGCCGGCGACATCGTGTTGCGCCAGTTGAGCAAGTTGCTCAAGCAGAACCTGCGGGCGACCGATGTGGCGGGGCGCTACGGTGGTGATGAGTTCTGTGTGATTTTGCCGGATCTGCCACTGTTCAACGCCGCGCAGGCCATGGAGGCATTGCGCGAGCGTTTCGCGATTCTGGGTTATGAGCAGAATCCGGCGTTGAAGGTCAGTTTGAGTATTGGCCTGGCGGCGTACGATCCGGCGCATGCCGACGCGACACGCTGGCTCAATGATGCCGATCAGGCGTTGTATGAAGCCAAGGCGAGCGGGCGCAACCGGGTGATCTGCAATTGCGATGGCAAGCCGCGGCGGACGTTGCTGGATTCGGTTTGAGCAATACACCACACATCCCTGTAGGAGCTGCCGAAGGCTGCGATCTTTTGATCTTGCTTTTGATTTAAAAAAACAAAGTCAAAAGATCGCAGCCTTCGGCAGCTCCTACAAGTGTTCGGTGGTGGTCAGGGAGAGGTCGCATTCGGTGTAGAGCCGCGCGCCGATGTCGGGTACGGTTAAATCCCCCCGACGCGAAACAAGGATCGCTTCATGACGTGCTCATTTTCTCGCTCCCTGCTGGCCGCCAGCCTCGGCCTGTCTCTCGCTTTCTCCGCTACTCATGCCCTCGCCGAACCGCACAAACAAGTGCTCGCTGATGCCGAACAATACCAGCCAGAAGCCCTGAAGCTGCTGGAACGGCTGGTCAATATCGACTCCGGTTCTGGCTATGAGCCCGGCCTCAAACAAGTCAGCGACATCGCTATCGATGAGTTGAAAAAACTCGGCGCCACCATCGAACTGGTGCCCAACACGCCGGAAAAATCCAACCATGTACTCGCGACGTTCAAAGGCACCGGCAAGGCGAAAATCCTGCTGATGGCGCACATGGACACGGTGTTCAAGGAAGGTTCGGCGGCCGAGCGGCCGTTTCACATCAAGGATGGTCGTGCTTACGGGCCGGGGGTGATGGATGACAAGGGCGGCATCGTCGCCGGGATCTATGCGCTGAAAGTCCTGAAAAACCTCGACTTCAAGGACTACGCGCAAATCACCTTCCTGCTCGACGCCAGTGAAGAAACCGGCTCGGACGTCGCCACCGACCTGATCAAGAAAACCGCCAAACAGCACGACGTGACGCTCAATCTGGAGCCGGGGCGCCCGGCCGATGGTTTGGTGGTGTGGCGCAAGGGCAGCGCGACGGCGTTGGTCGAGGTCAAGGGCAAAGCCGCTCACGCCGGCGTCGCACCCGAGTTGGGGCGCAACGCCGCGATGGAGGCGGCGCATCAGATTCTGCAACTGGGCAAACTCGGCGACGAGGCGAAAAAAACCACGATCAATTTCACCGTGCTCAAGGCCGGCGACCGCACCAATGTGATTCCCGATCAAGCCACGGCCAAGGCTGACGTGCGCGCGGCGGTGCCGGAGGAGTTTGACCGGATCGAGAAGGATCTGGCGCGGGTCTCGCAGGACAAATTGATTGCTGAGACGGAAGTGAAGACTTCGTTGCAGCGCGGCTTGCCGCCGATGCCGCAGACGCCCGAGTCGGATCGCCTGATGGCCATGGCTCAGGGGATCTACGGCGAGATTGGCCGCAAGTTGACCGAGGAGGGCAGTGGGGGCGCGGCGGATGCGAGTTTGTCTGCCGGGGTTGGCACTCCGACACTGGATGGTTTCGGGATTGTTGGCGGCAATATTCATACGCCGGAGGAATACGCTGAAGTGGCGAGCGTGGCACCGCGGATTTATTTGTTGTCGCGGATGATTATGGAGTTGGCCAAACCGCGGTGAGGTATCGGTCGTTTCCAGGCTCTGCGTGGGAATGCCTCAACGGACGCTCGGCGTTCGCTTTGTGTGGGACGCAGAGCGTCCCGGGCTGCATTCCCACGCGGAGCGTGGGAACGATCATTAAGCCGCGGTGAGGTGGTTTGCGGTGTGATGAGGTCGGCGGGGTGCCAGATAAATCGGCCCCTCACCCTAACCCTCCCGAAACGTCGGACCGCCCAGAGGGAGGGCTAGGGTGAGGGGCTTTTGTGAAAAGTGGAAGGCGCGGACGGCGTACAACTTTCCAAGACGTTTCCTACAACGTACCCTGTTGCCGCGTTTCGGTATCGACCCCTATAGTTCGGTGCTCTTCCTCAACACCCACTCAGAACTCAGCGACATGGCCGCCTGTGCGATGCACCAGTTTGCGGTCGTGCGCGATCTGGCCGACACCTTCGCCAGTCTCAACCTCAAGGGCATTTCCGATTGTGATCTGACGCGGGTGACCAGCGCGGTGCATCTGTTGATGCGCGAGGGCTGTGCGATTCTGAATGTGATTCAGGCGCGGGCGGTGCAGCGGGAAGAGGCTTACAAGACGCCGGTTTAGCGGTGTAGCGGCTGTTGCTATCGCGAGCAGGCTCACTCCTACATTAGATCTTCAGTGCACACAGTATTTGTGTTCAACACTGATCAATTGTAGGAGTGAGCCTGCTCGCGATGGCGTCAGCCCGGCCAATCCATCACTCCTTGACGCTCATGTATTCCTTGGCCCAGAGAATGTATTCCTCCGGTTGGGTATAGGTGTGCGTCAACTCGGTCGCGCTCAGGTCCGAAGCCTGGGTAAAAATCTGCCGCTGTTCGCGCAGGCTATCGTACGTCGCTTTGATCGCCGCAAAATAAGCGCCATGGCCATCAATGGTCACGCGTACACCGAGTTCGGCCAGACGTTTGTCATCGCGCAACGCCGGGTTGCCGTAGGTCACCAGCATCAACGGTACGGTCAGGTGTTCGGCGATTTGTTCCAACTGATCAAAATCCTGAATCCCGACCATGCAGATGCCGTCAGCCCCGGCCGCCTGATACTGGCGAGTGCGGCTGATGATTTCCTGGTTCGGCAGAATGCCGGCGTTGGTCCGGGCAATGATCGCCATTTCCGTATCGACCCGGGCTTCCAGCGCTGCGCGGATCTTGCCGACACCTTCGGCGACGGTGATCAGGTCGGTGGATTTGCGCCCGAACTGGGCAGGCAGCAAGGTGTCTTCGATGGTCAGGGCAGCGACGCCGGCGCGTTCCAGTTCGACGATGGTACGCATCACATTGAGGGCGTTGCCGTAACCGTGGTCGGCGTCGGCGATCACCGGCAGTTGGGCGACGCGGCCGATGCGGGTGGCCTGTTCGGCGAACTCGCTCAGGGTGATCAAGGCAAAGTCCGGTGCGCCCAGCACCTGCAACGAAGCGACGGAACCGCCCAGAATTCCCACTTCAAAACCCAGGTCAGCGGCAATGCGGGCGGACATCGGGTCGAACACCGAAGCGGTGTGATAGCAGGTGTCGGAGGCCAGCAGCTGACGGAAACTACGGCGCAAATCTTGATGAGAAAGCCTGGTCATACGAGTTCCACCAATACAAAGGAATGGAAAGGCTTGAGCAAATGTGTCAACGCCGAAGAATGAAAAGGCTATCACGCGAATGGGTCAAGGATCATGACGAATTTGCAAGGCTGACGTTTGCCGATGAGCGCTTTGCTGAAAGGATTAATCTGATCGGGCGAAATTTGGCCGTATTGAGGGGGCAGGTAACAGCTTGACTGCATGGATTGAGGCGGGGCGGCGGTTCAGGCCGCCACCGCCTGTCGCTGTTGATTGGGCAGCATCACCGCGCGCACCGAATTGCCCGGCTGAAGTTGCAGGCGTTGGGCGGTCATGCGGTCGATCGCCAGGCTGCTGCCGACTCGACGGGCGCGGGCGACGGTGATGCGGCAGTTTTCCAGGCGACGGTTGTGAATCAGCCACAGCGGCGCCAGGTCGTCCGGGGTGCCGAGGCTCAGGGTCAGTTCGAGGCTGTCACGCACGGTACGGATGTTGCGCAGCGGCGCTTCAATGACCGGGCCGCCATCAAAAATGTCGATATAACCTTTGTGGGCAAAGCCTTCGGCCTGAAGGATTTTCAGTGCCGGCTCGGTATTCGGATGCGCCTGCCCGATGGCGGCCTGTGCCTGTGCGGTGAGCAGGCAGGTGTAGAGGGGCTGACGCGGCATCAATTCGGCGATGAACGCCTTGTTGCCCAGCCCTGACAGATGATCGGCATGGCTGAAGTCCATCTGGAAAAAGTGCCGGCCGAGGCTGTCCCAAAATGGCGAACAACCTTTTTCATCGGCACTGCCACGCAGTTCGGCGATCATCTTCTCGCCAAACAGGTGCGGGAACTCGGCGGCGAACAGCAAGCGCCCGAGTGACAGCAGACGGCCGTTGCTGCCGGTGCGTTGATCGTGGCGCAAGAACAATGAGCACAGTTCCGATTGCCCGGTCAGTTCGTTATTGAGGAACAACGTCGGGATCTGCCGTTGAATACCCAGATCCGGCGCCGAACTCACCGTCAGTCCGACCCGATAGTTGTACCAGGGTTCGCGCAAGCCAACCGCGCCGGCCAACGCGCTGACGCCAACCACGCGCGTATCGTCGTCTTCGAGGACGAACAGATAATCGGCATCGGCGCGCTCCACTTGCTCGGCGAACGCTCGTTGCGCCCAGCGCACGCGGTGGGCCAGGCGATCTTCGTTGGCCGGCAGGGTGGTGAATCCCGGGCCGGCTTGTTGAACCAGTGTCATCAATGCAGGCAGGTCGCTGACGTTGACCGGGCGAACAATCATGCTGTAACTCCTTCTGCGCGCCTGTTCGGGCACGCTCGTTGGCTGCGGAACCGGGCGCGGTTCAAAGGGCAATCAGCCGTATCTGGCTGCCATCGGTTACGTTCAGCGCCGCACACATTGCAGGAGTGAGGGACAGCGGTTGATCGGGTTGGTAATCCAGTTCGGCAACGATGGCCCGGTAGCCACGCCACGCGTCGTTGCTCAACAGATAGCGGCCACGCGCATCGATTTCTGGCAACTGCTGCACCGGGGCCGTCTGGCTGCGGGCAATCGAACGGATATTCGCGGTGCGCGCATACAGGGTCGGGCCAGCATCGAACAGGTCGATGTAGCTGTTGGTTTCAAAACCTTCGCGCTCAAGGATGTCGAACGCCTCTTGCCCATCCGGGTGAATGCGCCCGATACACTCCTGCGCCGCCTGCGGCAGCATCGGTACGTAAATCGGGTACTGCGGCATCAGTTCGGCGAGGAATGAGCGGCTCTGCAACCCGCACAGGCGCTCGGCCTCAACGTACGGCAGGTCGAAGAAGTGCTTGCCCAGCGCATCCCAGAACGGTGAATGGCCGTGTTCATCGCTGTACCCGACGATTTCGGTAATCACCGCTTCGGCAAAACAGGGCGCATGGGCGGCAATGAACAACAGACGCGCCCGCGAAAGCAATTCCGAGAACGGCGTGCGGACCAGCGCTTTGTCGATGTGAAAGCCGCGCAGCAGCGTATGGTCGTTGAGGTCATGGCACAGCGACAATGCCGGCACACCGTGTTCGATGTTCAGCTCGCGCGAGGCACTGGTGAAATGGCGATTGCGCAGGCTGTAGAACGGCTCTTTAAAACCTGCCTTGGCAAGAATTTCCGAGCAACCGACCAGACGCTGCGTGTTGCAATCTTGCAGCACGAAAAAATAGTTTTCCGGCCCCTGCGTCCGTGCCGCGCTGTCGAACGAGGCGCAGGACGCGGCGATTTTGTCGCACAGGCGCTCGCTGTCATCCGGCAGCGAGGTCACCCCGACCATGCTGTCGCGGGCCAGTTGTTGCAATTGCGGCAGGTCGGTTGGCTCGACTGGGCGTAAGACCAGCATGGATGCACTCCTGTATCAAAGGGTTCGGCGAATTCACGAACCTGACTATCACTGTCGGTTTCCACGCGTTAAATCGGCGGTCGCCTGATTTGTTGTCAGACGCCGCTCTTTTTCTTGTCAGCCATTGCTCGGGTCAGGCAACGCGGTACTGGCGCCGAGCTTGTTGAGAAAGAACAGGTACACCAGGCCCAGAACGATCCAGATCAGGCCGAGTTTCTGCGCATCGACGCCCATGTTGTACATGATGGCCGCAACGATGATGAAGCCAATGACCGGGCAGATCAGGTGACGCACAACCTGACCGGACTTTTGCCGACGCCAGTAGTAGTTGATCACGGTCAGGTGCAGCAGCATGAAACCGCTGAGTGCGCCGAAGTTGACCAGCGACGTCAGGGTGTCGACCGAGTTGATGAACAGGTAGCAGATCACCAGTGACAGCACCGCCACCAGATAAATGCTCAGATATGGCGTGTTGTGTTTCGGGTGCACCCTGGCCAGCACTTTCGGCAGTTTGCCGTCGCGGGCCATGCCGAACAGCAGGCGCGACACCGCTGCTTGCGAAGTGATCGCCACGGCCACACCCCAGGCCAGAGCGGTGGCGACAGCGGTCAGGGTGGCCAGCCAGCTACCAGCGGCGATTTCGGCAATTTCATAAAACGCGGTATCGGCGGATTTGAAGCCCATACCGGCTGCCAGATCGCTGGCAATCCAGGTTTGCGCAACGAAAATCACGCCCATGACCACCAGAGTGATCAACGCCGCTTTGCCGACGCTCTTGCCCGGATCACCCTTGATTTCTTCAGCGAGCGTCGAGATCGCATCGAAGCCGAGGAACGACAGCACCGCAATCGACACCGCTTGCATCAGCAGGGCGAAGTTGAACGTTTCCGGGTGATACAGCGGCGCCAGGGTCAGCTCGCCGTTACCCCCGCCGTTGTGCAGGGCGTTCCATGCATAGAACAGGAAGATCCCCAGTACCACCAGTTGCGCGAGCAGGAAGATGATGTTCATCCGTGCGGTGAAGGTGATGCCGCGCAGGTTGACGAACGTGGCGCTGACCAGGAACGCCAGAATGAAGCCGACCTTCGGAATGTCCGGATACAAGTGGTTGAGCGCCATGGCTGCGTACACATAAAGCAACGGCGGAATCAGCAGGTAATCGAGCAGCATCAGCCAGCCGGCGATGAAACCGACGTGTTGATTCAGGCCGCGCTGTGCGTAGGAATACACCGAGCCGGCAATCGGAAAGGCGCGGGCCATGCTGCCGTAGCTCAACGCGGTAAACAGCATTGCCATCATGCCAATGATGTACGCCAGCGGCACCATTCCCGGTGCCTCGGCATTGACGTAGCCATACACACCGAACGGGGCGATGGGGATCATGAAGATCATCCCGTACACCACCAGATCGGTGAGCGTCAGGCTACGTTTCAACTCTTGCTTGTAGCCGAATTCTTCAATTTCCATGAAGCGCAACTCCTTGTCAGCCAATCGGTTGTTTTAGTTGTTATGTCGGTCCATCGTTTACAGCGTCAGCATTCGATACGGCAGTGATTACAGCAATGGCGCAAGGTATCCGGCCCAGAGCGATACCGCTTGCGGGCTACGCAGCAAATCGTTGCGTACCTCGACCAGCACCGAGTCCAGGCCTCGGGCGTCGCCGTGCACCGGTACCGTCATGTCGCCCAGCGGGTCGATCTTGTACGGCTGATTGCCGGCCACTTGCAACGAATGTTCGCCGAGACCGTTGAGCAGCCGTTGCGCGTACGCCTTCGCCTGACCGAACAGCACGCCGATCTCCAGTGTTCGCGGCTGGCCGTAATACACCGGGGTGAAACTGTGAATCCCTACTACGCGCACCGCTTGACCTTTGGCGAGGCGTTCGTCGATCAGAGTCTGCAAGCGCGCATGGAACGGCTTGAACAGCGTCTGACGGCGGTACTCGCGAGTGGCTTCATCCAGCTCGCGGTTGCCCGGTATCTGATAGATCTCGCTCTGCGCCGGAATGCTGTCGGGCGCATGCCGTGGGCGGTTCAGGTCGATCAGCAGTCGCGAATAATTGGCGCTCAACAATGTTGCGCCGAGTTTTTCCGCCAACTGTTCGGCCAGTTGCAGCGCGCCGATGTCCCAGGCGATGTGTTCACCAGCGGCGGTATCATCAAGGCCCAGATTGTCGAGGGCTTCGGGGATGTAGCGACTGGCGTGTTCGCACACGAGAATCAACGGATTCGTCGAATCCTCGCGGCTCAGGTGGTAGACCGGTCGGGTGTACAACCCAAGCTCGGCGGATTCAGTACAGGCGTGCATAGTGCTCACACAGGTCAGCGGGCGAGAGCTGTTCCGTCAGCGCCAGTTCCTCGGTTTTAAGGGCGTGATAGGTATCGAGCAACGGCTTGGGCAGGCATTCGTTGAAGGCGCCACTGTTGCGCAGGCAATCCAGTGCCTGGGCCAGCGAGGCGGGCAGGGCGACAATGCCCCGAGCCTTGCGTTGCTCGTCGTTGAGTGAATCGGGAACTTCATCGGTGATGGCGTTAAGAGCCAGGCGCTGTTCGATGCCTAGGCGTCCGGCGATCAGCAGTGCGGCCATGGCCAGATGCGGCGAGGCCGTGGCATCCATGGCGCGGAACTCAAGGTTGAACTGCGTCGCCACCGATTTGCCGCCCAGGGTCACCGTCGGGCAGATGCGCAGCGCCGCCTCACGGTTCTGTTGACCCAGGCACGCGTAAGACGCGCTCCAGTGGTGCGGCTGCAAGCGCTCGTACGACACTGGCGTTGGCGCAGTGAACGCGCACAGCGCCGGCAAGTAATGGAGGACTCCGGCGGCCCAGTGCTGGCCGAGGCTCGACAGGCCATTGCTGGTGCCAGCGTCGTAAAGCATCGGCTGCCCGCCCGGATCGAGCAGGCTGACGTGCAAGTGCACGCCGTTGCACACGGCATCGGCGGCGGTCTTCGGCGCGAAACTGAGTTCGAGCCCCATCTGTCGGGCGATCTCGCGGGTGATTTCGCGCACGTTGACCGCACGGTCGGCAGCGGCTACGCCGAGGGTCGGCCGGCAGGTGATTTCGTATTGGTGCTTGCCGTATTCGGGGAGGAACATTTCCGGTTCGACACCGCCGGCGCGCAGAGCGCTGAGCAACCAGCCGCCGAACGCTGCGCCTTGGCGCTGAGCCTGCAACGAAAACGCCAGGTGCTCGGCAACACCTGCGTGCAGGTTGAATTCGTGTTCGAACGCGGCGTTGACCTGTAAACCCAGTTCGTCGCGATAGCGTTCGACTTCATCGCGCAGCAGCGTGCGTGGACAGGCGCCCCACGGCCGGCCATCGGTTTCACGAATATCACCGTGGATGAAGTCCAGCGCCGGTGCGTCGGCATCCGGACCGTTGGCGACGGTGACGCGGCTGGCCAGATCCGGAATCAGGCGCAGATCGCCATAAGCGCCCCACGGATTGGTCGAGGCAATGATGTCTTGCGGGGTCAACGCGCTGTTGGCCGGCACCCAGCCACAACCGGCCGCCTGATAATGCTCAAGCTCATCGGTGGGAAACGAGCGCCCCCGAGTGATACCGATCAGGTCAGTGGTGACGATGGTGGTCATCGGCAGAGCCGCCAGGCGCGAAGTCACGGCTGCATCTCCCGCAAACGGCCGAGCACGGTATTGGTGTCGGTGATCCAGCAATAACCCTTGATCGCATTGAGGCAGGCGTGATGACGTTCGGCGCTGTAAGTGGCACAGGCGTCTTCGACCAGAGTCACCAGATAACCACGATCGGCAGCGTCGCGCACGGCCATGTCGACACACTGGTCGGTGACGATACCGGCGATGATCAGGTGACGGGTTTGAAGGTTGCGCAGCACGTAGTCGATGGCGGTCGAGTTGAACACGCCGGACGAGGTTTTCGGCAAGACGATTTCGTTGTCGCCCGGGGTCAGTTCGCCGATCACTTGTGCCTGCGGACTGCCCTTGGGCAGGTGCATGTCCGAAAGTTTATGGTCCAGCGAGCGATCGCGACCGTCGGCCGTCAGGCTTTCGATCAGAGTGTGCAGCACATTTTGCCTGGCCTCGCGAAAGGCGCTGAGCAACCGTTGCTGGTTGGGCACCACCTGCGTACGTGCGCGGTTGAGGAAATACTCGGCGTCCGGCTCACTGAGGTGTGGATCGAACTGCGGTTCGAGCCAGGCGCGCTGCATGTCCACCAACAGCAATGCAGTGTGGTCGGTGACAAACGGCAAGTCCCGCGGCGAGCGGTGGGGAAGGCTGAACATCCTTATTTTTCCTCCAGCAGGTGAGTGGCGAAGTCGTTGCGCAGGGCATCGATGCCCTCGAGGCGATCGGCCAGATCCGGGCTGCGCAGGGTCAGGCAGGCAATCAGCGCTTCGACCTGTGCCAGCGCCGGGACCATGGTGTCGAACGGCGAGGCCGATTCGACCGGAGCGCTAATGATCAGGTCGGCCATTTCGCGCAGTGGTGAGGCATAAATGTCGGTGAACAGAACCACGCGGGCATTGTTGTTTTTTGCCGCTGTGGCGACACGCAGTGCCTGGGTCTGATAGCGGCGGTAATCGAATACCAGAACGACGTCCTGGCGCTGCAGATCGAACAGGCGGTCGGGCAACAGCGCGTTGTCTTCCAGGGCAAAGCAGCCGGGGCGCAGCAGACGCAAATGATTGAGCAGGTAAGTCGCCATCAGGCTGCTGAAGCGGCCACCGAAGCAGTACACCTGATGTCGGGCATCGAGCAGCCAGTCGGTGAGGATTCGCACGTCTTCGGGCTGGGTCAGCGATTGCGTGTCGACCAGCAGGCGATGGCTGTCAGCGAGGTAATGAGCCCAGGCGTCGTCTTTGTTTTGCTGCGCGCGCGGTTGCAACAGCGTGCGCGGCGAGCGCAGGCGATGGTCCATGTCGCTGAGCAGGGCGTCCTGGAATTCGGCATAACCGCCGAAACCGAGTTTTTTCACCAGACGCACGATGGTCGGATCGCTGACGCCGGCATGCTCGGCCAGGCGCGCCATCGGTCCAAGACCATTGCGCGGATACTGATCGAGCAAGGCGCGAACGACTTTGCGCTCCGATGGCGTGAGTTCCAGGCCGGGATCGGTGATCAGGTCTCTGAGAGGGGGCATCCGGGCTCCTGCTGGATGGGGGGTGTCGAATTCGCTTCATAATCCGTTAAAACAGTATTTATGTAACTCACGCTACATGTCTAGCGAATTTTTCGTCGTGTTTAAAAGGCTCCAAAATGGCGCAGGATGCCCGCGTCATAAGGGCTACACGGAAGTCGACAGGTGTTGTAGTCCATTGCCCATAGCTATGTCAGATATCGCCGCTTTTCTAACATCCAGAGTTCGCTCGGAAACGTATCGATCCCCCCGGCAACCGTTGGTTTACGGCACAATTGCCTTCAATCCGGCTCTACGCCGTTGATGTTTCTGATCCTCGGCAGAGTGAGCCCATCGTGCAGACCACCCGCTTGACACTGATTTGCCACGCACGAACCGTCGCACAGAAATTGGCGTGTTTTCCTACGAACGAGCCCGTTGAAGATGTTGCTCTGCCGCTTGGCACAATGGCTGCTCGCTTCAATGCGGCGCGACGTTTGCTCTGCGGCCCCGAACTGCGCACCCGGCAGACAGCCGCCTGGTTCGGGGCGGATGCTCGGGTTGACGAGGCATTGCGCGATTGCGACTGGGGAAATTGGCACGGGCGATCAATCAAGGACCTGCAAACGACGCAAGCGCAGGCTTTGCAAGCGTGGCTGACAGATCCGCATGCAGCGCCCCCCGGCGGCGAATCAGTGACGGATCTGGCCACGCGAGTCGCGGCATGGCTGCAAAGTTTGCAAACGACGCCGGGGCATGTGGTGGCGATCACCCACCCGTACATCGTGCGTGCCGTGCTGATGCAGGTGATGCAAGGCGCGGCGTTCAATGCAATCGACGTCGAACCGCTGTCAGTCATCGAGTTGCGCTTCAACGGGATCTGGCGGCTACGCTTGCCGGGCATCGACATCGAAGGAGCATGCTAATGAAACAACTGCTGGTGATCGGCATCGGTGCCGGTAATCCGGACTACATCACGATGCAGGCGGTCAAAGCGCTGAATCGGGTCGATGTGTTCTTTCTGCTGGATAAAGGCCAGAGCAAGGACAAACTGATCGATCTGCGCCGCGAGATCTGTGAACGCTACATCAGCGATCCCGCCTACCGTTTCGCCGAAGCCGCGAGCCCGGAGCGCGAGCGCGGCGATGTCGACTACAACGCGAGCGTCGATGAACTGAACTGCGCCAAGCAAGCGACCTTCGAGCGGCTGATCAATGAAGAATTGTCTGACGGCCAGTGCGGCGGTTTTCTGGTGTGGGGCGACCCGGCGCTGTACGACAGCACCCTGCGTATCCTTCAGGCGATTCTGGATTCGGGTCGTTGTCAGTTCGAGTTTGAGGTCATCCCCGGCATCACCAGCGTTCAGGCGCTGGCGGCGCGGCATAAAGTGCCGTTGAACAGTATTGGCCGCTCCGTCGAGATCACCACGGGCCGGCGTCTGGCGGCGGGGCAGGTGAGTGATGCCGACAGCCTGGTGGTGATGCTTGATGCCGAGGATTCCTACCACCACGTGGCCGACCCGCAAACTGCGATTTACTGGGGCGCGTATCTGGGCACGGCGGATGAGATCCTGATCAGCGGCAAACTTGGCGATGTCGCCGATGAGATCGAGCGGGTGCGCAAGGCTGCACGGGCGGAGCATGGCTGGATCATGGATACCTATCTGTTGCGCAAGTCCTAGATTTTCGCTGGCCTCATCGCTGGCTTGCCGGTGATGAGGCCCACCAGATCACCTCAAGACCTGACAAGGGCGCCACGCCCGAACCGCTCCCGATACACCGACGGCGGCACGCCCACCACGCCGCGAAACGCCACCCGAAAACTCTCCACCGAGCGATACCCGCAACGCTGCGCAACCTGTTCGGTGTTGTCCGTCGTGCTCTCCAGCAACTCCCGCGCCCGCGCCAGTCGTTCATGCTGTAGCCACGCCTTGGGCGACTGCCCGCAGGCTTCGGTGAAACGCCGCAAGAACGTCCGCTCGCTCATCGCCGCTTCGCTGGCCAGTTCGCGCACCTCCAGTGGTTCATGCAGGCGTTCGCGCGCCCATTGCATGACCCGTGACAAATCGTTGCGCGGCGTCGGGCTGACCGGCGTCGGAATAAATTGCGCCTGACCACCGGTGCGCTGCGGCGACATCACCAGCCGCCGCGCCACCGTATTGGCAACCTGAGTGCCAAAGTCACGGGCCACCAGGTGCAGGCAGGCATCGATTCCGGCGGCACTGCCCGCCGACGTGATCAGCTGTCCCGAGTCGACGTAAAGCACATCGGCGTCAACAGCAATCATCGGGAAGCCTTGCGCCAGTTCCGCCGCGTAGCGCCAATGCGTGGTTGCCGCATGGCCGTCGAGCAGACCGCTGGCGGCCAGCACAAACACCCCGGAACAGATCGACAACAGTCGCGCACCCCGGCCGTGAGCCTGGCGCAGAGCATCGAGCAACGCTTGCGGCACCTCGGCATTGCGGTCGCGCCAACCGGGAATGATGATGGTGCGTGCGGTGGCGAGCAGTTCCAGGCCGCCATCGGCCAGTACTTGAATGCCACCCATGGCGCGCATCGGGCCTTGATCGACCGCGGCAATCACGTGTTCGTACCACGGGAATTCGAACTCCGGCCGAGCCAGACCGAAGATCTCCACGGCAATGCCGAACTCGAACGTGCAGAGGCCGTCGTAGGCCAGAATCGCAACCAGTCCTGGAGAGGCAGGCATTTGGCGGAAAACTCCCGATGAGTGTCTTGTGCGCCACTGTAGCGATTCGCGTCGTCTCGATAAAGTCTGTTCATTCCCATCGATACGTAGGAGCAACACCCATGCCGAGCCTGGTTCGCGAAATTCCTGCCGCCCCTTCGGCGATTGCACTGATGCATTTCAGCAATCGTCTGACCTTCGAAACCGATTGTTCCGACGTGTTCGGCAGCCAGCAGGCCGGCGAGGTCGATTTTGTGTTGGTGGACGTGCGCGGACCACTGGCGTTTGAACGCGGCCATGTACCGGGCGCGATCAATATTCCCGGACGGTTGCTGACGGCAGAAGGTTTAGCCAGCTACCCGAAGAGCGCGCTGTTCGTGGTCTATTGCGCGGGCCCGCACTGCAACGGCGCCAACAAGGCTGCGGTGAAACTGGCGGCGCTGGGTTATCCAGTCAAAGAGATGATCGGCGGCATTACCGGTTGGCTGGATGAAGGCTTCGAACTCAACGTGCCAAAAACTGCAAACACCCCCATCAACTGCGCCTGCTGATCACCTGTAGGAGCTGCCGCAGGCTGCGATCTTTTGCCGTTGTTTTCAAAAAAAACACTTGATCGCAGCCTTCGCAAGCCCCCGCATAGGGCTTGTCCTACAGCCTTTGCACCACGACAGAGCAGCCGTTGACCCCGGTCAATGGTCGCGCCGAATTTTTGTAAGTATTTGTCGCTTAAACACAATTTACCCTGTGCGCGCCGCCATAGACTGCCGGCCACTTCGGTATTTGCCGTTAAAAGGCCATGACCGAACGCTGAATCGAAGCTGCCAATAAAAGCCTCCGCACACAGGAGTTATAAATGAAAAAGCTAGTGATGTTCGGTGCCCTGGCACTGTCGATGTTGTCTCTGACCGCTGTGGCCGAAGACGCCAAGCCGATCCGCATCGGTATCGAAGCCGGTTATCCGCCATTCTCGATGAAAACCCCTGACGGCAAACTGACCGGTTTCGACGTCGATATCGGCGATGCGCTGTGTGAGCAGATGAAAGTCAAATGTACTTGGGTCGAGCAGGAATTCGACGGTCTGATCCCGGCGCTGAAAGTGAAGAAAATCGACGCGATCCTGTCCTCGATGACCATCACCGACGATCGCAAGAAGAACGTTGATTTCACCATCAAGTACTACCACACCCCGGCGCGTTTCGTGATGAAGGCAGGCTCGGGCGTGAAAGACCCGCTGACCGAGCTCAAGGGCAAGAAAGTCGGTGTGCTGCGCGCCAGTACTCACGACCGTTACGCCACTGAAGTGCTGGTTCCGGCCGGGATCGACCTGGTGCGTTACGGCTCGCAGCAGGAAGCCAACCTCGACATGGTTTCCGGGCGTATCGATGCGATGCTGGCCGACTCGGTCAACCTCAGCGACGGTTTCCTGAAAACCGAAGCTGGCAAAGGTTTTGAATTCGTCGGCCCGACCTACGAGGACGCCAAATACTTCGGTGGCGGCGCCGGCATCGCGGTGCGCAAGGGCGATACCGCGCTGGCCGAGCAATTCAACCAGGCCATCACTGAAATCCGCGCGAACGGCAAGTACAAGCAAGTGCAGGACAAGTACTTCGACTTTGACGTGTACGGCCATTAATACGCCGTCAAAAAGTGGCCCCGTGTAGGCGGAGGCCACTTTTTTTATGCCCATGATTTATCCTGCCCCACACCTTCCAACGCAGGAGCCTGCGGCAGCTCCTACAGAGATAGCGGAGTTTTCTCATGCAACGTATCGACCATGTTCTACCCTGGAGCCATTTGGGCAGCGAACGCGCTCTCAGCGTGTTCCGTTACGGCGCCGGCGACCGCAAGGTGTATATCCAGGCCAGCCTGCACGCCGATGAGCTGCCAGGCATGCGCACCGCATGGGAACTCAAGCAACGCCTTAACGACCTCGAACAGCAGGGCCGCCTGCACGGTGTGATCGAGCTGGTGCCGGTGGCCAACCCGATCGGCATGGACCAGCATCTGCAAGGCAATCACATGGGCCGTTTCGAAATGGGCAGCGGCAAGAACTTCAACCGCGCGTTCGTCGAACTCAGTGCGCCGGTCGCCGCTTTGATCGGCGCGCAGTTGGGTGCCGATGCCGAGACCAATGTCGTCCTGATTCGCCAGGCCATGGGTCAGGTGTTCGATCAACTGCCGGCTCCCGCCTCGCAACTGGAAGCCCTGCATCGACTGCTGCTGCGCCACGCCTGCGACGCCGATATCACCCTCGATCTGCATTGTGATTTCGACGCTGCGATCCATCTTTATGCGCTGCCGCAACATTGGCCGCAGTGGCAATCTCTGGCGGCCCGTCTGCAGGCTGGCGTGGCGTTGCTGTGTGAGGATTCCGGCGGCAGCTCGTTCGATGAATCCTGTTCGACGCCTTGGCTGCGTCTGGCGCAAGCCTTCCCCGCTGCGGCGATTCCGCCAGCGAACCTCGCCACCACGCTGGAGCTGGGAAGCATGGGCGACACCCGGGTCGATCAGGCTCAGGCCAATTGCGAGGCTATTCTCGGTTTTCTCGCCGAGCAGGGTTTCATCAGCGGAGAATGGCCGGCGGCGCCGAGCGAATGCTGCGAAGGCATGCCGTTCGAAGGCACCGAATACCTGTTCGCGCCGCACCACGGCGTGGTGAGCTTTCTGCGCCGCGCCGGCGAATGGGTGGAAAAGGGCGATGCCTTGTTTGAAGTGGTTGATCCGTTGCAGGATCGTCTGACCACCGTGTACGCGGGGACCAGTGGTGTATTGTTCGCGATTGATCGCGGGCGCTATACCGAACCCGGGATCTGGCAGGCGAAGGTGGCGGGACGGGTGCCATTTCGCACTGGCAAGCTGACAAACGACTGATCGTCGCCTGGCGCGTTTGCCGGCTGGTTACCGGCAGACGACGCCCCTTGATCGTTCCCCCTCGCGCGTTATCTCGCCGGCCGGCGGCGGTGTAGGACAGCTGAGGCATTCGGCCAGTAAAAAAACCACTGAAAAGCGGCAAATTGCTGGCCCCCGAGGCGCATCTTCATCGGCAAAATCGCCTTTTTTCAAAAGGTTAGGTTGGCTATATGCGGACGATTGTCATAACCGTTGCAACGCTTTCCCTGGCTGTTCTTGCCTCGGGCGTCCAGGCAAAAGAGTTAAGCAAGAATCACCGGTTTGCCTGCATCTGGGGTTCCGATATCGCCGCCGGCGCACAGCAATCCAAGCTGTCGGGCATCTCCCTGTATGGCGCGCGCAAGCAGTTGCAGGTGCGCAGGTTTCAGCAGCCATGGATGCGCATGACGGCGATGGGCATCACCGAGCAGACCTACAACAGCACTTCAAAGCTCAAGCCTGCGGCGGTCAAGCAGACTTACTACGAGCAGTGCGTCAGGCACGAACTGGCGCAGCGTTGAAACACCAGCGAGGAACCCTTGTCGTGTGAAATTCAGTGTTGGCGCTGGAGTACCATGAGCCATCTTTATCACCTGCAGAGTCCATTACCGCATGCCTGATCTAACGCGTATCACGTCCTTGTTCGATCAGGCGCAGCGGGCCATGCGGCTGGTCTGGGGGACATCGCGAGGCTTGTTTCTCGGGCTGGTACTGGCAACGCTGGTTGCCGGGCTGCTGCCGGCACTGGCCGCATGGTTGGGGCAGCGGATCGTCGATGCCGTGGTTGCGGCGATGCAGTTGCACGCGCAACAGGGCAGTGCGCCGCTGTGGCCCGTGTTGCGTTATGTGTTGTTGGAAGCCGGGGTGTTGGCGTTGTTATCCGGCACCCAGCGGGCGCTCTCGGTGCAGCAGTCGCTGTTGCGGGTGCAACTGGGACAGAAGGTCAATACGCTGATTTTGCAGAAAGCGCAGACCCTGTCACTGGTGCAGTTCGAGAACTCCGAGTTTTACGACAAACTGGTGCGTGTGCGTCGCGAGGCTTCGACCCGGCCACTGGCGCTGGTCATGAAGTCGCTGGGCTTGACTCAGAACCTGATCATGCTGATCAGCTTCGGTGTGCTGTTGGTGCATTTTTCGCCGTGGGCGCTGGTGTTGCTGGTGGTCGGTGCATTGCCGGTATTTTTTGCCGAGGCGCATTTTTCCGGTGACGCCTTTCGCCTGTTCACCCGCCGGGCGCCGGAGAGCCGGCAGCAGAGCTACATCGAAACCTTGCTATCTCACGAAACCTATATCAAAGAGGTCAAGCTGTTCGGCTTTGCCCCGTTGTTGCTGCAACGCTACCGCGACACGTTCGCCAGGCTGTATGCCGAAGATCGACGCCTGACGTTGCGGCGTGATGGCTGGGGTTTCGGCCTTGGCCTGCTCGGAACCGCAGCGTTTTACCTGGCCTACGCCTGGGTGGTGACCGATGCCGTGCATGGCCAGATCAGTCTCGGCCAGATGACCATGTATCTGGTGTTGTTCAAGCAAGGCCAAAGCGCGGTGAGCAGCAGTCTGAGTGCGATCAGCGGTCTCTACGAAGACGGCCTCTACCTGACCAGTCTTTATGAATACCTGGCCGAACCGGTGCAGGTCGATACCGGTCACCTGACGGTCGGCGTCCGCCCAGGGGATGGCTTGCGTTTCGAAAACGTCGGTTTCCGTTATCCCGGAGCCAGTCGGCCGGCATTGGAAAACATTGACCTGCAACTGTTGCCAGGCCAGAGCATGGCGTTGGTCGGGGAAAACGGTTCTGGCAAGACTACGCTGATCAAGCTGCTGACCCGGCTTTACCGCCCCGATCAAGGGCGCATTCTGCTCGACGGCAGCGATTTGCAGGAATGGCAGGAAACCGCGTTACGTCGGCGCATTGGCGTGATTTTTCAGGATTACATCCGCTACCAGTTCACTGTCGGCGAAAACATCGGCGTCGGCGATACCCTGGCGTTCAACGACCAGCAGCGGTGGCAGGAGGCTGCTACCCAAGGCATGGCGGCACCTTTTATCGAAGGGCTCGACAAGGGTTACGCCACGCAATTGGGACGCTGGTTTGCCGGTGGCCAGGAACTGTCCGGAGGGCAGTGGCAGAAGATTGCCTTGTCCCGCGCGTACATGCGCCGTGATGCAGACCTTCTGATCCTCGATGAACCGACTTCGGCTCTCGACCCGGCGGCGGAAGCGGCGGTGTTCGAGCATTTCAGCCAGCACAGCGAAGGGCGCATGACCTTGCTGATCTCCCACCGTTTTTCCAGTGTGCGCAATGCCGATCACATCATCGTGCTGCAACAAGGGCGGATTCTCGAGCAGGGTGGCCACGATGAGCTGATTGCCACTGCCGGGCATTACGCGCAACTGTTCGATTTGCAGGCGCGCGGGTACCGCTAGGTGTCCCGCGAGCTGCGCACGCTCGCAGGCCCGGCCACCCGAGGGGCGGTTTTGCTCTGCATCAAGCTGTCGAGCGCCTTGCGGTAATTCTGCCCGCCGAGGGCCATGCTGTTGTTGTGCGTGGCGCCCGGCACCAGCAACAGGCGTTTGGGTTGCCGGGCGGCGTTGAACAACTGTTCGCTGAAGCGCGGCGGCACGAACGCATCAGCCAGACCATGCACCACCAGTAAAGGCATATGGATGTCGGCGATTTTGTCGATCGAATCGAATTTTTGCGACAGCAACCAGCGCACCGGCAAGGACGTATTGGCCACGGCGGCCGCAACATCGGCCAGGGATGTGAAGGTCGACTCGATCACCAGCCCCCGCACCGGCAGGGGGACGTTTTTACGCGCAGCATCCTTGCCGAGTTCTGCAGCCAGATCGATCGCGACAGCGCCGCCGAGTGAGTGGCCATAGATCAGCCGTTTGCTGGGATCAGGTTGCAGCAGCTTGAAGCGTTCCCACGCCACCCGCGCATCTTCGTAAACGCTGCTTTCGGATGGCAGATCACCCTTGCTCTGGCCGAAGCCACGGTAGTCGATGGCCAGCACCGAATAGCCCGCCGCGCGCAGTTGTTCGATGCGGAACAGCTGTCCGGTGAGATTCCAGCGTACGCCATGCAGATACAGGATGGCCGGGGCATTGGGTTTTTCCGCCGGCCACCACCAGGCATGGATGTTTTGTCCGGCCTTGAAACTCTTCGGTTGCAGATCGAGTTCCTGAACGCTGCCGGGCAGGCCGCGATACCAGCCGGCCGTGCCCGGTTCAATGCGAAACAGCAGCGTGCGCTCGGTGTGTTCGAGCACGGCACAACTCGTCGGCACGCCGATAATCAGCGCAGCCATGCAGGCGAACGCCAAGCGGCGGCGACGCAGACGGGTCATGAAGGCGAGGAACATTAAACGTTTCACCAAAGGTCGGACAAAGAACGCTTTTTACCAGATGCCTTGGCCTGCGGCGTGACATTTTCGACCACCGTACCTGCGCAACGATTACAAAATGCTGCAACAACTCAGCAGACCTGCAGCACGATCTTGCCGATATGGTCACCGGCCTCCATGTGCGCGTGGGCCTGGGCGGCGTCGGCGAGCGGATAGACCTTGTCGATGAGTGGCAGGCAGCGTCCGGCGGCCAGCGCTGGCCACACGTGCTTGCGCAGTTCACTGGCAATCGCCGCTTTTTCCGCAGCATTGCGCGCGCGCAGCAGCGAGCCGGTAATCACCGCACGTTTGGCCATCATCGCCAACAGATCAAAGTCGTTGGCCTTCGCGCCGCCGAGGAAACCGAGCATCACCAGCCGGCCGTCCATCGCCAGGGCACTGACGTTATCGTTGAGGTAGGAACCGCCCATGATGTCGAGAATCACATTCACGCCCTGACCAGCGGTTTTCTCGGCGATCACTTTGGCGAACTCTACTTCGCGATAGTTGATCGGCTGGCCACCGAGCGTGCTGATCGCCGCGCATTTCTCAGGGCTGCCAGCGGTGGCGAAGGCTTCGATACCGAATTCGCGGCAGAGCATCAGGGCGGTGGTGCCGATGCCGCTGGTGCCACCATGGATCAACGCGCGCTGACCTTTGCTGGCGCCACCGAGACCGAACAGATTGGCCCACACGGTGAAAAACGTCTCCGGGATCGCGGCGGCTTGCACCCAGTCGAGCCCCTCGGGAATCGGCAGCGTTTGCCCGGCCGGCACAGCGGCGTACTCGGCGTAGCCGCCACCATTGGTCAGCGCGCAGACGCGGTCACCGACGGCGAACGGGCTGACGCCGGCGCCAAGGGCCACAACCACCCCGGCAACTTCCAGGCCGGGGATCGGGTTCATGCCCGGTTTCATCGGGTATTTACCGGCGCGTTGCAGTGCATCCGGGCGATTGATCCCGGCGGCGTGCACGCGGATCAACACTTCACCTTCGGCGACGTCCGGGAGCGGCACGCGTTTGGCTTGCAAGACGTCGGGGCCACCGGGTTCGGTGATTTCGATGCGGGTCATTTCGTGGGGTAAGGACATAGTGCTTCCTCCTGATAAAAGTGCGTGTAGATGGGAGTCGTGCATCCCTCGATAAATTCAGGTCAATCCCGATAACCCTGTGGGAGCGAGGTTGCTCGCGAAGGCGCCGGGACAGTCAGTGCAGGGTTGTCAGATAACGCGCTTTCGCGAACAGGCTCGCTCACACGTTGGGTTATGCGGGCCCAAACGTTCATGGCCTGTTCCAACAGCAACGCCACGCCAATCGCACCGCAGGCAATCATGAACAGCATGACGTGGTGGCCGCCATTGGCGTTGAACAGCGCCGAATAGGCAAACCCGGCCAGCGCCTGGAAAGTGGCAAACGACACCGTGGCGCGGCTCCAGGCGATTTGCTGGCGAGCGTGCTCCGGCACCAGTTCGTGCACCCGCGCCAACGCCAGCGGCACGATGCCCGGCGGGAACGAGCCGAGAATCACCGCGAGCAACGCCAACGCCAGGAATGATTGGGAAACCGCCAACAGCCCGAGGGTAATCGCCTGAATCACCAGCACCAGGCGAATGCTCAACCGCGCGCCGAGCTTGTCGGCCAGAAAACCATAACTCACCGGGCCGACAATCGCGCCCAAACCGTACATCACCCACACCAGCGCGCCGACGTGCGCGCCGGCACCGAGGCCGCGGGCCACGTAATCCACCAGAAAGACCATGGCTGGCACCAGTCCCGCGGCCATAAAGGCGTACTGCGCGAACAATACATAAACGCCGGCAGGTGTCGGTGCAATCACGGTGTTTTGCGCAACAATCGGCGCCGGCAGATCAGCGGGCCAGCCAAACCAGCTCACCGTTGTCAGCAACAGCGCGATGGCTCCGAGCCCCAGCCATGTGGCTTGCAAACCGAGGTTCAGCAGTGGCGGCACAATCGTCCCCGAGCCGGCAATGCCGAGGCCGATGCCGAGGAATATCGCGCCACTGGCCAAGCCCTTGCGAGCCGGTGGAACATGTGGCAGAACCGTCGCCGCGACCAGCACCATGATTGCGCCCCCGGCGATGCCCGACAGCAAGCGCCAGCCGAAAAACCAGCTCACTGACAATGGGAACGCACAGGCGAAGAATGCCGCCGTGACCACCAGCATCATCAGGCGCAGGGCGTTTTTATTGCCGAGATGACGCGCCATCGGGCGGCCGAGCAGGGCGCCGATCAAGTAGCCAATCAGATTGGCTGCGCCGAGATACACCACATCGTTGGCAGAAAACCATTGCGCCTGAATCAGCGCGGGAATCAGCGGTGTGTAGGCAAAGCGTGCCAGTCCAATGCTGACCAGGCTGGCGCAGAGCCCAGCGAAGATCGGCAGCCAGAGAGCGCCGGAAGTTTGAGTGCGCATGATATTGACGTTTCCGAAGAAGGTTTATGGCGCCCAGCATATCGGCTATCGTTGCTGCGTTTATGCAGCGAATTTCCATTGTTGTGATGCGAAATTGCATCAAGGGGAGGCAGGGTGAATTGGGATGATGCTCGGGTGTTTCTCGCGGTTTGCCGCGCGTCGACATTGCGCGGGGCCGCGCGTGTCCTGAATGTGGATCAGGCGACGGTCGGGCGGCGCCTCAGCGCACTGGAAAAGTCCCTTGGCGCGACGTTGTTCCTGCGTACCTCCGACGGCTACGCCTTGACGGCGGTAGGCGAGGCGGCGCTGAAGAATGTCGAGAAAATGGAGCATTCAGCACTGGAACTGGAGCGGCAGATCCAGGGGCTCGATGATCGACTGACAGGCAGTGTGCGGGTCAGTACCACCGATTCGCTGGCCATCGATTTCCTGATACCGGCCATGGCCCGCCTGCATGAACTGCATCCCCAGGTGCAGGTGCAACTCGACGCCTCTACGCAAATTCTCAGTCTGGCCAAGCGCGAGGCGGATATCGCGGTGCGCAATACGCGACCGGACAACCCGGATTTGATCGCCCGGCGAATTGCCCGTTGGCCCGTAGGACTTTTCGCAGCTCAGGCGTATGTCGACAGCAACGGCGCACCGGAGCCGGGCACGGCATTTGAAGGCCATGATCTGGTGGTCTATCAACCGTATCTGGCGAATAAAAAGGACCTGACCCTGGTCTCTGAACCGATGAATCGCGGGCGGATCGTCGCCAGTCTCAGTTCAAGTCTGCTGGTACGCCGCTCGATTGCAGCAGGCCTGGGCGTTGGAGAAATCCCGGTCTACATGGGCGAGCGCGACGGTCTGGTCAGAGTCTGGCCAGAGCGTACCCGGCCAGAGCCCTATGAGGTGTGGCTGGTGACCCATGCGGATCTGCGTCATACCGCGCGGGTGCGGGCGGTGATCGAGCAGATAGTCGAGGCGTTTGCACTGGAGAACGAATAGGTTCCAGGGCGGTTTTGGCAGAGCTACAAGGCCTGACGAAACGGCCTACGTCCGGGTCAGAATCCGCTGGCTTGTGAGTCTGCGGGGAGAGCTCTATCGTTGACGTCAATGGCCACGGAAGGTCTCGGTAACCCGAAAGGTGTCGAATTGAACGTCAGGGAAGTGCTTCAAAATCCAGTGTGTGACACGTCGAGCGAAAGTCGGAATAGCCAAGCCATGAATGACATCAGACGCGAAGAGTTCAATGCCAGGATCGAGACCATCGAGGCACGGATGGATGCCCGCATCAGCGAGGTGTCGACAAAAATCGATACTCGGGTGAATGAACTGTCGACAAAAATCGATACCCGGGTGCGTGAAGTGTCGGCAAGAATCGATGCGTTTCTCGTCGCTCAGGCTGAGCGGGACAAGTGTCAACTCGAACGAGATAAACGCTACGATTTGCTTTCGATGGAAATGCGAGAAATTGCCAGGAGGACAGAGGAATCCGTCAGGCAAGGCGCTACGGTAAAGGCCAATGTCTGGGCAGCCACTGCCGTGCAGTTGGTTGGCATCGTGGCGATCGTTGTCGGTGCCTACTATGCCAACCAGGCCAACATGTATGTCGCGATGCAAACGACACTGGCAGCGATTCAGGCGGGCAAGGAGTTCAGCGTACCCAATCCCTTCGAGTTTTCATTGCCTGAATCGGCGCAATAAAAAAACGGCCTTCAGTGAAGGCCGTTTTTTGTGGGCGTTAATAAACTGCCTCATGGCATCTGCGGCAACTCCTGGGGCCGCAAGTCAAACACCAGCACTTCGGCATCCACGCCATTGCTCAAGGTCAGTGCCTGTTCTTCACGAACCCGCACGCCGTCACCTTCGCGCAATTGCACGCCGTTCAGTTCGACACTACCGCGTGCCACATGCACGTAGGCGTAGCGGTTGGCCGGCAGTTCCAGGGTGGCGCTTTCCTGGCCGTCGAACAGCCCTGCGTAAACCCGTGCATCCTGACGAACTTTCAGCGATCCGTGACTGCCTTCCGGCGAGATGATCAGTTGCAGACGACCGCGTTTTTTCTGCGCGCTGAAATGCTCCTGTTGATAGCGCGGTCTGGCGCCGCTGACTTCCGGCACGATCCAGATTTGCAGGAAATGCACAGGCTTGCTCGCCGAGTGGTTGAACTCGCTGTGCGCCACGCCACTGCCGGCGCTCATCAGTTGCACGTCGCCAGGGCGGATGACGGAACCGGTGCCCAAAGTATCCTTGTGTTCCAGCGCCCCTTCGAGCACGTAGGAAAAGATCTCCATGTCGCGATGCGGGTGCTGGCCAAAACCTTTGCCGGCCGCCACGCGATCATCGTTGATCACCAGCAGGTCGGAGAAACCCTGCTCACGCGGGTCGCGGTAGCTGGCGAAAGAAAAGGTGTGGAACGACTTCAACCAGCCATGATTGGCGAGGCCGCGATCGGAGGCTTTGCGAAGAGTCAGCATGATGAAATCTCCTTGCGGGACGTGAATTCGTCCGAGTGAGGAGAAGGTTACTGTTTATCTCTCTGCACAATAAGTAGATGGAAATTGAAAGACTGTCCTGATCAGGTTGACAGTTTTGCGGCGCCGTTCACGGAATTTCTTGCCCCGGTATCGTCGCACTTGGCCATAATGTTCGGCCTGTCTGACACGTTTATCTTTTTTTGATCACAGTGATGGTTCCCATGAAAACCGTGGCAATGGTGCTGTTTCCAGACTTTCTTCTGCTCGACATGGCCGGGCCGATGGAAGTGTTTTCGGTGGCCAACCGTTACTTGCAAGCCGAGTCGCACTATCAACTGATTACCCTTGGCACCGAGCACGGGCCATTGCGCGCCTCCAATGGCGTACGGGTGCAGGCCGATCGGCACATTGATGACGCCAGTGATCACTATGACTTGCTGCTGGTGCCGGGCGGCCCCGGCGCCTACAACGAAAGATTTCCAGGATTGTGCGCCTGGCTGCCAGGCGCGGTGCAGCGTGCCGCCTGTTATGGCTCGATCTGCACCGGTGCGTTTGTGCTGGGGCATGCCGGATTGCTTGACGGCTATCGCGTCACCACCCACTGGAACTACACCGAGCGTTTGATCAAAGGTTTCCCCAAGGCCAGCGTCGCGACCGATCAGATTTTTGTCGAGGATCGTAATCTGATCACGTCCGGCGGGGTCACCGCCGGGATTGACCTGGCACTGGCCGTGATTGCCCGGGACCACGGCAAGAAACTCGCCCAGGACGTGGCCAAAGTGCTGCTGGTGGTGATGAAACGTCAGGGCGGTCAGGCGCAGTTCAGCCCGTTGATGGCTGCCGTGGCCCCGCAGGAAACGCCCGTCACGCGGGTGCAGAACCATGTTCTGGAACACCTCGACGAAGCGTTCACCGTCGAGCGCATGGCGAGTCTGGCGAACATGAGCGCGCGTCACTTCGCACGAGTGTTCGCCCGTGACGTCAACATGACCCCGATGGAGTTCCTGCAAAGTGCGCGTATCGATTGTGCGCGAAACTTGCTCGAAACCAGTGATCTGCCGCTGAAAACCGTGGCCTATAAAAGTGGCTTTGGCAGCGTGCGGCATATGCGCTCGCTGTTCGCCGAAAAGCTCGGTCTGACCCCCGCACAGTACCGCGAACAGTTCAGCTAGAGCGGTTCTGTCCGTCTGGCGCACCCGGATGTCCGTGCTGCGCCCTGCGTGGTGGTTGTACCGTCACCTGAGGCTGCCAAGATACTTGGCATGAACAGCCATCACGATTTGAACCCGGCGTCGGTGCTGCGTTTCGGCCCTTACGCGTTTCATTTGCGCCAGCGGCTGATCCTCGACGGGGATCGGCAATTGCGCATGGGTGGTCGCGCGCTGGACATTCTGCAAGTACTGGTCGAACGCGCCGGGCGAGTGGTCAGCAAAGAGCAGTTGATCGCTCTGGTCTGGCCGACGTCGGTGGTCGAAGAGATCAACTTGCGTGTGCACATCGCTGCGCTGCGCCGCGCATTGCGCGACGGCGAGAACGGTCAGCGCTACATCGTCAATGTCCCGCAATACGGTTACAGCTTCATTGCGCCGGTGCATTACGACAGCACGGCGCAATTGGTTTTCGAGCACTTGCAAGCGCCGCAACACAACTTGCCCGCCAGACTGACACCGGTCACTGGTCGTGATGCGCTGGTCGGCAGCCTGGTGCGGCAACTGCCACTGTGCCGGATGATGACAATCACGGGCGCGGCGGGCGTGGGCAAAACCACCGTGGCGCTGCGCGTCGCAGAACTGTTGCTCGAGCATTTTTGCGATGGCGTATGGCGGGTCGACCTGGCGTCGTTCGACAACAGCACGCCACTGCTCGAAGCCGTGCTCGACACGCTTGAAACCGACTTCGCCACACTCACGCAGCGCCATGCCTTGTTGGTGCTGGATAACTGCGAGCACCTGCGTGAACGCTGTCAGGCGCTGGTGCAACACTTGCTCGACGCCGCACCGCGCCTGTCGGTACTGGCAACCAGCCGCGAGGCGTTGCGGGTCAATCTGGAAACGCTGCAGCCGTTGCGGCCGCTCACGGTGCCCAAATCGTCCGAGTTGATCAGTGTCGAGGAGGCGATGAGTTACTCGGCGGTGCAGTTGTTTGTCAGCCGTGCGCGCACCCGTCAGCAGGGATTCATGCTGCGTGAACAGGATCTCAAAGCGGTCTGCGATATCTGCCGTCGACTCGATGGATTGCCTTTGGCAATTGAACTGGCGGTGACGCAGATCGATGCGCTGGCACTGGTCGGGCTGCAGGCGCAACTGGGCAATTGCCTGCAGTTACTCAGTCATGGTCGGCGCACCGCCGTGCCGCGTCATCGAACGCTCAAGGCTGCGCTGGACTGGGGATATCAAGGCCTGAACGACGCCGAGCAATTGGCCTTGCAACGGCTGTCGGTGTTCCCGAAAGCCTTCACGCTGGATGACGCATTGGTCGTTGTCACCTGTACGAATCTGCCGGCGCAGGTGCTGGTGGCCGTGGTTGCGCAACTGGTCGCCAAGTCGTTGCTCTGTGTCGAGCGGGGCAGTGGAATAGCGCGCTACCGGATGCTCAACACCACGCGCAGTTACGCCCGCGAGCAATGGCTTTCACAGGCACAGCGGGCCGACATCGAGCAGCGCCATGCGCGCTACAAAAGCCGCGCTTCAGAGATTCAGTTGGCGGTTTAATTCATCCAGCAGGCTGCGCACTTTGTGCAAGTCCGGGGTGGCGTAGCCTTCGGTGAAGCGTTGATAGATCGGCGTCAGCAGTTCCAGCGCTTCGCCATAGCGGTGTTGCCGCTGCCACAGTTGCGCCAGTGAGGTGGCACTGCGCAACTCCCAGGCCCGTGCGCCTTGGGAGCGGGCGACGGACAGGGCTTGGAGGAGGATTTCCTCTGCTGTCTCAAGGTTATCGCTAGCTGAACTGACGTCATCGCTGGCAAGCCAGCTCCCACAATGATTTGCAGTTGAATCCAAATCTTCAGAACACCCCGCAAACCTGTGGGAGCTGGCTTGCCAGCGATGGGGGGCTGGCAGACTGTGCCGATCCGCAGCCAACAGTCGATCCGCCCGCGCCCGCAAAATCTCCGCCGTGCTCCAACCCGCTTCGCCGCTGCGCGCTCGCTCGACCAGCGCCTCGTCGACAAACCGGTCATCCAGCGTGACCATGATTTCCCGGATCAAGCCACTGTCTTGTGCCTGCACCGGCGCAGCGTTTTCGGCATCGATCACCTGCGCGTAATGCCGCGCCCACGTATGGAACAGCAGTACCGAATGCTTCTGCGATTGTTCGAGCAGCAACTGCAACAGTGCGCGGGCGTTCTGCTGGTCACCGTTGTAATGAGCGATCAGGCACGTGGCCAAGGCCAGGGTGTAACAGATCGACGTGCCGTGGTTGATCTGCACGGCGATGTCCAGCGCCTGCCGCGCGGTTTTCCAGGCTTGCTCGGGGAAGCCTTGCAGCCACAGCACCCGCGCCAGTACCGTCAGCGAGGCAACGCTCTGGTCATATTGCACGCCAAAGCCGTGGGTGAACCGATTGAGGTGGCCGCTGTGGGCCATGCGCTCGATCACCTGTTCGGCGTGCTCCCGGGCCTGCGGCTGGTCGCCAGCGTAATGCAACGCCAGCACCCGCAACCGGTGTGTGCTCAGGGACAACAACGGATCACCGTGAGTGCCGAGCCGGTCGAACTGTTCGCTCTGTATCAGAGCCTTGCGGTAATGCCCGCAACTGAGGTTGACCGCCATGTGCCCGGACACCGCACGCAACTGTGCGGCGACATCGCCATGCTCCTGCGCCAGTGCGTCAGCCTTGACGAACGCGGCGATGGTTTCCGGCGTGCCGCCCCACGTGTGATAGCAAGCGCTACCGAGGGCCAGTTGCAGCGCAATGTTCAGGTGCGGGCAGGGTGGCTGAATACCTTCAAGCAGATTCAACGCCTGGCGCACGTAGCCACCGTACTCCTTGAGCAGCGACAGCTCCTGCCAGAGCGGCGCCGACGCTGCCGTCAGGCGAATCCCCAGATCGTCCGGTCCTTCATCGTTCAAACACCAGCCCAGTGCTGAGCGCAAATCTTCCAGGCCTCGGGCGTAGCGTTCGATCCACAATGTGGTCGGGGTGTTTTCCCAGTCCGCCTGCGCCAGATGCATCAACGCCAGACAACGTTCGGCATGGCGTTCACGGGTTTCAGTCAGTTCGGCAGCCTGTTCGAGTTTTTCCAGGGCATAGCGGCGGGTGGTGTCGAGCAGACGGTAGAAGACCTCTTCATCACCGACCTCGACACTGAGCAGTGATTTGGCGACCAACTGCGTGATCGAGGCAAACACCGCACCGGGTTCGATCTGCGGGCCAACGATCACTGCCGCCGCAGATTCCAGAGTGAAACCGCCACGAAACACGCTCAAGCGACGCAGGCCAGTCTGCTCACAGCGGTTGAGCAAATTGAAGCTCCAGTCCAGCGTGGCGCGCAGGGTCAGATGGCGCTCCAGGCTGCTCTGATTACCCGGTGCCAAGGGCGGCAGACGCCCCTGCAACTGGCTCAGCAATCCCGCCAATCCCAATTCGGCGACCTGCGCCGCAGCCAATTCCAGCGCCAGGGGAATACCGTCCAGCCGATGGCAGATTTCAATCACCAAGGGCAACTGGGCATCGCCTAATACGAAGTTTTCCTGCGCCGCCGTGGCGCGTTCGACGAACAGTTGCGGGGCTGAGAACGCGAGCGTTTGCTGGTGATCCAGCACGGTCGCCATCAATGGATAATCGAGGGAATCCAGACGCTGCACATATTCGCCTTCTGCCCGCAGGCTCTCACGGCTGGTGGCGAGAATGTGCACCTTCGGCGCCCCGCGCATCACGCTCTCGCTGAGTGTGGCAACGGCATCAATCAAATGTTCGCAGTTGTCGAGCACCAGCAGCATCTGGCGTTGACTCAAACCATCGACCAGACACGCCAGCGGATCACTCTCGTTCAGTGTCAGATCGAGCAGGGCGGCCACGTGCGAGCAGATCAGTCGAGGATCGTTGAGCGGCGCCAGATCCACCAGTCGAACGCCGTCACGATACCGCTCTATCAGTTGCTCGGCGACGCGCAGGGCGACGGTGGTTTTGCCGATCCCGCCGGGACCGACGAGGGTGATACAACGCTGGCGTGGCAGGTGCGTCATCAGGCTGTCGACCAGCGCCTGGCGCCCGATCATTCGCGTGCGGCGCAGCGGCAGGTTGTGCCGGGTGGTGTTGTCGGCTGAGCGTGGCTCAATGGATTGCGAAAGAATCGGTGCGACGAAACTGTAGCCGCGCTGGGCCACGGTAATGATGTAGCGCTGGCCGGCCTGCCCATCGCCAAGGGCTTTGCGCAGCGCCGCCATGTGCACACGCAGGTTGATGTCTTCGACCACACTGTCCGGCCACACCGCCGCCATCAACTGCTGCTTGCTCAGAACCTCTCCGGCATGCGCGAGCAACGTCAACAGAATGTCCATCGCCCGGCGGCCCAAGCGCAAGGGTTGGTCGCCTTCGAGCACCAAGCGTTGAACAGGATCAATCCGATAGGGGCCGAAACCGATGGCCTGATTCGGGGAAAGACTCAACAGCTCGCTCCTGCGGTGATGCGGCGGACAAGACGAATCAGGGCCGGGCGCGCGCGCAGGCCTTCTGATCCGGGGTGTCCCGGCATAATCCTCAGGTTTTGGCGTCAGCGCAACGGCTGGCGCAGAAGCGAACGTCAAAACAGGGCAGGTTGTGGACGGCGGGTCTTCGGTTCACGCATGGCCTGACAGCGCCAGGCAAACGGGTTGATGCCTTCGCTGCGGGTGAACATATGGCAGAAATGCGCCTGATCACAGAAGCCGCATTCCAGACTGATCTGCGTCAGGCTCAGGTCGGTGTGCTGGATCAGCAGCTTGGCGCGGGCGATGCGCTGGGTGCGGATCCAGTCTTGCGGCGATACCCCGGTGCTGCACTTGAAGGCGCGGGAGAAATGGCTGCGTGACAGCGAACAGGCGCGGGCCAGTTCGGTCACCTCAAGGCTTTCGCCCAGGCGTTCGAGAATCAGTTGTTTGACCTGTCGTTCGCGTTGTGGACTGAGTCCACCAATGGCGCTTTTGCGCGGTTCGCAGGCAGGGGCGAGGGCGACGGTTTGCTGCAAATGAGCCATGGCCAAGGTCCGTGTCGGTGGGGAAGGCGCGGGCAGCGCGCTCCCACAGGTCAAAAATCAACGCTGCGCAGAGGCACTCATTGTTGGACGGGGCGTGGTCAGTGACGAGTTAATCGTTGTTAATTTCGCTCAGGCCCCACGTTCACAGGGCCGCGGATCGCGTAAAGTGCGCAGCACTTGCGTCTGGTTGGCTATAAGGAATCCGTGCCCATGAACCGTAACGATCTGCGCCGCGTCGACATGAACCTGCTGGTGATCTTCGAAGCACTGATGTTCGAGAAGAACCTGACCCGCGTCGCCGAAAAACTGTTCATGGGCCAGCCGGCGGTCAGTGCGGCGCTCGGGCGTTTGCGTGATCTGTTCGATGATCCGTTGCTGCTGCGCAACGGTCGCGGCATGGAGCCGACAGCACGTGCGCTGACCATCCTCAAGGAGCTGCAGCCGGCGATGGACGTGATTTCCGGTGCGGTCAGCCGGGCCAAGGAATTCGACCCGACAACCAGCTGTGAGGTGTTTCGCATCGGCTTGTCGGATGACGCTGAATTCGGCCTGTTTCCGCCATTGCTGCGCCAGCTTCAGGAGGAAGCGCCGGGCATTGTCGTGGTCGTCCGTCGCGCCAATTACCTGTTGATGCCGGCATTGCTGGCGTCCGGCGAAATTTCCGTTGGCGTCAGCTACACCACCGATCTGCCGGCCAACGCCAAGCGCAAGAAGCTGCGCGACATTCCCTGCAAAGTCCTCCGTGGTGATGATCGTCCGGGGCCGCTGACCCTCGACGAATACTGCCAGCGCCCGCATGCGATGGTGTCGTTCTCCGGTGATTTGAGCGGCAATATCGACGTCGACCTGGCCAAGGTCGGCCGCTCGCGCCGCGTTGTGCTGGGAGTGCCGCAATTCAGTGGCTTGCGTGCCTTGCTTGCCGGCACCGAGATGATCGCCACCGTGCCGGATTACGCCGCCTGCGCTTTGGTCGAGGGTTGTGCCTTGCGCGCCGAAGACCCGCCGTTCCCGATCGATGCGGCACAGTTGTCGATGGCGTGGAGCGGGGTGCATGACAATGATCCGGCGGAGAAATGGCTCAGATCGCGGATCAGTCAGTTCATGTCGGCTGCGCTGGATATCGAGCAGAAATGAGGCTGTGCATAGTCCCTGGATCAACCTGGGCCGTTCGTCGGGAACATGCCTTGACCTGTAACTTCTGACAGTAGCGCCAATGCACATTCCAATGTGTGATGAGGTGGTGTCCTTTGGGGCCATATCAATCATGCAAGGAGTGAATGATGAACCGTCCATTGGCCACGATCACCACTCACGACTTGCCACCACCTTTCGTTCGGGAGAGCTCGGCTCCCGCCCTCTTGAATCCGGCGCATGCCAGGTTTTCGCTGACGATCGTCGTGGAAGCTGTCCTCGAGTCCACCGACAGAATCAGTGTCAAATGGCAGGGCGCACCGGGTACTCCCGCCGAGGGCTCATACACCTCGGGCTTTTCGGAAGTGGGCGACAGACGCCCGGTAGAGCAGAAGTTTTTGTCTTCGTTGGTGTCTATCAACCAAAGCAGGACGGTCACGCTGACCTACGACATCATTCGCGGCAACGCCGCGCCAGTCACGTCTCAACCGCTGATTCTGTACGTGTTGCCGTTGGCACAGAGTGATCTGCCCAGGCCCTTTATTGAGCAGGCAGAACACGCCGGTGAGGGACAGCTGCTGTTTGTGCACGACCTGAGCCTGTTTGCGTTGAGAATCAATGCGTGGCTGCTGATCAGGCGAGGTCTTTTTTTCTGGGCCTGGCTCAAAGGCACCAACGCCAACGGCAGCGTATTTGAACAACGTTACTGGTTTGCTCCCGACAACATGGTCGACCTGGACTTCTTCCGCTTTGGCTTTTTCAGGCAAAACTTCCCCGCTGATCCGCTTAAGGGACTCAAGGATGGTAGTGTGCTGACGGTCGAGTTCAGTGTTTCGTTCGATGGTAATCTGGTCGAGGCTGATGCAATCCGCTTCGCACCGCGCCACTACATTGTCAAAACCAATGCGCCTCCCACTCCGGGAAAACCCGCCATCCTCTCGGTTAAAGATGCCGCCGGCCAAGACATTGCCAATGGCGGCGAGACGACCGATACCGGCGTAACAATCAGCGGCAGCGCGACGGCCGGCGAACAAGTGGAGGTTTTTGACGGGAGTGACTCCAAGGGCATGGTTCGCGCCGATTCCGGTATTTGGCAGCTTCCCTTGTCTCCTCTGAGTGTCGGTCCGCACCCGTTCAAGGCGCAGGCTTTGTATGGCGATGGAGAGATCTCCGACCTATGGACGATCACCGTCAAGCAGGTTCAACGTGGTGAGCTGTCCATTCAGGAGTCTGCCGATAGCGTCAATCTCGACCCGCTGAATGCCACCGCTTCCCTGACTGCAGTGCTGGATTACGACCAGCAACCCACCGATATGGTTTCTGTCACGGTGAAGGCCGCTGACGGTACCCCCGCTGTGGGTTCACATACCTCCACGCCGATTGCCGCGGGCACAACAAGACCTTTGAAGATCAATTTGCCGGTGTCGCTGGTGGCATTCAGCATCGGAAAAATAATGGAGGTGACCTTCACCTATACCCGAGGCGCTTCTGCCCCGGTGACTTCGCAACCTCTGCGCCTCAACGTTTTGCCGATTGCCCGCGATCGACTCACGGCGCCACTGATCACTCAGGCCAACGGCAGCGATATTCTCGATCTGAAAGACGTTCAATCCGGCGCAAATCTGTTGTTTGGTGTCTGGCCGCACATTTCTGTGAATCAACGTATCTGGCTTGATCTGGAAGGACAGAGAGACACCGGGACGCACAACCTGCAGATGTGGGTAGGGACGACGAACTTGGTGCATCGAGCCTGGGTTACCAATGGCAGCATCAGGCCTGTGGTCTCGGCCAGCTATCTGCGACTGCTGAAGGAAGGCAGCAAGCTGGTCATTCGCTTCAGGGTCAATCTGGATCAGGTTGCGAACCTCGATACGGCAGCGATCTTTCAAACGCGTGAGTACACCATTCGGGCTGTGCCTTAGCCAATTCGAAACCTGTCCGTTCTACTGTGTGATGAGCCGGGGAGATTTGTCTTTCCAGACGATACCGTTCGTCTTGAATTGGCACACAACTGTCAGAACTGTCAGGTGCGCAATGCCCTGATTCGCGATCTGCTAGGACCTGTCCATACCTCACTGCACAGGAACCTGGCACATGAGTACGTCCCGATCCAGCGACACCAGCGTGTTGGCACTTTTTCCACCCGACATCCCTGAGGCCGACCACTCGGTGGTGGGCGCAGACGTTGGCATACCGTTGAAAATATCCGATCAGGTCGCCGACGGGCTCGGGGCAACGGTCCGCGTTGACCCGATTGCCAGTGGATCGATAAATCCAGGCGACGTCATTCAACTGTTTCGCGTGGGTGAGTCGGCATTGCTGGACAGTCAAATCATCTCTGACGTCAATGCGGTCATTTTTCTGCGCATTCCGAATGGACGGCTGTCTTTCGACCTGGTCAATCGGGTGTTCTTCAATATCGTGCGCGGTAGTCAGAACATCGCCACCTCGCCGAATCTGACCGCGCTGTACAACAAGATTCGCCCAGGACTCAAGGACACCCAGCCCACAGTCGAAGGCCATAGCGAACTGCACTTGGTGTTGCCCGATGCCATTCTCGAAGGCGTTGGAGCTGACTTTACCAGTGCTCAGGTTTGCGTCAGTTATCCGTATTGCCGGGCTTACGACGTGATTACCTTGAAGTGCAACGCTAGCCTTCTGAATTACACCGTCAAGCCGACTGAGGCGCTACCGCCGCCCAATCCGGGATCGGCCGTTCCCATCACCGTTTGTTTCCCCGTGACCCGGGCCTTTCTCGACAGCGCCAAGCGGCCGGACCAGACATTGGAGTTCGTTTTTACCGTCACCGATCAACTTGGCAACACCGTCGATCCCGATGCGCTCTGGTCGGCTTCGCAGATCGTCGACGAAAATCTGGAGGGTACCCGGTTCGCGCCCCTGATCTTTCGGGAGAGCCAGGCGGACAGCGGCGATGTCTCGGAAATCATTGACCGGGAGAAACTCGGTAAAAACCCGCTGCTGTTGATTGTACGCACCGTCGACATCCGTCTGCGCTCAGACGACATCATTCGGGCAACCTATCGCTCCCAGGTCGCAGGTCAGCCGGACGTAGTGGTTGACGGCAAAATCGAAGCCGACGATTTCGGACAGCTCAAGCCCGTCATCTTGCAAGTGGCCAATGACCAAGTGATTTCCGGTGATGCGGTAAGTGGGTTTTATCAGGTATTGCGTAACGGTGTGCTGCTCGGCATTTCCAGCACCGCTACGGCACGGGTGGTGGGCGAAGGCTTGCCGGAGCTGCAACCGCCGCGATTGCAGAAGTCTGTCAACGGCGTGCTCGATCCAACGGATCCTGCCAACCTTCAAGGGGCGAACGGGCAGGTTGAAGTTCTTGGGTTTCAGCCGGGCGATACGGTTCGGCTGATTGTCGAAGGCGCTCCCGGCGCAGGATCGCCAGTGTTTGAAGCGAAGCCTCTGAACGCCAACAGCCGGGCCAACTTTCCTCTGGATCTGGCCTTCATCGCAGCGAACAGGGGTAAACCGGTCAAGCTTCATTTCTTGTTACTGCGCAATGGCCGGATATTCGAATCGCCATCGTTGTCGGTTTTCATCAGTGAAGCACCGAGTCTCGTTGTGCCTCTGGTCATTGGCTCACGCGGGACCACGGTCAGGTACTGGTCGAATAAAGGCAGTTCGCGGATTCTGTCGGCGCTTGATCCGGTCAGTCTCCAGCCGATGGAAACAGTGTGGCAGTACGAAGGCGATAGCCGGCAGTTTCGAGGTCAGCGTTTCGATGATGTCCAACCCCGGCGTTTGCTTCGGGTTGGCAGCGCTGGATATCAGGTGGTGTTGCAACGTGCCAATATCTTCGGCAACGGGTGGGGTGATCCCGCTACGCCTCGCGAAGAACATGGGGTGCTTGTCGCCCTGAGGGATTCCGACAGTCTGGTGGCATGGGGCGATCGCGGCTACGGGGGAATTCTGCCGCCTGCCATTGCTGCACTGCGCGATATCACTGAGGTGTTCGGTGGTGCACGGGCTATTGCGGCATTGCGCGCTAATGGTTCTGTCGTCGGCTGGGGAGACGCCGGTTTCGGTGGTGTGGTGTCCGCCGAAGTTTCGCGCTTGACCGACGTCATCAACGTCACACCCGGCGGCTATGGCTTCGCGGTCATTCGCGCCAACGGTCAAGTGCAGGCATGGGGCGACGCCCGCTTTGGCGGGGCAGTACCGGCGGCCATCGCGCGGCTCAGCACTGTCGTCAGCGTTTTTGCGACGGTCTCGGCATTCGTGGCGTTGCTCGCCAGTGGGCAAATTGTCGCCTGGGGCGATGCGCGTTTTGGTGGCGCCTTGCCCGCAGAGATCGCCGCGCTGCGCGACATCGTCGCAGTCACCTGCAACCACAACGCCTGCGTGGCGCTCAGAGCCAATGGCACGGTAATGGGTTGGGGGGAGGGGCGTTCTGGAGGGGAGGTGCCCGCCGACATTGCCCGACTCACCAATATTGTCGAAGTGACCAGCTCCGGGTCTTCGTTCGCGGTGCGGCTGTCCAGCGGGCGAGTTGCCGCGTGGGGTAATCCGGCCGCAGGTGGCCTGGTGCCGTCGCGAATTTCCGCCTACACCAACGTCATCGAACTCATTGGCGGCGGCTATGGTTTTGCGTTACGCCTGGACAGCAACAGGATCGATACATGGGGCGATCAGGACCAAGGCGGCAGGGTTCCGGACACCGTGGCGCGGCGGGACGACATCATGCAGATCGCCAGTACCAATGGTGCCTATGCGGTGTTGTATGCCGACGGCACAGCCGATGCTTTCGGCAATCCGGTTTGGGGGGGCGATGTCCGTTCAGTTGCCAGTCAATTGACAAGCGTCAGGGCGATTACCGGTAACGCCCAGGCATTCGCCTTCCTGACGGCTGACGGCAGAGTGGTGACCGCCGGACTCCCGGGGGGCGGAGGGAATAGTGATGCGGTTCAGGATCAACTGTTCCGCCAGCTTTCCTATTACCTCGTTTAGCCATCAGACCGCTGACGATACAGGCGTTGCTGCAGCTTTCGGCAGCGCCTGTACCGGTTGAGGCTTTCACTTTAAAGAGAGCACGTACATTCAAGTTTTCCCCTCCCGGCCTCGGCATCATTGCGTTCGATAAGAATTCAAGGGCGTGAGGTCATGAACACTTCGCAACAGAATGAACGGGCGCGCGACCTCGGTCTGCTGTTCCTGCGGGCCAGCGGCGGGCTGTTTCTGCTGTGGGTTCACGGCTTGCCCAAGCTGCTGGACTTCACCGCACAGCTGCAACTGATCGAAGACCCGTTCCACCTCGGTGCCCACCTCACGTTGATCCTGGCGATCTTCGCCGAAGTCGTCTGTCCGTTACTGATCGTCGCCGGATTACTGGCGCGATTGGCCTGCGTGCCTATTCTCTTTGTGCTGCTGGTGGCGCTGCTGGTCGTGCATCCGCAATGGAGTGTGGCCGAGGGGCAGTTCGGCTGGTTGCTGTTGATCCTGTTTACCACTGTGTTGATCGCCGGGCCGGGACGGCTGGCGATTTCTGTTCGTTTGCCCGGAGTGTTGCGTTATGCCTGAAGTCCTCAATCCACAAGTACCGGGGGCCGATGAGACGGTCACGTTGATCATCAAACACCGGGTCAAGGCCGGTTTCGAGTCGGCATACGAGGCCTGGCTGCGCAATATCGTCCGTGTTGCGGGGCAACGCGAAGGGCATCTGGGCGTTGATGTGGTGCGCGGCAAGCGCGGCCGTCTCGACTTTTACACCTGCGTGCTGCGCTTCAGTTCCACCGAAGCGATGCAAGGCTGGCTGGAATCGCCGCAGCGTCAGGCGCTGGTCGCCGAAGCCGCGCCAATGCTGGCTGATGGCGATCAGACCGAAGTCGCGCCGGTCAATGAATTCTGGTTTACCCCGCTCGCCGATGCCGCGTCACCGCCACCGCGCTGGAAGCAGGCCGTGGTCACGCTGCTGGTGATTCTGCCGCACACCTTGCTCGTACCGCTGATCTGGGGACCGCTGCTGGCGCTGCATCCGCTGCTTTCCAACTACGTGGTCGCCACGTTCCTGATCACCCTGACCATCGTCCTGTCGGTGGTGTACGTGGTGATGCCGCCGGTCACCCGTTTGTTTACGCCGTGGCTCGAAGCCAGCCAGGCCCATGAACACCTCGATTCCCAAGAAACCTCGCCGCGCTGAGCGCGCGGGGTTTGCTCCTTTTCACTTTGCTTGAGGAACTGCGATGAGCGCCGATCTGATTCTGTTCAATGGCCAATTTCACACCGTCGACCGCACCAAACCACTGGCCAGTGCCGTGGCCATCACCGACGGCCGCTTCGTCGTCGTCGGCAACGACAACCAGGCCATGGCCCTGCGCGGTCCGAACACGCAAGTGGTCGATATGCACGGCCGCTGCGTCATCCCTGGCCTCAACGACTCGCACCTGCACCTGATCCGTGGCGGTTTGAACTACAACCTCGAACTGCGTTGGGAAGGCGTGCCGTCGCTGGCCGATGCGTTGCGCATGCTCAAGGATCAGGCCGACCGCACACCGACGCCGCAATGGGTGCGTGTGGTCGGGGGCTGGAACGAGTTCCAGTTCGCCGAAAAACGCATGCCGACCCTGGAAGAAATCAACCAGGCCGCGCCGGACACCCCGGTGTTCATCCTGCACTTGTATGACCGCGCCTTGCTCAACCGCGCCGCCCTGCGTGTGGCCGGTTACACCCGCGATACGCCGAACCCGCCGGGTGGCGAGATCGTCCGCGACAGCAACGGCAACCCGACCGGCATGCTGGTCGCACGGCCGAACGCAATGATCCTGTACTCGACGCTGGCCAAAGGGCCGAAGCTGCCGCTGGAGTATCAGGTCAACTCGACCCGCCAGTTCATGCGCGAACTCAATCGCCTCGGCCTGACCAGCGCGATCGATGCCGGCGGTGGTTTCCAGAACTACCCGGACGATTATCAGGTGATCGAGCAGCTGGCCAAAGACGACCAGTTGACCGTGCGCATCGCCTACAACCTGTTCACCCAGAAACCCAAAGAAGAACTGAGCGACTTCCAGAACTGGACCGGCAGCGTCAAGTTGCATCAGGGCGATGACTACCTGCGCCACAACGGCGCCGGCGAGATGCTGGTGTTCTCGGCGGCGGACTTCGAAGACTTCCTCGAACCGCGCCCCGATCTACCGCAAACCATGGAAGAAGAGCTGGAGCCGGTGGTGCGCCATTTGGTCGAACAGCGCTGGCCGTTCCGTTTGCACGCCACTTACAACGAATCGATCAGCCGCATGCTCGACGTGTTCGAGAAGGTCAACCGCGACATTCCGTTCAACGGTTTGCCTTGGTTTTTTGACCACGCTGAAACCATCACCCCGCAAAACATCGAGCGCGTGAAAGCGTTGGGCGGCGGCATCGCGATTCAGGATCGCATGGCGTTCCAGGGCGAGTACTTTGTCGACCGCTACGGCAAGCAAGCCGCCGAAGCGACTCCGCCGATCAAACGCATGCTCGCCGAAGGTGTTCCGGTCGGTGCGGGCACCGATGCAACGCGGGTGTCGAGCTACAACCCGTGGACCTCGCTGTACTGGATGGTCAGCGGTCGCACGGTCGGCGGTCTGGCCCTGTACGAAGAAGGTCTGCCGCGCGCCACCGCGCTGGAACTGTTCACCCACGGCAGCGCCTGGTTCTCCTCGGAGCAGGGCAAGAAAGGCCAGATCAAGGTCGGGCAACTGGCGGATCTGGCGGCGCTGAGCGCGGACTTCTTCCATGTCGAAGAAGAAGCGATCAAGTGGATCGAATCGGTCATGACCGTGGTTGGCGGCAAGATTGTTTACGCGGCCGGCGACTTTGAAGACCTCGGCCCGCGCTCGATTCCAGTGCTGCCGGACTGGTCGCCGGTGGTGAAAGTCCCAGGCCACTGGCGGCCGAATTCGCCGTTGCAGGCGCAGGTTCACCAATGCAGCGGTCCGTGCGCCGTGCACACCCACAGCCATGAAAAGGCGCGAATGTCGAACGCGCCGGTCAGCGACTTCGCCGGTTTCTGGGGCGCGTTTGGCTGTTCCTGCTTCGCCTTCTGATTTCCCCTGAAGCGTCGGCCATCCGGTCGGCGCTTCACGCTTCATCCATCCGTCCATCCAGGAGTTTTCCCATGAGCGTTCCTTACACACGTCTGAACAAAGATGACGCGGTTGTACTGCTGGTCGATCACCAGACCGGCCTGATTTCGCTGGTCCAGGATTTCACCCCGAACGAATTCAAGAACAACGTGCTGGCGCTGGGCGACATCGCCAAGTTCTTCAAGCTGCCGACCATTCTGACCACCAGTTTCGACGCAGGTCCCAACGGCCCGATCGTGCCTGAGCTGCGCGAGCAGTTTCCGGATGCGCCGTTCATTCAGCGTCCGGGCCAGATCAATGCCTGGGACAACGAAGACTTCGTCAAGGCGATCAAGGCCACCGGTCGCAAACAACTGATCATTGCCGGTGTGGTGACTGACGTTTGTGTAGCGTTCCCGACCTTGTCGGCCATTGCTGAAGGTTACGAAGTGTTTGTGGTGACCGACTCGTCGGGCACCTTCAACACTACCGTGCAGCAAGCGGCGTGGGCGCGGATGTCGGCGGCGGGTGCACACCTGCTGAACTGGTTCTCGGTGGCGTGCGAGCTGCAGGGTGACTGGCGCAACGACATGGAAGGTCTGGCGCATTTGCTGTCGGAGCGTCTGCCGAACTATCGTAATTTGATCAACAGCTATACCAAGTTCACTGCCAAGTAATCGGCTGATCCTGAAGAGCCCCTCATCGGAACGCCGCCCGCCTAACCCTCTCCCGGAGGGAGAGGGGACTGACCGAGGGGTTCTTTCGATATACGCCGACGTGCGATACCGAGCCGAACTTCAGTTTTGAACAGCTTGAAGATCGGCTCCCTTTTCCTCTGAGATCTTGGGGAGAGGGGACTGACCGAGGGGTTCTTTCAAGGTACGCCGACGTGCAATACCGAGCCGAACTCAGGTTCTGGATTGCATGCGGTCTGCTCCCTTTCCCCCTCGCCCCCTTGGGGGCGGTCCGACGTTTCGGGAGGGTTGGGGTGAGGGGGTAGGCTCTTGATCTTAAAATCCTCGCATCAACGCTTTTGCAACCAACCCAGAAACCCGCCTTTCCTCACCGCCACCGGTTTGGCCATCAACGCGAGGCGACTGTTCTGTTGACGCACCGCCTGCAATTTATTCAACGCCCGACCCACCTCCGTGCGCTTTTCCATGCACTCACGAGTCAGGTTCTTGTCGAGGCGATAAATGATGCTCGACGTCAGCGCCGTGAACGTCGCCTGCGACGGCGTATCCGCCAGAATGCTCTGTTCACCCATGACCTCACTCGGCCCCATGCGCCCGGCCTCGATTTTGCTGTCGCCGTCCGGCACGGTCGCGCTGACCACGCCAGTGGCAATCACAAACAGACTGTCCGGCACTTCGTCGAGATCCAGCACCACCTGGCCCGCCGTGTATTGCTGCGCGACCATCGACTCGGCGAGCCGATCACGCTCCTCGCTGTTCAGCGAACGGAAGATTTTCACTTCATCGAGCAGCGCACGGGCGCGGGTCGAGGGTTCGATCACACCGTCGGGATGCCGGGAAATGCCTGCGGCTTCAAGGTGCCGGTGGGCGAGGTCGAACAACTGATTACGCACCTCGCTTTTCTTGCCCAGCTCAGCAATGAAACCGCTGGCCACGTATTCCGACATGGTTTCGCCGGCCTCTTTCAAAACGGCCTTTGGCGCCGGGCTAAGTAGCAAACTGCTGCTGCCCTGCAAGGTGCGGTCGAGCGCATCGAGCACTCGGCGCGGACGAATGTGGTTCGGCACTTTGATGCTGATCGACACGCCATGCATGTTGTTCGGGCGACTGAGGTTGACGATTTTCGCCTTGGCCGCCACCGAGTTCGGCACCACGGCCATGGTTCCGGCGCTGGTCAGCAGGTGAGTGGCGCGCCAGTCGATGTCGAAGACCTTGCCTTCGACGCCGTCGATCATCACCAGATCGTCCACCTGATAAGGCTTGGTGGTGTTGAGCACGATCCCGGAAAACACATCGGCCAAGGTGCTTTGCAGAGCCAGACCGACAACGATGGCGACCACACCGGAGGTCGCCAGCAAGCCTTTCACCGGCAGCTCCAGCACGTAACCCGCCGCCGCGACCGTGGCGATCAGAAACACCAACGCGCCGATCACATCTTGCAGCAAGCGACCGCTGTGGCCGATACGACGCATCAGCGCCAGGCCGATGACTTCGGTCAGCACCCGCGCAGCGTACAGCCACCAGAGAATCCCCAGTGCCGTCGCGCCCAGTTGTGCGACCCGGTCATCGACGAACACCGGCGCTTGCAACGGGCTGACGCCGGCGTTGATTACCAGCGCCGTGAACGCCAGAAACAGCACCAGCCGCACACCCACTCGCGGGGCGCGATGGGTGAAGGGCGAGAAGTGCCAAAGTACCGCGTCGAGCAGCAGCAGGGCGGCGCTCCAGGACAGCAGGTGAGTGTAGAAAAGGGTCATGACCGAAGCTCCGCAGTGTCTGCCAATAAAAAGATCGCAGCCTGCGGCAGCTCCTACAGGAGAACGTATTCCCATGTAGGAGCTGCCGAAGGCTGCGATCTTCTGCCGTTAAGGCTGCAAGTGGGTTTTCAACTCAGCCGCCGCCTGACGCACGGCCGCTTTCACCTCAGGAATCTGGCTCAGCGGATTGAGCAGGCCGAAGTCATGAATCATCCCGTTGTAACGTACCGAGGTTACCGCCACACCGGCCGCATCGAGGTGCCGCGCATAGCCTTCGCCTTCATCACGCAGCACGTCGAACTCGGCGGTCTGCACCAGTGCAGCAGGCAAGCCTTTGAGCTGTTCGGCGCTGGCGTTCAGCGGCGAGGCATGGATCTGCGCACGCTCGGCCGGGTTGGTGGTGTAGTTGTCCCAGAACCACTGCATCATGCCTTTGGTGAGGAAGTGACCCTCGGCGAATTGCTGGTACGAACCGTCATCGAACTGCGCGTTGGTCACTGGCCACATCAGCAACTGGAAGCGCAGCGCCGGGGTTTTCTGTTCCTTGGCCATCAACGCCACGACCGCCGCCATGTTGCCGCCGACGCTGTTGCCCGCTACCGCCAAGCGCTTGCCGTCGACACCGATGTCCTTGCCGTGCTCAGCCACCCATTTGGTCGCGGCGTAGGCCTGGTTGATTGCGGTCGGGTACTGCGCTTCCGGCGACGGCGTGTAATCGACATACACTGCGACGGCACCGGAACCCACCACCAGATCACGAATCAAGCGCTGATGCGTCGGATAATCACCGAGCACCCAGCCGCCACCGTGGAAGAACATGAACACCGGCAACTCGCCTTTGACCTTGGCCGGCCGCACCACTTTCAGGTTGATGGTCTGGCCATCGACCTTGATCGCTTTGTCGCTGACTTCAACGCCGGACAAGTCCACCTTCACCGAAGCCTGCGCGCCGGTCAGTACCGCACGGGCGTCTTTCGGGCTCAGTTGCTCCAGCGGGCGACCACCGCCAGCGGCGAGCGCATCGAGGAATGCCTGGGTGTTGTGTTCCACGCCAGGGCTGCCGGCGGCAAAAGCGCTGCTGACGGAAAGGGCGAGGAGGGAAGCGGTGAGGGTTTTCTTGACGATGTTCATGGTGGAAATCCTTTTGAATAATTTTGATTTTTTGCCTGAGTTGCGGGCTGCTGTGGCGCTGGGCTTCAGGCCTCAGCAACACCGTGAGCACAGATTAATGAGCTGCTTGAAAGTGAAAAAGCGGCTATAAAGCGTTTAACTGTCCACCAGAGAGTGACAATGAACCCGTTCGAAGACATGCGTATTTTTTGCCAGGTCATGGACTCCGGCAGCTTTACCTCCGCGGCCGATCAGTTGGGGCTTTCCAAGCAATTCGTCAGCCGGCGCTTGATGCAACTGGAAGAACGCCTTGGCGTGCGGTTGTTGAACCGCTCGACGCGGCGTCTGGACGTCACGCCACTGGGGCAGAGCTATTACGAATCGGCGCTGCGGCTGTTGGGCGAAGTCGAGCAAGTGGAGCAGGGCATCGCCGGGCAGACTGCCGAGCCGCGCGGGACGATTCGCCTTAGTGCGCCGTTGTCGTTTGCCGTGGCGCATTTGGGCTGTTTACTGCCGCTGTTCTTGCAGCGCTATCGCGAGGTCACGGTGGAGGTCGATCTGAGTGATCGGCCGGTGGATTTGCTCGGCGAGGGCTACGATCTGGCGCTGCGCATTGGCGTGCTGGAAGACTCGACCCTGATTGCCCGGCGCATCGCTTCGATCGAACGGGTGTACTGCGCCAGCCCGGCGTATCTGGCTGAACGTGGCACGCCCCTCGAGCCGGAAGACCTGCATAGCCATGACTGTTTGCCGTACGGGCATAGTCGTTCGGTGCAGTGGCGCTTCAACGCGGGGCAGGGCAAGCCGTTGTTGGTGAATGTCACCGGGCGCATGCGCGTTAACAACGGCGAGTTGCTCAGGGATGCGGCGGTGCAGGGGATGGGCATTACTTATCTGCCGACGTTCATTGTCGGCGCGGCGTTGAAAGAAGGCCGGTTGGTGCCGGTGCTGGATGATTTGCGCCCGGAACCGCTGACACTTTCAGCCGTTTACCCGCAACACCGCCAGGCCTCCAGACCGGTGCAGGCGCTGGTTGAATTTTTGCGAGAGCGCCTGAACGAGAGCCACGTCGCCCTCTGAGCCGTACGCAGATCAAAACTGTAGGAGTGAGCCTGCTCGCGATAGCATTCTGTCTGTCACAGCTTCAGTGTCTGAATGACCGCTATCGCGAGCAGGCTCACTCCTACATTGGGATTATGGTTGTCTGCGGAATATGTAAACGCCACAAAACCCTGTGGGAGCTGGCTTGCCAGCGATGGCGGTGTGTCAGGCAATACAATTTTGTCTGACCCGGCCTCATCGCTGGCAAGCCAGCTCCCACAGGGGGTGTGGTGTTTTCAGGATGGATCAGTTGGCGCGCTTGTCATCGCCCGGCTCGCCGCCGACATGTACGCCACGATCATCGCCGACTTCGCTTGCAGCATGCACGCCACGATCATCACCGACTTCACCCGCGCGGTGGACGCCATGGTCATCTCCCGCTTCGGCGTGCGTACCGTTGCGGCCGGAGGAGGCGCTGTTGCCTGAGTGACCGGTGCCGTGGTCGCTGCCGCTGTGGCCACTGTTCCCGCCGCCACCGCTGCCGCTATTACCGCCTCCGCCGTGACTGCCACCGCCACCGCTTCCGCTTCCACCATTTCCACCGCTGCCACCGCCATTTCCACCGTGACTGCCGCCACCGCCACCACCACTTCCTCCACCACCACTCCCGCCATCCTTGGCATAAGCACTGGAAACCCCGGACAAGCTATCCGGAATCAGTATCGTAGACGCCGACAGAACTGCGCCGATGGCCATTGCGAGCACGAGCTTTTTAAGGTGCATATCGTTCTCCGTCTTTGTGGTTTTGTTGGGAACGTAAAGTGCGTTGTTGCAGGAACCGGACCCGTTCCCGGAGTCAGTGAATACTCGAAGCCAGTTCGAAAATCGGGATGTACATCAGGATCACGATGACCCCGATCAGCAGGCCGATAAACGTCATCAGCAGCGGTTCGAACAGCTTCACGAACCACTCGAGCCAACGACTGATTTCCTCGTCGTAGAAGTCGGCGCTGCGTTCCATCATCTGCCCGAGGTTGCCCGACTGTTCGCCGGCCCGAAGCAGCCGTAACGACACTGGCGTCACCAGATGATTGAGCTCCAGCGCGGTAGACAGTGACTGCCCCTCGCGCACCCGCTCGCAGGCCTGATCCAGCCGCGTCCGCGAAGCGACGGTGAGCAAGCCGCGCACCATGCTCATGGCGGTCACCAGCGGAATCCCGCCTTGCAGCAGAATCCCCAGCGAACGATAAAACCGCGCCAGTTCATACATGAAAATCCGCTGATGCACGGCCGGCAGTCTCTCCACCAGCCGATCCAGCCCACGGCGAAACGCCGGTTGCTTTTGCAACACGGCGAGGGCGATGACAATCGCCGCCAACCCAGCGAAGAATTCAGCCTGATGCGCATGCAAAAACATGCCACTGCTCATCAACACCTGCGACAGCCACGGCAGGTTATCGCCCAAGCCTTCAAACACCAGACTGAAACGCGGCACCACATAACCCATCAAGAACAACACCACGCCACCGCCGACCACCAGCAACAGCATCGGGTAGATCGAGGCGCTGATGATCTTCTGCCGCACCTCGTCCATGCGCTGGCGATAGCTGACGTAGCGCCCCAGCGCATCGCCGACCGCGCCGGTCTTTTCGCTGGATTGCACCAGCGCCACGTACAGCGGCGGGAACACTGCCGACAACTGGCCCAACGCCTGGGAGAAGGATTTGCCCTCGTACAGCAGGCGCACCAGCTCACTCAAGGTTTTCCGGGCAGCGGGAGCAGTTTCTTTTTCGGCGAGGCTTTCCAGCGCATCGATCAACGGGAGGCCGGCATTGAGCAAAGTGGTCAGTTCCTGGCTGAACAACACCAGGTTGAAGGTCTCGCGCTGGCGCAGTTTCAGCGAACGCCAATGCTTGTCGGCGTGCGAGCTGAGCACGCGCAAACCTTGGTCCTCGGCGATCCGCCGCGCCTCGCTGTCACCCGGCGCTTCCACACTCAAGGACACCACGCCAGCCTTGCCGACCGCTTTCAAATGAAATCGCATGGGCCGCGCTCCGCTCACTGCCAGTTGGTCACTTCAGCGTTTTCGCCTTCGCCGCCGGGCTGGCCGTCCTTGCCCATCGACAGCAAGTCGTACTCGCTGTTTTCGCCGGGATAGCGGTAGGCGTAGTTACGCCCCCACGGATCCTGCGGCAGCTTTTTCTGCAGGTACGGGCCGGTCCATTTCGCCTCGTCGCTGGGTGCGGTGACCAAGGCCTGCAAGCCCTGTTCGGTGGACGGGTAATGGCCGACTTCCAGTCGATAGATGTCCAGTGCCTTGCTCAGCCCTTCGATCTGCGCCTTGGCCACTTTCACTTCCGAGCGGCCGAGTTGGGCGAAGTATTTCGGCGCGACGATCCCGGCCAACAGGCCGAGCACCACCAGCACCACGAGCAATTCGAGCAGGGTAAAACCGCGTTGGCTACGCGGACGAAATTGCAGCTTCATGATGACCTCCCGTGAGTGGCAGCCGTGTCGCCAGAAGGGCTTATGCAATTGCCATGCTCAGCCCCCACTGAAAATCACCTGATTGGCTGAAGCCCTTGTGATCCGGGCGTCTCAAGAGTCGGCACAGTGCTTGCGTATGGCTCAAACGTGATCGGCCATTGGGGCATTTCCCCCAATTTATCGGGGTCGATCCGGGGAGGCCCGACATGAAATTTCTCGCCAGCGGATTGCTCGGATGTGTGCTGCTCAGCGGCGCCGCGCAGGCCGATGTGTTCATCTCGGTGGACGCCAAGGGCAGCTATGTACTGTCCAACGTGCACCGGCCCGGACGCACCTACGAACGGGTGATCCGCGAAGCTGAAGCCACTGTGGTCAGCCTCGATCAGCAGCCGCAAATGATCGCCAACCAGCCCTACGCGGAACTGGTTTCGGCAGCCGCCAAAGTCAATCAGTTGCCTGAAGCATTGCTGCACGCGGTGATCAACGCCGAGTCCCATTACAACCCCGGCGCCACGTCGCCCAAAGGCGCTGGCGGGCTCATGCAATTGATGCCCGACACCGCACGGGAGTTGGGGGTGACCGACGTCTACGACCCCAAGGCCAACATCCAGGGCGGGGCCAAATACCTCAAGCGCCTGATGACCCTGTTCGACAACGACATCGCCCTCGCCGTAGCGGCTTACAACGCCGGCCCCGACGCGGTGCTCAGCCGTGGCCGGGTAATTCCGCCGTTCGCCGAAACCCAGCGTTATGTACCGAATGTGTTGCGTCAGTACCGGCGTTTGCAAGGGTTGGCGATGGATGCGCCGTTGTGACCCCAACCCGGTTTCCCCACTTTCGGGGTATACCGTGGAGGCCCGAAAAGTGGGGAAAACGGGTGGGGAATATCCCCCGGATTCTCAAGTGGTCGCGGTAACTGACTGAACATTAAAGCAATTTTTTGTGGCACGCGGATTGCTCCGAGGCATTTGTCGAGAAGTGTTCCCACGAGCACCCACTACGAGGTTCCTGATCATGGCTGGCTTCCCTCACGCTCCGTCCCTGATTAACTGGCTGCTGATTCTGGCCTCGATGCTCAGCGTCGAGCTGGCCGGCGCGGCCGTGCGTTGCGAGCGCAACCTGGTGGCCAACGTCGTCGCCTTCGATCAACCGCTGATGTTCAACCGCCTCGGTGCGCAGAACATCAACGGCATGATGTTCGCCCTGCGTCGCGACGTGGTGGATGAGCATGAGCAGTCGCTGGCTTACGGCGGCGCCGCGGTGCCGGGCAAAGTCTCGCTGCGCCCGGACAAGCGTCCACGGCCGCTGGTGCTGCGCGTGGCTGCCGGCGATTGCCTGACGATCAATCTGCAGAACCTGCTCGACTATCAGGCCAACCCGAACAAGCACTTTGAGAACGAGGGCGAAGAAGAGGGCGCGGAAAACGCCAACGGCGCCGAAGACTTCAAAGTCGACGAGCAGGTCGCCGACCGTCACGTCGGTTTCCAGGTCAACGGCCTGCAAGCGGTGAACAGCATCGATGACATTTCCTCGTTCACCGGGCGGAACGCCAATACGTTGGTGCCACCGGGCGCGAGTCGTTCTTACACCTTGTACGCCGAACGTGAAGGCGCGTTTGCCGTCAGCAGCCGTGGCGCGACGTTTGGCGGCGAGGGCGCGGCCGGCAACGTCGCCAATGGTCTGTTCGGCCAGGTCGTCGTGTTGCCCAAGGGCGGTCGCACCTATCGCAATACCCTCACCGAAGAAGAAATGCGCCTGGCCACCACCGGCCGCGCACCCACTGGCCAACCGATCGTTGATTACCAGGCGCGCTACCCGCAACGCGAACCTTGGTTGCGCGAAGGCAAGGCCGGTACGCCGATCATCGGCATGGTCGACGGCAACGAAATCATTTCCAGCGAAAGCGATGCGATTGTCATGGGCAGCAACGCCGACGGCAGTTTCCCGTCCAGCACTTATCCGCTGGAATCGGTAGGCAAACGCAACCCGGCGATCCCCAACCGCCTCGAAGCGTTCCGCGATTTTGCCTCGCAGTTCCAGGACGAAACCGCCGCCACCCAAGCGTTCCCCGCGTACTGGGCCGACCCGGTGATGGCCCATGTGCTGGAGCCGACCCGCGACTCGTTCATGATCAACTATGGCTCCGGCGGCATGGGCGCCGAAGTGGTCGCCAACCGCCTGGGCGTGGGGCCGATGCACGATTGCCTGTCGTGCGCTTATGAAGAATTCTTCCTCAGCTCGCACACCGTCGGCGATGTGGCGATGCTGGTGGATGTGCCGGCCAACACCGGGCTTGAGAACATCGCCCCCGGCCAGATACCGCGCGCCGATCAGATCGGCGTGAAAGCCACCATGGCCCTGTATCCGTCCGAGCCGTCGAACGTCAACCACAGCTACATCGGTGACTTCGTCAAATTCCGCAATACCCACAATGGTCACGAGCAGCACATCTTCCACTTGCACGGCCATCAGTGGCTGTTCAACCCCAACGACGACAACTCCGATTACGTCGACGCGCAAGGCATCGGCCCGGGCGCCGGTTACACCTATGAAATCGCCAACGGTGGTTCGGGCAACCGCAACCGCGTGGCCGGCGATGCGATCTATCACTGCCATTTCTATCCGCACTTCGCCCAGGGCATGTGGGCCATGTGGCGGGTGCACGATGTGTTCGAAGAAGGCACTCGACTCGACGTTTCGCAGCAAGGCGCCGACGGTTACCACAGCGAACCGTTTGCCTTGCGCAGCGGCAAACCGGCGGCCGGCGCGCGCGCCTTGCCTGACGGCGAAATCGTTGCCGGTACACCGATTCCGGCGATTGTGCCGCTGCCGGGCAAAGCCATGGCGCCAATGCCGGGCAAAGTCGTGGTGGTGCCGAAAATCGGCGAAACCCTGATCGCCGGCAATGACGACGATGACGAAGAAGAGGGCGACGACGACGGCGAACACCATGGCGGCAACGCCGGCGGTCAAGCCATCGGCTCGCTGGCGCTGGTTGATCGCAGCGAAGCCAACCGCAACGCTGACGGCAGCCTGAAAAACCCTGGCTATCCGTTCTGGATCGGCGGCATGGAAAGTTCGGTCGGCCAACGTCCGCCAACCCCGCCGCTGGACATGCTCGACGCCGCCACCGCGCAGTCTTTGAAGGCCAGCGGCAAAGCGCTGTGGGCCAACCTTGACCCGGCGCAGTCTGGCGGTTGGGATGGCGGCTTGCAGCGTCATGCACTCGACGGCGTCGCGGCCGGTGGCGAGGCGCACACCGTGACCACTTCGCTGGATTTCTCCAAGGAAGTCACCCGCGCCAAACCGATTTACCTGCCGGAAGAAGGCACCGAAGTCGAACAGGCGGCGATGGCTTTCCACGCGAAAAAAGATCACCCAAGTTATGCCTTGCTGCCCGGCAATCAAGTGGTCGCCAAAGCGTTCCGCACCAATGGCGCTTTGCCGATGGCGGGCGCGCCGTACTACGAACCGTGCATGGACGATCGGCAAAAACGCCTGACCGCCAGCGCTGGCAGCGGTGAGTTCGCCAGCGGTGAGCGCATCGACGGCATGTCCTTTGTTGGCGCCTCAAGCTTCACCGCCGACCGCCCACGGATCTACAAAGCCGCGAACATCCAGTTCGACGCGGTGTACAACAAGGTCGGTTATCACTTTCCGCAGGCGCGCATTCTGGCGCTGTGGGAAGACGCCTGGCCGGTGATCACCAAGCAGCGTCCACCAGAGCCGCTGGTGATGCGCATGAACACTTTCGATTGCGTGCAATACCAGCAAACCAACCTGGTGCCGGCCACCTATGAGATGGACGACTATCAGGTGCGCACGCCGACCGATGTGATCGGCCAGCACATTCACCTGCCGAAGTGGGATCTGACCTCGGCGGACGGCTCGTCCAACGGCTGGAACTACGAGGACGGCGTGCTCTCGCCGGGCGCCGTGCAGGAACGCATTCACGCGATCCGCGAGTTCAACCAGTGCGCTGGTACCGACCCGCGCGACGGCACTCAGGCCTGCCCGAAAGCCAAGAACCATCCGTTCTTCGGCCAATACGGGCGCGCCGATTGGGTCGGTGCGCGCACGGCGATGCAGCGCTGGTTCGTTGATCCGGTGGTCAATGCAAAAGGCGTCGATCGCGGCCTCGGCACGATCTTCACCCACGACCACTTAGGCCCATCGACGCATCAACAGATCGGTCTGTACGCGACTGTGCTCGCCGAGCCGGCCGGTTCCACCTGGTTCCACGCCGAAACCGGCGAGCCTCTCTATAGCGGCGCGCGTCAAGACGGTGGGCCGACGTCGTGGCAAGCGGTGATCAATACCGGCGACCTCGATGGCGACGGCAAGAACGACAGCTTCCGCGAGTTTTTCCTCGAATACAGCGACTTCCAGCACGCCTATGAAGCTGGCGTCTATGTCGGTGCCGGGCCTAACGGTGTGCCGAATGCGCAGGCGTTCCCGGCCACCGCCGACAGCTTCCGCTACGCAATCAACCCGCCAGTGCGTAACAACGCCAGCAACCTGCTTGAAGGTGTACTGGAAGTGCAGGGCGGTCAGGTACCGGGCTGCCCGAGCCGGCCATGTCCGCAGGCGATTTCGGTGGACGATCCGGGCATGTTCGTCGTCAACTATCGCAACGAACCGCTGGCCCTGCGCGTGTACGACCCGAACAAGGTCGGCCCGGACGGCAAGCGCGGCATGCAGGCCGACGGCCTCGGCGGCGATCTGTCGTTCGCCATGCAAAGCCGCACCGACCGGGCGATCCCGGCGATGAACCTGGCGCCGAATCTGCTTACCTCGGCGACCGGACCCACCGGCGGCACCACGCTGTTCCCGCCGCACATCAACAAGGGCGGCGCTGAACCGGGTGACCCGTTCACGCCGATGCTGCGTACTTACACCGGCGACAACGTGCGGCTGCGGGTGCATGCCGGCGGCCATGAAGAAGAGCACAACGTCACCCTGCACGGTGTGAAATGGCTGCAGAGCGGTTCCGGTTTCGGCAACAGCTCCAACTCTGGCTGGCGTGCGTCGCAGATGATCGGCATCTCCGAGCAGATGGGCTTTATTGCGCCGGTGTCGATGCTGTCCAGTTCGGCGGCGACCACGGGCGACTATCTGTACTCGATGGACGCTTCGATCGAAGGCTACTGGAGCGGTATCTGGGGCGTGATGCGCAACTACACCGCCAAACGCGCCGACCTGTTCGCCATCCCGAACAACCCAAGCCCGGCGGGCATGCGCAACACCGTGGCGTTCGAGGGCAGTTGCCCACGCTATGGCGCCAACCCTAACGGCATTGGCACCCGGCCCACTGTGCAGCGCAACTATGAAGTGGTCGCGGCGCTGGCCAATGACATCCTCGGCAATACGCTGGGGCTGACCATCGGCGATCCCGAAGGGCTTGGCCAGCATGTCGGCGGGCCGCTGAATCCGGCGGGTGGCACCCTGGTGCTGAACTCGCGCACGGTGAGCATTCCGCAGGTCACCGTGACCGATCCGGAGGATGGCGAAACCATCACCATCGGCGGGCAGAGCGGGCCGCTGCATGACCCGACCGCGATCCTCTATGTGCGTAAATCTGATCTCGATCCGGTCAGCGGCAAGCTCAAACCCGGCATCCCGGTCGAACCGCTGGTGCTGCGTGCGGCAGCGGGGGATTGCATCAACATCACTTTGGAAAACCGTCTACCGAGCGTGATGCCTGACCTGACCCAGACTGCCGTGATGCAGGGCATGGTCAAGCGTGATCGCAACAGTGGTCTGGGTTCGACCACCTTCAGCAATAACCTGATGCGGCCGTCCAGCCACGTCGGTCTGCACGCGCAGTTGCTGGCGTATGACATCACCAAATCCGACGGCGCCAACGTCGGCGCCAACCCGATCCAGACCGTGCCACCGCGCGTCGGCAACAGTGGCGCGTATCCGACCCGTACTTATCAGTACTACGCCGGGCACCTGGAGCGTGAAGGCAAACCGGTGACTCAACTGGGTCGCAGCGTCGACAACATCAACGCCACCGCAGTCGAGTTCGGCGGCTTGAACATCACCCCGGCGGACGTGATCAAGCAACCGCAAAAAGGCCTTGGCGGGGCGATGAGCATCCTGCCGATCGGCGCGACCTGGGTCGACGATGCGCGCAAGGTCAACGCCACGGTGACGGCACCTGGGCAAACCAGCTACCGCGACTTTGCGATGGTCTGGCACAAGGCGTTGAACACCCGTTGGGCCAATGGCCGGCCGGTGGAAGGGATCGCTGCTGAGGGCTTCGGCGTGCCGACCGATCCGCAGGACAACTCGAGCATGGCGATCAACTACAAGACCGAACCGCTGTGGTACCGCTTCGGCCTCGCCCCGGATGCACCGTTTGGTCATGCCGATGGCGCGGGTTACGGCGACATGGTCAATGCGCACATGGCTTACAGCAATGCGCTGGTCGGTGGCGATCCGCAGACCCCGGTGCTCTACGCCAAACCGGGGCAGCCGTTGCGTACGCATATTTTGATGCCGAGCGGTGGCAGTCGTGGCACCACGTTCCAGCTCGACGGGCACGTCTGGTCGGTGAACCCGTTCCAGGCCGAGAAGAGCGACACCGGTGGTTATCCGATGGGCTCGCCGGGCGTCGGCTCGGTGCGCTTCGGCTACAACCCGATGTCGATGTACATCGGCGCCCACGAAAGCATCCTGCCGGCCGCGCACTTCAGCTTCATGATCCCCAGCGCCGGCGGCAGCAATGCGATCCCGGGGGATTACCTGTTCCGCGACTACGGGGCCTACGGCAACACCTCCGGATTATGGGGACTGCTGCGCGTAACCAACGAACCGGAACCGGCGCCGCAGGGGCAGTAGCAGAACGGTAATGTCCCGGTGGATGCAAATCCCCTGTAGGAGCGAGCCTGCTCGCGATTGGGGCTACTCGGTTTCGGATGGTGAGGCAGATGACGCTATCGCGAGCAGGCTCACTCCTACAGGGGCCGGTGGTGGGCAGTGAGGATGCGGTAGGAATGCAAATCCCTTGTGGGAGCGAGCCTGCTCGCGAATGGAGCTACTCGGTTTCAAGGCTGCAGCTGAAGACGCCTTCGCGAGCAGGCTCACTCCTACAGGGTCGGTGTTTTGTCAGGTAGCGTTTGGGGAGTGCGAGATGAACAGGATCATCAACATCATCGGTATTTGCTCGCTGGCCATGGCTGGGGCGGTGCTGTCGCTGAGTGAAATTGCCTTGGCACAAACCGGCATCGGGCAGACGTTGAACCGTGACGGCGTGGCGGTGGATTTCAACCTCAAGCCGCTGGCCGCCGACGGCAAACTGCGTGAAGGCGAGTTCGCCGATGTGCAGTTCCGCGTCACTGACAGCGCCTCAGGCCAGCCGCTGTCCGGGGTGGCGCCGGGTGCCTGGGTCGATCCGCAGACCCTCGCCGCCGATCAAGCCCAGGGCCGCGACCAGAGCTGCAAAGCCCGGGTCGGCGTATTCCTCAAATCCAACATCGGCGCGCGGCCATTGTTGGATCTGAACAGCTATTTCCTGCTGGTGATGAACCGCGACGCGAGCATCGCCGTGGTCGATCCGTCGGTATCGGTCGGCGGCATCACCAGCACCTTGGCGCGGATCGAACTCAAGCAACCGCCGATGGACTGGGTCACCCCCAAAGACAACAAACGCGTGTTCGTCTCGATGCCGACAGCGGGCGAAGTGGCCGTCATCGACAGCGAACAATTCAAGGTTCTCGATTCGGTCAAGGCCGGCAGTCAACCGGTGCGCGTGGCTCTGCAACCCGATGAACGCCTGCTCTGGGTCGGCAACAACGCGAGCAAAACCGAAGACTCCGGCGTCACAGTGATCGACGCCCAAAGCCTCAAATCCCTCAAACATTTACAGACCGGTCGCGGCCACCACGAAATCACCTTCAGCAAAGACAGCCGCTTCGCCTTCGTCAGCAACCGCGACGACGGCACGTTAAGCGTGATCGACATCGCCAGCCTGACCATCGTCGAGCAGATCAAAACCGGCTCCCACCCATTGTCAGTCGCCTATTCTGCGCTGTCCGGCGCGGTCTACGTGGCCGATGGCAAGGACGGCAACGTGACCGTGATCGACGCCAGCACCCATGCCATTCGCCGGGTGATCAAACTGCAACAAGGCCTCGGCCCGATGGGCTTCAGCGCCGATGGCCGCTTTGGCGTGGTACTGAACACCGTGGAAAACCGCGCCAGCGTCATTGACGCTGCGACCAACACAGCGATCCATGATCTGGACGTCAGCGCCGAACCCTACCAAGTGGTGTTCACCCAGGCCTACGCCTACATCCGCGGACTCGCTTCACCCAAAGTCACCATGATCAACCTGTCCTCCCTCGGCGAAGGTCGCCAGCCGATCAGCCAGGGCTTCGAAGCCGGCCCGCAAGCGCCGCGCCTGGCCGGCGATCTGCCCCTGGCCTCAAGCCTCGCGGTATCACGTGACGACAACGCAGTGTTCGTGGTCAACCCGGTCGACAACACCACCTACTTCTACGCCGAAGGCATGAACGCGCCGATGTCCGGTTACCCCAACCGTGGCCAGATCGCCCGCGCCGCCATGGTCATCGACCGCAGCCTGCGCGAGGTCTCGCCGGGCCTCTACAGCGCGCGGGTGAAACTGCCGGCAGCGGGGCGTTTCGACGTGGCATTCCTGCTCAATCAACCGAACATCATTCATTGCTTCACTGCGCTAATTGATCCTGACGGCAAACCGCAAAAACACCTCGGCCAGCCGAAGGTCGAGTTCCTTCTCGACAAGACGGCCGTTGCGCTCAACGACCCCTACGTCGTGCGTTTTCGCATCGTTCAAGGCAAAGACAAAACCCAGCGCAGCGGGGTGAAAGACGTGCAACTGCGTTACTACCTCGCGCCCACCTCGCACCCGCGTGAAGTGGCGGCGCTGGAAGTCGCTGACGGCGTATACGAAGCGCCGATCAGCCTCGACCGCAGCGGCGCCTGGTACCTGCACGTGCGCGCCGCCTCGCTGGGTGCCGGTTTCGATGACAAGACCTTTGCCAGTGTTCGGGTAGCCCCCGGCCAGGCCCGTTGAAGAGGAGTTTCGACATGAAGCGATTTGCATCCACTGGCCTGCTGACCCTGTGCCTGTTGAGCCTCGGCATTCAACACGCCAACGCTCATTCGGCCGACGAACACGCCGGGCACAAAGCCCCGGCCAGCAGCACTCAGGAACACGCCCAGGTGAAATTCGCCAACGTACCGCTGCTCGATCAAAACGGTAAAACCGTGCGCCTGGAACAAGACCTGGTGCAGGGCAAAATTGTCGTCATGAGCTTTATCTACACCAGTTGCACCACGGTGTGCCCGGTGGTCTCGTCGATCATGGGCAAGGTGCAGAAACAGCTCGGCGCGCGCGTCGGCGATGAAGTGCAACTGGTCTCGATCAGCATCGACCCGCAACGCGATGACCCGAAACGCTTGCAGGATTATGCGCGCGCGTTTCAGCGCGGGCCGGGCTGGAGCTGGCTGACCGGTTCGCCGCAGTCGATCAATGAAACCCTCAAGGGCCTTGGCAGTTTCAGTGGCGACCTGAAAAGTCATCAACCGCTGATCCTCGTCGGCGACGGCGACAGCCGCCACTGGATGCGCTACTACGGCTTCACTGACCCGGCGCTGCTGGCCAAGGAAGTCGAGAAACTCAGTGGCCTGCGCACTCACGCCAAACACACCGCCATCGCCATGGAGCAACAGCCATGAGACTGCTCGACTGGATCTCCCTGACCGTATGTTTCTGGATCTTCAGCACCGTGGCGTTTGCCCACGAAGGCCACGTCTCTGAACCGCAAGCCGCTGTGGCCGCCGCCCCGGCCAAAGGCACCCACGACGCGAAAACCTGGTTCACCGACACGCCGTTGCAGGATCAGAACGGCGAGACCCTGCGCTTCTACAGCGACGCGCTGCAAAACCGCATCGTTCTGCTCAACGTGATCTTCACCAGTTGCAACGATGCCTGTCCGCTGATCACCCAAAAGCTCAAGGAAGTCCGCGAGCTGCTCGGTGACAAGGCGCAGGACATTACCTTCATTTCCCTTACCAGTGACCCGCTGCGCGACACGCCGGCGGTGCTCAAGGCTTACACCTTGAAGCAGGGTTCCGATGACCCTCATTGGCTTTTTCTTACTGGCGACAAAGCGCAGATGGACCTGGTGCTGAGCCGTATCGGCCAGATCGTGCCGACCCCCGAGCAGCACTCCACGCAGTTGATCGTCGGCGATGTCGCCAATAAACGCTGGAGCAAAATCCGCCCCGACGCCCCGGCTGCCGCCATTGCCCAGCGCTTGCAGTTGCTGACAATGCCCGTGGCCGGCCGCTGAGCCCGCGCCATGAACCTGCGCGGCGTACTCGCCCTGATCCTGCTCGCTGGCGTCAGCCTTGGCGCGAGCGCTGCGCCGCTGACTGCGGAAGAGGCGGCGGGCAAGCGCCTGTACCGCCAAGGCCTTTCCGCCAGCGGCGAAGCGATCATGGCGCGGGTCGGTGCGGCGGACGTGTTACTGCCAGCGACCAGCTTGCCGTGCGCCAATTGCCACGGCGCCGATGGCCTCGGTCGGCCCGAAGGCGGGGTACGTCCGCCGCCGCTGAACTGGGCGCGACTGACCAGCACTTACGGCCAGCGACAGGTCAACGGTCGCAGCTATCCGGCGTACACCGAGAGCAGTCTGGCCACCGTCATCGAGCAGGGCCGCGACCCTGGTGACAATCGCCTCGACCCGAGCATGCCGCGCTTTGTGCTGTCGATGAAGGATCAGCGCAACCTCACCGCGTACCTCAAACGCCTGGCCGACGAACGCGACCCCGGCCTCGATGCCGAGACCCTGCACCTGGGCACGTTGTTGCCCAGTCAGGGCCCGCTGGCGGAAGAGGGCATGACCATCGCAGCAATACTTAACGGCAGCGTGGCGCGGATCAATCACGCCGGAGGCATTCATGGACGGCAGTTGCGTCTGACCGTGGTTGATCCCGGCCCGGATCGCGCCAGTGCCGAGCAAGCATTGCAGCGGTTGATCGAGCAGGAACAGGTTTTTGCGTTGGTAGCACCGCTGGCGCCGGCCCTCGACGGCGAACTGGCGAGCCGCTTGGAACAGTCCGGCGTACCGCTGATTGGCGCCTTGTCGTCGCTCGGCTCGATGCAGGCCAGCCCGCAGATTTTCGAGCCGTTGCCGGGCGTGCGCGAGCAACTGATCGCCCTGGCCGATTACGCCACGGCCAGCCTGCGCGTGCTGCAAGGGCCGACGCTGATTGCTTATCCCGATGACCCGTTGCAAGCGCAAGCGGCGACCACGCTCGCTGAATACTTGCAGGATCACGGCTGGCAGAAAGTCCTTCTGCAAGCCTACGACCCGGCAGCAGAGGCTTTGCCACTGGGTTCGCGTTCGGTGTTTTATCTGGGCACTGGTGGTGGTTTCGGACGTCTGGCCACACGCCTGCAAGACGCCGGGCAGGTGCCATACCTGTTCGCCGCTTCGAGCCAGGTTGCTGGTGAGTTGCTGCAAGTGCCGGAGGGGTTCTCGCGGCGCGTGTTTCTCGCCTATCCGTTCGTGCCCAGCGACTGGACCCAGACCGGGCGCATGGCCCTGACGCTGTTGCGCGAAGGTCAGGGTCTCGGCGCCCAGCACGCGGTGCTGCAAGTCGGCGCCTACGCCTCGATGTTGCTGCTCAGCGAAGGCATGAAACAGGCCGGCCGCGACGCCAGCCGCGAAAAACTGGTGACGGCGCTGGAAGGCCTGCACGACTTCGACACCGGCCTGACTCCGCGCCTCAGCTTTGGCCCCGGTCGCCGCTTGGGCTTGAGCGGCGCCCATGTGGTCACCGTGGATTTGCCCGATCAGCGCTTCTACCTGGTCGCCCCCTATAAACCGATTGTTGCCAGCCCCTGAACGGAGGGCCCGATCATGAAGCTCAGAATGCTGATCTTGTTGCTGACCTGTTGGCTCCCGTTGACGTGGGCCAATAACGAACCGGCCGTGGCGCGGGTCAATGGCGAAGAAATCTCCGGGTTTCGTTTTGAGCGTTTCTTCGCCGAATACCTCGAAGATCAGGGCCGCGCGGTGGCGAGCATTCGTAATCCCAAGGCTTACAAACAGCTGCGGCAGGCGGCGCTGCAAGCGCTGATCGACAAGGAACTGCTGTGGCAGGAAGCGCAAAAGCGCGGGGTGCAGATCGACGAGCAAGCGGTGCTTGCGCAAGTCGAGCAGACCCGCATGGCCATCGGCGGCACGGATAAATTCGTCCGGCGCTTGCAGGACGCCGGTTTCGACGAGGCGTCTTTCACCGAATACACCCGCCGCGAACTGGCGGCGCAGCAGACATTCGCCGAGCTGATCCGCGCCAATACCTTGCAACCCCGGCACCTGATAATCCGTGTGCCCGCACAAGCGGATGCAGCCACAGTCGCGGCAGCGCGTCTACGCTTGTTGCAAATGCGCGCCTCGATCATCAGCGGGGCGACATTCGCCAGCCAACCCGTGCGTTCACCGTTCGGCTGGCATGTGATTTATTTGCAGAACCACTTGGAGGCCGCCGATGTCCCAGATTCGCAGGGGCTGGATACAGTCAGGGCACAGCTCGCCCGACAGCAACAGACCCAGGCTCGTCGCCAAGTGCTCGCGCAATTACGGGTGCAGAACAGGATCGAACGAATTGACGACGACTGAAGGTTCCCCCCCAATAGTGGGGAATGGCTTCGATGCCCATTCAGGTGCTTCCCCGTTTCTGGGGAACGGGGTACCGGGACGAGCGGGCATTGTCATTAATTTCAAGGACATGAAGACGTAAAATTACCGGCACTCAGCCTGGCATGAAGTGTGCGTTACCGATGGTAAGGCGCACTCTCAGGGCGGGGTCATCGGACCTGCTGTTTCAAGGAGTCGACCTTGGTTAACAAAGTACTGGTTGTCGAAGACGAACAGCTGCTTGCACAGAACCTTCAGGATTATCTGTTGGCGCAGGGGCTGGACGTCCGGATTGCACATGACGGAGCGACGGCGATCGGCTTGGCCGAAACGTTTGCCCCCGACGTGCTGGTGTTCGATTACCGCTTGCCCGATATGGAAGGCTTTGAGGTGCTCGACGCGGTCCGCCAGAACAGGACGTGCCATTTTGTGCTGATAACGGGTCACCCGACCGCTGAAGTCTGTGAGCGGGCGCGGCAACTGCAAGTCAGCCACATCCTGTTCAAACCGTTTCCATTGGCGGAACTGGCCCGAGCTGTCTGCGACCTTCTGGGCATCAAGCGCGAAGCGAAACCCGGTGCGAGCCCTTCAGAAGGCTTTGTCGAACGACGCCAGAGCAGGACCGAGAGCTTCCCGTTGCAGTTGTACGATGGCAGTTGGGTGTTGGCGGATCGGCGACGGCAGTCGCAATCCATGGCGCCGGACGACGATCAAATGCTCACCGGGGAGTAATGGCGCGAACAGACGTTCCGGCACTTGCCGCCAAGGTTTGCCGCGCCGACAGGGCTCTAAGCCCCGGTTGGAGAGCAAGCCATGGAACGTCTGTCCGTTGTCGTCGAACCGCTGTTGGCCGAAAGCGCGCCAGAACGCTTTTCCAGTGAACAGCTTGCCCAGGCCCGGGCGCGGGCCGCCACTTCCGGCGAACGTGTTCTCGAAGCCCTCGGCGTCCTCTGTGAACTGGCGCCGATGCCGTTCATTCACACCCTCGGCGCGACCCTGCATTACCCGGTGCTCGACACCGACAGCCTGTTTGCCGCGACGCCGGTGTTCGACCGGGTCACCCTCGCACAATGCCTGAAACGTGAATTCATCCTGCTGCGCCACAACGACGAAGTCATCGGCGTGTTTGCCGACCCCTTCGACCCGGCGCGGCTGGCCTGGATCGACGATTGCCTGCACGGCGCGCCGCTGTATCTGGTGCACGCCGATGACCTGAAAGCCTATCTGGCCCGCCACGAAGAAAGCTTCCACGCCGTCGAATCGCTCAACGCCCAAGGCGACACCCACAGCGAAATCGACACCCTGCAAAGCCTGTCGCTGACCAGCATCAGCGAAGACGCCAGCAGCGTGGTGAAACTGGTCAACTCGACCCTCTACGACGCGCTGAAAATGCATGCCAGCGACATCCACCTCGGCACCACCGGCAACGGTCTGGTGATCAAATATCGCATCGACGGCGTGCTCAACAACATCAGCAAAGTCCAAGGTGCGGAGTTCTCCGAGCAGGTGATCTCGCGGGTCAAGGTCATGGCTGAACTGGACATCGGCGAAAAACGCGTGCCGCAGGACGGTCGCTTCAAGATCGGCATCAGTGGCCGGCAGATCGACTTCCGCGTGTCGATCATGCCGAGCATCTTTGGCGAAGACGCCGTGCTGCGGGTGCTCGACAAACAGGATCTCGCCGACAAGGTCTGCGGTGTGCAATTGCAGGCGCTGGGCTTTGAAGACGAAACCCTGCGCCAGTTGCGCCGCCTCGCCGCCGAGCCCTACGGCATGGTCCTGGTCACCGGCCCGACCGGCAGCGGCAAGACCACCACGCTGTACGCGATGATCACCGAGATCAACCACGGCGTGGACAAGATCATCACCATCGAAGACCCGGTCGAGTATCAATTGCCGGGCGTGCTGCAAATCCCGGTCAACGAGAAAAAAGGCCTGACCTTCGCCCGCGGCTTGCGCTCGATCCTGCGCCACGACCCGGACAAAATCATGGTCGGCGAAATCCGCGACCCGGACACCGCACAGATCGCCGTGCAATCGGCGCTCACCGGTCACCTGGTGTTCACCACCATCCACGCCAACAACGTTTTCGACGTGATCGGCCGCTTCACCCAAATGGAAATCGACCCGTACAGCCTGGTCTCGGCGCTCAACGCGATTCTCGCCCAGCGCTTGATTCGTTTGGTGTGCGCCAGTTGCAGCGCGCCGGTCAACCCGAGCGATGAAGAACTGCGCGCCTCGGGCCTCGATCCGCAGAAAGTCGATCACTACCACTTCGTCCACGGCAAAGGCTGCGGCCACTGCCGGGGCAGCGGTTATCGCGGGCGCACGGCGATTGCCGAGTTGCTGCACCTCGACGACGAACTGCGTCAGATGATCGTCGAGCGCCAACCTATCACCCAAATCAAAGCCCTGGCCTGCGCCCGTGGTTTGCGCCTGTTGCGCGAATCGGCGCTGGAGCTGGTGGAACAAGGTCGCACCACGCTGGAGGAGATCAATCGTGTCACTTTTATCGCGTGAGCGTTTTGTCGCCGTGCTCGGCGCCAGCGGTGTTGGCCTGGGGCAGCGGCGTGGCAGCGAGACCCTGTGGCTGGGCAGCGTCGGTTACATCGACGAAGGCTTCCAGAGCTACGCGGTGGCGCTGGACACCCTCGACCGCCTGCTCGGTGAACACGCCCGCGCCGGGGCCGAATTGAGTGTGGTCATCTCCGGGCACTTCAGCCGCTTCTGCCTGGTGCCGTGGAGCGCGCAGATCAGCAGCCCTGAGGAACTGCGCGGCTTTGCCCAACTGTGTTTCGAAGACCTGTTTGGCGCGCCGACCCAGCCGTGGAGTCTGGTGCTGTCCGCTGAACCGGCCGGTTACGACCGCATTGCCAGCGCCTTGCCGCAAGACTTGCTCGAACGCTTGCGGATGGTGGTCAGCGCTCGCGGTTTGCGTCTGCGTTCGGTGCAGCCGTACCTGATGGCGGCGTTCAACCGCTTCGACAAAAGTCTGGATGCCGGCGACTTTCTGTTCGTCGTCGCCGAGCCGCAACGCAGCGTGTTGTTGCTGTCGAGGGAAGGGCGCTGGGCCGGTGTGCGCTCGGTCGGTGGCAGCGACAGCGATGCCGCGTTGAATGCCCTGATCGGTCGCGAACGCCAGCTGCAAGCCTCGACCAGCGAACGCGCGTTCAACGTTTATCTGCATGCACCAGCGCGCCTCGATGCGCATCCGGACGTGGCGGGTGTGCAACTGCGCACCCTTGAAGACGCCTCGATGAACGTGCGTGACGGCTTGTACGTCATGTCCCGGGCGGTGGCCTGACATGCGCGCGCTCAATCTCGACTTTCAGCCACGGCCACGTTCCGGCCCATTGGGTTGGAGCCTGTTCGGCGCCGGCGTGCTGCTGGCGCTGCTGTGCTTCGGCGTGCAACAGCACCTCGACGCGCACACCGAACAGCAACAAGGCCACCTGCAAACCACCCAGCGTCAGCTCAACGGTGACAGCGGCGCCAAGTCCACCCTGAGCCCGGCGGAAACCCGCGAGCAAGCGGCAAACCTCGCCGAAATGCGCAAGGTCTCGCAGCAACTGCGCCGGCCGTGGGAACGCCTGTTCGCCATGCTCGAAGCGATGCCGCGCGATGACGTCGCGCTGCTGACCCTGACTCCGGATGCGCGCAAAGGCCAGGTGCGCATCAGCGCCGAAGCACGGGATCTGCAAGCGATGCTCGACTTCCACAAACGTCTGGAAGCCAGCGACGAACTGTCCGACGTGTCGCTGCTGAGCCACGAAATCGTCGTCAAATCGCCGGAACAACCGGTGCAATTCAACCTGTCGGCGACTTGGGAGATTGGCGATGCGAATCCCTAGACTGATCGTCCACGAATACCTGCAAGGCCTCGGCGTTCCGGGCCTCGCCGGGCTGGCATTGCTGCTGGTCGCAACCGCTTGGGCACTCGGTGGTTTGTTGCCGGGCTGGCAATCGTTGCAGCACCTCAGCCAGCAGACTCAGGAAGCCTCTGAGTATCTGGCCAAGGTTGAAGACGGCAGCATCGCGCCGCCCGTAGTGCCACAACGTCAGCTCGACGATTTCCGCAACAAACTGCCGGCGCAGCCGCAAGCCACCGTCGCCATCGACCGCATCTACGCTCTCGCAGCCCAGGAGCACATCACTCTGGCACGCGGCGAATATGCACTCGGCGTCGATCCGAAAACCCATCTGGCGCGTTATCAGATCCTGTTGCCAGTGCGCGGCAGCTACCCGCAACTGCGCCGATTTCTGCACGCCTTGCTCGGTCAGTTGCCAGCGGTGGTGGTGGAAGACCTCGAGTTGCAACGCAAGAAGATTGGCGACACCGACCTCAATGGCCGGATCCGTATGACCCTTTACCTGTCGAGGTCGTGATGAATACCAAGCGCGTGACAGGGTGGTTGGCGTTCTTCGGCGTAGCGGCCGCGCTGGCGTGGTTGCCGGAATATTTCTCGCCAAGCGAAGACGCCGATTCGCACGAAGTGGCTGTCGCTACGCCGGGGAAAACCCGGGGCGCGCTGCCGGCCAGCACCGCCAAGGCCAAGGATGCGCCGATCAAGGACCTGAGCCCGGCCGGCGACCTGTTCGCGGCCAAATCCTGGAAGGCCGCGCCAATTCTGGCCACGGTCACCGAAATGGCCATCAATCCAGCAACAGTGGTGCAAGCCCCGAGCCTGCCACCGGTGCCGTTTCAGTTCGTCGGCAGGCTGCATGACCGCAGCGACCTGCAAGTGTTTTTGCAGAACGGCGAAAAGATCTACGTCGTGCGCAACGGGGATGTGATCGACGACACCTGGAAGATCACCGGCATTTCCGATGTGGAATTGAGCCTGGTCTATCTGCCTTTGCATTTGTCGCAGACCCTGTCTGTGGGGAGTACGCAATGAACCGTTGCCGTTTGCTGATGAGCCTGGGCCTGTGTGCCGGGCTGGCCGCGTGCAGTTCTGCACAAGTGGCCAACAAGGAAGCCGCCGACCTGATTGAACAGGGTCAGTACGAGGCGGGGCTGGCCCGAATCGAAGAAGGCCTGCGCGAAAACCCACGGGACACCGAGCTGCACTTGCTGCTCAACAGCGGTCGGGCCAAGGCGATCACGGCGTTGCTGACGACCGGTGATACCGACCGTTCGCGCCGCGACTTCGCTTCGGCGCGGGTGGCCTACAACCGCGCGCTGACCATCGAGCCGAACAACCGCCGCGCTCAGGATGCCTTGCGCCAACTCGACTACCTGCGCAGCATGGACGAAAAACTCGAATTGGCCCGTGGCGACCTGCGTCGTGGCGACATCTACGGCGCTGATCGCCAGGTCAAACAGATCCTCGAACTCGACCCCAACAACGAAGGCGCGCTGGAGCTGCAAGGCAATATCCGTCTGGTGCAGAGCCGCAACGTGATTGCCTATCCGCAACTGCGCACCAAGCTTGATCGGCCAGTGACCCTGGAGTTTCGCGACGCCAACCTGAAGACCATTTTCGAAGTGCTGTCGCAGGTCGCCGGACTGAACTTCATCTTCGACAAAGACCTGCGCCCGGACATGAAAGCGACGATTTTCGTGCGGGACGTGCGCATCGAAGACGCCGTGACCCTGCTGCTGCAACAGAACCAGTTGCACCAGAAAGTGGTGAACGAAAACACCTTGCTGATCTACCCGGACTCACCGCAGAAAGTGAAGGATTACCAGGAACTGGTGATGCGCACGTTCTACCTGACCAGCATCGACGCCAACACCGCGCTGAACATGGTCAAGACCATGCTCAAGACCCGCGACGTGTTCGTCGACGAACGCCTCAACACCCTGACCATTCGCGACACCGAAGACGCCGTGCGCATGGCCGAGAAACTCCTGCAATCGCAAGACCAGTCCAACCCGGAAGTGGTGCTTGAAGTTGAAGTGATGGAGGTCGCCACCCAGCGCATCCTCGACCTTGGCCTGCAATGGCCGAACACCTTCGGCGTGGTCAACAGCGACGGTTCGGCGGTGACCCTGCTTGATCAACTGAAAGGCATCAATTCCAGCCGGATTTCGATCTCGCCGTCGCCGCAAGCCAAGATCAACGCTCAGGACAATGACATCAACACCTTGGCCAGCCCGGTGATTCGTGTGAGCAACCGCGAGCAGGCGCGGATTCACATCGGTCAGCGCGTACCGATCATCAGCGCCACTTCGGTGCCGTCGACGCAAGGCCCGGTGATCACTGAGAGCGTCACTTACCTCGACGTCGGTCTGAAGCTCGAAGTGCAACCAACCGTGCACCTGAACAACGAAGTGGCGATCAAGATTGCTCTCGAAGTGAGTAACGCCACGCCGCTGGAACCGACCCGTCAGGGCACGATTCCGGTGCAGGTCGACACCCGCAACGCGCAAACCTCGCTGCGCCTGCACGACGGCGAAACGCAGATCCTCGCCGGCCTGATGCGCAACGATCACGGCGCCACCGGCAACAAGATTCCGGGTCTCGGCGATATTCCTGGCATTGGCCGGCTGTTCGGCAGCAACAAGGACACCGTCGGCAAATCGGAACTGGTGCTGTCGATCACGCCACGGATCGTGCGCAACCTGCCGTATCAGAGCCCGTCGGACATGGAGTTCTCCACCGGCACCGAAACCAGCATGCACATCCAGGCACCGGATCGTTCGCAGAGCTACGTGATGCCGGCGCCCGCCGCGCAGCCGCGTGCAGTCGGTGAATCGGCCGTGGCCACCACCCGCGTCAGTGTCGAGAAGCCTTGATCATGAACGCCTGCCAACGCGGTTTCAGCCTGATCGAAGTCGTGGTGACGCTGGCCCTGATCGGCCTGTTGGCGAGCATGGCCGCGCCGCTGACCGAGACCCTGGTGCGGCGTGGCAAGGAGCAGGAATTGCGCAACGCGCTGTACCAGATTCGCGATGGCATCGACGCCTACAAACGTGCGTTCGATGCCGGTTACATCGAGAAGTCGCTGAACAGCAGCGGCTACCCGCCGAACCTGCAAGTACTGGTCGAAGGCGTGCGCGATGTGCGCAGCGCGAAGGGCGCCAAGTTCTACTTTTTACGCCGCATCCCGCGCGATCCGCTGGTGCCGGCCAAACGTGATGACGAAGGGGGTTGGGGCGTGCGCGCCTACAACAGTTCGGCTCAGAACCCGCGCGATGGCGAGGACGTTTTCGACGTCTATTCCCACGCCCGGGGCAAGGGCCTCAACGGCATCGCCTACCGCGAGTGGTGAACCTCATGCGCCGGGAAAAAGGTTTTACCTTGCTGGAGCTGATGGTGGTGATGGCGATCATCGCCACGCTGATGACCATCGCACTGCCGCGCTACTTCAACAGCCTTGATGCGTCGAAGGAAACCACCTTGCGCCAGAGCCTGTCGGCGATGCGCGAGGCGCTGGATCACTTCTACGGCGACACCGGCCGTTATCCGGATTCCATCGAACAACTGATCGAACAACGTTACCTGCGCAACGCGCCACTCGATCCGATCACCGAGCGCAAAGACCAGTGGGTGCTGATCGCGCCACCGGACGGTGTGGCGGGCGGCGTGGCCGACATCAAAAGCGGTGCTACCGGGAGGGCGCGTGATGGCAGCCAGTATTCCGAGTGGTAACCGCGCGCAGCAGGGTGGTTTCACCTATCTGGGCGTGCTGTTCCTGATTGCGGTGATGGGCATGGGCCTGGCCAGTGCCGGCGAGTTGTGGTCGACCGCTTCGCGCCGCGACCGTGAGCGCCAATTGCTCTGGGTCGGCACCCAATACGCCCAGGCGCTGCGCAGCTACTACCGCAGTTCGCCGGGGCTGGCGCAGTACCCGAAAGAGTTGGCAGATCTGCTTGAAGATCAGCGCTTTCCAGAGGCGAAACATCATCTGCGGCAGCTCTATCCAGACCCGATCGGTCAGGGCGAGTGGGCACTGCAACGCGGTTTCGATGGCCGCATCACCGGCCTCAACAGTCCTTCGACCGAGCTGCCGTTGAAGCAGGCGGACTTCCCGACGCAGTGGTCGGATTTCGATGGCATGCAGCGTTATTCGGACTGGCAGTTCGTGGCAGAAAAAGCCTTCCTCGACGGCACTGGCACTAGTAGCGGGGGCCCGGCCAAAGGCCAGTCGAATTTGCCCCAGGCGTTGCAGCCATGACTCGCCACTGGTGGTGCGCGCTGATTCTCACCGTGGCGGCGTGCTGCGCCCATGGCGGTGAAGAAGACGAAATGATGGGCTTCATCGTCGATGACACGATCTCGCACATCGGCCACGACTTTTACTACTCGTTCAGTGAACGCCTGCGCGACACCAGCCCGATGGATTTCAACCTGGTGGTGCGCGAGCGGCCCGACGCACGCTGGGGCAGCCTGGTGACCGTGGAATATCAGCAACGCCTGGTTTATCGGCGCTTCCTGCCGCCGAATACCGTGGAACTGAAGGACGAGGCCTACGCGGCCGCCGACTGGGTTCGACGCCAGGTTGTCCAGCGCAAGCTGGAGGCTCTGTTGCAGGACACCACCGACCTTGAGAAGGACGAACTATGAACAGCACAACGTTCTCACGGCGCAGCGGATTCTGGATCTCGGGGTTGTTGATCGGGCTCGCCAGCGCTGCCGCTGTCCAGGCCACTGAACTGGTCTACACACCGGTCAATCCGTCGTTCGGCGGCAACCCGCTCAACGGCACCTGGTTGCTCAACAACGCTCAGGCGCAAAACGATCACGACGATCCGGACATCCAGAGCCGTTCGGCGGTGGCCGGGACATCGGCACTGGAGCGCTTCACCAGTCAATTGCAATCGAGGCTGCTAGGGCAGTTGCTGGACAACATCTCCACCGGCAACACGGGGAGCCTGTCCACCGACTCTTTTATCGTCAACGTCATCGACGACTCCGGGGCACTGAGCATTGAAGTGACCGATCGAGCGAGCGGTGAGGTTTCGGAAATTCAGGTGAACGGCCTCAACCCATGACGGGCTGACGGTTCCGGGGAGAACGGACATGAAAAAGATCATCGCGTTAGGGCTGCTGTTGGCGACATTACAAGGGTGCAGTCTGCGTGAGCCGATGTCGGCCGAGCAGGACACCGAAACCCCGACCCTGACCCCCAGGGCTTCGACTTATTACGACTTGCTGAAGATGCCGCGACCCAAGGGCCGGTTGATGGCGGTGGTGTACGGCTTCCGTGACCAGACCGGGCAGTACAAGCCGACGCCGGCGAGTTCGTTTTCCACCAGCGTGACCCAAGGCGCGGCGTCGATGCTGATGGACGCGATGCAGGCCAGTGGCTGGTTTGTCGTGCTGGAGCGGGAAGGGCTGCAGAACCTGTTGACCGAACGCAAGATCATTCGCGCCTCGCAGAAGAAGCCGAATACGCCGGTGAATATTCAGGGCGAGCTGCCACCGTTGCAGGCGGCGAACATGATGCTCGAAGGCGGGATCATCGCCTATGACACCAATGTGCGCAGCGGTGGGGAAGGGGCGCGGTATCTGGGGATTGATTTGCAGCGTGAGTATCGGGTGGATCAGGTGACCGTCAACTTGCGTGCGGTGGATGTGCGCAGTGGGCAGGTGCTGGCGAATGTGATGACCAGCAAGACGATTTATTCGGTGGCGCGCAGCGCGGGGATTTTCAAGTTCATCGAGTTCAAGAAGTTGCTTGAGGCTGAGGTTGGGTACACCACGAACGAGCCGGCGCAGCTTTGTGTTCTGTCGGCGATTGAGGCGGCGGTGGGGCATATGGTGGCGCAGGGGATTGAGCGGCATTTGTGGCAGGTGGCGGGGGACAGTTCTGTGCCTGGGCAGGATGATGTGTTGAATCGGTATTTGACCCAGAACAAGATTGATCCGGATGCTGAGTGAGGTTTTTGCTGTTGAGCTTGGCGGCCTGATAGCCGACCAAGCTCTCTCGGTCGAAACCGGTTTAAACCTGTAGGAGTGAGCCTGCTCGCGATAGCTATCTCTCAGACACAGTTGCTATTGCGGATGTACCAAAATCCTTGTGGGGGCTGGCTTGCCAGCGATGGCGGCCTTATTGCCGACCAATCTCTGGCGGATGTACCCAGTTCCAATTGTGGGAGCCAGCCTGCTCGCGAAGGTGTTTTATCAGGCGGTGGGGTTCTTTCTGACGGAGTACATATCCATTCCTGCGGCAACGGCTGCTTAGGGTTCCGCCCTTACGGCGGGTCACTTTTGACAAACGCCCGGAATGCCGGCCCAGTCAAAAGTAACCAAAAACGCTTGCTCCTACGTTCGGCCCGCTCGCTGAGGCTCGGGGTTCCTTCGCTCCGGGATCGATCCGGGCGCAGCGCCTACGGTTTGCTTCGCTGCACCTCCTCTCGCTGTGTTTGGCTGCGCCAAACGGTCGCTGCGCTCCCACGCCCGGATCAACCCCTCCACTCAGCCTTCCGACGTCGCTCGTGGATCAAGATCAAGAGCTGCAGCCGAGCTTGCGCTCATCGTGTTGAGTGGTGAAGAGCGGGCGCGATGCGAAAATTTATCGGGTGAACTCAATTCCTGTGGGAGCTGGCTTGCCAGCGATGGCGGCCTGACAGCCAACCAATCCCTCGCACATGTACCTGCCTCTGTAGGAACCGGCCCGCCAGCAATGACGACCCCAACTTCCCCAAACATTTGGATCTCCACCCTGGAATGTTAGGCTCCTCCCAATCCCTGCATTCTGTGAAGGAAGGCTTATGTTGAAGGTGTTCGCTCTACTGACGCTGCTGGTGTCCAGCGCCGTCCAGGCGCAAACCACGCTGCAATCCGATCTCCCATTGAAGTACCTCGAGCAGGTTCATCCGGACGCGGAGCCGCGTCCGTTGGTGATTTTCCTGCACGGCTACGGCAGTAACGAAGCGGATCTGATCGGGATGAAGTTCCAGCTCCCGGCGCAGTACAACTACTTGTCGGTGCAGGCGCCGCTGTCGTTGGGCGAGGATCGCTATCAGTGGTTTCGCAAGAAGGGTGAGGGCGCTTACAACGGTGAGACGGATGATTTAAAGGCCAGCGGGCAGAAGCTGCGCGACTTCATCGCGCAAGCCGCGAAGAAATATCACGCCAGGCCGGACAAGGTGTACCTGATCGGCTTCAGCCAGGGCGCGATGATGACCTACGAAGTGGGGCTGCGACCGCCGCTGGCCGTGGGCGGCATCGCGGCGTTGAGCGGGCGTTTGTTGCCCGTGTTGAAAGGCCAGCTCAAGGCCGAGCAACAACCGCTGCCGCTGAACATCTTCATCGGCCATGGTACCGCCGATGATCGCGTGCCGTACCACGACGGTACCGAGGCCAAGGCGTTGCTGGAGAAGCTGGCTTACACACCGCAATTCCATGCCTATCCAGGTGTCGGCCACAGCATCACTGCGGCCGAACTGCGGGATTTGAATGGCTGGTTGCAGCAGCTCAATCCTTGAGGATGGTTTTTACCAGGGCATCGTGACCTTTCTTGTCGCTGGCGCGTGAGATCACCTGAACCAGCGCCATTTTCGTGCCGGAGCCGGCCAGCAGCGTGGTGTTGAGGGTCTGGCCGCCGCCTTGGGTGGCGGTGCTGTCGACTTGACGCAAACCGAGGCCGGTGCCTTTCTGGGTCAGACTTTTCTCCGTGAGCTTGTTGAAATCCGGCAAGGCTTTGCGTTGGTCTTCGATGAAGCTCGAGACGCTGCCGTCGAGAAATTCGCCGTCATTGTCCTTGACGTTCTGGCCTTCAGGAATTTGGTTTTCGGCGGCGATGACCACGGTTTTGGTGGACTCGTTGGTGTACATCGTGCCGGTGGCGCCGCCGGGGCTGGCCGGTAACGGATCAGCCACGAAGCCTTTAGGCAGAGTGAAAGTGAACTTGCCGCCGAGCAGCGAGACTTGCTCGGTCGTGGCTTTTTCCTTGGCTTTGGCCGCCTGAGCGTTGATGGCGCCGAGACCGGCGACGGCCGCCAGCAACACGATGACGGCTTTCTTGCTCAACAATGACATTCGAATCTCCGAGGGATGGGCGCGCTAGGTGGGCGATCATCCCACGCAGCGTGCTGTCACTCCAGCGCGGTTCGTCAGGGTTACTGTGCCTGCTGCTGTTTCGCCACCGGCCGGACCAGCAATTGGCGGGTCACGCCGAGCATGGCCACGGAGACCGCCACGCCGACCGCGAATCCGCTCAGTCCCAGGGTGGGCAAGGTCAATGCCGCCACCAGGCAGAACGCCGAAAACGAATACATCCCCGTCGCGGTTGCCCGTAACAGCACGGCAGTAAACGCCGGGCCACGGGTTTGCTGGGAAAACACCGCCATCACGCTGCCGAGCACCGGGAACACCGCGAGCAGACCGCTCCAGCGCTCGCCGACGGTACTGGCCAGCATCGTCACCACCAGCGTCAGCGCGGCGCCGGCGATCATCCGCCAGATCAGTTTGTCCGACTTCGGCGCCGGGCCGTTGAGCACTGGCTGTACCTTAGGAAACAGGTAAGGCGACGAAAGCAGAGCAATCGCGGCCGCCGCCACAGAGAACGGCAACGACGCGGGAACGAGCGACAACAGCAACGCCAGTACGCCCCAGACCGCCAGCGAAATCGTTAGCGCCCACGGCCAGTTCGCGCGCTGTGCGACCTGCGCATAGGTGATGCAGAAGGCAATCATCGCGAACATCGCCGATAACGCCGCCACCGCTGAGTGAGCGGCAAACGCCGGCCCCTGCTCAATGGCGAGGAAAAACAGAATCGGCCCGACCACCACCGGCAACCCGGACAGCCACCCGGCCACGCTTGGCCCCCAACGCTTGCCCGCGAGGGAAATCAGCAGCAGAAAACCGGGAATCAACAGCAGTTTGAGGATCAGCACGCAGGGGGCTCCGTCAGGTGGTGACGGCCACGTTAGCACTGCTGATCGGGGATTGCTGCAAATGTGTGCGTATTTTGTATACAACATCCGCGTTGCAATAGCCGACTATGCTCTGACTATCAGAGCTTGCTGGAGTCGATACCGCCATGAACAGAGCGCCAAAAGTGTTACGAGGTTGTTGCGGCATCGGTTTGTGGGCGCTGTTGCTGACACCGACCTGGGCCAACTGGCAAGACGCGGTGCCAGGTGCGCAGATCATCGGCACCGGCGATTTCAGCGTATTCGGATTCGATGTGTACAACGCGCGGTTGTGGAGCGCCGCCCGGCCTTTGGCTGACGGTCAGCCGTTTGCCCTGGAGCTGATCTACCGCCGCAGCATCTCCCGTGAGGATCTGGTCAAGGCCAGCGTCGACGAAATCAGGCGTTTGGGCGGCGCCAATGTCAGCCCCGTGCAATTGGCCGGCTGGCAGATCCAGATGCAGCAATCGTTCATTGATGTGCAGGCCGGCACGCGGATTACCGGGGTGTATCTGCCAGGTCAGGGTGCGCGGTTTTTTGTCGGTCAGCAGTTGCAGCATGAAATCGATGATCCGCAGTTTGCCCGGGCGTTCTTCGATATCTGGCTGGATCCGCGTACGCGCAGTCCCGAGTTGCGTGAGCAGTTGTTGGGTGTCAGTCGATAGATTCTTTTGCGCTTCAAGGCAGCAACTGAAACGTCTAAGCTGCATCTTTCCGACTTGTTTCAGGATGTGTGCGTGAAATTCAGTTTGCCCAAAATCGCCACCGCGCCGTTTTGCCCGCCGGAAGTGGCCGGCAGCGTCGCGGTGGATCCGAAAGCCTCGTTCTTCAAACGCGTGCTGCGTTTCGCCGGCCCAGGATTGCTGGTGTCGATCGGCTACATGGACCCGGGCAACTGGGCAACCGCCATCGAGGCCGGTTCGCGATTTGGCTACAGCCTGTTGTTCGTGGTGTTGCTGGCGAGTCTGGCGGGCATGGTCGTGCAATGCCTGTGTTCGCGCCTGGGCATCGCTACTGGGCGCGATCTGGCGCAACTGTCGCGCGAGCGCTACAGCACGCCGACCGCCCGTTTGCAGTGGGTGTTGGCGGAGATCTCGATCATCGCCACCGACCTTGCCGAAGTACTCGGCTGTGCGCTGGCGTTTCACTTGTTGCTCGGTTGCTCGCTGACCTTCGGCATTGCCCTGACGGCGTTCGACACGTTACTGGTGCTGGCTCTGCAGAACCGGGGCTTCCGCCGACTGGAGGCAATCATGCTGGTGCTGGTCGCCACCATCGGCGTGTGTTTCTTCGTTGAACTGGTGCTGATCAAGCCGTATTGGCCGGACGTGTTCAGCGGCTTCAAACCCTCGTTGTCGGCGATCAGCGATGCTGCGCCGTTGTACCTGGCCATCGGCATTCTCGGCGCGACGGTGATGCCGCATAACCTCTACCTGCACACCTCGATTGTGCAGACGCGCATGATCGGCAAGGATCTGGCCAGCAAGCAGGACGCGGTGAAACTCGCGCGCATCGACACCATCGGTTCGCTGGCGTTGGCGCTGCTGGTCAACGCGGCGATCCTGATTCTCGCGGCAGCGGCGTTTCATCAGTCGGGGCATACCGACGTAGTCGATATCCAGGACGCCTATCACTTGCTTGATCCGCTGGTCGGCGGGGCATTGGCCAGCGTGCTGTTCGGCGTGGCGTTGCTCGCTTCGGGGCAGAGTTCAACCTTCACCGGCACCATCGCCGGCCAGGTGATCATGGAGGGTTATCTCAACCTGCGGATTCCGTGCTGGCAGCGGCGCCTGATCACCCGTGGGCTGGCGCTGATTCCGGCGTTCATCGGCGTGTGGCTGATGGGCGATAACGCGGTGGGCAAGTTGCTGGTGCTGAGCCAGGTGGTGTTGAGTTTGCAGCTGCCGTTTGCGTTGTACCCGCTGATTCGCATGACCAATGACCACAAGCTGATGGGGCCGTTCGTGAATCGCTGGCCGACGCGGGTGTTGGCGTGGGGGTTGTTTGTGGTGATCAGCGGGGCGAATGCCTGGTTGATTTTGCAATGGGCTGGCTGAATTTTTGCGGTGTCTGGGCTGGCCCCATCGCGAGCAGGCTCACTCCTACAGGATCGGGTTCACAAATCCCTTGTAGGAGTGAGCCTGCTCGCGATGGCGTCAAAACATTCAACAAATATTTCGAACAGACAAAAAACACCCGGTGCAACGCAAGCTGCACCGGGTTTTTGTTGCCAGCAACCAGCGGATGTCGTGGATCCGCCGTCTGCCGTTGAACTCGATATTTAAACGCGTTCCAGCGCCAGCGCCACACCCTGACCGCCGCCAATGCACAGAGTCGCAAGACCCTTTTTCGCATCTCGCTTGATCATTTCATGCAACAGCGTCACCAGTACGCGGCAGCCCGACGCACCGATCGGGTGGCCCAGTGCGATGGCGCCACCATTGACGTTGACCTTGTCCAGATCCCATTGCAGATCCTTGGCCACCGCCAGCGATTGTGCAGCGAAGGCTTCGTTGGCTTCGATCAGGTCGAGTTGGTCGATGCTCCAGCCAGCCTTGTCGAGGCAGCGGCGGGTGGCCGATACCGGGCCGATGCCCATGATCGCCGGGTCAACGCCGGCGTTGGCGTAAGCGGCGATTTTCGCCAGTACTGGCAAACCCAAGGCTTTGGCTTTTTCTGCGCTCATCAGGATGACTGCGGCGGCGCCGTCGTTCAGCGACGAAGCGTTGCCAGCGGTGACGCTGCCGTCCTTCTTGAACGCTGCACGCAGTTTCGCCAGCGATTGCGCCGTCGTGTCGCCACGTGGCTGCTCGTCGACCTTGAACGCGACCGGATCGCCTTTGCGCTGCGGGATCAGGATCGGAGTAATTTCATCGACAAAGCGACCGGCCTCGATGGCAGCGGCGGCTTTCTGCTGGGAAGCGGCAGCAAAAGCGTCCTGCTGTTCGCGACTGATCTCGTACTTGTCGGCCAGATTCTCGGCGGTAATGCCCATGTGGTAATCGTTGAACGCATCCCACAGGCCATCGCTGATCATGGTGTCGACGATTTGCGCGTGGCCCATGCGCAGACCGGTGCGTGCGCCCGGCATCACATAGTTGGACAGGCTCATGTTTTCCTGACCGCCGGCGATGATGACGTCGGCGTCGCCGCAACGGATTGCCTGTGCGCCCAGGTGCAGAGCCTTGAGGCCTGAACCGCAGACCTTGTTCAGGGTCATCGCGGGCACCGCGTGTGGCAGGCCAGCCTTGATTGCCGACTGACGCGCCGGGTTCTGGCCGGCACCGGCGGTCAACACCTGGCCCATGATCACTTCATCAACCTGCGCACCGTCCAGACCGGTCTGCTCGAGCAACTGGCGGATCACCGCCGCGCCCAGATCAACAGCGGACACGCTGGCCAGGGAACCCTGGAAACTGCCGATCGCTGTGCGCGTGGCGGCAACAATTACGACGTCTTGCATTTTCGAATTCCTCACTCGGCAGCGAACTGCATTTCCGGTACGTGATCCGGGACGATCAGTTTACCAGCGGTTTTGGCGACGATTTCCTCTACGCTGACGCCGTGTGCGCGGTCCTTGATGACAAAAGCGCCATTTTCGATTTCCACGTAGGGGAGGT
>Ga0160443_100188_pt1 | contig 81815 bp, 76 predicted proteins | sample HID1972I_E1MG_FD_108244 | JGI IMG/M metagenome (GOLD analysis project Ga0160443, IMG submission 108244) | Enriched pill bug-associated microbial communities from UW Madison campus, WI, USA - HID1972I_E1 MG | ecosystem: Host-associated > Arthropoda: Insects > Digestive system > Unclassified ... | reverse complement strand
TTGTTGCTTCGAAGAAGGAGGGGACGGCTGTGCGAGTAGGTGGCATCCGATCTGGCTTGCTCCCGGGGGTGGGTCTGGAAGGAGGTTGCTGTGCCTAAGCCTCGATTCGCCGATGAGCTTGGGGCCGGTGGGCTTGCTGTGATCGTGGGCGGTTGACGGATTCGGGCAGGGGCGTTCTCCGGGCGTCCCTTCCCGGTCGTCCACTGTAGGGGGTCGGTCAGAAAATCGGTGGATCTGGGGCTGGCTTGACCGAAAGGTAAGGCAGTGACTCAGATGACCGAGATGATCGATCCTGTGACTGGAGAGATCATCGATGAACAGCAGATCGCCGAGCAGGCTGCTCGCTCAAGCGAAAGAGCAGGCGTCGGCCTGGTCGGCCCAGGAGGACTGCTTGCGGGATTGACGAAGACGGTGTTGGAGACCGCTCTCGAGGTCGAGATGGCCGAGCACCTCGGCTATGAGAAGCACCAGGCAAGCGATAGTGGCAACGCCCGTAACGGGACGAGGTCCAGGACGGTGCTCACCGAGGTCGGTGCCGTGGAGATCGACGTGCCGCGGGATTGTGAGGGGTCGTTTCAGCCCAAGATCGTGCGCAAACGGCAGCGTCGGCTGGACGGGATCGACGAGATCGTCCTCTCGCTGACTGCCCGTGGGCTGACCACCGGTGAGGTCGCAGCGCACTTCGATGACGTCTACGGCGCCTCGGTGAGCAAGGACACGATCTCGAAGATCACCGACAAGGTGATCGAGGAGATGACCGAATGGCAGAACCGGCCGCTGGATCGGGTCTACCCGGTCGTGTTCATCGACGCGATCGTGGTGAAGGTCCGTGACGGGCAGGTCCGTAACAAGCCGTTCTATGTCGCTGTCGGCGTCACCACGGCTGGGGAACGTGACATTCTCGGCATCTGGGCCGGCGATGGCGGTGAGGGTGCGAAGTTCTGGCTCGGCGTGCTCACCGAGATCAAGAACCGTGGGGTCGAGGACGTGTGCATCGTGGTCTGCAACGGGCTGAAGGGCCTCCCGGACGCGATCAACGCGACCTGGGAGCTGACGACGGTGCAGACATGCATCATCCATCTGATCCGGAACACGTTCCGCTTCGCGCCGAGGAAGTACTGGACCAGATTGCGCGCGACCTCAAGCCGGTCTACACGGCACCTTCCGAGGCTGCGGCGCGGGCGCGGTTCGAGGAGTTTGCGGAGCAGCGGTGCACCATGTATCCCGCGATCCGGGTGCTGTGGGAGAACGCCTGGTCCGAGTTCATCCCGTTCCTGGACTACGACGTCGAGATCCGCCGCATCATCTGCTCGACCAACGCGATCGAGTCCCTCAACGCGAGATACCGTCGGGCGGTGCGCGCAATGTCAGCGGCGCTTGAAAACTGGACAGTAGCGGCGCGGCGGGTTCAATTCATCGTCGCAACACTGATGGATTTCCTGAGGCTATCAGGGCGGTGAGGAGCTGTGTGGGTGAGCGACCTTCGAGCATGGCGCGGGGTCTGTAGTTGAGCTCGTCCTGGACCGCTCGCAGGTGCTCTATCGAGTGCACGCTCAGGTCGGTGCCCTTGGGGAAGTAGGCCCGCAGAAGCCCGTTGGTGTTCTCATTCGTTCCGCGCTGCCAGGGCGAGTGCGAATCGCAGAAGAACACCGGCGCACCGAGCGTCTTGGTGATTTTGAGGTGACGAGCCATCTCCGACCCCTGGTCCCAGCTGATCGATCTCACCAAGCCCAGCGGGAGGCCGGTCAACGTGGTGGCCAGCGCGTCGTGGAGCGCTTCGCTGTCACGCGCAGGGAGGTGCAGGAGCAGCGTCGAACGGGTCTGCCTCTCCACCAGGGTGCCGATCGCTGAACCCTGGTCCTTCCCGATGATGAGGTCGCCCTCCCAATGCCCCGCTTGCGATCGATCGCTCGGGTCGAACGGCCGATGGTGGATGGTGAGCATCGGTTGCTCGAACCGTGGTCTGCGCCTGTTGGTGCGTTGCTGCGCCTTGCGATGATCGTGTCCCGTTCGCAACGGCGATGGCGAGTGCGGGGCAAGCGTGGATGGCCGCATCAGCGTTGATCCTGGCCGGTAGACGGCCTGGTAGATGCTCTGGTGACTCAACCGCATCGCGGCGTCGTCGGGGAATGTCTCCTCGAGGTGCCGGCTGATCTGCTGCGGACTCCACCGGGCCTGCAACTTCTCATTGATCACACCCCACAATCGCGCATTGCTATCGACACGGCGGACGTGATCACGGCCACGGCGCCTCGCGGACAAGTGTTGCGCCTCGAAGGGGCGATACCCGCCCTGCGGTGCCGCGTTGCGGGTCAGCTCGCGCGAGATCGTCGATGGCGCCCTGCCCAACGTGGCCGCGATCTCCCGCACGGTCGTGCCCTCGTGTCGCAGATCGGCGATGCGGACACGGTCATCCTGTGACAAGAATCGAGGGCTGATCTGACGGACCTCACGCCGATCCAGCGCGGGGACGAACCCGACGACCGCTCCGTCGCGATAGGTCTTGTAGCCGCGGGCCCAGTTGTGGCCCGCCGAAGGCCCCATCCCGCTTGGGCGGTGCTGGCACGCCCGGTGTTAACGAACGCTTCCAGCGGCATCTTCACCAAACCGACAATTGACGGCGGACGCGGGCCTAAGGACCCGAGGGGATCGTCGATCTCACCTGCGACGAGCACGTCCGGGTACGAGCTAGGCTAATGGATCTGGCTCTCGACCGGTTCGTGCCCGGCTACCGGAGCAGGCTCCAGTAGCGCGTTCAATAGTCCCGCGATGGAGTGCAGATCAACGCTGGGCCGGTTTTAGGATGTCGCGGGCGTCCCCCATCAGCTTGACGAGGGGGCTTCACCCGGGGTAGCGACTCACATCGCTGTGCCAGCAGGCACCAACGCCGCGCGAACTGTTCGTGCCAGGATCACAACATCTGTCATCATCGTCCAGTTCTCAACATACGAGAGGTCCAAGCGCACGGTGTCTTCCCACGACAGCGTCGAGCGACCGCTCACCTGCCAGAGGCCGGTGATTCCTGGCTTGACGAGAAAACGGCGGTGAACGTGTTGTGCGTACTTCTCGACCTCTGCCGGAAGGGATGGCCGTGGTCCGACCAGCGACATAGATCCACCGATCACGTTGAAGAGCTGAGGAAGCTCATCCAGGCTGAACCGCCTCATGACCCGCCCCACACCCGTGACGCGGGGGTCATTCGCCATCTTGAACATCACTGTGTTGCCGGCGTCTTGGGATGTCGTCAGAGTGGAAAGCAGCTCTTCAGCGTTGACCACCATCGAGCGGAACTTCCACATCCGGAACTCATGCCCGTGATACCCCACTCGGGTCTGCTTGAACAGCACCGGTCCCGGGCTGCTGAGCTTGACGATGATGGCCAGCGCCAGCAGAAGCGGAGAGATAAGCACGATGCCGACGGTCGATAGGCCGATGTCCATCATCCGTTTGACGAAGCGTTCGCCAGCGCTGAAACGTGGCGTCTCCACGTGGATCAGCGGGAGACCCGCAACGGGACGTGTTTGGATCCGTGGGCCGGCGATGTCGGTGATGCTCGGCGCGAGTACCAGATGCTGACGCCCGGCCTCAAGCTGCCACGAGATCTGCTTCACCTTGTCGGCAGGCAGATCGCCCGTGCTCGTCACGGCGAGTGTGTCCGCGCCGGAGGTGCGCATGGCGCCCTCGACGGCGTTCACTGTTCCCATCACAGGGATGTTCGTACCGGGGATCGTGTCGCCTGCTTGACCATGCGGCACGCAGGCACCGACCACGACATAGCCGGCTGCCTTCGATCTGCGCAGTTCGGTTGCAATGCTGCGCACTGACGCCTCGGAACCGACCAGCAGGACCTTCGCCGAATACTCGCCGTTCTGACGCTTGGACACGAGTATCTGCCGCCACAGCCATCGCACGAATATCAACATCGCGATTCCCGCCGGCAGGCTGATCAGTAGGTATCCGCGCGCCAAGTCGACCTTGGTGAGAAACGCGGCGATGGTGATAACCGCGAAGACGGTGAAGCTCGCCTTGGCGATTCGCACATACTCGGTCGTGCCGGTGCCGATCACGCGATCCGTGCGGGAGTCGATGAGCGTCAAAGCCCACATCCACGCGACGATGAGCCCCGCAGAGAAGAACCAGTACGAGGTATCCGGCAAAGGCGCACTCGCGTCTTTGATGACATCGGTGCGCCCGTGACCGAGCCAGGCGATCTGCGTGCCGTAGACGACCCAGATCAGCACGAGCAGATCGGTCACCCAGAGACGCCGCGCGAGACGGCGCCGCCAGTCGAAAGGAGAGGTCGAGGTCGGATGGGCAGGGTCGTTCGTTGTGGAGATGTCAGTGCCTTCGCGATGCGACGACTGCGTCGTGCCGATTCGGGTCGTCGACGTCACAGTTCTTCCTAAAAATTCGGTTACTGCCCCCAGTTCGCAGATTACCAGAATCGTGGAACATCTCAGTTTTGCGAGGTAACGGGCGCAACGAGCCAGTCGTTGCCCGTCCAAACTACTGCATCCGTTCCGCTGATTGCGACGGCAGTAGGGGCTTCGGGATCGGCGTCATCGACGCAACCCAGGTCGGTCGCCCGATCGGGTGCGGCGTCCGAGTAACGGGTGAGCGCGAGCCCGGCGCAGGTTTCTGTCGAGTGCGCGACGATCACATCACCGCTCGCAACCGTCATCGCGACAACGCCAGACGCAGGCCGTGCCTCCCAAGCCCCGTCGGGCTCCAGCACATACGCGGTCTGCGCGCAGATGAGAGCTTGCACGTCAGTCGTGCTTCGGAGACCGTGTGCGTCGGGACAGGGCAGAGGCAGGGTTCCTCCGGGACGGCTGACTGTCGACGGTTCGGTCGGTTCGATGTACCAGGAATTCGCCAGCACGTCGTCGTACGGCTCCCAGAACTGGCCGTAGGTGAAGGTCCGTAGTGCCTGCGGCTCGCAGTCGTCGCCCATCAGCGCGACGATCTCGCCCTGGTCGCCCGCGAACGCCTTGACGGCGAGCAGCTGGCCGATGCCGCGGTATGTCGGTGTGACGTCCTTCCAGCTCGCACCGCCGTCGGACGAGCGCTCCAGCACCGGAGGGGCCGATCCGCACTCGCCTGCAGTTCCTCGCCAGATCGCGCCCGAGCCGACAGCGATGAATCGCTCGGTAGCACGATCGAACACCGGTGGTGAACTCGACGTTGGACTCGGGGTCGGCGACGGCTGGGGCTCGACAACCGGGGGCTGGGAACTGATCGGCAATGGGGCGCGATCGGGGGCGGCTGGCTGAGAGCTGACGTGTTGCAGAGCCAGAACGGTCAGTGCCACGGCTCCGAGGGCGAGAACGATCACCGCCGCACCCGCGATTCGCTTCCAGGCGGCGCTCGCTCCGATGCTGCGAGGGCTCACGGCTCAGCGCGGCTTCAGCAGATCGTCGAAGGCCGTCATGCTGTCATCGACGCTACTCACCTGTGAATCGGACCTGTTCGGTGATCGCCGCTTCGTCGCTTTGTGCTTGGGTGCTTTGCGCTTGGGGGCGTTCACCCCGGGTGCGCCGTATCCGTACTCGTAGCCGTAACCGTAGGTGTATGCGTCGGCGCCCTTCGTCGGCACCATGGTCAGCACGACGCCCGCGACCTTCGAGCCGACCGTCTCCAGCGCTTCGAAAGCTCCCTCGAGTTGGTGCAACGTCGTCCGGCCGGTGGCGACCACCATGATCGCCCCAGATGTCGCGCGCGACAGCACGGCCGCGTCGGTGACCGGCAGCAGCGGTGGACTGTCACACAACACCACATCGAACTCCTTGCCCAGGGCTTCAAGCAGACGCTTCATGCGGTCCGACCCCAGCAGTTCGCTGGGGTTGGGGGGCGTCTTGCCCGCCGGCATGACGAACAACGAGCGGTTGCCCCAGGGCAAGAGCACATCGGCCACGCGGGCACGGCCGATCAACACATCGGTGAGCCCCGCTCCGCCCTCCAGGTGCAGATACTCGGCCACTTTCGGTTTGCGCAGATCGGCGTCGACCAGCGCGACGCGCTTGCCGCTGTCGGCCAGTGCGATGGCGAGGTTGAGAGTGGTGGTGGACTTGCCCTCGGACGGGATGCTCGAGGTGATGACGAACGTATGGCCGCCGTCCATCTCGAGAAACTGCAAGTTCGTGCGCAGCGCACGGAATGCTTCCGCGCGTGGATTGCTCGGATCGGCCTGCAGGATGAGGGGGCGCTCCTTCGCCCTCGGGTCCTGGGGAATCGCGCCGATCAGCGGACGGTCGGTGAACGTTTCCACATCGCGCGGAGAACGAACCTTGTTGTCGAGCACCGATCGCAGTACTCCGATGCCGACGCCGACAGCCAGGCCGACGAGCACACCGAGCGCCAGGTTGAGCGGCACATTCGGGCTGGCGGGCGTGAACGGAGGCAGCGCGTCCCGCACCCGCGTCAGCTTGATCGGACTGACCTCCTGGCCGGCAGGAGTGTCGATGCGCTCGACCGCGGCCGCCAGGCTCGCCCCCAGCGCATTGGCGATGTCTGACGCGAGCACCGGATCGGCGTTCTGCACCGTGATGTTGATCAGGGTGCTGTTGGGCGCGTTGGTCGAGGTGACGCTCTTCGCGAGCTCACTTGCGGAGGTGTCGAGAGCGAGCTCGGTGATCACCGGGTTCATCACCACCGGCTCACGCACCAGGCTGACGTAAGTCGTGATCCGAGCCTGAGCGAAGTTCGATCCCTGCTGCAGTTCGCTCGCGGTCGAACCCGACTGCGACTGCACGAAGACGACGCTCTGCGCCTCATAGAGAGGAGTGCGCGTGAGGGAGTATCCCGCAGCGGCTGCAAGCCCGATCAGGGTCGTCGCCACGATCACCAGCCAGTTCTTGCGGAGGATGCGGATGTAGTCGCTGAGCTCCATGAGGCCTCTCGTCGGTTCGTGATACGCCGATTCATTGTCGCACAGGTGCTCGTGCCGACCGCCGCACCGGTATCGTGGTGCCGATGCCTGGCTCCTCCGAAGCTCTCGACGCCCCCACCAGCCGTGCGGCCCGTACGCGTGTGCGTTGGCACTGGTGGCGCGGCGGATCGTCGGTCGCACGATGGGACGGCGAACTGCTCGGCTGGGCAGTGCTCGCGCTCGGGGCCGGCCTTCTGGCCGGCGGGTGGGTGGGCGACTTCCTCGGGACGGCCATCCTCTGGGCGTGCATGCTCGCCGCCACCGTCTTGGGGTTCTGGCGCGGCGTGCCGTTGGGGCTGCTCCACCTGCGCGTAGTCGACGTGCTCTACGCCGTGGTGCTGGGCGGGATGCTGCGCACCATTCAGGGATGGCTCGCCGTGGCGTTCGGTGCATCGGGTGCTCTGCCGTCTTACGCGACTCTCGACAATCGGCTTCCGGAGAACTGGTGGCTCGAAGACCTACTCGGCGGCGTTCTCATCGCACCGGCCATCGAGGAGTTCTTCTTCCGTGGCGTGCTGCTGGTCGCTGTCTTCACTGTGGTGCGACGCTTCACCGGACGTGGGGTGGCGGCCATCCGGCTGGGCGGATTCGTCTCGATCATCGCGTGCGCCGCGCTGTTCGCCATCGTGCATCAGCTGACCGGCCCGGTCGGCGCAGCCGACCTGCTGAGCCTGACACTCGTCGGTCTAGTCTGCGGCATGCTGGTGGTCTTCACCGGCCGCATCTGGTCGGCCGTGCTGCTGCACATCGTGTACAACGGCACCGGTGTGCTGCTCACTCTCGCAGGCACCCTGCTCGGGTAGCGCTGCCTGTCAGCACAGCCGGCGTCAGCCGGTGACGATGCGCAGTACCCGCGCCACTTCGTCGATCGCGGGAACGAGCTGCGCGGCCGAGCGCTCGTACGTGTCGGACGAGCGCCGGTACGGGTCGATCACGTCGTCATCCTTCGGTGAAGGTGGGGTCACCATGCTGCGTTGCGTTGCGATCAGCGCGGTCACGGCGGTGAGGCGTGCGCGAACGTCTGACCCGGCGGACTCGGCCGCCTCACGCAGTTCACTGTCGGACAGCGAGGTTGCCAGCCGTGCGAACTCACGGACCGTGAACGTGCGACGCAGCATTCGCGGAGCCAGCTCCACCGCCGCCGTGCGGTGCTCGCGTGCCATCGCGAAAATCAGATCTGCGTCTTCGGCGATCGGTTCGATCAGCCACCGCCCACGATGCCCACGGGCATCCGCCTGCGAGCCGCCGTGCGCGATCGTGAGCCGCTGTGCTTCGGCGGGCATCTCGCCGTCGATCACCGGTCGGGTGCCGGCGCTGCGCACGCGCATCCGGTCGGTGTCCATCCGCGCGCGCAGCAGCGCTTCGGCCATGGGGGACCGGCAGATATTGCCCGTGCAGACCATCAGCACGCGCAATACGGGCGGAGAGCTCTCGGCAACGGCCTGTGGAGCTCGCAGCGCCTCGGCGCGACGACGCAGCTCACGGCGCGTCATCGCAGGCGGAGCGGATTCGGTCATCCCACAAGGATAAGAGGGGTGCGACCGTCAGCGACGGATGTCGTCAGCGCGCGCCGTTGGGGCGCACGATCGCAGCCGCCGTGCGCAGCACCACCATGATGTCGCTGGTGATCGACCAGTTCTCCACGTAGTACAGATCCAGACGGATCGCGTCGTCCCACGACAGATCAGAGCGGCCGCTGACCTGCCACAGTCCGGTGATACCCGGCTTCATGAACAGGCGGCGGTGCGCGTCGGAGTCGTAGAGCGCCACCTCGGCCTCACGTTGCGGGCGCGGTCCGACCAGGCTCATCGTGCCCATCAGCGCGTTGAAGAACTGCGGAAGCTCATCGAGCGAGTACCGGCGGATGAAGCTCCCGACCGGCGTGATGCGCGGGTCGTCGTTCACCTTGAACAGCGGCTGATCAGACGTGCCCTGCTGATCCAGCAGCGACTGCAGCTGGTCGTCGGCGCCGACCACCATCGAGCGGAACTTGAACATGCGGAACGGCCGGCCCTGCAGGCCGACGCGCTCCTGGCTGTAGAACACCGGACCCGGGCTGGTGAGCTTCACTGCTAGAGCGACCGCGAGCATCACCGGCGAGAACAGCACGATCAGGCCCAGCGACCCGATGATGTCGAACACGCGCTTGGCGACGCGATCGCGCCCTTCGAAGCGCGGATAGTCGACGTGGATCAGCGGCAGCCCCGCCACCGGACGGGTATGGATGCGCGGGCCCGCGATGTCGGTGAGGGCCGGTGCGACGATCAGGTTGATGCGCTTCTGGTCCAGCGCCCAGCCGAACTGGCGGGTGCGCTTGGGTGTGATGGCATCGGAGGTCGACAGGATGACCGAGTCGACGTCATGGGAGTCGAGGATGTCGAGCACGTCGGAGAAGTCGCCGAGCACGGGGACATCGTCATGCAGTGGATCCTGGGTGCCGTGCGTGGTCACTGCGCCGACGATGCGGATGCCCGACTGAGGCTCACGGACGATCTGCTCCGCGATGTGACCGGCCTTCTCGCGGTCGCCGATCACGATCGCGCGCTGCAGGAAGTGGCCTGCCGCACGCTGCTTACGCAGCCAGATCCGCCAGGCCCACCTGGTCAGGATCAGCGCAGCGAGCCCTGTCGGCAACGCGATCAGCAGGTAGACGCGTCCGAACTCGATCTGGAACACCAGCGAGAAGATCGCGATCACACCGAAGACCCGGATCGTTGCGTCCGCAATGCTGCGATACTCCGCGGCCGAACCGCCGATGGCTTCGGTATCGCGTGTGCCGAACATCTGCAGCGAGACCAGCCAGCCCAGCGAGAAAAGAAGTGATGTGGCGACGTAGCCGACCTCGACTTCGATGATCGTGTTACCGAGGCTCAGCGGTCTGTCGCTGAAGCCGAAGCGCAGGAGGTGAGATCCGGAGACTGCGGCGAAGACGACCAGCGTGTCTGTGATAGCCAATCGGCGTGCGTAGCGGCGTCTCTGAATATCGACGCGCCTCGTCGTCGAATTCAATACGGTCTTCACTGCCCCAGTGTCACCAATCATAGATGCCGCCTCCCCACGGCGCTATCCGATGTGCCCTGAATCGGAGATCAGTGCTGCATCCGCTCCCCAGCAGACAGAGCTGCAACCGGTCAACCGGGCACATCGAATGGATGGGTTTTGAGACGCCCATCCAGCCGTATTCTTGCACGAGCCGGCATGAATCAAAAGCGACGTGACTCACGTCAGGGGTCAGGGGAGGTGACGGGGATCTGCGGATATTCTCTTCGGTTGCATGCCAGACCCGGCCCACTGCCCGGCGTCGATTGCCGCTGAGCCGGTCATCCCCTATCCTCGGACTCGGGGTCTTGAGTGCTGGAATCGTCGATGTCCAATGGGAACGATGAGACTCACAGAGCGCCGGCGGATGTGATGGGCCCGACTCCAATGCACGGCGAACAGTGGAATGAGGCGACCAGATGAAGGTGAACCGTCGCGCGCCAGCTGGTGACTTCTCCATCGGCCACGGCGGCGTAGCCGAAGTCGGCGTAGCCGAAGTCGGCGCCTTCCGGTGACCCTGTTCTCTGAACCGCGCGTCGCCGAGGAAACCGGCAGGCGGCGGGTTGTGCAACTGCTGGCGATCATCATCGCCGGCTTCCTCTACACCTCGTTGCCGTCACTCGTAAGCCTTGTGCAGACCGGCCGTCAGTACGATCTGGCCAACACGACGGGGACCGTTGAGCTGACCGAGCTCGCATCACGAATGAAGACACCACTGCAGCTGCTGTTCCTTCTCGTATGCGCAGGGGTGATCCTGCTCAATGGCACGCGCATGCTCCGCCGCAGCGCCGGGCGACTGTTCCTGGTCGGTGGCGGCCTGGTGTTCCTGCTCGTCGTCGACTATGTGCTCACAGGGTCGGTGACGACATCCGTTCTACTCGTCGTGGTCGTCGCCGTCGCACTATGGACGATCGGGCTGCGCGCCGTAGATTTCAGGGTTCTCGGGATGGTCGCGTTCACCCTTGCCGTCACCTGCCTGGTACTCGCCGCATTCTGGTCCGATGCATGGCAGAAGGAGGACGAGAAGGGTTTCTTCGGCGAGGAGGTCCTCGCCGGACCGTTCTCGCAGATGAACGTGCTCGGAATCGCGTTGGCGGTGCTGCTGCCGTTCAGCCTGTCTTTGCGGACCAGATCGATGCGAGCAGTTTGTCTGGTCGTCGTGCTGGCGTCTCTCGTACTCACGGCAAGCCGCACGTCGCTGATCGCAGCGGCCGTCGCCGTCGTCGCGATGGTGATGCTGGGCGTGCGAGGCTCTCTGACGACGCACCGTGCGGTGCTGTTCGTCGGCACACTTGCCGTCAGCATTGTGATGATCGTGTTACCGCTTGTGACCGACGACCGCACTCTCTTCACCAACCGCGGCGGCATCTGGATCAACGCGCGGGAATTCACTGCCGAAGCATGGTCGATCGGCCATGGCCTGTCCACCTTCCGTTTCGGGGGGCCGCTGTTTCAGGTGACGCACGAGCAGGCCGCGCACGCGCACAATCTCTTCCTGCAGTACTGGGCGATGCTCGGGGTATTCGGCCTTGCCGTGCTCGCGATCTTCGTGCTCGTAGCGGTGCGCAACAGCAGTGCGGTGCTGTCGACCACAATCGTCCCGGCGACGGCACTCCTGGCTTTCTTGGCGATGGGCATCACAGAAGTTCCGCTGCGCCCGGAGATCTACGACGGACCTGCCTGGATCACCTGGCCGATCTTCCTCGCGCTGGTGTTCATGAGGACCGACCACGTCACGAAGCCGCAGCCCGAGCAGGAGCCAGACTCGGGGGTCAGCGTTCAGGGATCAGCGACCTCGCTCAGCCGACCGACGCGATGATGTCGCGATCGTAGTCCGAACGGATGGTGCTCCAGCCGAATCGGGCGATGATCTGCTGAGCATGCGCAGAACGCGCGTCGTCGCTGAGCATGCGCGCGGTATCGATGGCACGAGCAGCATAGTCTTCGGGGGTCGCATTCACCGGGAGGGGGCTGATGTCGACCTGAGTGAGGATCTCGGGGATTCCGCCGCGTTCGGGAGCGAGCACTGTGGCGCCGCGACTGAGCGCCTCCACCAGAACCATCCCGAACGCCTCATCGACACGAACAGGCGCGATCAGGATCGGGTGCTCCGCCATCAGCCGAAGCACTTCTGACAGTGGCACCGGACCCGTGAAGCGCACGACATCGTCGGTGGAGCGCACGTTGAGTTCGGCAGCTCGGGCACGCAAGAGCCGCAGGTAGTCGGTGTCGGTGGAGCGCACGCCGGTTTCGGTGCCACCCACGATCGTCAGGGTGGCCTGTTGTCCTTGCTCGCGCAGCACCGAGACCGCATCGATGGCGACGTCGGGTCCTTTCAGATGCTGAATGCGTCCCACGTAGAGCAGATGAAGCGACATGGCCGCAGGACTCACGGCCGCAGCGGGAGCGTCGACGCCGTTGTAGACAACGCGAACACGGTCGGCCTCGACCGCAGCGCAGTCCATGATCCGGTGACGGATGAAATCGCTGCAGGCGACATATGCGTCGACCGCGGCCAGGTCCTGCGGCGACAGCGCGGCGAAGTAGGGCTCCGGATCATTGTGCATGTGCACGATGATCTTTCCGCGAAAGCCGAGACGGCGGGCGAATGACGCGTAAGCCGGGCGATTGTGCACGTACAGCACATCGGCGTCCTTGAACGCTCGTGCGGTCAGCATCACCCATAGGCGACCCTTCAGCCACAGCGCCTTCTGCCACCTTCGTGCCGGTGTCTTCGTCAGCGCAGCCAGCCCCCGCGAAATCGGGGCAGATACCCGGTCGAGGCGAGCCGCCCACCGAGACGTCGCGAATCGTGTGTCGCCGGGAGGCACGGATAGGCCCACCACGTGATCGGTGGAAGCATGATCGAGCTGCACTCGAGAGATCCAGGTCGCGACCGCGCCACCCGTGCCATCGAATCGCTCCTCTTTGGGCGCCAGGACGACGAGGCGAGGCTTCTTCGCCGTCGATGCGATCGGTGTTGCAGAAGTGATCGGTGTCACTGTCACTCCTCCGGGTCGGCGTCTGCAGCGGGTCGACGAAGGTGGCGCAGAATCTCGCGCACGACGGGTACTCGGCTGAACCAGGCGATCGCGGCGTAGGTCCCGCCGATGACGATCGTGACCAGGATGATGGTGACGATCGCGGGAACGTGCGGACTCACCAGCCAGAAGGCGATGACACCGAGGCCGGCGGGAACGAGCGCGACGAAGAACGGCGTGGACTGCGCCAGCAGGATGGCCGGGTGAGAAGCGTCGAGCAGGTGATGGAGCAGGAACTGGTTGATCATGAGCGTCACGAGCCCCATGAGCGCGAGTGCGACCGGGGCACCGTAAACACCCCAGGTCTGGGTCCCGACCAGCAGAGCCAAGGCTGCGACGGCGGTCTTGCAGAGGCTGATCGTCAGCCCCAGCCGCTGCCGGTTCTTCGCCATCAGCACTATTCCCATCGGATTGCCCAGGGATCGGGTGAACCCCACGATGGTGAGCATCTGCAGCAAGGGCACCGACCATGTCCACTCCTCACCGAAGACGAACGGGACGAGCACAGGAGCGGAGATCGCCATGACCAGCATCACGGGAGTGTTCACCAAGCCAGTCAGGGTGATGAGGTTCAATGTCGACCTGCTGAACTTGGCATGATCGTTCTGTACCCGGGACAGAGCCGGGAACATCACGCGCGTGATGACGGGGTTCAGGCGGCCAGGCACTGTCACGGACAGGTTGTATGACAGGTTGAACCCGCCGAGCTCGCGCGTCGAGAGGTGCCCTCCGACGATCAACGTCGCCATGCTCTGGTCGATGAAACCCACCAAGGAGTTCAGCAGCTGCAGGACGCCGAATGAGAGGAAACGCCGCGTCTCGCCGAACCGGAAGTGGCGTCGCAGTCGCAGCCGAGGCCGCGCCATCAACGTGAACGTAGCCGATCGCACCGCGAAGCCAACCAGCAGGCCGATCGACACGCCGACGATACCGAAGGCGAACGAACCGGCGATCACGGCGAGCACGCTCGCGACGCCGGCGATGAACTCCGCCAATGCGACTGATCGAAAGCGCATGTCCCGCTCGAGAACGGCCCGAGAGACGTGGGTTTGAGAGTTGATGGGTACGGCCAACCCCAGCACAGCCACCGGAAGCACGGATGCATCGCTGCTGAAGTACGAGCCGACCAGCGGTGCGGTGATCACGACGAGAGCACCCAGTACGAATCCGAGACCGGTGTTCAGCCAGTGCAACGAGCTCAGCTCGTCGTCTGTGGCTGTCTGACGCTGAATGATGGCGTTCGAGATGCCCGCGATCATGAGCATCTCGACGAAGGCGAGCACCATCATGATGATCGCGACGACCCCATACTGCGTCGGCCCGAGGATGCGCGCCAGCACTACCAGCTGGCAGACCTGCGCGACAGCGAGAACTGCGGTCGAGCCGGCAACCCAGGAACTGCCGGCCAAGACGCTTCGTGCGAGGCTCATCGACGTTCGAACTCGCTCGGCACGGGCAGTTTCGCATCGAATGCCGCTATCAGCGAGGCCTTGTCTGCTTCGAAGTCGCTGAGTTCCCCATCGTTGAGGCACAGCATGGCATCCGTGCCGCGCGATACGGCCTGAACGATCTCCGCGAGGTTCTCGTCGGTGTGCGCGAAGTAACGGCCGTAGCCCTTCATCGATGCGGGCATGAACTCACCCGCGCAGATCGCCCACCAGGTCAGCACGAACGGGTTGACGTTGGAGAGCTCGCGGAATCGAGACCGAGACGTCTGGTCCATCGTGGTGAACTCGAGATCCCACACTCGCTCAGCCGTCGAGATGCGCATCGGGAGCGCGAGATGATGGTTGTGGAACCCCATGAATCGCCGCCACGGCAGTAGTGCGATGTTCTGGACCAGCGCAGCTCCGTAGCGCGGAGAGAACCACCGGCGCCAGGCCTGGCGCATGGCTCGCGGTTTGCTGAAGTGCTTGTTCAGCACGTCCAGATTGTTCAGCATCGCATGATGGAAGTTGTTTCCGATGCTGAGCGGGGTCATCACCGCGAAAGCCCGGGGAAGCCCGTCCGCGAAGAAATGATCCGGCGAGATCGGCGCGTTCAGATACATATCGTCATTGAAGTAGACGAAATGCTCTGACAGACCCGGGATGCGATGCAGGTTGAGCTCGATCGCACGAGAATTGAAGGTCGGCAGGTACTCGGCCGGGATGAAATCAGCATGGGTGACGACGGTGAGCCTGTCGCTGTCTTCGTTCATCCAGTCCGGTACTGGATTCTCGGTCACCAGATACACGTGATTGACCCACGGGGCATATGCGGCCACGGCGCGAAACCAGTACCTGAGCAGGCCCCAGTCACGTGCCCGGATCGGCGCGACGGCCTCGGGGTCCACGTCGACCGTGACTCTATGGCTTTCGCGCTGCGCGCGCCAGACGTCGTCAGAGTCATCCACCCAGGTGATGACGAAGTCGATCGGCGGCGCAGCGTGGCGCATGTACACTCCTTACAAGGCGAGGTGGCGACGTCCGCGACGCCCATTCGCTGATTCTGGTCCGAGATTTTCGGTGCGAAGTCGGACGGTCTGACGAGGCGACTGGGGAGCGCTGAATCACGTGTCTTTAGGGGAGGGGCCGCTTGTGGCGAGACTATCGTATACCGGTGAACGCCGAGTTCTCGTGTGGCGCTGGACACTGCTCGCAGGCTCTGAGACATTCATCCGGAACCAGGTCTCATCATTGCACCGCTGGCGTGGCACCCTCGTCGGGGCGAGGAAGAAGCAATCCGCGCTGGCCGATGAGTCAGACGTCATCGTCTATGGCAGATCGCGTGCTCAGAGGCTTGCACGAGACATGTTCCGGTTCACTGATCGGTCGCCTGCGCTCTCACGACTGATCAGGAACTCGGATCCCGACCTGCTGCATGCACACTTCGCCACGGACGGCATCCACCTCGCGCGTTTCGCGCGACGTGCGGCTCGGCCGCTCGTCGTGACGCTGCACGGAGCGGATGTCACATCGAAGCCCGGGCGATCCGGATTCGTCGGCCGCCGCTACCGTTGGCGCCTGCGCCGACTTTTCACTCAAGCCGAACTCTTCATCGCCGTCTCGGGCTTCATTCGCGATGCCGCGATCAGGATCGGCGCGCCGGCGGATCGAGTCGTGGTCCACCACATCGGCATTCCCATACCTGCGCGACTGCCGCGTGTGGATCCTGAGTGGGATGTCGCCTTCGTGGGGCGCCTGGTCTCGAAGAAGGGCGTTGCCGACCTGCTTGCTGCGGTCCAGCGCGTATCCGACGGGCGACGCGTTCGCGTGGCGATCGTCGGAGACGGTCCGCTGATGACGCAGTTGAAAGCGCAGGCGAAGGACATCGACGCCGACATCGAGTTTCTGGGGCTTCAACCGCCGTCTGAGGTCGAACGCGTTCTCTCCCGCTCACGTGTGTTCGTCGGTCCGTCGCAGACGGCGCCCAACGGCGATGCCGAAGGACTCGGCATGGTCTTCCTCGAGGCCGCCGCCGCTGGGTTGCCGGTGGTCGCCTACAGGCACGGTGGTGTGGTCGAGGCCGTCGCCGATGGGGTGAGCGGGCTGCTGGCCGACGAAGGAGATGTCGACACTCTTGCCGAAAATCTCGCCCGTCTGCTCGACGACGAGGCAGAACGCCGGAAGATGGGCGAGGCGGCGCGCGAGCGTGTCGAGAGGCTGTTCGACATCGTGCGCCAGACCGATGAGCTCGAGGACCTCTACGATCGCGTGATCGATCAGAAAGCCGTTGGCGAGTGACTACCGGAACCACGAGTGAGAAAGATCCGGTCGACTTCGTCGTCACCTGGGTCAACAGCGACGATCCCGAATGGCGAACTCGCCGCGATGCGGCACGCCTGGCGCACGGTCTTCCCATCAGTGAGGGCGGTGCCTCAGAGGTGCGGCATCGAGAATGGGGGTTGTTCCGCTACTGGTTCCGATCGGTGGAACGGTACTGCCCGTGGGTGCGTCGTATTCATGTCGTGCTGGCGGGAGACGCGCCGAGTTGGCTGGACACGGAGCATCCCAAGCTCAATCTCATCCCGGATCAGACTCTGCTCGGACATGACATCGACGTGTTCAACTCCCACGCCGTCGAGTCGCGCCTGCCCCACATCGACGGCCTGAGTGAGAAGTTCGTCTATTTCAATGACGACTTCTACATCGGGCAGCCCCTCACGCCGGACTACTTCTTCCCCGGTGGCCTGCCGTATGGCGTGAATGTGCCAACGATCCTCGCCGACGGCGATGATCGTGCGCATGCGATGCTCAACGCCTCGGGTCTGATCAACCGCCATTTCACCCGCTCGCAGTACTGGCGCCAGCTGGCAGCGAAGACTCTGCGTCCAGCATCCGGAACGATGCTGGCGCGTGTACCGCTCTTCTTCGCTTCGACCTACATCCCGCCCGTGAGTGATCCGCATGTCGGGATGCCATTTCTGCGCACAGTGATCGAAGAGGCCTTTGCCGCCGAACCCGAGGCGATCGAAGCAGCACGCACGGCTGTCTTCCGCTCGGCACGCGACGTCGCCCCGCTGTACTACGCATCGATGTGGCATCTGGCGACGGGAAAGTACACGGCGCGGTCGAAGCATGCGCTCGGCGCATACTTCTCACTGAGTGACGACGTCACCTCAGTCGTCGACGCAATCAGCGCCGGACGGCACCCGCAGATCTGCATCAATGATGCGCAGGTCACTGACGTGGACTCCGTGCAAGGCGCTCTGGTCACCGCGTTTCAGGATCGCCTGCCGCGGCCGTCAAGCTTCGAACGGCAGTGAGTCAGGTTTCGGCCTCAGCTGAGGTGACTTCGTCGTATACGGCGGCAAGACTTTCGACGTACGTGGCGAACTCGAATGCTGATGGGTCGATGAGTCTGTTCGGCTCCGTGCGAGCGAGAGCGCTCTGCACGGCGCCGACGACCGATTCTGGTGACTCCGGGTCGTAGAAATCGTGCTGCTCTGCCAGCTCCGCCATCTCGCGGGTTCCACCGCGATGCGGCACCACCAGCGATAAGCCGAGTGCCGCTGCTTCAACCACGGCCAGGGGTGCGTTCTCGATCCAGGTCGACGGATAGATGAGTGCGGTGTGCTGGGAGAGGACACCTGAGATCTGCTCGTGGGGGATGTGCCCGTGCAGGGCGAGATCCACGTATCGACTGCGGCCCGCGAGATCGATCAGCTCGTTGCGCAGCGGGCCGTCGCCGTACACGTCGATTCTGCAGGACACTTCTTCCCGCTCCAGCAGCTCGACGAAAGGCAGCAGCCCCTTCGCTGCGGTGAGGGTACCCAAGAACACCAAACCGCTCGGCGCAGAGGCAGGGCTCACGGGAGCTACGGCGATGGGATTGCGCAGCAGGTGTATCGGCGTCTGCACGCCGGCTGCGCGCAATGCGTCGATCGTCTGCGCGCTGGGGGCGATGACTGCGTCTATCACGCGGTCCAGTCGGAGCATGCGATACGCCAGCACGTGTTGCGCCAGTTTGAGCAGCGAATGCAGCCATGAACGCCGGTCGAACTTGTGGTGCCAACGAAATCGAGGACGGTCGACGTCGTAGGAACGCGCACCGTGTCGTGTGAAGTGCTGAAACCCGCTGTTGGGGCAGATCAGATGAAAGTCGTGCGCAGTGAAGACGAGCCGCGCGTCAGGCCGGCTCTTCTTGTAATCGCGGATGGCCGCGAGAACACTCGGTGACAGGTAGTGATAGTAGTTCTGCAGGTGTACGAGGTCCGGCCGCGCCTGCTCGAGACTCATCCGAACCATGCGATAGTTCCGTCGCGAATACACGTAGGACCAGGGTGTGCGCTGCGGCGGCGATGTCAGCACCACAGTCTCGTGGCCCAGCTCACGCGCAGCCCGCACGGTCGCATCGAAGACGACCTCGGCGCCGCCGCTGTTCAACGCCGTCCCGTCGCTGTCCGCGATGTGCATGCTGCGTATTTCTGAGCTCATGATGGCTTTGCCCAGTTCGCGCGCTCCCGAAGCGTCGCGACCACTTGTTCGTGCCATATTCCAGCGCGATGCTCGATCAGCGCGACCCCGGCGAGACACTCTGCCGTGAATGCCTGCTCGGGCATAGTCAGTGCTTCATGAATCATCCGAAACGCACCGGCGGTGTCGTCCACGGCGAATGTGCGCATGCCCTGCGCATCCGGAGTCAGATACGGCATGAGGCCCACCCGCCCTGCAACGGCGAACGCGCCACGGGACAGCACCTCTTGGGCCAGAAGACACGCAGCTTCTCCATACCGGGAGGGAATGACGAAGACATCGCCGGGTTCGATCCACGAAGAATTGCGGTGGCCGTCGACCAGCCAGGGTGCAAGGTCGGCCTGTAGGCGCTTGATGTATTTGTCGTCCTGTGAGAAGCCGCTGCCGAGCGCGACCTCGCAGTGGAATCCCAATGCGGTCAGTGGCTCGAAGATCGCAGGCAGCAGATCCAACCCCTTCATCCGGTCAGGGCGACCATATGACTTCACACGTCCGGTGCGGCGGATCGGAGTATCCGCATAGTCGGCAACGACCGTGAGTGCCCGACCCAGGCTCAGCCAACTGGGGATGTCAGCATCGGCGCGCAGTGACGCGAGCCCTGGCTCGACGACGATGACCTGATCGAACTGTTTGAAGAAGAACGGCGTCGCAACGCGCGTGCGCAGGTTCATCGGGTAGTTGTGTGCGATCGCCACCGTGCTGACCTCGTGACCGCTCGCTCGGAGGCGCTTCGCCGCGGCGAGCAGCGCAGGCATTCCGGAATTCGCGTTGCACACCAATACAATCCGATGCGCGAGCGACGGGTCGCCGATCAATGCATCGAAGCCGTCGTAGCAGCGAATGGATTCTGCGATGCGCACCTTGTCGCGTCCCGTCGGTGGCATGACCAGACGCACATCCGGGTCTTCTGCCAGCAGTTCGAGAAGATCCTCCAGAACCACTTGTCCGCCGCCGCGCTCCTGCTTCGGATCGAAGAGCACCAGAGTGGCGGTCGCTGCGATGCTGTCAGCCATGCTTCGTCTCTCTTTCGCCTTGCTGTGCGCGATGCTCGCCGCTGGGTTGTGTGATGAAGCTCGCGATGTTCGAGCGGAACGACTGTTCATCGAACGGCCGGGTCGCCTTCTGCGGGTCGAACGGCGCCAGCGCGATGGCCCGCTCGATCGCGGACGCCAGATCCCCTGCATCCGTGGAGTCGGCCACGACCCCGCTCACACCGTTCTCGAACGTCTCGACCTGGCCGCCGATCGGGCCGGTCACGACCGGAGTGCCCGTCGCCTGCGCCTCGACCGGCACGATGCCGAAGTCCTCGACGGCGGGGAAGACGAAGACCGCTGCGAGCTGCATCAGCGCGTACAGCAGCTCGTCAGACGGCGAGACGACGATGTGCACCGGAACCCGCGCTGCCGCGGCGATGTCTTGCAGGTGCTGCTCCTCGGGACCGCGGCCGGTGATGACCGCAGGCAGTCCGGCCTTCTCGGCCGCGGAGATCACGAGATCGAGGCGCTTGTACGGGATGAACCGCGAGGCACCGAGCACGAAGGTCTCGGGAAGCTCATCGAGCCTGCGGCGTTCGGCCTCATCGGCGACCTCGGCGCGCCAATCGTTCTTCGACAGGATGCGATCCACGGCGACGGGCGGGTGGATCACCGTGGCTTCGCGCTGCCACGCCTCGGCGATCCGGTCGCGCACGAACGCGCTGTTTGCAGCGACCGCCACCGCCTCCTGCGCCCGCCTGCGGTCGATGCGACGGAACAGGGGCGAGACCGCCCTGACGGCCAGGCCGCCACCGCGCACATCGAGCTCCGGGTTCCAGATGTAGCGCGCCGGGGTGTGCGCATACACGTACTTCGGCACGTCCTGGCCGCTCAGCCGCGCGTGATGGGCGAACAGATGGGAGCTGACCAGCATCCAGTCGTAGTCGCGCGGCGCGGGCAGCCCACGCCATGTGCCCACCGTGAACGGCAGGGCCAGCGCCTTGTGGTCACGCAGCTTCGTGCGCGCCAGCCAGGTCTCGCGCACTGTGCGGTCGGGGAATCGCTGCGGCGCGTCATTCCAGAGGCACTGGATATCCGCATCCGGGAAGGCACGGCCCATCGCCTCGAGCACGTTCTCGGAGCCGCCGGATGCCGAGATCCACTCGTGGACGAGCAGGCCGGTCATTATGGCCGGCCCATGCCGTGATACGTCCAGCCGGCGGCCCGCCAGGCGACCGGATCCAGTCCGTTGCGGCCATCGACCACGACGCGGCCGTCGGTCAGCGACGACGCGTGCTCGGGAGCGAGCTGCGTGCGGTACTCGTCCCACTCGGTGACCAGCACCACGGCATCCGCATCGCGGATCGCCTTGTCGCGGTCGGGCTCGTAGGTCAGCTGCGGGTGAACGCGTCGGGCGTTCTCGATGCCCTGCGGGTCGGTGATGACCACCTTTGCACCCAGCCCGTTCAGCCGCACGGCCACGTCGAGCCCAGGGGAGTCGCGCACGTCGTCGCTGTGCGGCTTGAATGTGACGCCGAGCACCGCGACCTTCTTGTCGAAGACCGCGCCGTCGAGTCCGTCGACAACCAGCTGCACGGCGCGGTCACGGCGACGCAGGTTGATCGCATCCACCTCGCGCAGGAAGTTGACGGACTCGCCGCGCCCGAGTTCCTCGGCGCGCGCGGAGAACGCCCGGATGTCCTTGGGCAGGCAGCCGCCGCCGAAGCCGATTCCGGCGCCCAGGAAGCGTCGTCCGATGCGGCCGTCATGACCGATCGCGTCGGCGAGCTGCGTCACATCGGCGCCCGTGACCTCGGCGATCTCGGCCATCGCGTTGATGAACGAGATCTTCGTGGCGAGGAACGCGTTCGCGGCGACCTTCACCAGCTCGGCGGTCGCGTAGTCGGTGACGATGAACGGCGTGCCCTTGTCGACAGCAGGACGGTAGACGTCGCGCAGGATGTCGGCGGCGCGCTCGCCGTCGGCGCCCGCGGGCACCCCGGCCACGAGCCGGTCGGGGTCGACGGTGTCCTGGACGGCCCACCCTTCGCGAAGGAACTCGGGGTTCCAGACCAGCGTCGCTCCCGTCTCGGCCACGCGCGGCGCGAGCGAGGCCGCGGTGCCCACCGGGACTGTCGACTTCCCGGCGACTATGTCGCCAGGAGAGAGATGCGGCAGCAGGGAGTCGAAGGCGATGTTGACGTAGGTGAGGTCGGCGGCATAGCCATCGGCCTGCTGCGGTGTGCCCACGCCGATGAAGTGCACGGCGGCACCCTCGGCCCGCGCGATGTCGGTTGTGAAGGTCAGTCGGCCCGAGCGGATTCCGTCGAGCAGGATCTCCTGCAGCCCCGGCTCGAAGAATGGCGCATCGCCCCTTGCCAGCGATTCGATCTTGACCGGGTCGACGTCGATACCGACGACCTCATGCCCGATGGATGCCATCGCCGCAGCGTGCACCGCACCGAGATACCCGCAGCCGATAACCGAAAGACGCATGCGTGTTTCCCTTCAGGAATGATGATGTCTCCATCATTCCCTACGCGGGTGCATGCCGATGCCGCCATGAACAGCGAAAGGCGCGCCTCCGAAGAGACGCGCCTTTCGCGGGGGTGTGGCTCAGAGGACGCCGGCGTTGGCCAGCATGTTGATGTTCGAGCCCGAAAGCTGTGCGAACTCAACGCCGTCGGAGAGCAGGGTGACGACCACCGTGACCGAGGTTGCGACGCCGAGGCTAAGGTTCAAGCCCGAGCGATCAGTAACACCCCAGGTGACCGGGTTGAAGTCGACCGTCGCACCCGAAGCAATGGTGCCAAGGTTGAAGGTGGTGGTCGTGTCCTGGGCATACGTTGTGCCAAGCAGTGCCACCGACGCGATCTCACGGTCAGTAACAGTGGTGCTTCCGACGAGCGTCCCGCCCTGAACTGCCGTCGGCGCGAAGCCGCGTAGCTTCGTCGTCCCGACCGGAACCGTGATGCTCAGCCCCGCCGACGACAGTGCCGCGGTGAATACTGCGGTGACGTTGGGGATCTCGCCAGCCGTGTTCGTGATGCGGAACGCCGTCGGTGCCGTCGGGAAGATCGATGCGGAGACGGTCCCCGAGCCGTTCAGCAGACCGAGCGTCAGCAGCTGAGTGTTCGTGTCAGTCCAGGCGGCAGTGGCCGTGGCGGTCGACGCCGCAGCCATCGGGGTCGCGGCGGCGACGGCGATGACGGGCAGCGACCATGCGGCGCCCTTGACGAGCGAGCGGCGCGAGAATTCGGTGTTTTCGATGGTCATGTTTCTCCTGGGGATCTCGAGGGCTGTGTGCCTGCGAAGAAGAGGGACGCCGCTCGGGGGAGCGGCCCGTCGCCGTGACGACATCTCTGAGATTGGCCGACGTGTCGTGGACCGATTCACCGTGCGTCGCTCAGTGATCGAAGAGCGACGGAAAACGATCGATTGCGGAGTTCGGGGCGGGTCAGAGCCCGGCCCAGCGGCCGATCGGCCAGAGGACCACGACCGCCTTGCCGACGATCTGATCGCGTTTGGCCCAACGCCAGCACCCCTCCGGGTCCGCTGCCGGAGCGCGGCATGGGTACGCGCCGTCGGCGGATGCCGCACGGTGATCGCCCAGAACCAGATAGGAATCCTCAGGCACGGTGACCTCGGGCAGGCATCTCGAGGATGCGGGTTCGGTGGTGCAGTCGAGCGCTCCCGCGGCGAAGGGGAAGTCCTCGAAGATGTACGGCTCGTCGAGCGGCGCACCGTCGACGAGCAGCCTCCCCTCGGCGTCGCAACAGGAGACGGTCTGCCCGGGGCCGGCGATGACGCGCTTGATGAGCGTGTGCGAGCCGGACGGGCCGAAGCCGGTGACCTCACCGACCCAGCGCAGTGCCGCTTTCAACGGCCCGTCGTCGGACGTGCCGTCGGGCCCCCAGGACTCATCCGCATCGAACACGACGATGTCGCCGGTGCCCGGCTGCGATCCGACATACGCCAACCGGTTCACCAGGACGCGGTCGCCGGGCAGCAGCGTCTGCTCCATCGATCCGGACGGCACATAGTACGGCTTCGCGACGAACGAGAGGACGGCGCCGACTACGACGAACGCGACGATCAGGTGGAACCACGTGCTGCCGGTGATGCGTCGCCAGAGCGGGCGCGGTGCGGCGGCGGTGTCGTCGGAGGTCACGCGTCCATCTTCGCTCATGCGGATGCCGGTCAGATGCCTGCGGCCTGCTCCGCTGCGTGGAGCAGTTGCACGATCTCGTCACTGCCGCGAGCGAAGGGAAGCACCATCGATCCGTCGGTCGCCAGCAGCACCGCCACCGGGCGTCGATGTCCGATGCCGATCAGACGCGCATTGTGATCGGCGGGATCGAGCAGGTTTCGCACGTCGTCGAATTCCCGGGGGATCTGATCGGCCGGGGCGCTCACGATCAACGTCGGAGTCACCACCGGGCCGAGCGAATCGGCGCGTCGGTCGAGCTCCGCCTTCACCCTCTCGCACGAGTCGCACCCGGGCTTGACGAACACTAGCAGCTGAGCCCGCCGCGGTGCCGCCGCAGTGATGTCGCGGGGAGTGCCGGTGTGTTGCTCCAGCAGCACGACATGACGGCTGAATCTCCCGCGCCGAAGCAGCCGCAGTCCTCGCGCGAGCCGAGCAGATATGCCCTGATCACCACGATCAGGAAGCACAGCGCGAGAATCGCCGAGACCGTTGCGGTGATTACAGCCACGGGCCGAGGCAGGAACAGCGCGACCGCGACGAACAGTTCGACGACGGCGAGGGCGGCGATCGCCGCACGTGCCATGAGGCGAGGCAGCCGCAGTGCCTGCAGCGTCGAGTCCGCTGAATCAAGCGCCCGCAGCTTGCCCACGGCGCTGAGGGCGAAGACCAGCGCGATTCCGGCGCTCAGCAGAGCCGGGGCTGCGTTCACGTTTGACCGCCTTCATATATCCCTCCAAGTGGGGATGCCAGCGTACGGCTCGGCGAGTGACGTGAGGACGCCGTGATGTCGCGGAGTTCACGATCCGTGTCGCCGAACGCATCTTCCGCTAGGCTGTCCGCACGAGAGCGTCGACGATGGCTGGGGCCGGACGCTCGTTTGGGATCTGGGGAGGTCCGTTGTGGGGAACGAGATCGATGTCGCTGCCGTCATGCGCCTGCTGGGGCATAGGAACGAGCATCCGACCGCTGCTCGACGGCATCGCAGCACACTGGCCAGCCGGCATGCGTTCGACCGTGGTGCACGGTGGCTCTGGCAGGCTCAGCCGCGCGCGAACGAGGCCATTGCCGGCCTCGTGTTCGCCGACGTTCCCCTGCGGGTGCGGGGCGACCATGGCGACGACACAGTCGCGCCGGGGGAGGCGGCATTCCTGCATCCGTACCGTGCGGCCGACCTCGAAGCTCTCCAGACAGGAACCGGCATCTGCGTCTGGATGCCCTGGGACTCGCTGCAGGAGGTCGAAGACGGCGTCCAGGTGCCGGGCCAGGTCATGCTCTCCACGTCGCTCACGGCCGGGCTTCACGCATTTCTCACCTCGCTGCTGACACAGCAGTCGGAGTCGACGCTGTATACGGACTATCTGGTGGAGCGAGTCGTCGTCGAGATGGCATTCGGAGTGCTGCTCGAGTCCGTGCCGAAGAATGTCGCCGGCGCGCGTGACGCGCGAATGATCGACCGCGCGCGCTCGCTCATGCTCATGCGCCGGGCGGAGCCGGACTTCGGCGTCGCCGAACTCGCTCGAGAGCTGCACATGTCGACTCGGCAGGTGCAGCGGGCCTTCGCCGCCGAGAACAGCGCGCCGGCGGATGAGCTGCGCGGGATGCGCATCGACCTCGCGAACGAGCTGCTGGGCGACCCGGCGTACGACTCGTTGAGCATCGCCGAGATCTCTGCGCATGCCGGCTTCAGAACCGCGGCAGCTCTGCGCCGCGCCTTCGCCGGTCGCGGGCTCCCGCTGCCCGGTCGGGCGCGACACAGTCGAATGCTGACGACCTGACGTCTGTTTCGCGACGGCTTGCACAGAAAACGCGACATATGTGTTGAGCGCTTCCGGGCTGGACTCGGAGTATCGATCTGTGCGGTCACGGCCGCGCAGCACGCTCTGTGCGACACCACTGGGAAAGATTCGAGGGGCACCACTATGCAGGACGAGAACAAGACACCGCGTCAGATCGAACGCCGCACTATTCTTAAGGGCGCCGCGTGGTCGGCTCCCGTCATCGCGGCTGCGGTCGCAGCGCCGATGGCGGCCGCGTCTGACGCGACTGCGGACGTCTACTGGACCAAGACCAACACGCAGCTCCTCACGCTCAGCTTGCTGAACGGAGGCACGCTCGCGGGTGTGAAGATCTTCCCGAAGGCGCCCACCGCATTCGCGATCGAGAACACCCCGGGAATCATCGCCAATGTCACCGTTGAGGTGAGCGTCGCCCAGGCGGGTGGCCTGGATCTTGGGGTGGGATTGGGCACGCGTTGGGTGGCCGGATTCGCTCCTGCCACCATCTCCGGTGGCACCAAGTTGGGCAGCACGACGATCACAGACCGTGCGCTCGGCGGGCTTGGTATTGGGCTCGTGAGGACGGTGGCTCAGGACACCTTCTCCGTTTTCTCGCTGGGCGATGTGGCATCCGGGCAGACGGTCAACTTCGATCCCGTCGCTTGGGCGACTGTTCCGCGTAAGACTCAGGGCCTCACCCTGGCGGAGATCAACGCGCTCACCAGCTACACGGTCACGGCTGTATTCAAGACGAACGGAACGACGTTCGCGACGATCACTGAGAGCATCTCGGTGCTCGCTGGTGCAGGCATCCTCTAAGGTTTTCGTCGTCAGAATTGCGACAGGGCCCTTCCGATCGGAAGGGCCCTGTCGTCTGTCGCGGCGCGGATGTCGCGTGATTCGGGGGGCGAACACGTATCGTCCGACTGCTAGATTCGATGACGTTGCTGCGTCGGTGAGACTGAGGGGTGCACACGCACATGGAGCTGAGGGACTATCTGCGCATCTTCCGCGCGCACTGGCTGGGCATGCTCGCCATCATCATCGTCGCGATCCTGCTCGCCTTCGGATGGACGCTCACGCAGTCCAAGGTGTACTCCGCAGACTCCACGGCGATCGTGCAGGCGCATTCTGAGTCGAATGACCTCGGGATGCAGTCCCTCGGCAACAACGTCGCCAACCAGAAAGTCAAGACCTACGTCGAGCTCGGCAGCTCGCGCAGTGTTGCTGGACGAGTGATCAAGGAGCTCTCTCTCAAGGAGTCCCCGGAAGCACTCGTCTCGTCCATCAACGTGACCAACCCCATCGACACGACGTCTCTGCGCGTGACCGCCAGCGCCTCCACACCCGAGAAGGCGCGTGACATCGCCGAAGCGTGGGTGCGCGGCATGGCGGCCGAAGTCAACGACATCGAATCAGGTGATGCCACTGAGCAGGGCGCCGTCTTCCTTCGTCCCGTCGACTCCGCCCGCCTGCCCGGCAGTCCCTCGTCGCCGAACATCAGGCTCGCCGTCGCCATCGGCGGTCTGATCGGTCTCGCGGCAGCGATCGGATACGGTTTGCTGCGCTACACGCTCGATCGTCGCATCCGATCCGTAGAGAGCGTTGAACGCGAGACCGGAGTCGCCGTCGTCGGCACGGTCCCCGAAGAGAAGAGCTTCACGACCGAGGACCGCCTGATCCCGTTCGACGGCGGCAACTCGGTGAACAGCTCCAAGGCGCACCTCTTCGCCATCGCGGAGTCGATGCGCGAGCTGCGCACCAACATCCAGTTCATGGATGTCGACAACCCCCCACGCGTGATGGTCGTCACGAGCCCGTTGCCCGGCGACGGCAAGTCGACCACCGCATCGAACCTGGCCATCACGCTGGCATCCGGCGGGCAGAAGGTGGTGCTCATCGACGGCGACCTGCGCCGCCCGATGATCGACACCGTCTTCGGGCTCCCCAAGGGCGCCGGTCTCTCCGACGTGCTCGCCGGCCGTGCCGAGCTCGCCGACGTCGCCCACCGCGTCGGCAGCAATGGCCGCCTGCTGGTCATCGGCGCGGGAAAGATCCCGCCCAACCCCAGCGAGGTGCTCGGCTCCGCGCGCATGAAAGAACTGCTCGAAGCGATCTCCCGAGAGGCGATCGTGCTCATCGACGCACCGCCACTCATCCCCGTGACGGATGCTGCCGTGCTCGCACACAGCACCGACGGCGCCATCGTCGTGGCCACTGTGGGCAAGACCACCTTCGAGGTGCTCGGCAAGGCGCTGTCCAACCTGAAGCGCGCCGACGCGCGTCCGCTGGGGATCGTGCTCAACCGCGTACCGCGTCGAGGCAGCGGCGCCGCATACTACGGCTACCAGTACCACGGCGACTACTACCGGGCCGAGACGGAGGAGGAGCCGCTGGCCAAGATCACGGGACTGTCGACCGCATCGGCAACTCAGTCCGATGACCGCAGCGACCAGCCGCGTCGTCGCAGCACCCACCGATCGTCGTGACGGGAGCGCTCGACCTCGACGTGCTCGGTCTGCGGGTGCGGATCGAACTCGACGACGACCTGGCAGATCAGCAGCTCCGGCAGGTGCAGCAGGCGTGGTCGGGCGCCGCGAGCGCAGAGAATGGGGCACCCGACCTGACCGTGCCCTTCTCCGCCGGGGCCGATTTCGATCGCGCGATGGAGCGGCTCACCGTCGACGTGACGCTCGCCGCACTCGCGGCGCTGCGAGGGCGCACACTGATGTTCCATGCGGCGGGCATAGCCGATGAGGACGGGCGAGTCGCGGCCTTCGTCGGTCCGTCCGGTCGCGGAAAGACGACCCTCAGCCGTGAACTCGGCAGGCACAGCGCCTACGTGTCCGACGAGACCGTCGCGGTCGACAGTGAACTGCGGGTGCACGCCTATCGCAAGCCGCTATCGGTCGTACGCGATGGCGCGCCGAAGCAGCAGGTGTCTCCCGCAGACGCAGGCCTGCGCGATCTCCCCGAGAAAGCACTGCGACTGACCTCGCTCGTCCTGATGGAGCGCGACGGCGAGCTGGACCAGCCCGAGATCGTTCCGATCTCACTGGCCGATGCGCTGCCGGAGATCGTGCCGCAGATGAGCTATCTGCGCGACCAGGACAAGCCGCTGCAGGCGATCGCGGCACTCAGTGACGCTGTGGGCGGCATCCGGCGCCTGCGGTATCCCGACTCCTCATCCGTGCCGGCGCTGCTGCCCGAGTTCATGACCTCGACGGGGCTGGCGTCGCCCTGGCAGCCGGCTCCCGGTGCCGTGGCGTCAGGTCCCTACAGCGTCGACGTCGTCGACGATGCGATCGTGACCGACGGCTTCGTCATCGTCATGGCCGATGCCACCCTGCACGTGCTCGACGGCATCGCTCCGGCGATCTGGCTCGCCTGCGGGCGGGGCGCCGAGTTCGACGGCATCGTCGATGCCGTCGTCACAGAATTCGGCGCGCCTCCCGAGGGCGAAGCCCACGCGCTGGTCCAGCAGGCCACGGATGAACTCGTCACCGCCGGGGTGCTGCGCCGCCGCTGATCGATGCGCTCATGAGGTCGGCGAGGTCTTCGGGCCAGCGGCGTCGAGACCGCGCAGGGCCGTCGGCGACGGGGAGCCCTCGGCCTGCAGGGCACGGCGCAGCTGCAGAGCGGATGTGAAGCCGGCGTAGCGTGAGACCTCATCGACGGTCAGACCGGAGTACAGCGGGTTGCGCAGCATCGATTCGGCCAGTTCCACGCGCATGCGGCGGAGCAGGTCACCCGGCTTCATGCCCGCGCGTGCGAAGGCGCGTTGCAGCTGCCTGGGCGAGATGTGCAGCTCTGCAGCGAGCTGAGGAGTGGAGAAGTGCGGGTCCTCACGGTGCATCAGCATGACCGAACGTGCCCTCTCGAGCAGCGAGCTGGCCCGATGCCCGGTCTCCACCGACTGCTGCTCCACGAGCGCTCCGAAGGTCATCTCCGCGAGCAGGCGCTCGATGGCGTACTGCGACATCGACGACCCCTCGTCGCCGTGCCGGACGACGGCCTGCGCGAAGGTGCGGAACCCGATCGTCAGCGGCGACGCGTACAGCAGTGCGGCGGCGGGCATATCGCTCTCGATGAATTCCTGCAGCAGCAACTCGGGCACCCACACCGCGAGCACCTCGGCTCCGGGCTCCCACAGCAGCGTCCGCCCCGCATCGGGAGACAGGAACAGTCCCATCGGGGCGGACTGCAGCTCGATGCCTTCGGCCGACGGAACGGGCGTGCCCTCGGACGGGAACAGCACCACCGTGCTGCGCGCCTTGGACCCCGTCGGAGTCCACTGCCACGCTGTGTCACGCACCCGGTGGTAGGTGACCCGGATCGATCGAAAAGAGCGCGTGGCGACGAGCCCCGCGACATGAGTGGGCACGCCCAGATGTGCGGAGATGAGAGATGCGACGCTCGAACGTGACATAAGTGGGGGAGATGAGGTGCTGTGGCATCCGTCGCTGGGGGACGGCGAATACTCGCTAGGCTACCAATCGTGGCCGAGTGGGGGGATACCAGGGTGAGCATCGCCGACGATGTCGCTTGGACGTCAAGCGGTTCGCGCATCGTCGCGATGGATCTCGCTGACCCGGGAGCCGCGCCCTACGTGCTCGAAGCGAGTGCCGCAGTGATCTGGTCGGAGATCGCCGATGAAGGACCCATCGCTGCCGCAGACCTGCTCGAGCGGCTGTCGGACGTCTTCGGCATGGGCGTCGATGACATCGGTGGCGACGTCGAAGCGCTCGTCGCCGAACTGATCGACCGTCAGCTGCTTGCCGCATGAGGAGAGGGGATTCTGTGCAGCAGCAGTCGACGAGCTTCTCGTTGAACGAGGCGAACGCGCTCGCGCACGCACTGCTGGCGCGGATCGGCCGTGACAACGGCATCCGCACTCTCTCCATCAAAGGTCTCGTCGCCGACCATCACGGGCTGCGCAAGCCTCGGGTCGCGGCGGATGCCGATGTGATCGTCGAACCGGGCCGATTCGATGAGTTCTGCCGGCTTCTCACCGCGCACGGCTGGCACCTGCGGGTGGAGCGGGAAGTGCCTTCGCTGCTCGGCCCGCATTCGGTGACGTTCATCCGCGACGACTGGCCGAATGACATCGATGCGCATGTGCGCTTTCCCGGCTTCTTCGCCGATGACGGGACCGTCTTCGAGAGACTCTGGCAGACCCGGGCCTTCATGGAAGCCGCGCACAATGAGATCACCGTTCCGTCGCGCGGCGCGAGCGCGGTCATCGCGGCCCTGCATGCCGTGCGGTACACGAAGTCGGTACGGCATGCAGGCGAGCTGGAGCAGATCGCGCACCTGCTCACCGAGGAGTTCACAGACGCGGAGCGCGAGGAGTTCGTCGATGTCGCGCGCGCGGGGCATGCGCAATGGGTGCTGCGTGAGCTGTTCGACCTGATCGATCAGCCCTACGAGGTGGACGCGAATCCTCGACAGCAGGAGCTGTGGGACACCAATCGCGCCACCGTCGAGGATGGCGCGGCCGTGTCGTGGTTGAGCATGCTGAAGGCCGCCCCCCTGCACCGCAAGCCCGCCGTGCTCTTCCGAGCGTTGTGGATCTCGCGCGTCGACATCCCCCGCAACGACGCGAACCGGATGCCGACGCTCGGCGAGGCCTGGGCGCACCGGATGCTGCGCTGGAGGCGCGGTGCCATCGCACTGTGGCACTACGCGCGCGCCACCCGTCGACGGTCTACAGAGCCATCCTGACCACACGCTCCACCTGCGCGAGCGCCGGGATCAACTGCGCCTCCGACTGCGCGTACACCTCAGCGGACTGACGGTACGGGTCGATGACATCCTCGTCGCCGGTGGCGCGCGGAGCTACGCCGCGCTGATCGGCGACGGCCTGCACCAGCGCATTGAATCTGGAACGCGGGTTCTCGGAGCTGCGGGCGATACCGGCAAGCGCGCTGTCATCGAGGGTCGCGGCCAGCCGGGCGAACTCGCGCACGGTGAAGGTGCGGTGCATTCTGCGCGGTGCCAGATGCAGTGCTGCGGTGCTGTGCTGCGCGGTCATCGCCAGCACGAGATCGGCGTCGTCCACCAGTTGTTCGCTGAGCTGACGGGCGCGGTGAGCGGCGGCGCGCTCGGGTGTGACGTCATTGCGCTCCGCGAGTCGGCGCGCGTCACGTGGCATCCCGTGCCCGACCAGAGCCTGAGTGCCCGCACTGTGCACGCGGATGTCGAGATCGGCCAGCCTTGTCGCAAGCACGGTCTCGGCGAGCGGGGAGCGGCAGATGTTGCCCGTGCACACCGTGAGAATGTTCGGCTGCAGGCCGGGAAGGTCGGCCTGAGTGCCCCCGAAGAGGCCCGTCAGCGAGAACTCCGACGCTGCGGTCATGCGCTCATCCTCGATCGTGAATTGACATCTGTCGTATCCGTCCGACATGATGACGCCAGAAGCGATATCCAGGCATATCGGTACACGAAAAGCCTGCAGAACGGCGGTGATCCGACCGCTCTCGCTCGCTCAACCCTACCTGACCTTGCGAGGCAACCATGAAGGCCACCATCCACCGTTATCTGCAGGCCTCTCGTCAGCGGCAGGAGGACGACCGCTCCGATCGGGGCTTCTCGCTCATCGAGCTGATCGTCGTCGTGGCCATCCTCGGCATCCTCGTGGCGATCGCGATCCCGGTGTTCACCAGCATCGACCACAACGCGAAGATCAACTCGGCCAAGGCCTCGGCGCAGAACGCGGCGACCTCGGTGGCTGCGGCGATCGCGAATGGGGAGACGGTCGCGGCCGACGATCTGGCGAAGTTCGGCGAGAGCGGCAAGATCACTGTGGTGTTCAAGGATGACGAGGTTCCGACCTCGATCGCCGAGGTGTGCGTTGTCGGATCGTACTCAGGAATCGCCGAGACGCAGTCAGCCGGCCCCGGCTGCTGACGACTCATCTCGCATGACCAGCGCCGAGGAGGATCATCGGGACGGCGGCTTCAGCATGGTCGAAGTCGTCGTCGCGATGATGCTCCTCGCGCTGATCGCGGTAGCGCTCCTTCCCGCGCTGGTCAGCGGCATGCAGCTCTCCATCGGGCAGGCGCAGAAGGGCGCGGCCATCCGCATCGCCAACAGCGTGATCGAGGATGCCAGGGCCGAGCCGACGTGCGCCGCGATCAACGCTCTCAGCGGAACCGAGAGCGACGGGCGCGGCGGCACACTCACGGTTGTGGCGTCCTCACCAGACTGCGCGTCGGAGAAGGCAGTCGATTTCACGGTCACCGTCTCCGATCGCGATGCGGCGACGCTGTACACCGCACACGCCATCGTCTACGTTCCCTGAATCCTCCCCACAATGACTTCCCACTTCGCAGCCGGGCGATCCGACATCTCTGCCGATGAGCGCGGCGTCACGCTCATCGAGCTGATCACGGCGATCGCGCTGATCGGCGTCGTCTTCGGCGGGCTGACGGCAGTGCTGATCGGCATTTCGCGTGCCCAGCACAGCGTCGTCGGGATGACGCAGGCCTCGGCGCAGGGAGATGTCGCGGCCACCGCGCTCGATCGTGCGCTGCGCAATGCCGAGGCTGTCGACATCTCCGACGGCGGTGACACGCTGCGGGTGCGAACGTCGCTGCCGGGGCAGAACCGCTGCCAGGGGTTCGCGGTGTACGACGATGAGCTGCGCGTGCAGCAGACCTCTGACCAGTTGGATGCACCCGCTGATTGGACGAGGTGGATGCCGACGACCCCGGTTGCATCCTCGCCGCCGGTTTTCGCCCGGTCGGGCACGAAGATCGCCTACGCGTTCACCGTGACCGCCGATGGCAGCGCGCTGAACGTCACGGGCGCGGTTGCGCCGCGCACTCCGAGCGGAGAGGTCGATGCCCCATGCTGGTGAGAGTGAATTCCTGGCTGCGCACAGGGCAGCGCCGCACCGCCGACGACGACGGCGCGAGCATCGTCGCGGTGCTGGGCATCATGCTGATCGGCTTCATGGCGGTGGCGCTGGTCGCCAGTGCCACGATGTTCGCCATTACCTCCACCAAGACCTCTGGTGACCGCACGCAGGCGCTCATCTCGGCGGAGTCGGGTCGGGACGCGGTATACGCGGCGCTGGCTTCGGGCGCCTGCAGCACCGACCCGTACACCGGGACGGATCCCGGCTACACCGCGAAGGTCTACGCGAGCAGCGCAGATACGGCACCGAAGGACGCGACTGGTCTGTCGGTCGGATGCCCCGATGCCAACACGAAGTTCGTGGTGATCAGCTCGAAGGGTACGGCGCAAGGCGCGACAGCAACCGTCGATGCCGTCTACCCCGTGCAGCGCGAGATCGTGCGGATGGGGCCCGCGATCGGTTCGTCGGGATCCTTCGCGACGACACTCAGCGCGTACTACGGGGATGTGGTCGTCAGCGGACACGCCAAGAACTTCTCGTGTCCGGTCGCCGCAACGATCCACGGTGACGTGTATGTGCTGGATGGGGACGCGAACCTCGGCCTGGCGTTGTGCACCATCAAAGGCGACCTCCGCGTGAGCGGCGACGTGACGATCCCCCTTGGGCTCCTCAGCCTGTTGAGCCGCGCAGACGGCAAGATGGTCGCGGGAGGGACGATTCCCAGCGGTCTGCTCGGCGCGCTGTTGGTCGCTGCCCAAGGAAAGTATCCGAAGAGCAACCCGTTCGATGCTCCCTCCAAGTCCGAGATCGAGCGGGCGATTTCCTGGTTCGACCTGAACGAGAACACGGTTTGGCCCGGTTTCGAACGGCACGAATATCCGGACGGGGCGTGCGGCACGGCCGTCACATCCGACATCCGTGCACGCCTCGGAACCTCCGGCGGACCGATCGTGCTCGACGCCAAGGGCTGCAACGATGCGCTCAGCTTCGTGCTGACCAACCTCGTCGTCAGGCGAGATGCCGTCGTCCTGGTGGACAAGGGCATCACGATGCCGCTCAGTACCGTCAGCGCCGACCAGGGGAATCGCAACCTGTACATTGTGCAGACCAACAAGAGCGTGGACCCCCAGCATCCGGCGCCGAACTGCGCTGCAGATCGCGGCTCTCTGCAGATCACGCCGTACAGCGGTCTGCTCCAGTACTCCCCGAGAACGCTGATCTACTCGCCGTGCGACGTGAACGGCTTCAAACTCCTCACCGGGACCAAGGGTCAGGTCATCGCTCCCAGCGCAGACAGGTTCGCGCTGCTGTCAGCCGACACCTGCGTGCCCTTCTCGGTTCCCGGTGTCCTCACGCTGAGCTGCTCGATCAAGGACACCGCTGGCGGCGCGTCCTCTGCAGGTACTCTGGGCCGTCTCCTGCAGCAGACGGAGCACTGAGGTGCCGCCCGGGGCCGTCGCACTCATCGTGTTCGCGGGGGTGCTGGGCCTGGTGTTCGGCTCGTTCGCCGACGCCGTCGCCTACCGTGAACCGCGCGGGATCTCGTTGCTGCAGGAGAGCCGCTGCGACGGTTGCGGAACCCCCGTGCGGTGGTACCGCAACGTACCGGTGCTGTCGTGGCTGCTGCTGCGCGGGCGCTGCGCGGAGTGCCGTGCCGCGATCGGCTGGCACGCCCCGCTGGTGGAAGCTGGCACCGGCATCGCGTTCGCGGGCCTGACCTGGGCAGCCCTTGCCCGCCCCACGGTGGGCCTCGCATCGTGGTGGCTGGAACTGGCCGCGCAGCTGATCCTCGTGGTCGTCTCGGCCATGCTCGTGCGCATCGATCTCGAGTTCCGCCGCTTGCCGAACGTGATCGTGCTTCCCAGCATCCTCATCATCAGCATCCTGCTGGCCGCCGCCGCGTTCGTGAGCGGCACTCCTGACCGTCTCTGGCGGATGTTTCTCGCCGGCGCAGCACTGTTCGCGTTCTACACGGTGATCCGCCTGATCAGCCCTCGTGGCATGGGCGGCGGCGACGTGAAGCTCGCGGCGCTGATCGGGCTCGGCCTCGGCTACATCGGATGGGGATCCGTGCTCGTCGGCGCCTTCGCCGCCTTTCTCACCGGCGGGCTGTACGGGATCGTGCTGCTCGCGCTCCGACGCGCCACCCGCCGCACGGCCGTGCCGTTCGGGCCGTGGATGATCGTCGGCGGCTGGCTGGGGATGATCGCCGGCGAACAGCTGTGGGCGCTGTACATCGGGGCGAGCGCATGACTCACCGCCGTAGCGCCCGCCGGCCGGCCAATAGACTCGAGGTCTCGGAGGGAAAGGTGACGCATGGCTGACACCGTCATCGGACTCGAGGTGACGCAGGACGCGGTGCTCGCCGCCGAGGTCCGACCCGCTCGCCGCAGGGCCGTGCTGCACCGCCACGGGCGGATCGAACTGCCCGCCAACGCCGCGCACGATTCCGAGGTCGTCGACTCCGCAGTGGTGACCGATGCCATCCGGCAGCTGTGGAAGACCGCCAGGCTGCCGCGCCGCGCGAAGGTCGTGCTCGGCATGGACAGCTGGAGAGTGCTGGTGCGCGACTTCTCCAGTCCGCTCACCAGCCTGCCGCGAGTCCTCGAATCGCTGCCCTTCGAAGTGAAGGATCTGCTGCCGGTGCCGGTCGAGCAGGCGGCCATGGACTTCGTGCCCACCCGCATCGACGACGAGGGCACGCATGGCCTGCTGGTCGTCGCGGGTGCGCAGAGCGTCGATGACCTGGTCCGCGCCGTCGACGCCGCCGGCATCCGGGTCGACGCCGTCGATCTGGTGGGACTCGCACTGAGCCGGCTGGCAGGCGAGATCGCCGCCCCGGAGGAGACCGTCGCCATGATCCGGATCGGACGCCGGACCACCGTGATGTCGATCGCCGTCGACGGCGTGCCGCAGTTCGTGCGGATGCTGCCTGCGGACATCGACCTGACCGCACCCGCGCTCGCCGCCCCCGGTACCCGCGCCGAACGCGCGCGATCAGCCCACGCCACCAATGCCGATCTCGACGACCTCGCCGTCCGTCTGCGCGGCACGCTGGACTACTACACCGGCCGCTCCGACAGCCCCAGCGTGCACCGGGTGCTGGTGTGCGGCGCAGCCACGCAGCACGGCTCGCTCATCCCCGCGCTGAGCGACGCCCTGCGCCTGCCGGTCGAGCGCATCGAGCCGACCTCGTTCGTGAACATGCGTCGGCACGCGATCGATCCCGCCCTGGCCCAGGATCTCGTCGGCACGATGGCACTCGCCCTGGGCGGTGCGCGATGACCGGCATCGACTTCTCGCGCCCGCGCGTCAATCTCATCCCTCGCACGGAGATCGAGCGCCGCCGCCGTCGTCGCGTCGCGCGAGGCTGGCTGGTGACCGTGATCATCGCCGCCGTGCTCGCCGTCGGGCTGGTCGGGGCTGCCTGGACGGCGAACATGTTCGCCGGGCAGCGGCTCAGCGCCGAGCAGGACAGAACCGGCGCGCTCACCGCACAGCTGGACGGCTATCGCGACGTCAGTGAGGCGCTGCGCACGCAGGGCTCCCTCACGCGCATGCGGGCGAGTGCCATGGGCGCCGACCTGTCGTGGACAGCGCTGCTCGACCGTGTCGCACGACACCTGCCCGACGGAGTGACGGTCGGCTGGTACACCATCGCGGCCGGACCAGCTGTCGGAGCGGACAGCGAGTCCGCCGGCCCGAGCGGCACGATCACACTGACGACCGACGACCCGGCTCTGCTCACGTCTGCAGCGGATGCGATCAGCGGCGACGAAGCCGTGACATCGATCACGCTGCAGCGCACGGAAGCCGCCGACGGCCGCATCATCGCCACCTTCGGCATCGCCTTCACCGCCGAAGTGAACTCGGGCGCGTACATGACGGAGGGCACGGAATGAACGGGCTGACACGACCTGCCCTGCACCTGATCGGTGCCGGGGCGAGCATCATCCTCATCGCCGCCGGCGTGCTCATCGCGCTTCCGTTCGCGACGCAGGCGATGTCCTCGGCATCCGAAGCGGATCAGATCGTGCACACCAACGGCATCCAGCAGGCATCCGTCGACCAACTCGACGCCGAGAGCGCGCGGATCAGCGATCTCGCCGCCGATGTGCAGAAGCTGCGTACGCAGATCCCGGCCCAGACCCGCGCGAGCGATCTGCCGGCGATGATCGCGCGTGCCGCGGAGGCCTCCGGTGCGACAGTGACGACCATCGAACCCGACGCGATCGTGCCGTTCACCCCACGCGATGACGCGGCGGCCGCGCGGGCAGCATCCGCCGCATCCGGCACGGGAGAGGGCGGCGATCAGCCGGCTTCCTCGCCCGCCGAAGACACAGCGCAGCGGCAGCAGACGGTGCGCGTGGGCCTGGACGCTGCGGACGCACGTGCTGTCGCTGGCTTCGTCGACGCGCTCCGACAGGGGCCGCGACTGACCGCGATCGACGTCGTCCAGGTCGAGCGCAGCTCGGACGGCGTGCACGCCACGGTGACTCTGCTGCTGTTCGCCGACACCACCGCAGCGGAGGAATGATGGCCCACAGCACGCAGCTCGACAGCATCCTGAGCGCGGCGTTCGCGCTCGGAGCATCCGACGTGCACATCACCGCCGGACTCGCGCCCATCGTGCGCATCGACGGCGAACTCACGACCCTGCCGGAGCAGCGCGACCCGCTCAGCGCGGACTGGGTCGGCGAGACGATCCTCGGCATCATGGGCCGACGTCGCCGCGCGCACTTCGAGACCGCCAGTGAGACCGACTTCTCGTACACGCTGCCCGAGGTCGCCCGCTACCGCGTCAACGCCTTCGTGCAGCAGGGCGGCGTGGCGGCGGCCTTCCGGGTCATCCCCTCGTACGCGCCCACACTCGAGACCTACCGCATCCCCTCGATCGTGCGCGAGCTCGCGCTGCGCTCCAGCGGCCTCGTGCTCGTGACCGGACCGACCGGCGCGGGCAAGTCATCAACGCTGGCCGCCATGGTCGACATCATCAACACCGAGCGCGCCGCGCACGTGATCTCCATCGAGGATCCGATCGAGTTCGTGCACGAGAGCCGCAACTCGCTGATCCACCAGCGCGAGATCGGATCCGACACCGAGTCGTTCGCACATGCGCTGCGCTACGTGCTGCGGCAGGATCCCGACGTCATCCTGCTCGGCGAGCTGCGCGACCCGGAGTCGATCGCCGTGGCGCTGTCCGCCGCAGAGACCGGGCAGCTGGTGCTGGCCACGCTGCACACCCAGAGCGCCACCAACTCCATCAACCGCATCGTCGACGCTTTCCCCGCCGACCGGCAGAACCAGGTGCGCTCGCAGCTCGCCGACACGCTGCGCGGTGTCGTCAGCCAGCGACTGCTGCCCCGCCTGGCCGGCCGCGGCCGGGTGCTCGCCACCGAGGTCATGGTGCAGACCCCGGCGATCGCGAACCTCATCCGCGAAGGACAGGTGCAGCAGCTGTACTCCGCGCTCTACGCGGGCGCGGACCAGGGAATGCACACGATGGATCAGAGCCTGCGCGCGCTGGTCGCCGCCGGCGAGGTGTCGCACCAGACCGCCAAGTCGCTGCTGACCGACTCGCGCGCGCTGGCCGACCTGCGCGTGATCGATCCGGAGCTGGAGCGGATCGACTGGATGGGCGGCGCCGCTCCCCGCGACGGACGGAAGCGCTGAGATGGCCACCCTGCGGGCCTATTCGTACCGGGCGGTGCGCAGCGCAACCCAGAAGAAGGTCAGGGGGCGCCTCGATGCGGTCAGCGAGGCCTCGGTCATCGCACGGCTGCATGCCCAGGGCCTTGTGCCCCTCGAGGTGGCGCTCGTGCCGCAGACCGGTCTGCGACGCGAGATCTCGTTCGGGCAGGGGCGCCGGGTCGGTGCCGATTCGCTGGCACTGTTCGCCCGGCAGATGTCGAGTCTGGTCGGCGCGGGCCTGCCGCTGATGCGCGTGCTCGCGATCATGGTGGACCAGACCGAGGACCGGACGCTGCGCAGGGCACTGGAGACCGTGCGCTCCGATGTGGAGTCCGGCGTCGCGCTCTCGGTGAGTCTCGCCAAGCATCCGCAGGTCTTCCCACCGCTGCTGGTCAGTCTGGTGCGCGTCGGCGAGTCCGGCGGCTTCCTCGACGAGTCGCTTGCCTCGATAGCCAGGCTGTATCAGTCCGAAGCCGAGCTGCACGGCAAGATCCGCGCGGCCACGACGTACCCGCTGGTCGTCCTCGTGGTCGCGATCATCGCCCTGATCGGGATGATCGCCTTCATCGTGCCGGTGTTCAAGGAGATGTTCTCGTCGATGGGCGGCGAACTGCCGCTGCCGACGCAGATTCTGGTGACCCTGTCCGAGAACATGATCTGGATTCTTCCGCTGCTGATCGTGCTCGTCATCGTCGGCGGCATCTGGTGGATGGGCAATCGCAACTCTCCGGGGGTGCGGCGGGTGCTCGACCCGCTCACACTCAAGCTGCCCGTGGTCGGCCCGCTGATGACGAAGATCGCGGTGGCCCGGTTCGCGCGCAACCTGTCCATGATGCTGCAGGCCGGCGTGCCGCTGCTGTCGGCGGTGGGGACGGTGAGCCTCGCCGCCGACAACGCCGCGATCGAGGACGCGCTGAGCGACGTGCGCGAATCGGTGCGCGCCGGCGGGTCTTTCGCCGGACCGCTGGAGCGCTCGCAGCTCTTCCCGGCGATGGTGTCGCAGATGGTGGCCGTCGGCGAGGAATCGGGCACGCTGCCCGAGATGCTCGCCGCCATCGCGGATTTCTACGAGACCGAAGCGCGAACCGCGACAGAGCAGCTCACCACGGTCATCGAGCCGCTGCTGATCGTCGTGCTCGGCGTGCTGATCGGAGGCATGGTCGTCTCGCTGTACCTGCCGATCTTCGGCCTGTACGACCAGCTCAACCAGACGGCCTGACGGCCGGCTCCGGTCTCAGACCGTCGAGACCCGCAGCACCTCTTCGACAGTCGTCAGCCCGCGCATGACCTTGCGCCAGCCGTCGTCCCGCAACGGGATCATGCCCTCGGCGACGGCGATCTCGCGCAGTCTGCTGCTGGAGGTGTCGCGCAGCAGCTCGTGCTCGATGCGCTCCGAGACCAGCATCACCTCATGCAGCGCGATGCGTCCGCGATAGCCGGTGTCGGCGCAGGCCGCGCATCCGACCGCGCGGTAGAGCGTCGGCGGATGCTGCTCATCGAAGTCGACGCCCAGCGACCTCAGCCTGTCGGCGGCGTCGTCGACGGGCTGACGACAGCGCAGGCACAGTCGTCGGGTGAGGCGCTGCCCCATCACGGCGGTGAGCGCACTGCCGACGAGGTAGGGCTCGGTGCCGAGCTCCACCAGCCTGGTCAGGGCACTGGGCGCGTCGTTGGTGTGCAGGGTGGAGAGCACCAGGTGCCCGGTGAGCGCGGCATCGATCGACGTGCTCGCCGTCTCGTGGTCGCGGATCTCTCCGACCAGGATCACATCCGGATCGATGCGCAGAATCGCGCGCAGCGCGCTGGCGAAGGTCAGCCCCGCCTTAGGGTTGACCTGAACCTGGTTGATGCCGGGAATGCGGTACTCCACCGGGTCCTCGACGGTGACCACGTTGACGGCCGGATCGGAGATGCGTGCGAGCGACGCGTACAGTGATGTCGACTTGCCCGAGCCGGTCGGGCCCGTGACCAGGATCATCCCGTGCGGGCGGCTGAGGACGGTCTCGAGGCGCTGACGGTTCTCGGACCCCAGGTCGAGATCGTCGATCTGCATCCGCTGTGCCGAGGTGTCCAAGATGCGCATGGTGATCTTCTCGCCCCACACCGTCGGCAGGGTGGCCACGCGCAGGTCGACCTGATGACCGTCGTGCTGCACCGTGAGCCGCCCGTCCTGCGGCCGCCGGCGTTCGGCGATGTCGATCGCCGACATGATCTTCAGACGAGAGATCACGCCGTCCTGGATGCTGCGATCAGTGTGCTGCACCACGTGCAGCACACCATCGATGCGGAACCGCACGGTGAGTTCGCGCTCGCCTGGCTCGACGTGGATGTCGCTCGCGCGGTCGGTGATCGCCTGAGAGATGAGCAGGTTGACGAAGCGCACCACCGGTGCCGAGGCGTCGTCGTCGCCGAGGGACTCGTCGGGCGTCGTCGACGCGGATGCCGAGGACCTGCCGATCGATGAGGACAGCTCGGAGATCTCCTCGTCGGCGCGCACATGCTGGGCGAGCGCCAGCTGCAGTGCCGAAGGGGTGACGACCGCCGGCTCGACGATGAGTCCGGCGAAGCTGGCGACGTCGTCCATGGCGGTGAGGTCGGTCGGATCGATCATGCCGACCAGGAGACGGGTGCCGTTGAGCTGCACGGGGATCAGCTGGTGCCTGCGGCACAGCACGCCCGGCACTGCGGCGACCGCTTCTCGGCTGGGCACCTGGGTGCCCAGGTCGATGAACGGCAGACCGTGCCGCATCGCGATCGCCTGCGCGAACTCCACATCGGTGATCAGACGCTGCGCGAGCAACAGCATGCGCAGCTCGTCATCGGGCAACAGGTCGTACTCCGGTCGAGCCGTCTCCGCATCCAATGCGCCCACGGCGACCAGCGCCTGCGTCATGCTCCGCATTCCATGCCCTCCGACGGTCGATCACCGAGTCTAGCGCCGGAGCAGAGTGCGACCTTCGGAGGTGATGCACCGACCAGGTCGGGGTCACGGCATCCGCTCGCACTCCCTCCCGGCCGATACGATGTACCCCGTGACCGCAGCCATCAACCTGCCGCTGTCTCCGTACCGTGAGATCGACCGCGCCGACTGGGCGCGCCTGTCCGCGGGCCTGGACCAGCCGCTCAGCGAGACCGAGATCGTCGGCATCCGCGGCATCGGCGACCGACTCAACCTCGACGAGGTGCGCGAGGTCTACCTGCCGCTCAGCCGGCTGCTGAGCCTGTACGCGTCGTCGATCCGGCGCCTGGGCGCCGCGACCAGCGAGTTCCTGCAGGAGGACGATTCCACCACGCCCTTCATCGTGGGCGTCGCCGGATCCGTGGCGGTCGGCAAATCGACCATCGCACGTCTGCTGCGCGAGCTGATGAGCCGCTGGCCCGACACCCCGCGCGTGGAGCTGGTGACCACCGACGGGTTCCTGTACCCCAACGCGGAGCTCGAGCGGCGCGGGCTGATGGATCGCAAGGGCTTCCCGGAATCGTACGACCGCCGGTCGCTGATCTCGTTCCTCACCGAGGTCAAGAGCGGCGCGGCCGAGGTGCGTGCACCGTTCTACTCACACATGCGCTACGACATCGTGCCCGACGCGCACGTCGTCGTGCGCCGTCCCGACGTCGTGATCGTCGAGGGCCTGAACGTGCTGCAGCCGCCGCCCGCGCCCAACGACGTCGCCGTCAGCGACCTGTTCGACTTCTCGATCTTCGTCGACGCCGACTCGAAGCACATCGAGCGCTGGTACACCGACCGCTTCCTGGCGCTGCGCCAGGGCGCGTTCAGCAATCCGTCGTCGTACTTCAACGTGTTCGCGCACCTCACCGACGACGAGGCGGTGACGACGGCTCTCGGGTACTGGAACGAGATCAACATGCCCAACCTCATCGAGAACGTCATGCCGACCAAGCACCGCGCCACCCTCGTGCTGCGCAAGGGCGCCGATCACGCCGTCGAGAGCGTGCAGCTGCGCAAGGTGTAGGGCTTCTTCCTCTGCTGCTCCGCAGGCGCGTCCGGGAGTCGGTGGGCCGTTCAGGAGATCTTGTGGTTCTCTTGCGCTCTTCCTGCGGGTATCCCGAGGTCGCTGAGCGAGGCTGATTCTCGACGGGGCAAGGGGACGCTCCGGGGGAAGAGCACAGGAAGGACAGGTCGATGCCGGGTTCGCGGGAGAGCACGTCGACGCTCCGCTCGACCATCGGATGCATCATCCCGGCGCACGACGACGAAGCAGGCATCGCCGGAGTGCTGTCCTCGCTGCTGGAGCAGACGCGCGTTCCCGACGTCATCCACGTGATCGTCGACAACACCTCCGACGGCACTGTGCGAATGGCATCCGCGTTCGCCGGCCCGCACCGCATCGTCACCGACCTGGGCGAGCAGTTCACCGAGGTCTTCGTGCACGACATCGGCGAGAACCCCGACGAGAAGGTCGGCGCCCTCAACTACGGGTACGCCCTCGTCGAGGGATACGACTATCTGCTCTGCGTCGACGGCGACGCCATCGGCGACCCGCGGGCGGTCGAGCATCTCGAGTACGACGCGATCTCGGATGCCGAATTCACCGCCGTCGACCCTCAGAGCCTGCTGCGCGAGCATGCCCCTGCGGCGCCGGGCGGACAGCTCTCGATCTTCTCCACCACGGCGCTGCGCGCGGTGATGGAGGCCGACCATCAGCGCAGACCCTGGCACAGGGGCGCTGAGTGAGACTCGGGCTGGGGCCTGGGAAATGGGGACAGGCGCAGTGCTGGGGAGTTCTGCGCTGAGTCGCTGGGGAAGGAGCAGGACTGGGGAAAGCCTGCTCCGGTGAGAGTCCCGCTTGCTGCATCGGATGTCCGGAGGCATCCGGCCGGCAGGCGGGACTTCTCGCCTCTGCGGACTCAGTCTTCGGGCGTGAGCCGATAGCCCACTCCGCGAACCGTCTCGATGTACCGCGGCTGCGCAGGGCTGTCGCCGAGTTTACGTCGCAGATTCGTCATGTGCGCTTCGATGGCCCGCTTGTCGGCGTCGCCGACGAAATAGCTGGTCACATACGACTCGCCGCGCAGCATGAGGGTGAGATCGGCCTTGCTGCGCACCCGGCGCTTGGACTCCAGCAGCGCGTACAGCAGGTCGAACTCGGTGCGGGTCAGTTCGATCTCGCCGCGCTCCTGGACGATCACCGTGCGGGTATCGGGGTTCAGCCGCAGATCCGAGTGGGTGATCCACGTGTCGTCGTGCGCTTCGGCATCCGAATCGCCCTCACCGCCGACCTGCGCGACGCGAGCGGCCGGGAACGACGGTCCCACCTGATCCTGCTGCGCCGATGCCGCAGGCGTCAGCGTGCGACTGCGCCGCAGCATCGCGTCGATGCGGGCACGCAGCTCGCGGGGGCGGAACGGCTTGTTGAGATACTCGTCGGCGCCCGCGGTGAGCCCGAGCACCACATCGGCCTCCTCATCGAGGGCCGTGAGCATGATGATGTACGTGTCGCTCTGCGCCCGGATGCGTCGCGCCGCCTCGAACCCGTCGATGCCGGGCATGGTGACATCCAGCGTCGTGATCAGCGGCTGATGAGCCAGCACGGCCTGCACGCCGTCGAGGCCGTTGTCCACCGCGATCGTTGAGAAGCCAGCCGCCTCGAGCACCCCGGCGAGCAGATGACGCACATCGGGATCGTCCTCGATGACGACGGCGACCTTCGGAGCGGCACTCGCATCGGGCATCGCGGTACGACCTTCTTCGTGGTTGCGGGATCGAGGTGTCGTGGTCATGCTACAGGCCGGACATCGGATGTCAGCAGTGCTCAGTCGCGGCCGTCGTGCGCGCCCTCGCCGTGCACGCGCACCCATCGGTCTCCGCCGGTCGCGTGGGCATCCTGGGCGGCCTGCGAGGCCGCCCGGACCAGGTCGTCGTAGCCGTGACCGACCACCGAGACCGGCGCCCACCCGATGCTCGCCGACAGGCGGATCGGCAGGGGCTGCGCATCGTCGGAGCCGGACAGGCGCTCCAGCAGCTCGGTGACCAGGTCGCGCACGCCGCCCTGAGGGCGGGGGAGGAGCACGACGAAGCAGGTGGGGTTGATGGGCTCGATGTCCGAGTCGGCGGGCATGACGCTGTCGATGTCGCGCGCGAACTTCTGGCAGGCGGCATTGAAGGCCGCCGTGCTGGTCGCCAGCCGGATCTCGTCCGGATCGTCCAGACGGATGTCGAGCAGCGACCACCACTGATCGCCGGCGGCGCGAGCACGGTCGAGACGGTTGCGCGCGATGCGGTCGAAGTCGCGATTCGGGGCCGTCGACATGCTGTCGCTGCGCACGGTGAGAAGAAGCGTCGTCACCAGTGCGCACACGACGTACACCACCATGCCGATGAGGTTGATCGTCCGCAGGAACTGCAGGCCTTCGGCCGGTGTCGCATCACCGTTCGCCACGAGCAGGCCGTTGATGAACGTGATGCCGCCGAAGACGACGAACGCCGCCGACACCCCCAGCAGTGGAATCGCCTCGTCGCGCAACTGGGGCCCCAGGCGCACGAGCTCGAGGAAGGTCAGCACGGCGATGACCGAGGTGACGCAGAACGCGGACCGGAAGGCGATCCCGTACACGCCGAGCTCCGTCGCGATCAGCAGCGCCGCCGGAGCGATGACCACGAACGCCAGCGACAGCGGCACGAACTGCCTGCGCTGGTCTCGATAGGCCCGCAGCCCGGAGTACAGCAGTCCCATCGGAGCCAGAGCCAGGCCCGAGCCGATCGCGCGCATCTGCGCGGGGAGGACGAAGTCCTGTGCCAGCCAGACGTACGCGCCGATCATGGCGACGGCGAAGGCCGCCGACCAGATCGCCGTCGCCCTGGACGGACGCGGAAGAAAACCGAGCCCGATGAAGATGATCGTCGCGAGCGTGGACGTCACGATCGTCGGCAGCACGAGAGTCGAAGCGATCATGCGGGGGTCCGTTCGCCGGGGTCGGGGTCGTGTGGGACTTCGGGGCCGTCGGGGTGTTCGGGGTCGTGGGCGGTGGCGGGGTCGTGGGCGGTGGCGGGCGACGCCGGCAGGAAGACGCCCACCTCGGTGCCCTGGCCGACCGCGCTGTGCACCTCGAAGCGGCCACCGGCCGCGACGACGATCTCGCGGGAGATGCTCAGGCCCAGCCCGGTGCCGGGGATGCCGCGCTCGCGGGCGAGCTGAGTGCGGAACTCCCGTTCGAAGATGCGCGGGAGATCCTCCTCGGAGATCCCGATGCCGTTGTCGTTGATCAGCAGGGCGACCTCGGATGCCGTTCGGATGCCGCGCACCGACACCCGGCCCCCGCGTTGGGCGTACTTGATCGCGTTGCCGATGACGTTGTCGACCACCTGACGGATGCGGAAGGCATCGCCGCACAGTCCCAACGGATCGGTCAGGTCGGACTCCAGCGTGACTCCGGCCGAATCGGCCGCCGGGGCGAAGCCCTGCAGCGAGGAGCGGGCCACCTCGGCCAGGTCGAAGTCGACACCGAAGTCGTCGGGCTGCCGGGGCGCCACGAGCACCTGGTCGATGAGGCTCTGCATCCGCTCTCCGGCGCGCTCGACGACGCTCAGCTGGCTGCGCGCCGCATCGGCGAGGTCGTCGCGCTCCAGCAGCAGGTCGACGTGTCCCAGGATCGCGGTGAGCGGGTTGCGCAACTCGTGCGAGATGGTGCGCCGCTTGGCATCCTCGTTCGCCTGAGGATCGGTCTTCTCGGTCACATCCTCCACCACCAGCAGCAGGCCGTCGCCGGTCACCATCCCGTGTTCGATCGCTGCGGTCGAGGTGTTCACGGCGCGCCACCTGCCGTCCAGACCGAACAGCCACACGACCTCGTCGGTGAACAGCTCACCGCGCGAGGCGCGGGCGATCGCCGTCCGCTCGGTGGGCACAGGCGTGCCGCGCCGCGTGCTGTACTCCACGGCCGTGCTGGGATGGAACTGCGTGGCCGCGTCGAGACCGAAGATGGTGAGGAAGGCGTCGTTGGATGCCTCGATCAGACCGCCGGGACCGATCCGGGCGATGCCGATGTCGAGCGAGTTGAGCACGCGCTTGTTGCGTGCCTTCTGCTCGTTCACTCTGCGCAGGGCGTGTGCCAGCCGGTCGGACTGCGCGTTCAGCAGGCGTCTGGTCGACCGGTTGCGGTCGGCGCCGACCGCCATGATGACACCCACGAAGACCAGCGTGGTCATCAGCATCACGACGTTGATCGTCGACTCGTCGGTGATGCCCAGTGCCACCAGATTGACCACCCGCAGCGTCGCGATCAGGGTCAGCATCCCGATCAGCACGGCCACCGAGAAGTACGACGCGGCCCACGCCACGGGGAACACCCACAGGAAGGTCGCGGCGGCGGCGCCGCCGGCGGCGATCAGCGCGATCGCGAGTGCATCGATCACGGGCAGCAGCAGCACGCCGGCCTTGGCGATCCGGTGCCACGGCATCGCCAGCGAGCCGATCGTGACGATCACCACCAGCAGCAGACCGCCGCTGAAACGTGCGTCGCCGAACCGCCCGGGCGTGAGGAGCGCGGATCCGACGCCGACCGTGACCAGCGTGAAGGCGACGATCAGCTGCCACTGCCAGATCGATCGGCAGCGGCTGTCGCCGAAGTACTGCATCGCGGGCGACGGGAGCGCGCGCGACCCCTTCGACATGGCGTCATCCTATCCGCATCCGTCCTGCTGCTTCGGGTGGCGCGAAGCGCCGCATCCGCAGCGACGAGGTGACGGTCCGCGACACACGAGAGGGCCCGGTGCGCCGGGCTTTGTACGGCGTCCTCGCAAAATAAGCCGCTTATTCTGGAACCCATGTGTGGAATCGTCGGATACGTGGGCCCGCGGCCCAGCCAGGACATCCTTCTCGCGGGCCTCGCCCGCCTCGAGTACCGCGGCTACGACTCGGCGGGCATCGCCGTCATCGACTCCGACGGGCAGCTGGGGATGCGCAAGAAGGCCGGCAAGCTCGCCATGCTGCGCGACTCGCTGACGGATGCCGCGCTGCCCGACGGCACGACCGGCATCGGCCACACTCGCTGGGCCACGCACGGCGGCCCGACCGACGTCAACGCTCACCCGCATCTGGCCGACGACGGCAAGCTGGCGCTGATCCACAACGGCATCATCGAGAACTTCGCCGCTCTGCGCGCCGAGCTCGAGGCCGAGGGCGTCACCTTCCTCAGCGAGACCGACTCCGAGGTCGCTGCGGCTCTGCTCGGACGTGAGTTCCGGGCATCCGGTGACCTCGCCTCGGCATTCCGCAACGTCGTAAACCGCCTCGAGGGCGCATTCACGCTGCTGGCCATGCACCAGGATCAGCCCGGTCTCGTCGTCGGCGCTCGCCGCAACTCGCCGCTGGTGATCGGACTCGGCGAGGGGGAGAACTTCCTCGGCTCCGACGTCGCCGCCTTCGTCGAGCACACTCGCAGCGCGCTCGCCATCGGGCAGGACCAGATCGTCGCGATCACCCCCTCGTCGGTCACCGTCACCGACTTCTCCGGCGCGGTCGTCGAGGCCCAGCCGTTCGAGGTGTCGTGGGATGCCGCCGCCGCTGAGAAGGGCGGCTGGCCGTCGTTCATGGCCAAGGAGGTCGCCGAGCAGCCAGAGGCCGTCGCGAACACGATTCGCGGTCGCATCCACGACGGCCAGGTCGTGATCCCCGAGTTGGACGGCCTCGATGACCTCTTCACCGGCATCAACCGCGTCATCATCACCGCCTGCGGTACCGCCTCGTACGCGGCGCTGGTCGGCAAGTATGCGATCGAGCAGTGGGCGCGCGTCGCCACGGATGTCGAACTCGCGCACGAGTTCCGCTACCGCGACCCGGTGATCGGCGACGACACCCTGGTGGTCTCGATCAGCCAGTCCGGCGAGACCATGGACACGCTGATGGCCGTCAAGTACGCCCGTGAGCGCGGCGCCCGCACCCTGTCGATCTGCAACACGCAGGGTGCGACCATCCCGCGCGAATCGGATGCCGTCGTCTACACGCACGCCGGCCCCGAGGTCGCCGTCGCGTCGACCAAGGCGTTCTCCGCGCAGATCACCGCGCTGCTGCTGCTGGGACTGCACATGGGCCGGGTGCGCGGCACCCTGGCATCCGATGCTCTGGAAGCCGCCACCGAACTGCAGGAGCTGCCCGAGAAGGTCGCGCAGGTGCTCGCGGAGGAGAGCGAGCACGTCTCGCAGCTGGCCGGCTGGATGGCCGACACCCGCTCGGTGCTGTTCCTCGGCCGTCACGTGGGCTACCCGATCGCCCTGGAGGGCGCGCTCAAGCTCAAGGAGATCTCGTACATCCACGCCGAGGGCTTCGCCGCCGGTGAGCTCAAGCACGGCCCGATCGCGCTGATCGAGCCCGGGCAGCCGGTGTTCGTGCTGGTGCCGTCGCCACGGCACTCCGCGCTGATCCACTCCAAGGTGGTCTCGAACATCCAGGAGATCCGCGCCCGCGGTGCCCGCGTGATCGTCGTGGCCGAAGAGGGCGATGCCGCCGTGCTGCCGTACGCCGACGAGGTCATCCGCATCCCGCTCGCCTCGCCGCTGTTCGAGCCGATCCTCGCGGTCGTGCCGCTGCAGATCTTCGCCATGGCGCTCGCCACGGCCAAGGGCCTGGACGTGGACCAGCCCCGCAACCTCGCCAAGTCGGTGACGGTGGAGTGAGATCGGGTCGCTGACGTCGCCCGCCTCTGACGCGGGTGCCGTTTCAGCCCACCTGCGCGCAATCGGCCCCACTCCGTTTCAGCCCACCCGACGGATGTCGGCTCAAACGACGGATGTCGGACCAGATCGGCCATCTGAGCCGACATCCGTCTTCTGAGCCGACATCTGAGGGAGAGTGCGCCGCCCGGCGATAGGCTGACACCTGTGATCATCGGCACCGGAATCGACCTCGTCGACGTCGCACGGTTCGAGCGCTCGGTCACCCGGACGCCGCGGCTGCTGCAGCGGTTGTTCACTCCGGCCGAGCAGCTGCTGCGCCTGCGATCCCTGGCCGCGCGGTACGCCGCCAAGGAGGCGCTGATCAAGGCGCTCGGCGGCAGCGACGGCGTGTACTGGTCGGAGATCGAGATCGCCTCGGAGGCATCCGGTCGGCCGCACTTCGTGCTCAGCGGATCCACCGCCGACGTGGTTCAGACGCGCGGCATCACCGCCCTGCACCTGAGTCTCACCCACGACGCGGGCCTCGCCGCCGCATACGTCGTCGCCGAGCGGACGGATGCCGCATGACCCGCGACCTCGACACCCCGGGTTCCCGTCGACACCCCGCCCTGTGGTCGTCCGCAGCACGGGGTCTGGACGACAGCACGGGGTCTCGGCGCATGGCAGGAGGAGATGGCGCATGACCCACCCGTTCCGCGAGGCCACGATCGATCTGTCCGCGATCGCCGAGAACGTCCGGCACCTGCGCACCCTGACCGGCGTGCAGGTCATCGGCGTCGTCAAGGCCAACGGCTACGGGCACGGCGCCCCCGCCGTCGCGACAGCCGCGCTCGCCGGGGGAGCGACCCGCATCGGCACCGCCACGCTGGAGGAGTCCTTCGCCCTGCGCCGGGCCGGCATCACGGCACCGCTCATCGCCTGGCTGCACGCGCCCGGTCAGCGCTTCGACGAGGCGGTCGCCGCCGGCATCGAGATCGGCATCTCATCGATGGAGCAGCTGATCGCGGCATCCGAGGCGGCGCCGGCATCCGTTCACCTCAAAGTCGACACCGGACTCTCTCGCAACGGCATCGCCACCGAGCACCTCGAGCGGGTGCTGGCCGAGGCCGCGAGGCTGGAGCGCATCGGCCGCATCCGCATCGTCGGCATCTTCAGTCACCTCTCCGGAGCCAGCCCCGACGACGACCGTGCACAGCTCGCCCGGTACACCGAGATCATCGCGCAGGCGGAGTCCTTCGGCATCCGCCCCGAGATCCGCCACCTCGCCGCCACCGCCGGCGCCATCTCGCTGCCCGAGGCGCGCCTGGACGCCGTGCGCGTCGGCATCGGGCTGTACGGACTCTCGCCGTTCGTCGGTCGCACCTCCGCCGACCTCGGGCTGCGCCCCGCCATGACTCTTCGCGCCTCGGTCGCCGCGGTACGCCGCGTGCCCGCCGGCACGGGCATCTCGTACGACTACGCGTACCGCTGCGAGCGCGAGACGAACCTCGCCCTGGTGCCGCTCGGCTACGCCGACGGCATCCCGCGGCAGGCCTCCGACCGCGGGCCCGTGCTCATCAACGGTCGCCCGTACCGCGTCGCCGGCCGCATCGCGATGGACCAGTTCGTCGTCGACGTGGGCGACGCGCAGGTCTCGGTGGGCGATGAGGTGGTGCTGTTCGGCGACCCGACTCTGGGGCATCCGTCGGCGACGGACTGGGCGGATGCCGCGGGCACCATCAACTACGAGATCGTCACCCGCATCGGCGACCGCGTTCCTCGCAGGACCACCTCGTGAGCATCGATCCCGCGTTTCTCGGGCGACACGAGATCGGCGCAGCGGATGCCATGGAGCGGCTCGGCCTGACCATCGGCGAGCAGTTGCAGGCCGGCGATCTGTTCGTGCTGACCGGTCCGCTCGGAGCAGGAAAGACCACGTTCACGCGCGGACTCGCCGAGGGCCTCGGCGTGCGCGGGCCGGTGCAGAGCCCCACCTTCGTGATCGCCCGCACGCACCCGTCGCTCGTCGGCGGCGCGCCCCTGGTGCACGTCGACGCGTATCGGCTGGGCTCGGCTGCAGAACTGGACGATCTCGACATCGACTTCGCCGGCTCGGTGGTCGTCATCGAATGGGGGCGGGGAATGGCCTCCGCCGTCGCCGACGCCTGGTGGGACATCGAGATCGAGCGTCCCGTCGGAGGCGCCGAAGGTCTCGCCGACGAGGACCTGGATGCCGACGCCCCGCGCTTCGTGACGATCGAGCGCGTCGAGGGCTGAGACGCACCTGACCAGTTAGGACCACAGCATGACCGAGGAGCACGGGACAGAGCGGTTCGAGATCCACTCGGATGCGGAGAGCATAGAGCCGAGCGCGGAGCACGACGGCACGAACCTCACCAGGTTCGTTCTGGCTGGTGCGGCCCGTCGAGGGGTTCTCGAGGACTCGGCGGAACTCGCGGCGTTCGGGTTCGGGGATCGCGCCCGAGACACCGCGGGAAGTCGCACCGTATCCGCCCTGATCGACGACGAACTGACGCTTCGCAATGATCGCACGAGGGGCGACAGGGTCGGAGGCACGGTCAGGGCTGCGTTCGACGAGTCGAAGTTCGGTGCGGCGCTGCAGCAGGAGGAAGCGCGGGATCTCATCGACAGGTACGGGCAGAGCTGGGATGCCGCGGCGGCGCGTCGAGCGGAGTGGAGTCGGCTGAACGACGGCGTCGACGCGTACTTCGCGTTCCTCGTCGCCGGATTGTGCAGTCCCCGTGAGAGGGAGTCGATCGCCGCAGCGGTGGCGATCGCGAACACGACCGGACAGCGCGCGCAGTTCCTGACGCACCCGACCGACACCGGCCTGACCCAGGATGCGGCTCCCGACGGCGACTCGTCGGCACTGGACTGGGACGCGTCATCCTGGCAGGGCTTCAGCACCTTCCGGATCGCCGCGGCACTCCGTCGTGGCGCTCCGCGAATCGTCCTCGCGGCCGTGCACGAACTCGCCCGCATCCGCATCGACCTCGCCGTCACATCGGCCGACGCCCTCACGCGAGGGCTCGCGTCTGCTGCCTTCGTCGAACCGTCGGACGACATGCCGGATGCGTACACGGCGCGCGCCGGAGGGCCGGAACGGCACGTCTCGACGATGGTGCACGGGACCGGTGGCTACCGAGGAGACTGGTGGGAGCCGCAGGTCGGTGACCTCCACGGCTGGGTCCACAGGAATCATCGCCCGAACCTGTACGCCGGGAACAGGCCGTACTCGTGGAGCGGCGCGCTGTCACGATCTCAGAGGGCCCAGGCGGCCAGGAGACTGAAGATCTGGACTGCGTCGGAGCGCGGTCTGCATTCCGTGTTCGCGCACAGCTACGGTGCAGAGGTGGTGGCTCGAACCGTCAACCTGGGCACGCACATCGATGAGGTGGTCATGATGAGCGCACCGATCACGCAGCACCACGACGGGATGCTCACGAGCGTCCGACGCGTGATCGACGTGCGCCTTCGGGTCGACCCTGTGATCGCGCTCGCCAATATCGCAGATCCGAGAGTTCGACACAGATTCACCGGCGCGAACGTGACACCGTTCCTCCTGCCGCTCGGCTATCTCGATCACCGTGCCAGTCACTGCCCATCGGTGTGGGAGGACCTGAAGATCGCGGCGCAGGTCGGGCTCTGACCCACGGGGGCCCATCATCCCGCTGCCGCCGCAGCGTCGGGCACTCGGCGACGACTACCCTGAAAGGGTGATTCTCGCCGTCGACACCTCCCTGGGCACGGCCGTCGCCGTCATCGACGCCGACGGCGCTGTGATCGCCGAGGCATCCGCCCCCGGCCGTCTCGGACACGCCGAGGTGATCGGCGATCTGCTCGCACAGGTCACCCGCCCCGGCATCACCCACGTGGTCGCCGGCATGGGGCCCGGGCCGTTCACGGGGCTGCGCATCGGCATCGCCGCTGCCCGCGCGTTCGCCCTCGGCCGTGGCATCCCGGTCGTCCCCGTCCCCAGCCACTTCGCCCTCGCCCTGGACGCCGATGGCCCGGTCACCGTCATCACCGACGCGCGCCGCCGCGAGATCGCGGTGAGCGTGTTCGACGGAGCGGATGCCGACGGCATCCCGAACCTGATCGAACCCACCCGGCTCGAAAAGCGCGGAGCGGAGCCGGTGCACGAGAGCGCCGAGCTCTCGGCATCCGCCCTCGCCCGGGTCGGCGCGCGCGCCATCGCCGCCGGACGCATCCTCACCGGCGCCGAACCGCTGTACCTGCGCTCGCCGGATGTCGTGCAGCCCGGCCCGCCGAAGCGGGTGAGCGGATGACGCTGCGCACCGCCACGACCGATGACCTCGCCGCGATCATGGACCTCGAGCGTCGCGGCTTCCCCGACGACGCGTGGAGCGAGCAGACCATGGCGGCCGAGGTCGCCAGCGCGCACAACGTGTACCTGGTCGACGTCGAGGGCGAACGCATCGTCGGCTACGGCGGGGTGCGCGCCCTGCAGGGCGGGGCGGATGCTGACATCCAGACCATCGCGCTCTCGCCGGAGGTCCGCGGGCAGGGCCGAGGGCGTGCCCTGCTGCGGGCTCTGACCGACGAAGCGGTCGGCCGGGGTGCGAGGGAGCTGTTCCTGGAGGTGCGCGCCGACAATCCGGTCGCCCAGGCGCTGTACGTCTCGGAGGGGTTCACCGAACTCGGCCGCCGCCCGCGCTACTACCAGCCGGGGAACGTGGATGCGATCGTGATGCGTCTGGATCTGCGGGCGTGGGCTGCTCGGGCTGCTCGGGCTGCCTCTGTTTCTGCCTCTGTTTCTGCTGCTGCCCCACCCGCTCGGGAGGAGAACTCCGGCATCGGAGGAGAGATTCCTGCAGAATCTCCTCCCATCGCAGAGAACTCCTCCCGAGCGGGTGGGGTGCAGGCGGGTGGGTCGCAGGCGAGAGAGACCGACACGACGGATGCTGCACAGGAGGCCAGCGCATGACCGAACCCCTGGTGCTCGGCATCGAGACGAGCTGCGACGAGACCGGCATCGGCATCGTCCGCGGCCGCACGCTGCTGTCCAACACGATCGCCTCCAGCATGGACGAGCACGCCCGCTACGGCGGCGTCGTGCCCGAGGTCGCCGCCCGCGCCCACCTCGAGGCGCTCCAGCCATCCATCGAGCAGGCGCTCGCCGAGGCGCAGGTGCGGCTCGATGACCTGGATGCCATCGCCGTCACCAGCGGGCCGGGCCTCGCCGGTGCCCTGATGGTCGGCGTCGGCGCGGCGAAGGGCCTGGCCGTCTCGCTGAACAAGCCGCTGTACGCCGTGAACCATCTGGTCGGGCACATCGCCGCAGACATCCTCGCGCATGACGGCAGTGCGGATGCCGGGCCGCTGGAGTATCCGACCATCGCGCTGCTCGTCTCGGGCGGGCACACCTCGCTGCTGCACGTGCGCGATCTGACCACCGATGTCGAACTGCTCGGCGAGACCATCGACGACGCGGCGGGCGAGGCCTTCGACAAGGTCGCACGCCTGCTCGGACTGCCCTATCCCGGCGGCCCGCAGATCGACCGCGTCGCGGCCGACGGCGACCCGAGGGCGATCCGCTTCCCGCGCGGTCTGTCTAAGGCATCCGATCTGGAGAAGCACCGCTACGACTTCTCGTTCTCGGGGCTGAAGACCGCCGTGGCGCGGTGGGTCGAGCGAGCGGAGGCCAACGGCGAGCCGGTCCCCGTCGCCGATGTCGCCGCGAGCTTCCGCGAGGCCGTCGTGGACGTGCTGGTCACCAAGGCGCTCGCCGCTTGCGCCGACCGCGGCGTGCCGCGCCTGCTGCTGGGCGGGGGAGTGATCGCCAACCGGCGCCTCCGCGAGGTGGCGATCGAGCGGGCGACCGCGGCCGGGGTGACCGTGCGCATTCCCCCGCTGAGCCTGTGCACCGACAACGGCGCGATGATCGCCGGTCTCGCCGCCGAGCTGATCGCGAGCGGGCGGGGCGCGTCGACACTGGAGTTCGGCGCGGACTCGACCCTTCCGGTGACCGAGATCCAGGTGAGTGCGGCATGACCGATCCGCACATCGAAGGGCCGACCCCCGAGGTCGAGCGGCCCGAGGGCACCGCATCGCTGCCCGGCGCGTCCAAGGGATACGACCGGCTGCCCACGGCTCCCGTGCCGGTGGAGCGCGAGATCGCTCCGGATGCCGACCAGTTCGCCGCGAGCGGGTGGGCGCCGTCTACGGAGGCCGAGCACACCGACGATGCCCGACTCGCGCCCTGGGCGCTGTTCGCGGCCATCGTGGCGCTGGCGACCTCGATGTTCGTCGGATGGGGCATCCCCGTCGCGATCGTCGCCGTGATCGCCGCGATCATGACGCTGCGCCGGCCGATCGAGAACCGCGCCATGGCGATGTGGGCGCTCGTGCTCGGCGTGTTCGCCGCGCTGTTCAGCATGGGGTGGCTGATCTGGGCGGCCATGCAGTTCGAGATTCTGGGGTGACGGATGCTGGATGCTGCCGAAGCCGCACGACGACGTGAGCTTCAGGGGCGGGCCTACACGCCCGGTGGTTCGCTGACGGATGCCGAGATCGCCGAGCTGCGCGACCTCGACGAGCGCAACCTGGCCGCACTGCCTTCGGTCGCCCCGACCGCGCCGCCCGCGCCGCCTTCGGCCGCCCCGACCGCGTCCGTGGCACCGCCCGAGCCGGCGGACCAGCCGGTTCTCGGGGCACAACTCGCCGCATCCGATCCCGGAGAAGCGGCCATCCCCGCCCCGCGAGCAGGTCAGGACGGCCACCAGGCTTCCGTCACCCCGCGGACTCGCCGCTGGCTGCTGCCGCTCGTTGCGGTGCTCGCGGTGCTGGTCGGCCTGGGCGCTGGCTGGCTGCTTTTCGGCAACGCCGCCAACCGAGCGACGATGAGCGCGGCACAGCAGGAGGCCTGGAGCGACCTGGAGGCGTCCGGTGACTACGACCCCGGCTCGATCCATCTGGTCGGTGAGAAGTTCGGAGCGACCACCTGGGTGGCCACGCAGGAGGCTGCCAAACGCACCTGTATCGTCTTGACCAAGAAGGGCCTCGACCCGGCAAGCGCATGCCGCTCCTCCACTGGCGATTATCAGGGATTCGACCTGCAGGTGAACCTGGACTACACGGAGGACGGCGACCAGTACATGCTCTTCGCCATGCTCATCGAAGATGTCGGCGGAACGCCGGTGACTGTCATCCAACGTCAGAACATGACGGACAACGGATGGGACTGGCGCTCCCAGTACAACGAGGACGAGCTCGCGCAGGTGGACGTCTTCGAGGACGCAGGGTTCGATGGAGAGTGGCTGACCCTCATCGGTTACGACGGAGCCGTCCCGGTCTGGCTGTATCAGGGGGAGCGGACATGCCTGATGGTCGTGGAGGGTGCGGGCGACATCGCACAGCAGTGCGGCGAGCTGACGACCGACCCGGACATGCCGCTGCAACTGGCGGTGGGCGACGTCATCTACAGCGTGGTCGATTCCAACCGTGGGCCGTCGCTGTCGATCATCCGATCATCGGCGCCGACACAGGTCATCTGCGACTCCGCGACCGGCGACTGCCAGTCGATCGACGACACGACCGGAGAGGTCGACTGACGACGTGGGCGGCCATGCAGTTCGAGATTGTGGGGTGACGGATGCTGAAAGCTGCTGAGGCTGCGCGGCGACGTGAGCTTCAGGGGCGGGCCTACGCGCCCGGTGGTTCGCTGACGGATGCCGAGATCGCCGAGCTGCGCGACCTCGACGAGCGCAATATGGCCGCGCCGCCATCGGTCGCGCCGTCCGCGTCCGCGGCAGACCCCGCATCCGTTGCGGGCCCCGAGCCCGTGGCAGGCCTCGAGTCCGCGGCAGGATCCGAGCCGGCGGTGGGCCCCGAGCAGGCTGCTCAGCCGGTTCGCGGGGTGCGACACGTCGCATCCGACCCCGAGGAAGCCGCCATTCCCGCCCCGCGAGCCGCGCACCGGCCGCGGCGCCGCTGGCTGCTGCCGGTGATCGCCGTCGCCGTGATCCTGGTCGGCTTCGCCTTCGGGCGGTTCGTGCTCGGTTCGGGTGCCGATTCCGTCCCGATGAATGACGCGCAGCAGGAGGTCTGGGCGGAGTTGGAGGGTTCCGGTAAGTACACGCCGGGCTCCGTGCTGCTGTCCGGCAGCGAGTACGGTGCGGATGTCTGGCTGGCCCATCGCGTCGAGACGGACGTGCGATGCATGATCCTCACACGGGGTGAGGACCGCGGTGAGGGATGCGGCGTGCTCGATCCCGGTCCGCACAGCGACGCCCTGACGGCCACGCTGAACTACACGGATGACGGCACCGAATATCTGCTGTACGCGACGAGCACGAGTGACATCGACGGCAACCCGGTCACGTACGTCCAACGTCAGAGCGCGGAGTGGGACTGGCGCTCGATCTACACGGATGCTGAGCTCACGATGGTGGAGGCGCTCGAGGCGCACGGCTTCGACGGCGAGCTCCTGGACATCGTCGGCTACGACGACGGCGTACCCGTGTGGGTGTCCAATGGTGCTCGGCCGTGCCTGATGATCGTGCTCGGCGATGAGGTCCAGCAGCAGTGCGGAGAGGCCGGTACCGGCGCGGATCAGCTTCTGCCGCTCGAGGTGGACGCCAAGATGTACACCGTGACGTCGAGCGACTCCCGCGGCCTTGTGCTCACCATCACCCGGATCCAGGACCTCACGATGGAGGGCTGACGTATGACCGACCGCTCAGACGCCGCCCGGCGGCGAGAACTTCAGCGCCGAGCCTTCTCCCCGGGCGGAGGCCTGACGCCCGAAGAGGCGGTAGAACTGCGGATGCTGTCCGTACCGGCCTCCGAGCAGGAACCGCAGGTCAGCACACCAGAGCCCGATTCCGATGCAGCACCGATCCCCGCAGCGGAGACGGCCGCCGCAGCGGAGACGGCCCCTGCATCCGAAACCCTCCCCGTCTCCGAAACCGACGCGCTCTCCGCAGCATCCGACTCCGCAGCATCCGATCCCGTCCCCGCGCGACGTCCGCGCTGGGCGCCCGTCGTCGTCACGGTCGCCGCGCTGGTGCTCGGCGTGGGCGCCGGCTGGCTGAGCGCTCCCCGGGCTGCGCAGGCGAGCCCGAGCATGACCGCCGTGCAGCAGCAGATCGAGGACGAGATCGTCGCGAGCGGGGAATTCGACGCCGACACCGTGCAGTTCCGCGGAACGAAGGAGGGCGCGGAGCTCTGGTCAGCGTTGCGGGACGAGCAGCAGTGCGTGATCCTGAACTTCGGCGATCAGCGCAGCACCGGCTGCCACTCGCCGGAGCAGCCCGAGGAGAGTCTCGCGGTCGCGGTCGCACAACTGCAGACTCACGAGGACGACAGGGAGGTCGTTGTCTACGGGTATCTCATCCGGAACCTGGCCGGCGGTGTGTCACCCGTGATCGAGCGGATGCAGATGGGCGTGAGTAACTGGCAGAGCCAGTACTCGCCGGAGGAGTTGACGCTCGTCGAGGCGCTCGAGAAGTCCGGGGTGCGGGGATCCGACGTGCAGATCCTCGGTTACGACGACGACATCCCGATCTGGATCACCTCGTACGAGGACAGGTGTGTCGCCGTCGTCGATCCGGCCGATCGCACCGTGCGCCAGAGCTGCCATGATGACGATCGCAGCGAGCCCTCGGAGCTCGTCTTTCACGACAGCGTGTACCAGGTGGTCTGGTCCGACCAGCGCGGCCCCACGCTGACGATCCTGAAGCAGGCGACCGTGTCGCTTTTCTGCGACGGGGAGACGGGCGAGTGCCAGTCGATCGACGACACGACCGGCGAGATCGGCTGAAGCAGGCCAAGGCAGAGGCCCGTCAGACCCGGTCGGCGAGGATCGCGATGCGTCCGGCCGGCGTGCGGGTGAGGATCAGCGTCGCCTCCTGCGATCCGCGCAGCGTGAGCTTCTTGCGGAACGCCGCCGGGTCGATGTCCATCCCGCGCTTCTTGATCTCCAGCCGGCCGATGTCGCTCCTGCGCAGCGCGGCGTTGATGGTCTTGGCGTGCACGGGCAGCGTCTCGCGCACCCGGAACGACTGCACGAACGGGCTCGTCACCGCGGCGTCGCCGGTGAGATAGGCGATCTGGTCGTCGAGCATGCCGGCATCCAGCATCCGTCCCGCATCGCCGATCAGGCGCGCCCGGATCACGGCGCCGTCGGGCTCGTGCAGGAACGCGCCCAGTTCGCGCACGGGCAGATCCTCGGCATCCGCCGCCGCCGTCAGCTCGTGCGTCTGTCCGCCTGTCACGATCAGGGCGGAACGCCGGATGCCGTCGCGCGCCAGCGCACCGCTCCACAGCACCAGCTCGACGACGCTGCCGTCGGCGCTGACCCACTGCGCTTCGACGTCGTCGGGGATGAGGTCGCGATCCAGCCCGGGCCCGAGCTTGATGCCGGTCGGATGCTGCCGCGCCACCTCGAAGCACCAGTCCAACGACGGCGACCAGTCGGATGCCGACAGCCGCCGCGTCTCGCTGTGACCGGCCGTGCGGCGCGCCGGGTCCAGCCATACGGCGCCGCCCTCGCCCGTGCCGCCCTCGCCCGTGCCGCGGAGATGTGCGGCATCCGCGGAGGAATCGCCTGAATCCGTCCGCGCCGGGCGCATTTCTCCGCGCGAAGTGCTCACGAATTCCTCCGCGAGCCCGGTGCGCACCGTGGCATCCGTCCCGAAGGGTGCCAGGTTGTAGGCGGCGATGCCGGCGGTGACCTCGTCGGCATCCACTGCCGTGACCTGCAGACCGGCGCCCGCGAAGGCGAGGCTGTCGCCGCCGATCCCGCAGCCGAGATCCGACACCGCGGCGACCCCGGCCTGCCGCATCCGCACGGCGTGCAGAGTCGCCACGTTCAGGCGCGTCGCCTGCTCCAGTCCCGCCCGGGTGAACAGCATCCGCTCGGCGAACTCGCCGAACTTCGCCCGCGCCCTCACCCGCAGATGCGCCTGCCCGACCACGGCCGAGACGAGATCGGGGGAGTGCCCGGCCGCGCGCAGCCGCGACACGGTCTGCGCCACCTCCGCGGTCGACGCGAGCGGCCCGACCTCGTCGAGCAGCCGAAGCCCCTCAGGGGTGAGCAGCGCGGTCAGCTCGGATATCTCCACGCCCTCAGCCTACGTTCCCGGACATGTGGCACACATGGCCGCATCGCGCCGCGCCAATGCACCCACGTGGCACACATGCCCGCATCCTATGCACCCATGTGGCACACATGTCCGGCGGGGCGGGGCCGCGCGAATTGGCACTCGCATTGCATGAGTGCCAGCCATCGTCCTACACTGGAGTTAGCACCCTCGGTAGGAGAGTGCTAACCAGTCTTCTGATCGTCGTCAAGAAAGAAGAGGTACACCGTGTCGGTTTCCATCAAGCCGCTCGAGGACCGCATCGTCATCCAGCAGGTCGAGGCAGAGCAGACCACCGCAAGCGGTCTGGTCATCCCTGACACTGCGAAGGAGAAGCCCCAGGAGGGCGAGGTCGTGGCCGTGGGCCCCGGCCGCATCGACGACAACGGCAACCGCGTCCCGCTCGACGTCGCCGTGGGCGACCGCGTGCTCTACAGCAAGTACGGCGGCACCGAGGTGAAGTTCGGCGCCGACGAGTACCTCGTGCTCTCGGCCCGCGACGTGCTGGCGGTCGTCGTCCGCTGACGCTGACGTTCTCGAAGGACCCGGATGCCGAGCATCCGGGTCCTTCGTCGTCCCGGCACGATCCCCGACCGCCCCCCTGCGATCCCCCTCCGATCCCCCCGGGAGGCGCCTCGAAGCCTCGGGGTGCCCCCCGATGCTGTACCCGGCCCCGCGTTCCACACTCGTATCAAGCGCCACACGGCACTCTCACGAACAGGGGAATCGATCATGGCTTTGGAAGACAACGTCAACGTTCTCGGCACCCAGTGGAATCTGGGCCTCGCGAACGTCGGCAACACGGACAACAGTGCGAACCTCGAAGACAACACGGTCATCGCCGATAACGAGGTCGGAAACACCGCTGTCGAGGACAACGTCCTCATCAACGACTCCGGCAACGACAACTCGACCGACGACCACTCGGACGACTCCGACAACTCGGTCCACGTCGACAACGACGACTCGTTCAACGAGGACGAATCCATCAACGACTCGTTCCAGGTGAACGACTCGTTCCAGGACAACTCGGTGCACGACTCGGCCAACCAGACGCTCTACGACCACTCGGTCAACACCGGCATCCGTCAGTACGACTCCGGCATCAACGAGCTCAACATCGGCATCGGCGGTGACATGACGGGCATGGCCAAGCTGAGCGGCATGGGCGGCACCGACTTCGACCTCGACATCGATGCACGCTCGAACGTCACCGACCAGTCGGTCAACCAGAACATCTCGACCTCTTCCGGCAGCGGTGGAGCGGCGATCGCCGTCGGCGGAGACGCGGACGGTGGATGGGGTGGACCGGCCTTCGCGGGTGCGGCGGGCGGCGCGAGCGGCGCGGGCGGCGCGAGCGGTTCCGGCGGAGCCGGCAGCGGCGGTGACGGAGGCGACGGGATCCTCGGCTCAGGCGGTTCCGGCGGCAGCGGCACGGGCGGTGCCACGGGCGCCGGCGGCGCAACGGGCGACGGGGGCGGAGCCGGAGCGCTCTCCGGAGCCGGCGGCGCCGGCGGCGGCTTCGGCGGCAACGCCGGGGCGGTGGGCGGCGGTGCGTCCGGCGGCAACGTCAGCCAGTACTTCGGCCAGAACAGTGTCAGTGCATCCGGTGACCACTCGGTGGCGGGCGGCGGCGACATCGACATCCGCAACATCGACACCCACGTGTCGATGGGCGACGTCTCCATCGGGAACACGTGGAACGATGCGTCCTTCAACAACGACTTCTCCGACAACTGGTCGGTGAACGACTCGTTCCAGGACAACGACGACTTCTCCGACAACTGGTCGGTCAACGACTCGTTCCAGGACAACTCGGCCGACTCGGACGTGGACGTGGATGTCAACGTCCACAACTCCAACGTCGGCAGCCCGTTCGGAGACGCCAACGAGATCGACTTCTGACCCATCTCGGAAGTCGGCAGACCTGCCCGGCCGTCCCTCTGGTGGGCGGCCGGGCACACCACTAAGCTCCAGAATCATCCGACCCGGATCGAGAAGCGATGCCTGACGAATACGAGCTGCCGCCGTTCGACGGCGACCAGTCGGGCGCGCTGTGGGGAGATCCCGATCTCTTCGACCCCCTGTCGGGTGATTCGTTCAGCCAGGAGATCGCGAACATCGACGCCGCAGACTGGGGCCTCGTCGATGAGCTCTGGGGCGATGACCCGGCGGACGTCGCCGACGCGGGCGACGGGATGCCCGTGACGGACTTCCTCGGCTGAGGCCGAGCAGTTCGACGAGACGCAGCTCGACGAGACAAGGGGAACTCGTGCCGACAGCACCGGAGGCATCCGATCGTCGCCCGATCGCCGACGTCATCACCGACGTCGGCGATCTTGCGGCGTCCGCAGGTCGCAGGGACCTGGCGGTGAGAATGACGCAGACTCGCGTGCGGCTGGAGGATCCGGCTGTGCGCGTGATCGTCGTCGGAGAGTTCAAACAGGGCAAGAGCAAGCTGGTCAACGCGCTGGTCAACGCCCCGGCGTGTCCCGTCGACGACGACATCGCCACCAGCGTGCCGACCACTGTGGGCTACGCGGACCAGCCATCGGCATCCGTACTGCAGCGGGCCCCCGATGCGGCCACCGAGCCGCAGCGTCTCGAGATCCCGCTGGAGAGCCTTGCCGAATACGTGTCGGAGCGCGGCAACCCGGGCAACGAACGGCGCATCGTCTCGGCGGAGGTGCTGCTGCCCCGTGAGATCCTGCGCGGAGGACTCAACCTCGTCGATTCCCCGGGGGTGGGCGGTCTGGAATCGTCGAACTCCCTCGCCACTCTCGCCGCGCTCTCCTCCGCCCATGCCGTGCTGCTCGTCTCGGATGCCTCCCAGGAGTACACCGAGCCCGAGGTGCAGTTCCTGCGCCATGCGATGCGCATCTCGCCGAACGTGGCGGCCGTGCTCGCCAAGACCGACCTCTATCCGCAGTGGCGCCGCATCGAGGAGATCGATCGCAGTCACCTGTCGGAGGTCGGCGACGTGCCGCTGTTCTCGGTGTCCAGCGACCTGCGGCTGATGGCGGCGGAGCAGCAGGACCGCAAGCTCAACGACGAGTCGGGCTTCCCCGCGCTGGTCGCTCACCTGCGTCGTGAGGTGCTCGGTCGGGCCGAGCTCATCCACGAGCGCAGCGCCGTGCACGATCTGGTGTCGGTGGTGGAGCAGCTGGGGATGTCGTTGCACGCCGAGCTGAAGGCGCTGCGCGATCCCGCCGACACCCCGCGTCTGATCGCCGAGCTCGAGCAGGCCAAAGCCAGGGCGGATGAGTTCCGCGGTCGCTCGGCGCGCTGGCAGGTCGCGCTCACCGACGGGATCGCGGACCTCGTCGCCGACATGGAGTACGACCTGCGCGATCGTCTGCGCAAGGTGCAGCGCGAGGCCGAGCGCTCGATCGACGAGGGCGACCCCGGGCCGATCTGGGATCAGATCACCGAATGGCTCGATCAGCGCGTCACCTCGGCCGTGTCCGAGACGTTCGTCTGGACCGACGAGCGCTCCCGGTGGCTGGCCGAGGAGGTCGCCGACATGTTCAGCAGAGACGAGGAGGACATCCCGGTCCTCGATCTCGCCGACGTCCGCGGCGTGCTCGACCCGGTCGAGGTCATCTCCGACCTGAACTCCGGGCAGCTCGGCGCCGCCGAGAAGATCTACATCGGCGTGCGCGGATCATACGGCGGCGTGCTGATGGTGGGCCTCGCGACCGGACTGATCGGCATGGCTCTGATCAACCCGCTCTCGCTGCTGGCCGGCGTGCTGGTCGGGCGCCGCGCGTACCGGGAGGACATGGGCAACCGGCTGAACAGACGCCAGCAGGAGGCGAAGACCATCGTGCGCCGGTACATCGACGAGGTCACCTTCCAGGTCGGCAAACAGCTGAAGGACCGTCTGCGTCTGGTGCAGCGCACCGCGCGCGACCACTTCGGGTCCCTCGCCGAAGAGCTGCACAGCTCGCTGGCAGAGGCGCTGCAGCGCGCCAAGGAGGCGGCCACCGATTTCAGCGCCACCCGTGACCAGCGCATCGCCGCGCTTCAGCAGCGCATCCACCGTCTCGAGCAGGTGCGGGCATCCATCCCGCCGCTTCCGGCGGCACCGGAGCCGACCGGGGTCGTCCCGCGCGGTCAGCAGCGCGCGCGCCCGCAGCCGGCGGCGCAGGAGGCCGGTCGACGATGACGGGGATCGTGACCGACGAGACGGAAGACCTGCTCCGCACGGCCCGCTCGGTCTATCGGGGTGATCGCGACGCCGTCGCACTGATCGACGAGCTGGAGATCCGTCTTCACGAACCGCTGCGGGTCGCCGTGGCGGGAATCGTCAAGGCGGGCAAATCGACCCTGCTGAACGCGCTGCTGGGCGAGCGGATCGCAGCCACCGACACCGCCGAGTGCACGCGGATCGTCACCTGGTACCGGCATTCGCCCACGCCGTCGATCACCATGCGTCTGCGCGACGGCTCGACCGTGCGCATGCCCATCCGTCGGGAGAGCGAGCTGCTCGTCTTCGACCTCGGCGGCCGGACGTCCGATGAGATCGAGTGGATGGACGTCGGCTGGCCCCTGGAAGGACTGCGGTCGCTCATCCTCATCGACACTCCAGGCATCGCCTCGCTGTCGGCGGCGACCTCGCAGCGCACCTCCCGGTTCCTCACCCCCGACGACGCGCCGTCGGCCGCGGATGCCGTCGTCTACCTGATGCGTCACCTGCACAGCTCCGACATGAAATTCCTCGAGGCGTTCCGCGATACCGCAGCGGGTGCGGCGCAGAGCGTCTGCGCGGTGGCCGTGCTCTCACGCTCGGATGAGGTCGGCTCCGGGCGGATCGACTCGATGATCTCCGCCCGACGCGTCGCCCAGCGCTATCAGCGCGATGGTGACCTCGCGTCCCTGGCGCTCGGCGTCATCCCGGTCGCCGGACTGCTCGCCGAGGGCGCCCGCACCCTGCGAGAGAGCGAGTACATCGCCTTCCGCGAGCTGGCGGGCCTGGAGCGGCACGCGCGCGAGTCCCTGCTCGTCTCCGCAGACCGGTTCCTGCGACCGAGCGAGGCCACAGGGCTCAGCGTGACGGTGCGCGAGGGACTGCTGAACCGCTTCGGCATCTTCGGGGTGCGGCTGGCCACGGCGGTCATCCGCGGCGGAGCCGCGTCGTCCTCCGAACTGTCGGAGGCCATGGTTCAGCAGAGCGGACTTCTCGAGCTGGAGGAGACGATCCGCACGCAGTTCCAGCCGCGCTCCGAGATCCTCAAAGCCCGCGGCGTCATCCTGCAGCTCGACGCGTTGCTGCGGCGCTCGCCGCGGGACGGCATCGAGCGGATCCGCGCCGGCATCGAGCGGTTCACCGCCTCGGCGCATGCCCTGCGAGAGCTCACGCTGCTCGCCGAGGCCCGCGGCCGCGGACTGCCGCTGCCGGACGGGCTGAGCGTCGAGGCGCAACGGATCCTCGGAGCCGCTGGCGTCTCGGCGCCGGCCCGCCTCGGTCTTCCGGAAGACGCGGATGCCGAGGCCGTGGTCACCCATGTGCACGCCGAGATCGACCGCTGGCGGACTCTCGCCGCCTCTGCGCACGCGGCACCAGACACCCTCGCGGTCGCGCGCGCCGTGCTGCGCAGCCTTGCAGGCATCGCATCAGAGGTCGGGGCCGCTCGCCCCCTCCGGCCCGCGCCGGACGTCGAAGCGGCGGGTGGACCAGCGGATGCCGGCGGGCAGGATGCTGAAGAGCAGAGCCAGAAGAACAAGCGCGGCCTGCGCCGCAAGAAGCGGCTGAAGCAGGGCGCCCTGGGTGCCGAGCGCCACCCATCCGGGTGAGAGCAGCACCAGCAGGCCCTGCAGACAGAGCGTGGCCAGCTGCCACCAGCGCACGTGCGCGCGCCGAGCGACGAACGACACCATCAGAGTGATCTGCGCGAACAGCGCCACGAGGATCAGCGCGAAGACGATCCAGAAGATGATGTCGGCTGCGGTGTCGTACGTCTCATCGCTGCGCCCGTCGGCGACCTGCTTCGCGTGCTCGGCGATCAGCGGCAGCAGATCCTTGCGGATGACGAAGAAGTACACCGTGGCGAAGCCGCCGACCGCGAAGCTGAGCGCCCAGAGGAACTCGCTGAGTCGGATCGAGAACGGCGGCGTCGCCTTGATCAGGACCGGAGCGCCGTTGGCCGTCGACAGGCTGGGGCGGACGGGCAGCTCTCGACCGCCGTAGGGCACGACGGACCCGGCATCCGCCTCCGAGGATGCCGGGTCCGCCTGGCGTCGGATGTCAGTCATCCTCCAGCGGCACCTCCACCGGCTGGTCGTCGAGTACAGCGCTGGTGGCGGCCGCATCGGCGGTGTAGGAGTCGCCCGGATCCGTGGTCATGTCGCTCTCCAGCAGATCGGCCGGCTCGGGCACATCGGCGGGAGCCGCCACCGAGGCATCCGCGGCAACGGCCGCGGCGTCGACCGCATCGGCGGCATCCGCACCCGTGGTGTTGAAGCTGTCCTGGTTGGACTCGTTGCCGATGGCGACATCGCCCATCGAGACGTCCACGTCCGAGTCCACGACCGAGACATCGTCGCCGGCGGCGATGGACTCATCACCGGAGGCCACGACCGCCTCCTGGTCGAAGACCTGGGTGACATCGCCTCCCTCGGTCCAGATGTTCTGGTTGACGGACTGATCGACCACCGTCGAGCGCGCATCGATCGTCGTGTACTGCTGGATCATCCGCACGATCTCGTTCACGACGCTGGGCTCGCTCGGAGGAGGCGGCGGCGGATTGTGATGCTCGTCCACATCGGGGTGATCCACGATCACAGGCTTGACCGCGCGGACATCGGCCAAGCAGGCGCCCTGCAGGCCGTGGTCCGCGAGCACCTGCTGCGGCCGGGCGACGAACTCGTCCGCGGCCTCCGGATCGTTCAGGAGACTCAGGATGAACGCGATCAACGCGTCTGCGATCGTCTCGACTGGCGAAATCATCAGCAACCCCCTACGAAGAAGACTGTGTGCTCGCGCTGGCCTGGCATCCCCGGTGGGGCTCCCTCGTCCGACCCATGGCGAGCCTGTGATTCGGATGATATTCCGGGACGATCCCCCTCTGCATCGGGAGTTCCCCCGATAGCAGGTGGGGACATCACGGGGGTTCGCTCGCCCGCCCCGAGTCGCCCGAACCTCCGCCCAGCAGCAGACGCAGCTTGGCGAGCACCTCCGAGCGCGAGGTCGCTCCCAGGCGCCGTCGGATGTGGGCGATGTGATGCTCCGCCGTGCGCGGCGAGATGAAGATCGCCTCGCCGATCTCGGCGTAGGTCTTGCCCTGCAGCACCAGGCGCGCGACCTCGATCTCCCGCTCGCTGAGAACGTCCTCGGCCTCCTCCGGGATGTCGGCATCGGCCGCCGCCGCCAGTCGGCGCGTGCTGTCGGTCGGATGCAGTTCGCGGGCGCAGGCCAGCAGCTGGACGGTCACCCGGCGGTCCTCCGTGCGCGCAGCGCCATGGCCGGCCAGGCGGGCCGCGTCCCAGATCAGTCCGATCTCCGCCAGGCCTTCGGCCGCGCTCACCACGGCATCCGCGTCGACCTTGCCCGCCAGAACCTCTGTCCAGGTCCGTCCCGCCCTCGCCATGCCGGCCACCACGCGACTGCGGCCCGCGGCGGCGACCAGCGCCTTCGCATGCGGCGCCAGTCGTTGAGGGCTGCCCAGGAGGATGCCCTGCTGGATGCCGGCCCAGCGGATGTGTGCGGACCAGATCGGCGGCTCGCCGAGGCGTGCGACGATCTCGAGACCGCGATTCAGGTGCGACTCGACGCGCGCGGCGTCGCCCGACCGGGTCGCCGCGCTGATCAGCTCGGCCAGCGGATGCAGCAGATACAGGTCGACATCCGAGCGCAGCAGCGTCGCGCGGGCGTCGTGCCAGGCGCTCTCCAGGCCGGAGGCGTCGTCGTATCGGCGGGCGATGGCGACCCGCACGGCGTGCATCAGCAGCGCATCGCGTACTGACAGTACGGCGGGGGATGCCGCGATCGCGCGGTCCATCAGCTCCTTCGCGTCGACGGGATGCGCGCGCTGCACGGCCACCCACGCCCGCCACAGCAGCAGACGCCGCACCGCCCAGGGCCCGCCGTGCCGGCCTGCGATGGCATCGTCCAGCACCGATTGCGCCGTCGCCGGCCGACCGAGGTTCAGTGCGACGACGGCGGTGATCACGGCGGGCAGTTCGCAGATCGCGTTCTGCGAACCGGAGCTGGTGTACATCTCGGCGGAGCGCACCAGCCGGGGCAGCACCTCCTCGGTGCAGTCCGCGGTCATCGTCGACGCGAGGCTCGTCCGCAGCAGATCCATTGCGACGCCGAGCGCCGAGGGCAGCGAGTCCTGCTCGGCCGGCAGATCGAGATGATCCGTCGAGCCGACGCCGAATCGCGCGATGGCCGCGCTCACCGCTGCCGAGCCGCCCTCCGGCGGGGCGAGCCGGTACACGGCATCCGCCTGGTTCATCATCGCCCGGGCCGACCAGACCGCTGCCGAGACGTCTGCGACGGCGTGCTGCAGAATGACGCCTCGGGTGGCGATCGCCGTGTCGGCGAGCATCGAGGCGTGCTCGAGGTCGCCCGAGGACCAGGCCGCCTGCAGCCGGCGCGTGACCAGCGACTCGGCATCCGCGCCGCGCTCCGCAGCTGCGGTGTACAGCTCCGCCGCCCGTTCGGGAACCATGGTCAGCAGTGCATCGGCGTGGGCGACCAGAGCATCGGCGATCCGCGCGTCGCGGCCCATCGGCAGCTCGTCCAGGTCGTCCAGCCCCTCCGGGAAGCGGGAGCACACCTCGATGAACCGCTGCGTCGACATCGTCTGCCGCACGGCGGTGCGCACCAGCGGTGGGGCCTCTCCGTTGCGAAGCAGCATCCCGTGCGCGAATCCCTGCATGATCCCATCGGCCTCAGTGCCGTCCGCGGTCGCGTGCGGTCGGCCCGGGGTCGCGATGCAGGCCTCTTCGATGACCCCGCGCAGATCGTCGCCGAGGTTGTCGAGCCGGTAGGTGACGAGCGCGGCGAGTGCAGCATCCAGTTCGTCGTGCGTGCCGTCGTGCGCGCAGTCTCTCGAGTCGTGATGCTGCAGCGCCGCCGATACCAGCCAGGACAGTCCTCGGGTGGATTCGAGGATGTGGGCGACGCACGCATCGGCCATGTCGGCGTCGCGCTCAGCCAGATGATCGAGCACATCCGAGCGCGAGACGTGTCCCAGAACGATCGCCGGAGTGCGCTGTTCCAGGCGGCTGGTGATCCGCCGGATGACAGCGGGCGCCGGCCACGGGCGACGGGCGATGACCAGCCCGGCGGTGGGATCCTCGGCGCGCTCGACGAGCGCGTCCAACTGCGTGGAGGCGAGCAGATGCAGGTCGTCGACGAGCAGCACGTGCGCAGCGGGCACGTCTGCGAACTCCGCGTCGTGCAGCAGGACGACGTCCTTCGACTGCTGGACGAACAGGTCGCCGAGCTGTGCCAGGCTCGCGGACTTGCCCGAACCGGCCGTGCCGATCAGTGCGGCGCGCGGCGGTCCCTGCCGCAGCGCGTCGAGGAGCGGGCGCACCTGACGTTCCCAGCCGAGCGGAGTCGTGCGGCGGGGTGCGTCTTCGAGAAGCGAAAGTGTGCGAGACATGGCGTCGGGGGCCGCCGAGGGTCAAGGCGCCGTCGTGTCCGGCGGCGGATCCGCCGAGGAGGGCGGGACGTCCTCCTCGGGGGACGGGTTCGTGGCGGGCAGGGGAGCGGAGTCCGACGGGCCCGGGTCCGGTGTCGGATCGGGTTCGGATGTCGGGTCGGGAGCGGGGCTGGTGCTCGGTTCCGGCTGTGCGGTCGGTTCGGGCTGCGTCGTCGGCTCTGCCTGCGGGCCCGATCCCGGCGACGTCCCCGATTCCGCAGGCTTCGTGGCCGGGCTGCCAGGAGCAGACGAGGTGCCGCCCGACGGGGTGGTGCCGCCGGTGCCGTCCTTGCCGCCCTTGCTCGGGCTCTTCGGGCTCGGTGTCGTCGTGGAGCTCTCCGGAGGCTGCGGGGTGCGCGGCTTCGGCTCGCGGGCTCCGCTGTGGTCGGCATCCCTGCGCCGCGCATCGGCGGCGTCGCGATCCTGGCGCGGCGTTTCGACAGCGATGGTCTCGTCGGTGCCGGGGGCGAGCGCAGTCGAATATCCGGCACCGGTGCGGACCAGACGAGCGAGGCCGGCGCGGTCGCCATCGCTCTCGGATGCCGGGTCCTGCGCGCTGCCTGTGCCGTCGGCCACCGGGGTCGCGGAGCCGAAGACCACGCCCGCTGCGACCAGCACCGCGCCCGCAGCGAGTGCGGCCGCGGCTCCGTAAGGCAACCTGCGCAGCTGACGTGCCGGATGGGGGCGCTCACGTGGCGCGCTCTCGGCCGTGTCGAGCACGGGAGCATCCTCGATCACGGCGGGATACCGCTCCTGCAGTCGCGTGCAGGCGGCGGCCACCGCGCCGAGCACAGCGGTGTACTGCGGGTCATCCGCGGCAGTGATCGGACGGTCGAAACGCTCGGACAGCTTCTGTGCGATGAGCGGGGTGCGCGAGGCCCCGCCGATGAGCACGATCTCGTCGAGGTCGGAGGCGCGCACCTGCGCGGAGTCGAGGGCGAGCTCGAGAGCGTCGACGGTGCGCTCCACGAGCCCGGCGGCGACCGCATCCAGTTCGAACCGCGTGAGGCGCACGTCCAGATCCCGGTCGTCGATCGTCATCGGCATCGATGCATCGGCGCGGAAGGAGAGCGACTCCTTCGCGGCGATGAGCGCGTGACGAGCATCCGCAGCGGGCCCCGCACCGGTCTCGGGGTCGACGGGAGCCCCGATCGAGGTGAGCACATGCTGCATCAGGGAGTGATCGAGATCTCCGCCACCGACGTCGATCATGGATGGTGCGCCGAGAACCCGGGTCCCTCGCAGGATGCTCGCCTCGAACGTGGACCCGCCCAGATCGTAGACGCCGATCAGACGGCCGTGGCCGGCGTCGGTGGAGTACTCGGCGGCGACGACCGCACTGGGCACGAGCAGCACGTCATCGAGTCCGTGCTCGTGAAGCGCCGATCGCAGGCGGGAGATGCGATGTCCGCCCCAGCAGGTCGGATGGGTGACGGCGACGCCGGCGGGGCGCGATTCGAAGGCGGCCGATGCGACCGCGATGCTCCAGCACACCAGCCGGGCGAAGAGCTCGGCGGCGTCGACGGCGAAGCCGCCGACGACCACCGGCATCCGATCGCCGACATCGCGAGCGAAGTCGCGGACCAGGCGTTCCGGGTGCTCCATGCCGCGCGCCGCGGCATCCTCGCCGAAGACGACGTCGCCTTCTTCGGTGACGAACGCCACCGCGGCCACGTCGGCCCGGCCGCGTCCCAGCGCGAAGGGAGTGACGTGCACCCCTCGACTCGCTTCGAACGTGGCAGTCGCCGCTGTAACTCGGGTCGTGCCTGCATCGAGAGCGAGCGCGAAATTCGACTCGTTCATCGTCTCTGCCGATTGTCCCCAGCATCCAGGTGTTGGATGCCCGCCACTATAGGCGCATTCCGGCAGTTGCGAAAGGGTGATCTACGCGGGTAATCGGCTCCGCCCGCCGCGACCCTTCGTTCCTCGGGGAACACTAGGCTTGGCCGGTGAGCACGAAGACCGCCGGCACCCTGTACACGATCGCCGCTTACCTGCTGTGGGGCGTCTTCCCGCTGTACTTCATCCTGCTCGCCCCGACCGGTCCGTTCGAGGTCGTCGGATGGCGCCTGCTGCTCACTCTGGTGTTCTGCGTGCTTCTGCTGGCTGTCACCCGCGGCTGGCAACGGGTGATCGCCATCTGGCGCCAGCCCAAACTCCTCGCGCTCACGGCACTGGCCGGCCTGCTGATCTACATCAACTGGCAGGTCTTCGTCATCGCCACGATGAACGAGCAGGTCGTCGAGACGAGCCTGGGCTACTTCATCAACCCGATCTTCACCGTGCTGCTGGGCGTGCTCGTGCTGCATGAGCGCATCCGCACCGCGCAGTGGGTGGCGATCGGCATCGCCGCCGTCGCCGTGGGAGTGATCATCGTCGCCTACGGCTCCTTCCCGTGGATCGCGCTTTCGCTGACCGCCTCGTTCGGACTGTACGGCCTGGTGAAGAAGAAGATCGGTCCCGCAGTGGATGCCGTCAGCGGCCTCACTCTCGAATCGTTCTGGATGATCCCGATCGCCGTGGTGATCCTCATCGTCGTCGCCGGCAACGGGGGCATCACGATGGGAACCGTCAGCCCGCTGCACACCGTGCTGCTCTGCTGCGCGGGCATCGCCACCGCCGTGCCGTTGCTGCTGTTCGCGGCAGGCACCCGCCGAGTGAATCTGAGCCTGGTCGGAATGATCCAGTTCATCACCCCGATCATGCAGTTCCTGCTCGGTTGGGCGGTGCTGGGCGAGCCGATGCCCGCGGAGCGCTGGGTCGGCTTCATCCTGGTCTGGGTCGCGATCGCCGTGTTCGTCGGCGACCTCGTGCTGCACAAGGGGCGCGCTCGGCGCTCCGCACCGCCGGCCCTGGTCTGAGCCGGCCGCTGGTCTGAGCCGGCCGCCGATCTGAGCCGGATCGTTAAGGGACCGATACCCGCCCTGCATCTGAGCGGGCATCCCAGCCAATAGGGTTGGAGATACCCGAAAGTGGGAATCCACGTTCAGTTACGCAAGGGAGCAACATGAACGCTATGAAGGGCTCGCGAACCGCGAGAATCTTCGCAGGGATCGCGCTGGTCAGCGCGACCGCGCTGGTGATCGCCGGCTGCAGCAGCACGCCGGCGGCAACCGAGAAGCCGAACGACGGGGGCGACAAGCCCGCCGCTGTCGACGTCACCCTCAAGCTCGGATCGCTGCTGCCCAAGACCGGCAGCCTCGCGTTCCTCGGCGCTCCGATGGAGGCCGGTGTTCAGCTGGCAGTATCGCAGGTGAACGAGGCGAAGGCCGGCGTCACCATCGAACTCAGCCAGGAGGATGAGGGCGACACCGACACCAAGGCGTACGAGACGTCGATCGAGAAGCTGCGCAGCGGCGGCGTGACCGCTCTGGTGGGTGCCGCATCGTCCAGCGTCACCAAGCTCATCCTCGACGGCAACGTCGGTGCCGGCATGGTCACCGTCTCGCCGTCGAACACCTCGGCTGACTTCACCGGGCTTGACCCGCTGTACTTCCGCACCGCACCCAGCGACAGCCTGCAGGGCGAGGTGCTCGGCAACGAGATCGCCGAGGACGGCGCGAAGACGCTCGGAATCCTGTACCAGAACGACGGTTACGGCACGGGCCTGTTCGAGGCGATCAAGTCCACGTTCGAGGCGAACGGTGGAAAGGTCGTCGCGGAGGCGTCGTACAACGTCGGTGACGGTCAGTACGACGCACAGGTGTCGACGATCGCGGCATCGAAGCCGGATGCTGTCGCCGTGGTCTCCTACGACCAGTTCAAGACGATCGCACCGCTGCTCGGCAACGCCGGCATCGATACCGGCAAGCTGTACATGGTCGACGGCAACCTCTCGAACTACGCCAAGGACAACCTCGGTGTCAACCTCGAAGGCTCCAAGGGCACGCGCGCGGGCGCTGAGCTGCCGGAGGACTTCCTGACGCAGCTGAACGAGGTCTGGACCGCCGCGGGCAACGACCCGATCAACGACGTCACCTACTCGGCTGAGGCCTACGACGCCGTCATCCTCATCTCGCTCGCGACGCTCGCGTCGGGATCGACCGAGGGTGCTGACATCGCCGGCAAGATGCGTGAGGTCTCGGGCGGTGAAGGCGAGGGCGAGAAGTGCACCACGTTCGCCGAGTGCGCTGAGATCATCAACGGCGGCGGAACGATCGACTACGACGGTCTGTCCGGCGAGGTCACGTTCGACGAGAACAACGACCCGGCTGGTGCAGCCATCGGCGTCTACCAATACGGCGCTGACAACAACAACTCGCGGATCAAGTAAGCCGCACACAGAAGAGGTCCCGGATGCATTCGCATCCGGGACCTCTTCTGTGTGCGCTCAGGCGGCTGTGTGCGCTCAGGCGGCTGTGTGCGCTCAGGCGGCTGCGCGCGCTCAGGCGGCGTCGTCCTGGCCGAGGGTGCCGAGGTACAGGCCGATCACCTTCGGGTCCTCGAGCAGCTCGCGGCCGGTGCCCTCGTAGGCATCCCGGCCCTGGTCGAGCACGTACCCGCGGTCACAGATCTGCAGGCAGCGACGCGCGTTCTGCTCCACCATGATGGTCGTCACACCGGCTTTGTTGATGTCGGACACCCGGATGAACGCGTCGTCCTGGCGCACCGGCGACAGACCGGCCGACGGCTCGTCGAGCAGCAGCACCGACGGATCCATCATCAGCGCACGCGACATCGCGACCATCTGGCGCTCACCGCCCGACAGCGAGCCTGCTCGCTGCTTCAGCCTGGTGCCCAGCTCAGCGAAGATGCCCGTGACGAACTCCAGGCGCTCCTTGTAGATCTTCGGGTTCTGGTACAGGCCCATGTGCAGGTTCTCGGCGATCGTCAGCGAGGGGAAGACGTTGTTCGTCTGCGGCACGAACGCCACACCTCGGGCGACGAGCTTGTCGGCCTTCAGGCCCAGGATGCTCTCGCCCTTGACGGTGACGTCGCCCTCGCGCACCTGCACCATGCCGAAGATCGACTTCAGCAGAGTGGACTTTCCGGCACCGTTCGGCCCGATGATGCCGATCAGCTCGCCCTTGCGGGCGATGAGGTTGGCGCCGTTGAGGATGTTCACCCCGGGAAGGTAACCGGCGTGCACCTCCTTCAGCTCGACGATGACATCGCGGTCATCGACAGGGGGCTGGGTCGCAGCATCCGTCATTTCTGCTCCTCCTCGAGCTCAGCCTCTGCTTCGGCCTCGATCTTCTCGCGCACTCGCGCCGCCGCGGCAGCATCGCTCGGGATCACCGGCATCCGGCCGGTGACCTGGCCGAGGTCGACGTCCTGGTGCGCTCCGAGATACGCATCCACCACCGCAGGATCCGACATGACCTCGTCGGGCGGGCCCTCCGCGACCACGCGGCCCTCGGCCATGACCACCACCCAGTCGGCGATATGCCGCACCATGTGCATGTCGTGCTCGACGAAGAGCACGGTCATCCCGAGCTCCTTCAGATCGAGGATGTGGTCGAGCAGCGACTGCGTCAGCGCCGGGTTGACACCAGCCATCGGCTCATCGAGCATGACCAGCTGGGGGTCGCTCATCAGCGCACGCGCCATCTCCAGCAGTTTGCGCTGACCCCCCGAGAGGGATGCCGCGAAATCCGCCTGCTTGGCATCGAGCTTGAACCGCTTGAGCAGATCCAGAGCGCGCGCCTCGATCTGCTGATCCTGCTTACGCCACAGGAACGGGAAGAAGCTCGACCAGAACTTCTCGCCGCGCTGCCCGGTGGCACCCAGCTTCATGTTCTCGAGCACGGTGAGCAGCGACAGCGATTTGGTCAGCTGGAACGTGCGCACCTGACCCATGCGCGCCACCTTGAACGATGGCACACCGGCAAGGTTCTTGCCGTCGTACGACCAGCGCCCGGCGTTCGGCTTGTCGAACCCGCAGAGCAGGTTGAAGAGGGTGGTCTTGCCGGCGCCGTTCGGACCGATCAGGGCCGTGATCGCGCCGCGCGGAATCTCGAGGTGATCGACATCGACAGCGGTCAGACCGCCGAACCGGCGCTCGACGCCATCGACGACGAGGATCGGATTGGCCTTCGCCACACCGGGCTTGGCCGGCCCCGTGGCGAGTCCTGTCGTCTTGGGGCGTCGGACGCTGCCGGTCGGGGTGGGGTCCGCCGGGATGCTCTCGTTACTTGACAAAGGTCATCTCCCTCTTGTCTCCGAGGATGCCCTGGGGTCGGAAGATCACGATCAGCATGAGCGCGACACCCGCGAGAATCCAGCGCACCGTCTCCGCCTGCGTGCTCGTCATCGGCAGCAGGCCGTTGCTTGCCATCTGCGGCAGCAGATTGCCGAGGAAGGCGAACAGCATCCAGAACAGCACCGCACCGACCGTCGGTCCGATCACCGTCGCCGCTCCTCCGAGCAGCAGCACCGTCCACAGGAAGAACGTCAGAGACGTGGAGTAGCTGCCAGGCACCGCAGCGGAAGGGATCACGAAGACGATCCCGCCCATGGCGCCGATCATGCCGCCGACCACGAGCGCCTGCATCTTGTAGGCGAAGACGTTCTTGCCGAGCGAGCGCACGGCGTCCTCGTCTTCGCGGATGCCCTTGAGCACGCGGCCCCAGGGACTGCGCATCAGCGCCCAGACGGCGAGGATCGCGATCACGAGCATGACCAGGCCGAAGACCCGATCCCACAGCTGCACCTCGGTGAACGACCACGGGCCGAATCCGTAGGTGCCCTGGGGGAACGGATTGGCCGCGCGGAAACCGTCGCTGTAGCCGTACAGCCCCTCGGCGCCGTTGGTCCACTCGTCGAACACCTGCGTCAGGAACAGCAGGCGCACGATCTCGGCAGCCGCAATGGTGGCGATGGCCAGGTAATCCGCGCGCAGCCGAAGAGTCGGGATGCCCAGCAGCAGGCCGAACAGCGCGCCGCCGATCAGACCGATCAGGATGCCGATCCACCACGGCACGCCGAAGGTGAGCACCGAGATCGCGTAGCCGTACCCGCCGATGGCCATGAACGCGGCCATACCGAAGTTCAGCAGGCCGGCATAGCCGAAGTGCACGGCCAGTCCCGTCGCCGCGAGTGCATAGGCGATCGTGACCGGGCTGAACAGGTAGGCGGCGGTGTTGCCGAAGATTGCTCCGAAGTCCATGCGTCAGCCCAACCTTTCCCGACGGCCGAACAGTCCTTGCGGCCTGACCAGCAGAATCACGATCAATGCGAGCAGCGCGCTGGCGTACTTGAGGTCCGAGGGGATCCACAGCGTCGACACCTCGACGGCGAGCCCCACGACGATCGACCCGATCAGCGCTCCGAGGGTCGAACCGAGACCGCCGAGCGTGATGGCGCAGAACATCAGCAGCAGCATCTGCATGCCCATGTCCCACCGCACACCGGGGCGGAAGTACGTCCACAGCACGCCGGAGATGGCGGCCAGGACACCGGCGAGAATCCAGACGATTCGCACGACCCTGTCGACATCGATACCGGATGCCGCGGCGAGCTGCGGGTTGTCGGAGATGGCGCGGGTCGCCTTGCCGACGCGGGTGCGGGTGAGGAACCAGCCCATCGCGGCGATGACCACGATGCTCACGCCCATGCCGATGAGGTCGATGTACGACAGCGAGACCGGCCCGAACTGGATCGGGTCGGGGCTGGCGCCGGGAAGCTGATAGGTGCCGCCGCCGATCATGTACTGCAGCACATAGCGCAGCGCGAGCGAGAGTCCGATGCTGACGATCAGCAGCTGTACGATGCCCAGGCCTCGTCGGCGCAGCGGACGCCAGATACCGGCATCCAGCGCCCAGCCGAGGATCGCGCCGCCGACGACGGCGGCGATCAGACCGAGCCACAGCGGCAGCTGCCAGAAGGACGTCACCAGCAGGGCCGCGACACCGCCCCAGGTGACCATCTCACCGTGCGCGAAGTTCGACAGGCGGGTCGTACCGTAGATCAGCGCCGCACCCATCGAGGCCAGTGCCAGAAGCAGACCGAAGTTGATGCCGCCCACCGTGCGCGAGATCAGCTGATCGGCGAAAGAGACCGTGATGCGCTCGCCTTCGCCGAGGAAGAGGTTGATGATCTTCGTGCCGGTCAGGCCGAATTCGGCCTCGAACGATCCACTGGTGCCGTCGACTGCCGCCACACCGGCGGGCAACTGTTCGGTATCGACGATGACGCCGTCCGGCAGGGTGTCCTCGTCGACGGCGAGGGTGTACTTCTCCTTCTCCGGGACGTAGAGGCGCCACTTGCCGTCGGCATCCGTCTTCGTCGTCGCGTCGAAGCCGTGACCATCGACCGACACGGAGACGCCGTCGATCGGCTGCCCCTCGAAGGTGATGTTCCCGGCGAAGTAGAACTGGGTGATCTCCTGGCCGTCATCCGTCGTGTCGGCCTGTGCTGAGCCGGCGGGTATGCCGAGCACCAGGAAAGCGGTCAAAAGCGTTGCAATCAACGCGATCAGCCCGTTTTTGGGGCGCCGAAGCGTCATCGTTCTGAGTCCCACGCATCCTCCACATCGAGTGCCCTCGAACGGACTTCGGGTCGCCGTTCGATCATGGACGTCGCACTGAGCGTATCTCGCCGGCGGCCTGATTCGCATCATCCGTGTCCTGATCGGAACGAGAGGGGGTCATCGACATCAGCGACACTCGGAATATCCGCAGGCGCACGGCGATTAGAATCGGTATACGGCGGACGCCGCTCCCGTCCCGGCTGCAGTCGTCCACGCGCACTCTCGTCACTCGATCGCGCCCCCGGCGCAGAGGAGCCAGTTCCATGTCGCAGCACGACCCGTTCGGTTTCGTCGGACTCACCTACGATGACGTGCTGCTGCTGCCCGGTCATACCGACGTCATCCCCAGCGATGCCGACACCTCCTCGCGGATCACCCGCCGCATCTCGGTCGCGACCCCGCTGCTCTCCAGCGCGATGGACACCGTCACCGAGGCCCGCATGGCCATCGCCATGGCGCGCGAGGGCGGCATCGGCATCCTGCACCGCAACCTGTCCATCGCCGATCAGGCCGCCGACGTCGACCGCGTCAAGCGCAGCGAGTCCGGCATGATCACCGACCCGATCACCACGACCGCCGACGCCACCGTCGAAGAGGTCGATGACCTCTGCGCGAAGTACCACATCTCGGGCCTGCCCGTCGTCGACGATGAGGGCCGCCTGCTGGGCATCATCACCAACCGCGACATGCGCTTCGTGTCGGGCTTCGAGCGTCAGACCACGCTGGTCAAGGACGTCATGACCAGCGAGAACCTCGTCACCGCGAAGGTGGGTGTGGCAGCGGGGGAGGTCATCGCGCTGTTCGCCAAGCACCGCGTCGAGAAGCTGCCGCTGATCGATGAGGACGGCAAGCTCGCGGGCCTGATCACCATCAAGGACTTCGACAAGAGCGAGAAGTACCCGCTCGCCACCAAGGACGACCAGGGACGGCTGCGCGTGGGAGCGGCGATCGGCTTCTTCGGCGACGCGTGGGAGCGCGCCGAGGCGTTGCGGGACGCCGGTGTGGACGTGCTCGTCGTCGACACCGCAAACGGGCAGTCGCAGGGCGTGATCGAGCTCGTCAAGCGACTCAAGGCCGACCCGACGTTCGAGCACATCGACATCATCGGCGGCAACGTGGCCACGCGCGAGGGCGCGCAGGCGCTGGTGGATGCCGGCGTCGACGCCGTCAAGGTGGGCGTCGGCCCTGGTTCGATCTGCACCACGCGCATCGTCGCCGGTGTGGGCGTGCCGCAGGTGACCGCGGTGTACGAGGCATCGCTGGCAGCGGCTCCGGCCGGCATCCCGGTGATCGCCGACGGCGGACTGCAGTACTCGGGCGACATCGCCAAGGCGCTGGTCGCCGGAGCGGATGCCGTGATGCTCGGCTCGCTGCTGGCCGGCACCGACGAGTCGCCGGGCGAGATCGTCTTCCAGTCCGGCAAGCAGTTCAAGCTCTACCGCGGAATGGGCTCGCTCGGCGCGATGCAGACCCGCGGCAAGCAGACCTCGTACTCGAAGGACCGCTACTTCCAGGCCGACGTGCCCAGCGACGACAAGCTCATCCCCGAGGGCATCGAGGGCCAGGTGCCGTACCGCGGCCCGGTGTCGGCGGTGGCCTACCAGCTGGTGGGCGGTCTGCGTCAGTCGATGTTCTACGTCGGCGCGCGCACCATCGAAGAGCTCAAGTCCCGCGGCAAGTTCGTGCGCATCACCTCGGCGGGGTTGAAGGAGTCGCACCCGCACGACGTGCAGATCGTCGTCGAGGCGCCGAACTACAAGAAGTAGGCCCGCGCGGCCTGCGTGCCCTGCGTGCCCTGATCGCCGAGACCCCGACCTGTCGCCGAGACCCCGTGCTGCGAACGTTCGCAGCACGGGGTCTCGGCGCTGGCACGGGGTCTCGGCGCTGGCACGGGGTCTCGGCGCACGAGGGTGGGGGTGACCCGGCGCGCCGGGGGACTGTTTCGTTCCATGACGGGGTGTTGCATCGCATGACGACGCCGGCTGTGCGGCATCCGCCTGCCCGGTTACGGTCGCCGCATGACTCTTCTCAACGACACCGTCCCCGCCATCTCCGCCGTCACCGCCGATGAGCGCGCGCAGCGCCTCGGCGACGCCGGCTCCGTGTGGAACGAGCGCATCGCGCGCGACGTGACCAACGCCGGTCTCACCTACAAGGTCACCGGCCGCGGCGTCGGCTCGGTCGGCACCGAGATCCGTGCGGGCAAGCACACCTTCCTCGTGGACGAGCCCGCCGCGCTCGCCGGTGACGACGCGGCTGCGAGCCCCGTCGAGTACGCGCTCGGTGCGCTGATCTCGTGTCAGGTCGTGGTCTTCCGCCTCTACGCACAGGCGCTCGGGCTGACGATCGACGACATCGAGGTCAGCGCAGAGGGCGACCTCGATGTGCGCAAGCTGTTCGGCATCGACGAGTCCGGCCGCGCCGGATTCCACGACGTGCGGGTCAAGGTCGACATCACCGGGCCGAACACCGCCG